>Ga0209172_10001059_pt1 | contig 64754 bp, 63 predicted proteins | sample LarsenN4metaG_FD_184113 | JGI IMG/M metagenome (GOLD analysis project Ga0209172, IMG submission 184113) | Hot spring sediment bacterial and archeal communities from British Columbia, Canada, to study Microbial Dark Matter (Phase II) - Larsen... ...
ACGGCCCTACTCCGCCGGGGACCCCCTGGGGGCGGCGGAGTTCCGTCGCGGCCCGGCGCCCGAGGGGCGCTCCCGGGGGCGGGAAGCACACTGTGGTCAGAGCTGCCAATCAATTCAGCTAGTTACAAATTAACTTAGCGGCGATGAGTCTCACACCTATGAAGTAGGGAGAAGCTGGATTCGTCGGTTCGCCACCGCGCTCGGTGATCCGAACCCGCTGTGGAGTGACGAGGAGTATGCGAAGACGCATGGCCCCTTCAATGCATTGATCGCTCCTCCCACCTTCTACATCGTCATGGACCCGGTGGAAACCAAGGAGTTGAAACTCCAGGGATTCCTTGACGACATCCCCCACACGCGCACGATCTTGGCCAATGGGTTCAACGAGGTGGAGTACTTCCAGCCCATTAGGGCGGGAGACGTCATCACCGTCACCACGACGTACACAGACATTATCGAGAAAGACGGACGATCCGGTCGCCTGGTATTCCCTGTGCGAGAAAACGTCTACAGGAATCAGCGAGGCGAGTTGTGGCAAAGAGTCGGTGCTCCCATGTGGCCGGGTACGACCTATCGCAAAGCCAGGAGAGCTAAAGATGGGACAACTGTATTACGAAGACGTTCAGGTGGGGGCGGAGATCCCATCCGTGGAGAGGTCGGCCACGACGGAGCAATTAGTGCGCTATCACGCGGCTGCCGGCGACTGGGACCGGATCCACTTCGACTACCCCTACGCGAGGAGCGTGGGCTTTCCCGATGTCATCCTGCAGGGCATGCTCAAAGCGGGTTGGCTTGCCCAGATGATCAGCGACTGGGCCGGGCCCAAGATCTGGGTCAAGAAGTTTGGTACACAGTATCGGCAGATTGACCTTCCCCTTGATCCCTTGACCAGCAGGGGGAGGGTGACGAACAAGTACGTCAAGGGCACGGAGCACCTGGTTGTACTGGAAGTCTGGGTCCAAAACGGGAAAGGAGAGGTCACCACCCGGGGCACCGCCACCGTTCGCTTCCCTGCGCGAACCTGAGTCCCGAGACCCCTCCTGGCGGCGGACATTGCTCAGGCCCGGGGCCAGGTCGCGGACCGCAAGGCGATGCGTGAGTCCGTGAACGGGCAGTTGGCTATCCGGGCTTCAGCAGCCAGGACTTCCACACGACCTCGAAGATGACGCCGCCGACGGAGCGGGTATCGAAGTGGCAGGCCCGTACGGTCCCCTTGTACGTTTCGACATAGGCCTCCGCCAGAAGCAAGGCTTTAAATCCCGCCGCCTCGAACCGCCGGACCATTCCATCGAAGTCCTCCGTGTTGAACGCCAGGTGGTGCAATCCTTCGCCATGCTCCGCCAGGAACTCGTGAAAGGGAGACTCGCCCGCCAGTGGCTGGATCAGTTCCAGCTCGATCGGCCCCAGCATGGTCTTCCCCTGACGCAGTTTCATCTGCGATGGTTTCCCTCGGAACCAATACTTGTCCGGCGTGCTGTCATACACGGTAAACGGGCCGAGGCCAAAGATCCCCTCGTAGTATTCCACCGCCTTTCCCATCTCCCGCACGACGACGCCGATCTGGCTGATCTCGGGTAGGTGCAGCTTCTTCCGCAATGCCGCCGCGTGTTCCATCGCATGCTCCCTTCAGTCACAGCATCCCAGAGGGCCGATCAGCCGATGGGGCGGACCAGGTCCGGCGCAGTCCCAGAAGGCCTGGCCGGAACACTGAGGGGCACATCTGCCGAAGGGCAGGAGAGATCTTGGGTTTGAAGCCCATCTCCGCCAGCACGTCGCGCTCAAGATCGCAGCCCGGGGCAATCTCCAGAACCTCCACGCCAGGCTCGGCGAGTCGGAAGACCGCCCGCTCGGTCACGTAGAGCACCGGTTGCCCCCGCTGCCGGGCCCGGTCGCCGTTGAAGGTGACGTGCTCCACCCTGGCCGGGAATTTTGAAGTCGCCCCCCGGCTTACCACTCGAACCGCGCCGTCCTCGACGCGGACGGTGTTTGCCTTTGAGAACAGGCCGCAGAAGACCACCCGCTTCGCGTTCTGGGAGATATCGATGAAGCCTCCGCATCCTGGAAGCTTCGTTCCGAACTTGCTCACGTTGACGTTTCCCTGCTGATCGACCTGAGCGAAGGAGAGGAATGCGAGATCCAGGCCGCCTCCCTGGTAGAAGCTGAATTGGGAGAGCTGGTCGATGATCGCCTCTGGGTTGATCTGGGCAGCCAGCGCCCGCCCGCGCATGGGTATCCCGCCGATCGTCCCCTGTTCCACGGTAAAGGTCACCTCGCCGCCGACCGCCTCCTGCGTGGCAACGACCGGGACACCGTCGGCGATCCCGAAGCCGATGTTGATCACCGCTCCGGGAGCCAGCTCCATCGCCGCGCGACGGGCCACCACCATCCGCTGAGACAATTCGCCCGGCGCAAGGGCCACGTCAGGTGCCTTGGTCTCCCCTGAGTATGCAGGGTTGTAGCGCTCCTCTCCATGGATCTGCCAGGCTTCCGGATTCACCACCAGGCCATCCACGAGGATGCCAGGCACTTTTACCATTTGGGGGTGCAGGCTGCCCCGCCGGACGAGACGTTTGACCTCCGCCAAGACGAGTCCACCGGCGTTGTGTGCCGCTTGGGCCAAGGCCAGCGGCTCCAAGAACGCCGGTTCCTGTTCCATGCTGATGTTGCCAAACTCGTCAGCCGTGGTCCCTCGGATGATGGCGACGTCAATCGGGAGGACGCGGAAGGCCAGCCACTCGGTGCCGTCAAGCTCGAGGATCTCGACCAGATCGTCCCGGGTCACGGCGTTCAGCTTTCCGCCGTCCAGGCGGGGGTCCACAAACGTCCCCAGTCCGACGTGGGAGATCACGCGGGGCTTCTTGCAGGCGCTCGCCCAGATCATCTGACCCACGACGCCCTGGGGGAAACAGTAGGCCTCGACCTGGTTGTCCAGGGCGAGGCCTGCCATCTTGGGGGAATCCCCCCACCCGGGGGAGATCACCCGCCGCACCAACCCCACGTGGGCGAAGTGGCTCGCGCCCGCGTTCTCGTCGTCGCCGAAGCCGCAGGGTTGAATGAGCGTGAGCCCTGAGGGCTTCCCCGTCGCCAAGAACCGCCGCTCGACAGCGCCGCAGATCGCCTCCGAGAGCAGCAGGCGCCCCGCCCCTTCCACGGCGAGGGTGCTGCCGTCCCGGATCAGGAGCGCTGCCTGCTCGGCGCTGAGTACCTTTGAATGGGGGGTGCCCACCGTGATCTCCGTCCTTAGGCGTAGGCGCTCTGCCCGATCTCTCGAGTCTCGACCATCAGGCGGTGCTCCCCTTCCTGCACCACCTCCCCTCGCTGGTTGATCATCTGGAGCGCAAGGTAGAAGATCCCGCGTCCGGCCTTTGTGGTCTTCCGCTTGTCCCGGAGGCGGCACCGAACGTGAATCGTGTCGCCGAGGAAGATAGGACCCTTGAAGTCCCACGTCCACCCGAGGGAGGCGATCCCCGCGAACTCATCCGCCCCGGCGCGTAGCTTCAGACCCTCGGTGATCGCCAGGCCCAGCAGGCCTTGTGCGATTCGCCGTCCGTAGGCGGATTTTCGGGCGAACTCCTCGCTGACGTGCAGTTCGCTCCAGTCGTCTGACAGGGCGGAGAAGTTCACGACGTCCGTCTCCGTGATCGTCCGCGTCTGGGAGACGAACTCCTCCCCGACCTCAACGTCCTCGTAGTAGCGGACCTTGCGCATCTACCCGACCTCCTTCCACTCTGGGGTCTTCGGCGCCAGGGTCGTTGCCTTTGTACCCTGGCCTACACCGCTCCCTCCGCCTGCAGTCGCGCGATTTCTTCCCGGCCGACACCTATGTCCAGCAAGATGGCTACCGTATCCGCGCCCAGTGGCGGAGGCGGCGTCCGATAGGATGCGGGGGTATCGCTCATCCGAATTGGGTTCCCCACGATGCGGAACTCGCCGATCTCCGAATGGCGCTGGCGGACAAGCATGCCGCTCCACGCGACCTGTGGATCCGCTTCCACCTCCCCGTAATCATGGACGGGCGCGCTCCAGACCCCGCCTGCGCCCAGCCGATCGAGCCACGTGGCTCGAGGCGCCTGTCTGAAGGCGTCGGCCATCAGCGCGTACAGCTCCGATCGTCGCTCCAGCCGCTTCTGCGGCGAGTCGAATCGTGGGTCCAGCTCCAACTCGGACCTGCCCAGGGCTTGGCAGAGCTTCGGCCACGGGCCAGAGGAGACGGCCAGAAACTTCCCGTCGGCGGCAGGATAAATCCCGTAGGGGGCTGGCTCAAGCGGGTGAGCAGCCTCCTGATTCTCGCGGGGTTGAACCTCCCCTCCATTCAAATGAAATGTCAGCTCCTGGCACTGCATGTGGAGGGCGGCATCCAGCAGACAGACCTCGATTTTCTGGCCTTGTCCGGTCCGCTGTCGCGCGTGCAGCGCGGCGAGGATTCCCACGGTAGCCAGCATCCCCCCGTAGGCATCCACGGCGTACGTCCCGGCTGCCCGCGGGTATCCGTTGGTCCGTCCCGTCACCCACGCCAGCCCGGACATGGCTTGCGCCAAGAGGTCCTGTCCTGGCTTGTCCCGGTATGGCCCGTCCTGTCCGTACCCGGAGCAGCAACAGTAGATCAACCGGGGATTACGCCGGTTCACCGCTTCGTAGCCGAGTCCGAGCTTCTCCATCGTCCCGGGGCGGAAGTTCTCCAGCAAGATGTCGCACACGGGGATCAATCGGTCAATGATCGCTTTCCCCCGAGGATGTTTCAGGTCGACCGTGAGGCTTCGCTTGTTTCGGTTCAGGGCCAGGAAGAAGGCGTTGACCCCTCGGATCCGGTTGAAGGGGAAGGCTCGATTCTCATCCCCCGTGCCCACCCGCTCGACCTTGATGACCTCGGCACCCATGTCGCCCAGCATCTGCGAACAGTGGGGCCCCTGCATGAAGCGGGAGAAATCCAGCACCTTGATCCCGTGCAAAGCACCCAGGCTCCCCACTGTCTCCTCCTCTTTTCCTCTCCCCGTCCAGGCGCCGCGAGGTCCGGCTTCATCCCTTCAGGGCACCGAGCGTGAGGCCCTTGATCAGGAACTTCCTGAGAAACAGCATGAAGAGCAGCGTCGGCATGACGGTCCACACTCCGAGCGCCGCGAGGACGCCCCACTGGAGTGCCCCCTCGTTCTCGATGTAGGTGGCCAGCACGACGGGGGCGGTCTTCGCCCTGAACGACGTGAGGACAAGCGCGAAGATGAATTCGTTCCAGGCCTCCACGAAGCAGAGGATCCCCGCCGCGACGATCCCGCTCTTGGCCAGTGGGAGGATTATCAACAGGAAGACCTGCCATGGAGAGGAGCCATCGATGTAGGCGGATTCGGAGATCTCGCGAGGGACCTGGCTGAAGAAGTCCCGAAGGATGAGCAGCACCAGCGGCACCTGGAAGGAGGCGTAAATCAGGATGAGGGCAATGTGGGTGTCCAGCAGGTTGAGGAACTTGACCATCAGGTAGATCGGGATCAGGGTTGTGATGGGCGGGAACATCCGCCCCACCAGGCTGGCGAGGAACAGTGGCTCCTTGCCCCGGAACGTCCAGTGGGAGAAGGCAAAGGCCGCAGTCCCCCCGATGACTAGCGCCAGCAGCGTCGCGCCAAAGGCGATGACGAAGCTGTTCACGAAAAACTGGTAGAACTGCTCCTTGAAGAGGATGTGCTGGTAGCTCTCGAAGCTTGGCCAGACGAAAAAGCGTGGGGGACGCTCCATGATAGTCCGGATGGACTTCACCGAAGTCAGGAACAGGTAGTAGAGAGGGGAGAGCGTCCAGACCAGCGCGACGACAATCATCAGCCCCATCGCGGCGACATGGACCGAGGATCTGCGGGCTTCCATCGCTCCGGACTCCTCTCCGGACGTGATCAGTATTCCACAGAGACCTTCCGGACCACCCTCAGGTAGAAGCCGTATGCCGTCATGAGGAGCACGAGCATGATAATGGTCATCGCCGATGAGTAGCCCATCTCGAAGAACCGAAAGGCGGTCTTATAGATCAGGATGCTGGATGCCTCGGTAGCCCTCCCCGGCCCGCCCCCGGTCATGACGTAGATCTTGGGGAACACCCGGAAGGCCTCCATGGCGCGGAGCAACGCCGCGACCAGGATGGTCCCACTGATCAGGGGAAGGATCATCCGCCGGATGATGACGTATCCCGAGGCCCCATCGATCTGGGCGGCTTCGACCACCGTCTCTGGGATTCCCTGCAGTGCCGACAGGACGAGAAGGTAGATGAAGGGCGTCCACTGCCAGGTGTCGGCGATGATGATGGCCCAGAGGGCGGTCGAGGCGGATCCCAGCCAGATGACCGAGGGGAGGCCTACCAGGCCCATGAGGTGATTGATGGGACCGATGCTTGGCTGAAACAGGATGTACCAGATGGAACCGACGGCTACTGGAGTCAGGAACATGGGGAAGAGGAGCGAGCCCTGGACGAAGCTCTTGCCACGGAAGCCCCGGTCCGTGGCCAGCGCCAGCCCAGTCCCCAGGACCGTCTGGATTCCCGTGGCCACCACCATGAAGAAGAAACTGATCCAGAGGGAGTCGTGAAACCGCGTATCCGAGAGGAGGCGGGCATAGTTCTCGAGGCCCGCGAAAGTGGGGCTGGGGCGCCTGACGAGGTTCCAGTCGTTCAGGCTCAGAAACACGGTATACAGGAGGGGGAGGGCTCGCCAGAGGATGAGGTACAGCACCATTGGCAAGAGGAACAGCAGCGTCGGATTCCGCAGGAAACTTGTCGATCCACTGTGTGTGGAGTTCGCCATCGTCCTCCCCGTGCTCCACGCGATCGCCCACGCTGGCCTACCTGGGGCGGGGGCAGGCCGGAGAATCGGGCACTCCCCCCACCCCAGGCCGTACCGCGCCTACTTGATGTACCCGGCCTTCTTGAAGACGGCCTCCGCCTCCTTCTGCGCCTCCCCGAAGCCCTTCTCCACCGTGGTGCTGCCGCTCAAGGCCTTGTGCAGCGCCGAGCCGGCGGAGTCGATCGCGCTGAAGTACTCGGGCAGCGGCGACAGCTCGAAGTAGAAGATGTCCTTGCGTTGCATGAGCTTCGCCAGTGCCGGCTTCATCCAGGGGACCCGCTTCTGCACCTCCGGGTCGTTCAAGATGGAGGGGCGCGGCGGAATCCAGCCGTAGGGAACGTATTTCTCCAGGTACACCTTCCGCATGATCTCGCGCGAGAAGGCCAGTTCGATGGTCTTATAGGCCGCCTCCTTGTTTGGGGAGAGGCCGTAGAGCGACAGGACGTTGCCCCCGTGGTGGGCGGCGTGCTCCCGTCCCTTTACGCCCGGCACCGAAGGCAGGACCGTGAAGGCAATCTTGTCGGCAACCTTGGACTTGGCCGGATTCATCCCCATGTCGGCGACGCGCAGGAAGTACTCGACGATCATTGCCACGGAGCCTTGCGCAAACACGGCGGTGGACTCGCCGCTCGTGTAGTTCAGGTGGCCCGGCGGCTGGAACTTCGCCAGCTCGACATAGAATTTCCCGGCCTCGATGGCTTGCGGCGAGTTGATCGTCGGCCGCATGGACTTCGGGTCGTACACATCGTCGGCCCCGAAGGCCATGAGGTAGTTGATGAAATCGTGCCAGAGGAACCCGACCGGCTTGTTGGAATGGGACGTGCCATAGAAATCCGCGGCGAGGACGCTCCCCGCCAGGGTCTCCCCCTTCTTCCGGGTGAAGAACTCGGCGATGTCCCGGAACTCCTTGTAGGTCGCCGGCTCCTTCAAGTCGTAGCCGTACTTGGCCCTGAAGTTCTTCTTCTCCTCCGGATGGTTGAAGAGGTCCGTCCGGTAGAAGAGGGCCACGCCCGTCACGTACAGGGGGGGCCCCAGCCAGACGCCCTTGTGGGTGTAGTTCCGGATAGAGATGTCGAAGTAATCATCCAGCGCCAGTTTCGCCTTATCCACCACGTTCGGGTGCTCGGCGATGTACTTCCCAAGGGGTTCGATGACCCCCATATCCGCCCACTTGCCCCGGGAGGGCGAGTGGACCAGGAGGATGTCCCAGGCCTTGTTTCCCGCTGTGAAGTCGATCAGGGTCTTGTCGTGCAGCTCGTCCATGGAGTACCAACTGACCTTCACGTCCGTGCCCAGGATCTTTCCTGCCTCGACCAGGATGTCGTAAACCGGCTCTGACTCCGTAAAGCCCTTGGGAAGCATGACCTTCAGGGTCACGCCTGCATACTTGCTCTGGCCAGCCCCGGCGGGAATCCACAGCACCGCCAGCAAGAGCAGCGCGCCGAGCAGGACTTTCCACTTCCCGAGTGTCACCCTCATGGCCTCCTCCTTTCCTGACGAACCTCCCATCACGGTCACCCCCAACGGAGCACCTTACTTCCGATGGACTGCATCGACCAGACGTGTCACTGCCGTACGGCCCGGTCTCACCCCCTCTCTACAGGGACCCAGCCTCCTGTCGTTGCTGAGGCATAGAGCGCCTGGATGACCAGCAGGGACTTCCGAGCTTCGATCCCGTCCACCAGGGGCGGCCGGCCCTCCCGCACGGCGGCGACGAAGTCCCGGATGTTCTCCGCATGCGGTTCCACGGCGGCCTGGCTGGGTGACGCCGGCTCCTCCTGCTCGCGAAAGTTCTCGGCGTTGCGCCGCCAGCGATCGGGCAACGAGGCCGGATGATCGAGCGTGCTGGACCAGTAGCTGAGGAAGCCTTGCGTGTCAAAGAGAGCCGCCGTTCCCCGGTCTCCGTGGATCTCCAGCTCTGGAGGATGCTCAGGGATTGCGGCCGTTGTGGCCTCCATGACGGCGAGGGCACCCTCCCCGAATTCCAGGAGGCCGACCGCCAGGTCCTCGACCTCGATCGGATGGGTGGTGGTCGCACAGCGCCCCAGCACGCGCCGGGGCATGCCGAGGATCCAGAGCAACAGGTCGAGCGTGTGGATCGCCTGAATCATCAGGACGCCGCCCCCCGCCTCCGCCTTTCGGGATCTCCACACGGCTCTTTCGTAATAGGCCGCGGAACGTCGCAATTTTACGCGAACCGAGGCGAGGAAGACTCGCCCGATGTCGCCGGCTTGCACCGCCTGCCTGCATGCCTGGGCCGCCGGCGTGAACCGGTTCTGGAAAATTCCGCCCAGGATGACTCCGTGTTCCCGGCACACTTCGATCATGGCATTCGCAGCCTCGACTGTGTGGGCGAAGGCTTTCTCCGCCAGAACGTGCTTGCCCGCCTTCGCGGCCGCCACGGTTGCGGGAAGGTGCAGGTAGTGCGGGGTCAGAATGGTCACGGCGTCCACGCTAGGGGATGCCAGGAGGTCTTCCGTGCTCTCGAAAACCTCGGGGATGGCGTATCGCTCGGCCAGGGCCTTCGCCCGCGACCGATCGATGTCCATGACGCCTCGCACCTCTACGTCCGGGAGAGCCTTCATCCCTCGGACGTGGAGATCCGCCGCCACCCCGGCCCCAATCAGTCCAAACCGGAACGGCATCATCTATCTCCCGCATTCGAGCGGCCTCCTCACGGAGGTCGCGCTCGGTGCGAAAGCCGTGTCCTGGCGGGTCGCCGTGCTCTCTCCAGAGGGAGAGCCGCTCGGGGTATCATTCGACGGAGAACGCGCCCTTGGCGAGCGCGTATTCGAGACGGTATACGCCTCGCTCGATCGGCTCGACCGCACCATGACTGCGCAGCGCGTCAAAGCCAAGAAGAGGCTTGGACGCCTTCTCGAGCGCGGTGGAGGAGATCCCCTCGAGCAGGATAATCCACCCGGGCACCAGGGTCGCGCTGCCCCGAGCCTTCTTTTCTTCGGTAGCGATTTCGCTGCCGGGCCGATCAGCGACTCCAAAGTGCGCTCCGACCGTCCCCGGTCGTTCGACGACAGATGGCAAGGCCTCTCGCGTGAGATACCGCCGGCAGATGTCTTCTTGGCCGGGAATCGTCTCGAAGCGCCAGGTCATGATCACGCCGCCCTGGCCACAGCCGAAGGATGCCCCGACGCGGCACAGCGAACGCGAGACATTGCGGAAATAGGGAAGGGCGCGCCTCGTCCACGGGGTGGGATTGTTGAGACGATCCAGGTAGTCTTGCCCGGTCAATACCCCGAGGGTATCGACCTCGTAGAGATTGAAGTACTCCGGTCGTCCGTCCTCGGCAATATATCTTCGCCCGCGCCGGAAGCCAGGGATGGCTATCCGCTCTGGCATGTGCTCTCGGTTGTGCCACTCGTAAAACTCGTCCTTCCCTTCCGGGACAATGTCGTGCCAGATCGCCACAAAGGCTTCGCCGGCCAGGCCGCTCACCTTCGCTCCCCGCTTTGCAAGGACCGGGGATCAGAGGGCGTCGGCGGTGCCGACGGGATTCGCCAGGACCCCGATGCCATCGATCTCGACCTCGATGCGATCCCCGGGTGTGATCGGGGAGACCCCTGCAGGAGTCCCCGTGAAAATACAGTCGCCCGCCTCCCACGTGACGACGTGGGAGAGGAGATTCAGAAGTTCAAAGGGATCCAAAACCACGTCCCCGGTCGTTCCCTCCTGCCGAATCACCCCGTTGATGCGGCTCCGCAATCGCAGCGCTCGGGGGTCGAGTGCAGTTTCGATCCAGGGACCCCTGGGGGCGAAGGTGTCAACGGACTTCGACCGGGCCGACCAGATGCGATCACGCTTCTGGACGTCACGCGCGGACACGTCATTGCCACATGTATACCCCAGGACGTAGTGGGGCGACTCATCGGGGCGGATGCGTCGAGCCCGGGTGGCCATAGGATCCCGTCCCCTGGCCCGTTCAGGGCGCTCGGCGCCTTGAGGAACATCAGGGGCTCCTTTGGCAGTTCCGTGCGGTGCTCGACGGCGGGGTTCCGGTTGTTGAGACCAATGCCGATCAGCGTGCTGGGGGTCCCAGGGCATCGCAGCCGGTCGGCGCGGTGAAGGACGGAGCGCACGATTCGCATCGCGACCTCCGGGACGCGTGGCCCCTACTTCCCGTAGCGGCGGAGATAGCTGACAAGCCTCTTCGCCACGCTCTCCAGGTGGGCAACTGTTTCGCGCTCGGCCGCCTTCGCATCGCCGCGCAGGCAGGCCTGGAAAATCCGCCAGTGCTGGCGACGCCCGTCCATGAGGTTCCCCACCTTCGCCAGGTCCAGTCGCAAATACGGCTCCACATTCTGCCGCAGGTGCGTGATCATCTTGCGAAGGAATTCCTGCCCCGCGCAGACGTAGAGACTGTCATGGAATTCCAAATTCAACGCGACCCACTCGGCCGCGGAGATCTTCGGGCGGTCCATCTTGTGGAGGATTGCCCGAGTTCGCGCCGCAGCCTCGGGGGTCATGCGACGGGCGGCGAGGGCGGCTGCCCAGCCCTCCAGGCGGATACGGACTTCATAAATCTCCTCCAGCATCCGGCTGTTCAGTTCAACCACCCGCGCACCTTTCTGGGGGTCCAGGACCACGAAACCCTCCGCTGCAAGCTGGTGAAGGGCCTCGCGGATGGGAATGACGCTGCAATCGAACTGCCGCGCGAGCTCCAGTTGCTTCAGGCGCTGGCCGGGCCGGAATTCTCCGGCCATGATGCCACGGCGGATGGCCTCGGCGGCGGCTTCGTGGCGGGTCTTGGGAATCGGCATGGAAGCCAGATATTATAAATTATAAATTAGGTCAAGTCCTTTTTGCGGGTGGGAGTCCGAAATCCTTGAGGAACAGCCCGATCCACAGGGTCTGAGGCCTCTGGAAGCTTTTGGCTGGGTCGCTGGGACGGAACCGGACCACGGCGCGTGAAACGAGTGGCGAGTTTCGCTCCACGCTTGAGATCGGATTCGTGGAACCTCGCATGAGCATTGGCTGGAATTGCGGTCCGCTATGGCAACGCACTTGCAGAAACGTCCCGGATGGCCTCGTATGTCCGCGATTCGACCAGGCCGCCGTTTCAAGGCGGGATGGAGGCCAGTGGCCCGCGTGGCAGGGACAACCCGATGCGATCCAGAACCCCCAAGGGGTTGGCGATTCGAGGAAACGAAATGAAAACGCTCCACCGGCTTGAAGGGAAGGTTCTCATCGCCAGCGATGATCCCGCCGTCCAAAGGGAGTGCCGCGGCATCCTGGAGCCGAGAGGGTACCTGATTTCCGTGGTACAGGGCAACGGGTGGGCCACCGAACTCCTCGGGGAAGACCCCCCCGACGTGATCCTTCTGGAATCTGCGGCGCTTGCCCCCTCGGAGATCGAGGCCTTCCGCCATGCACGGCCCGACGGCTCCCGCCCGCCCATCATCGTCGTCACCGCCGATCCGTCGTCTGACAGCGCACTCGCCGCATTCAAGGCCGGCGCGTATAACATCCTGCGAAAGCCGGTCTCCGCCGACGAACTCCTCCCCTGTATCACCCGCGCTTTGAATCGGCGCAGCGCCGCCCCGGCCAGCCGCCGGCTGGTCGAGGAATTCCAGCAGCAGCTCTCAGAGCAAGAGGTCCTGATGGAGGTGGGGCGGATCCTGAACTCCACCCTCAACCTCCCGGAGGTCCTGGACCTCGTCATGCTGAACGCCCAGGAGGCCCTTCGGGCCCAGGCGAGCTTCCTGATGCTTCTCGACGCCGAGACCGGAGAGCTCTACTTCACGGTGGCCCGCGGCGAACGGGGCGAGCGGGCCAGGGAGGTCCGGCTGGGGCGGGCCGAGGGCCTTGCGGGGTGGGTGGCCGAGCACGGGGAGGCGGTGATCGCGAATGACGCGCAGCGCGATCCGCGTTTCTCCCGGAAGGTGGATGAGCTGACCGGCTTCACCACCCACGCCATGGCCTGTGCTCCCATTGTGTTCAGGGGCCGGACGATCGGCGTGGTCCAAGTCCTGAACGGGCCCGGCCGAGGGGACTTCGGCCCCGGGGACCTGACGCTGCTCAAGGCAATCGCGGCCCAGGCGGGGGTCGCCATCGAGAACGCCCGGCTCTACGGCGAGGTCGAGCGCCAGAAAGCGGAGATGAGCTTCCTCCTTCAGTCCAGCCAGGAGCTCCTTTCCGCGCTCGATCCCGACACGATCTGCTCCCGGATGATGACGAAGCTGCTGGAGGTGATCCCCGTCGCGCGAACGGGGATCATCCTCTTGGAGAATGAAAAGGAGGGCCGGATCGTCGCCGGCTCGGTGGATGCGCGACGCTTGCCGCCGGAGCGGGATCAGAAGAGTGAGAAGATCCAGCTCGCCCTGTACCCGGAAATCCGGGAGGCGGTGCGCACCGGCCGTCCGGTCATTGTGTCTGACGCCTGGCGGGACCCGCTCATGGCGGAGGCTCGGGATCTCCTGCGCTCGATCGGGATGCGGTCGCTCCTGGTCACACCCATGCTGGATCGGGATCGGGTCTTCGGCGTCATCAAGGTTGCCCAGTTTGACCGCCCCCGCCGCTTCTCCGCCAACGAGATTCACCTGTGCCAGATGCTGGCGAACCAGGCGAGCATTGCCATGGTCAACGCGCGTCTGTACCAGGAACTCCAGGAGAAGAGCGCGCAGCTCGAGCGGGCCAGCCAGCACAAGTCCGAATTCCTGGCCAGCATGGCCCACGAACTCCGGACTCCGCTTCACGGGATCATGGGATTCTCCGAACTCATCCTGGAACAGCCCGCTGGCCCGTCGGGCGACCGTCAGCGCCGCTACGCCCGGGCCATCCAGGTGAGCGGCAAGCATCTGCTCACTCTCGTCAACGACATCCTCGACCTGTCGAAGATCGAGGCCGGGAAAATGGAACTCCACCGCGAGAACTTCCTCGCGGCCGACGCCGTCAACGAAGCCTGGGCCATTATGCAGCCGCTGGCCGCCAAGAGCCAGATCACCCTCACCACCGACGTGGAGATGTCCGTGGGGATCATCTTTGCCGATCTGGGCCGATTCAAGCAGATCCTCTTCAATCTCCTGGGCAACGCCATCAAGTTCACGTCGACCGGGGGGCGGGTGACCCTCACGGCCCGCCGGGTCGACTCGCCCAGGGGTCAGACGGGGGATGCGCCCCAACCACTTGACGATTTGGCAACTCGGTCGGTCGACAGGTCAGGTGAGTGGCTCGAGGTGCGCGTGACCGACACCGGCATCGGCATCAGGCCGGAGGATCAGGAGCGGATCTTCGAGCAGTTTCAGCAGGTCAGCAGCTCTGTGACGCGCGAGCAGTCGGGCACCGGCCTGGGCCTCGCCCTGGCCCGCCGGTTCGTGGAGATGCACGGAGGGCGGCTCTGGGTGGAGAGCGAGGTGGGGAAGGGGAGCACCTTCATCTTCGTCCTCCCCCTGCACTGACCCCGACCCGAAATTCTCGGGCACTGGCGGTTAACCCCGATCCGAAAAAGTGGCGACAGTCTGATCACCAGATTGCCTCGGTGTGTGGTCCCGTCCAGGGAAATTGCCATAGGCCCCTATAGGGGCGATGCATGCTGCCCGGCGCTTCCCCTCGTCGACGCTCTGCCAGCGTCTGTGCCGGGCATGGGGCCTCGTTGGAATTTCGGATCGGGGTTAACTGTTTTCTCGGATCCGGCTCAGGGACGGGGGAAGACCAGCTTCAGGCAGTCGGCCAGGACATCGAGGACGAGGCGAACCTCGGCCTCCTGGATGATCAGGGGCGGCTTGATCTTGATGACATTGGGCAGGGCCGATGCCGTGGCCAGGATCACGCCCCGGTTCCAGGCCTCCTCCACGATTCGCCCGGCCTCGACCGGCGCCGGCTCCTTGGACTCGGGATCCTTCACGATCTCCACGCCGATGAAGAGGCCTGGCCCTCGCACGTCCCCGATCTGGGGGAACCTGGTCTGGAGGTCCAGCAGGCCCCGGGTCAGGATCGCCCCCATCCGGGCGACATGCTCCGGGATCCGATCGCGCTCCAGGATCTCGATCACCTTGAGGGCCGCGGCCTGGGCGATGGGATTGCTGCCGAAGGTGTACACGTCCTCGCCGGTCGGCTCGAAGGCCTTCAGCCGGTCGTCGGCGACCACCGCCGCAATGGGGAACCCCCCGCCCATGGATTTCGACAGCACCAGGATGTCCGGCGTGACACCCGCGAGGTCGGCCGCGAACATCCGCCCGGTCCGGCCGAAGCCGGTCTGGATCTCGTCGAAGATCAGGAGGATCCCGAACTCATCGCAGATCCGCCGGACCTCCCGCAGGAACGCTGCCGGGAAGGGGATCTGGCCCCCGTTGCCCTGGATCGGCTCCAGCAGGACCGCGGCCACCGGCCCGTCCACGCCGCGCTGGATGGTGTCTCGCAATGGCGCGGCGCACTCGGGCGAGCAGTCCGGGGAGGACGCGCGCCGGGGGCAGCGATAACAGTAGGGGTTTGGGACCCGGACGAAGTGCTGCATGAACGGCAGAAACTTCACCCCAGGCCCGAAGCGGCCCGGCGAGCCCAGTCGAGCCGTCTGCGTCCCCATCCACGAGGCGGCCATCGTGGCCAGGGTGCTGCCGTGGTAGGCGTGGTAGAAGGTGATGAACCGGTGCGCGCCCGGCCGGTTGATCATGGCCAGCTTCAGCGCGGCCTCGACCGCCAAAGATCCGGTCGGCGCGTTGATCACACGGTTGAGCCGGCCGGGGCACAAGTCGGCCAGGCGCTTCGCCAGGAGCAGGCGCGGGATGGTGGGGAACCCCGCGCGAACATGGGCTAACGTCCTGGCCTGGGTCACGGCCGCCTCGATCACCTCGGGGTGGTTGTACCCCAGCGCCAGGGTCCAGGCCTGGGAGGTGCAGTCCAGGTACGATTTCCCGTCAATGTCGGTGACCCGGCAACCCTGTCCGCCGACCAATACCGGCCCGAGCCACGCCGCCCCATAGCCGATGTACTGCTGTAACTCCGCGATCTGCTCCGCTGTCAACTTCGAATTGGTCATTGGCTCATTGGTCATTGGTCATTCACTCCAGTTACCCCTTGAGTCCAGTCAGGGCGATCCCCCGGATCATGGACTTCTGGGAGAGGACATAGGCCAGCAGCATGGGGCCGGTGGAGATGACCGTGGCGGCCATCAGGGGCCCGTAGTTCATGCTGCCGTAGGGGTCCTTGAACAGGGCGATCCCCACCGGGATCGTGCGAAGGTCCTGGGAGTTGATGACGATGACCGGCCAGAGGAAGTCGTTCCAGGATCCCAGGAAGAGGATCATGGCCACAGTCGCCAGGGTCGTCTTGATCAGCGGTGCGATGATGGTGAGGACGATCCGCGTCTCGCCGGCACCGTCCATCCGGGCGGCCTCGATCATTTCCACGGGGATGGACTTGATCCCCTGCCGGATCATGAAGACCCCGAAGGCGCTGGCGAAGTTGGGGGCCAGGATCCCCTGGTAGGTATCCACCCAGCCGATCCGCGACAGCAGGATGTACAGGGCGACCGACGTGACCTGGACCGGCACCATCAGGGTGGCAAGAATCAACAGGAAGAAAAAGTTCTGCAGCGGGAACCGGTACACGGCGAAGGCGTAGCCGGCGAAGAGGCCAAAGAGCAGCGAACAGCCGACGGATACCACCGCCACGACAAAGCTGTTCCAGTAGTAGGCGAGCCACGGGGCCTTGGCGAAGGCCTCCGCAAAGTGCTCCAGCGTCAGCCGGCTGGGAATCCACTTGGGCGGGAAGGCGATGATGTCCGGCGCCGGAACGAAGGCCGTCATGACCATCCAGTAGAACGGGAGGATCATGAGGATTGCGACCCCGCTGACTACCAGATACAAGTTCAGCTTTCCAATCGCCACCAGCGTGGAACGCGAAATGCGGCCTCCCCTCAGTACGTCACCTCGAAGCGCTTGCTGTACACCCACTGCAGCACCGTGACCCCAGGATGAAGACGAAAAGCACCATGGCCTCGGCCGAGGCGTAGCCGAAGTTGTAGCGCTCGAAGGCTTGCCGGTAGAGATCCAGGACGACCACGTTGGTGGAATTGGCAGGGCCGCCCCCGGTGAGGACGAAGACCTGGTCAAAGACCTGGAAGGCCAGGATGCTGTTGTAAATCAGGATGAAGGTGGTCGTGGGGGCCAGGAGCGGGAACGAGATTCTCCAGAAGCGTTTCAACGCGCCGGCCCCGTCGATGGTGGCGGCCTCGTAGAACTGCGCCGGGATCGCCTGGAGCCCGGCCAGGTAGATGATCATGTTGTACCCGAGGGTCTTCCAGATGCTGAAGATGATGATGGAGGGAAGGGCCATGGTGCTGGACATCAGCCAGGGCTGGTCCGGGATCCGGACGAGGCGCAGCAGGACATTGAACAGCCCGAACTGGGGATTGTACAGCCACCACCAGACCATGGCCGCGGCCACCGTGCTGGTGACCATGGGGGAGAAATAAACCGCCTTGAAGAACTCCTTGAACTGAAACCGCGCGTTGAACAGAACGGCCAGGATCAAGCCCAGGATCGCCGAGAGGGGAACGATGGTCACGACGTAGACCAGGGTATTGACCGTTGCCTTCTGGAAGATCTCGTCCGTGAGGAGCGCCTGGAAGTTGTCCAACCCGATGAAGGTGAATCGCCCGCGGATCAGCTCCACCTTGTAGAAGCTGTAGAGAAGGGTCTGGACAGCCGGGACGATCCGGAAAATGCCGAAGAGCAGGACCACCGGGGCAATGAAGAGATAGGCGTGGATGATGTGTCTGGCGTGGACCCTGGCCAGGATCCGCCGGGCAGATCGGTTCCCCTGGCTTCCCATGGGGCCCCCTCGCTTTCGGGTCCGCTCACAAAGAAACTGCCCCACAGGGTTCCCCCCGTGGGGCAGCAACCGGGCGCCAATCAGCAGGATGGTGAAAAGACAGTTGGGGACGACCGTTCTTGGGGCAAGTTGAGTCCTTTTCGGGCTGTTGTGTCAAGTGAAAACTTCCTCCTCGGCGTCCCCCATGGCTTTGAACAAAAGCAATACATAGTCTTCCCTTGACTCTGCGCAGGGTTGGAATTATCGTGACGCGCCTTGGGTCGCGCCCAAGATCTGGCAGCCTGCTGCGGGGGCCACACGCTGACTGGGAGCCGACCCTCGACCTCTCTTCACTTCATCCTGATTTGCGGTCTGCGACCGCCTCTCGGATGACACCGCAATCTGCATCGAAACCCGCCATGCTCCCCAGAGTGCGCCGGTTTCTCTGGCGGACACTGCTGGCCGTGGTCGCGGTCACGGTTCTGGCGGTTCTCTGCCTCCGCTGGATCCCCCCTCCCACGAGCGCCTTCATGGTGGAGAACCGGCTGGCACACTTCTTCGGCGGGAAGGACCGGAAGATCATCCGGTACCGCTGGGTGGACTGGGGATCCATCTCGCCTGACATGCGAATCGCCACCGTCGCCGCGGAGGACCAGAGCTTTCCGCATCATTGGGGCTTCGACGTTGAGTCGATCCTGGATGCGTTGCAGAAGCAGGGAAAGAGGCGCCGCCTCCGAGGTGCCAGCACCATCACCCAACAGGTCGCCAGGAACCTGTTCCTTTGGCCCGGGCGCAGTTATGTCCGCAAGGTCCTTGAGGCGTACTTCACGGTCCTCATAGAGTTACTCTGGCCAAAAAGGCGGATCCTCGAGATCTATTTGAACGTTGTCGAGTTCGGTGACGGGACGTACGGTGTCTCGGCTGCCGCCCGGACGTTCTTTGGGAAGCGGCCCGCCGACCTGACGAGACAGGAAGCAGCCCTCCTCGCCGCCGTGCTGCCCAATCCCGGCCGTTTCGACGTCCGCCGACCCTCGGATTACGTGCAGGAGCGTGTTCGCTGGATCGAGGAGCAAGTAGCCCATCTCGGCGGCCCCGCGTATCTCCGGGGTCTCTGAGCGGGACGTCTCAGCCACTGGGGGCCGGCGCGTATGCAGCCTCGGCCCCTCCTCAGCATGGATAGGGGACGTCCCCTTCTCGGCCCGGATTCTCTAGTCTATGAAGGTGCAGCCGCGCTCCGCCAACGTCTTGGCGACCCATTCCGGGATCAGCTTCCCGGCCTGGATGTTGGCCACCGTCTGGCTCTCCTTCTCCACGATCTTGGCTGCGCCCTTCAGCACCTCGTCCCAGTCCTCTCGCGGGATGACCACCACGCCGTCTCCATCCCCCACGACGATATCGCCAGGGCGGACCGTGACGCCGCCACAGGTGACGGGGAAGTTCACCTCGCCCTGTCCATCCTTGAAGGGGCTGTTGGGCGTCGAGCCCCGGGCAAACACGGGGAGGCCAACCTGGCAGATCCCGTCCAGGTCCCGGACCATTCCGTCCGTCACCATGCCCGCCATCCCCTTGGCCTTGCCGATCATGCTGGTCAGGTCCCCCCAGGTCGCCGCGCCCTCGAAGGCGCCGGTCGCGATCACCAGGACATCGCCCGGCTGGGCCAGCTCCAACGCCTTGTAGATGACCAGGTTGTCGCACACCCGGATCCGGACCGTGAGGGCGGAGCCGGCAAGCTTCATTCCGGGCCCGACCGGCTTTACGCTGTGGTGCATGGCCCCGAATCGGCCCATGGCATCCACGATATTGCCGGTGGGGTACGTGGCGAACTGGTCCACCAGAGTCTTCGGCGCCCGCTGGATCGTGGTCTTGACTCGGAACCCGATGCCGGCCATACCCTCCTCCTTCTGACGTTACACCACCCGGTCCTCGATCGGCTTGCCCGCGGCGAACCGCTGAAGGTTGGCGAAGACCGATCGCATCTTCTGGCGCAAGGCGTCCACGGTCCCTGCGGAGATGTGGGGGGTCAGGACCACGTTGTCCATCTGGAGCAACGGGTTGCCCGGCCTCACCGGTTCCTGCTCGAACACGTCCAGACCGGCCCCGGCGATGATCTTGGTCTCCAGGGCCTTGACGAGGGCCGGCTCGTCCACAATGGCTCCCCGCGCCGTGTTGATCAGGATGGCCGATCGTTTCATCTGCTCGAACTGCCGCGTGCTCATGCAGCCGCGGGTCTGATCGGTCGCCGGCACGTGCAGGCTCAGGATGTCGGATTGCCGCAACAGCTCCGGGAACGACACCGCCCTGGCATCCCACCCGTGCGCCTCGGGCGGAGGCTCCTGAAGGTACGGGTCATGATACAGGATCCTGGCATCGAAGGCATACGCCCGCCGGGCCACCGCCTGGCCGATCCGGCCGAATCCCAGGAGCCCCAGGGTCTTGCCCGCCAGCTCGAAGGAGACGGCCCGCAGCCCCCACTGAAGCCACACGCCCTCCCGGAGCTTCGTGTCCGCCACCACGAGGCGTTTGTACACCGCCAGGATCAGGAGGATCGTGTGCTCTGCCACCCCCACCGTCGTCCCCGCAGGACAGAGGGCCAGGGGGATCCCCCGGGCCTTCAACGCCTCCTTGTCGATCTTGTCGTGCCCCACGCCTTGGTGCTGGACCATCTTCAGCTTGGGAGCGGCGACCAAGTCCTCGTCCGTGACGGCCCAGTCTGCGACCAGCAGGAAGTCGGCCTCGCGCAGTTGCGACCGCCATGCATCCCTCGTGTCGCCCGTGAGCGTGACCAGAGTCCAGCCCGGAGGCATCTCGCTCCGGATCACCTCGTACACATCCGCGGCTGCGCGGTTCCAGTACACCACGGTATAGGGCATCAGCGGCTCCAGTGGATGACGGTGTTCTCCTTCGCCGACTCGTACGCGCGAAAGGTGACCTCCAACGTCTTGAGGTTGTCCGGTCCATCGGTTTGGAAGGGCGCCCCGCTCCGCAGGCACTCGGCGAAGTGGTTGATGGCCCCCCAGTACATCCGGACGTAGGAGTCGGTGGTGTCCACCGGGATCCGCTCGATCCGGCCATTGGCGCGGTAGAGCGTCACACGCGCGTCGCTGTCGAGGAACAGCGAGCCCCCCGTCCCCTCCACGACCATGGTGTCGGCGGAGGTCGTGGTCGGATACCCGTAGGAGGCCCAGCTCGTGTCCAGCAGCCCCAGGACCGGTCCTTGGTTCATGAGGAGCGTGACGACCGTCTCGCCGGCGACGGTCCGGACAGGGCTCCGAACCTGGGTGTAGATGCTGTTCACGTTGCCGAAGAGGAACCGCATCGTATCGATGTGATGCACCAAGAACTCCAGGATGATAAGCCGGGGCATCCCCTTGAGCCGCGGCTGGCGCGGGATCAGGAAGCTGTCGGGGTACTCGAGTGTGGGGACGGCAGCCGGACTGCGGATGCTCAGGCGCGCATAGAAAGGTTCGCCGACGGCGCCCGCCTGGAGCTGGCGCTTGATCTCCTGGAACCAGACGCGCCAGCGCCAGTTCTCGTTGACCATCAGGCGGATCCGCCGCTCCGCGTACAGGTCCACGATGGCCCGGGCGTCCTCCAGGGTCATGGCGAGGGGCTTCTGGCACAGGACCGGTTTGCCCGCCGTCACCAGTTGCTCCGCGACCTCGCGATGGGTCTCGGGAGGCGTCGCCACATCGTAGGCATCCACCTCGATGGTTCGCAGCAGAGCGGGGATGCTCTCGAAGACGCGCCCGACCCCGAACTCCCGGGCGCGCGACTGGGCGTTGGCGGGATTCGGGTCGCACAGGGCGACAACCTCCGCCCCCGGCACCATCCGCCAGGCCTTCAGGTGAAACTCGGATGCAAACCCACACCCCAAAAGCGCAACCCGCAACGGCTTCTCTAACATGGAACCTTTCCTTGTCCCTCCCTCTTCCCCCTCAACCTCCCCTTGTCCCGGGGACCCTTTGGGTGGGGGAGAAGGAAGGAATGAGGGGGGAGTGGCTGCCCAAGAGCGTGCTCCCTAACCTTTAATTGCCCCCGCCGGCATCTCCTCACTCACCGCAGGCACGCCAGGCGTCCATCTCTTCCCATCGTTCCCGCAAAGGGTCTGTCGCCCATCCTTTCTCTATCCCTTGATTGCGCCTGCGGTCATGCCTTTCACGAACCACTCGGACAGGAACAGGTACAGGACCAGCACCGGCAGGGTGGCGATCATCAGGCCCGTGGCCAGCATGCCGATGTCGAAGTACTGGTCGCTCACCAGGAACTGGATGGCGAGGGGCAGCGTGCGGATCTCCTGCTTGGTGATGAAGACGACCGCGTACAGGAACTCGTTCCAGAAATAGATGAGGTTCAGGATCGCCGTGGTGGCGACGGCCGGCAGGGCGATGGGAAACATCACCCGCCAGAACATCGCCCAGTCGCCGCACCCGTCGATCCGGGCCGCCTCCTCCAGTTCCTGCGGAATCTGAGCGAAGAAGGCCCGCAACAGGTAGATCGTCACGGGCAACTCGGTGGCCACGTACACTAGGATCAGACCGGCGAGCGTGTTGAAGAGCTTGTAGTTGATGAGGATCTGAAACAGGGCCAGGATCATGATCTGGGGCGGGAACATTACGGAGAGGAAGAGCATCAGGAAGACCGGCTCCCGTAGCGGGAAGGCGTACCGCCGCCGGGCGAAGCCGTACCCGGCCATGGCGCCGAATATCGTGATCAGCGTCACCGCCACCACGGCGACGATGGCGCTGTTCCGGAAGTAAGTCGCGTACCCGAACTCGGTCCAGGCAGTGTAGAACTTCCACGGGTGGGGCGGGATGGGCAGGCCGTAGTGATTCCGGTAGATCTCGTCGGTCGTGCGCAGCGACATCATGGCAGTCCAGAGGTACGGTCCCGCAGAGAAGGCTGTGTACATCAGGACCGGGATGAGCAGCACCCCCCTGATCAGTCGCGCGGGCATCAGAACTCCAGCGCCTCCCGCCGTTGCAGGAAGCGGGTGAGGCCGACGGAGAGGCCGAAGATGATCACGAACCAGATCACGGCGATGGCCGACGGGTAGCCCAGGTCGAGCGTCTTCCACTCGAACGCCCGCTTGATCACGTAGGTGGCCACGGTCTCGGTCCCCCACATCGGGCCGCCCCGGGTCATGACCCAGACGAGGGCGAACTGTTTCATCTTCCCGATGAAGTCCAGGATGGCCAGGTTCACCATGGTGGGCCGGAGCAGGGGGACGATGATATGAATCAGCCGCTGCCAGGTGTTGGCGCCATCCACCCGCGCCGCCTCGGCGTACTCCTGGGGAATGGCATGGATCGCGGCCAGCATGACCACCATGTTGAAGCCGGCGAACATCCAGGTGGTCACGAGGATCAGGGCCGGAAGCGCCGTCGTGGGACTGGCCAGCCACGCCTGCGCATACTGCCCCAGGCCGACCGCCCGCAGGACCAGGTTGGCCATCCCCCAGTCATAGTTGTACACCCAGAGCCAGATCACCCCCACCACGGGGTAGGACATGAGGAGCGGCGTAAACCACACCGTCCGGAAGAACCGGGCGAGGGGGACCTTGCTGTAGAGGATGACGGCCAGCGTCAGGGCCAGCGGGATGTCCACGATGGGTGCGAGGATGGCCCAGGTCATCGAGTTGCCGGCCGCCTTCCAGAAGACGTCGTCCTCCCTCAGGATCTCCCGGAAATGCTCGAAGCCGACGTACTCGTACACCATCCCCAGGTCCATCCGCAGCGTATGGATGCTGTTGTAGAAGGTCATCAGGACCGGATAGATGATGAAGGCGAAGTAGAAGAACAGGGCGGGAGTGAGGAAGAGGGCAATGGCGCCCCAGGGACGTCTGGGTGGGCGCCGCTGGATGGCCTCGTGCGGCAGGACCCTGGGCAAGGCCTGGGCGGTCTCTGGCTGCTCGGCGGGCATAACGATAAACGGGGCCGGCGATCAGGGACCAGGGTTCGGGGTTCAATCTTCCCCGGCCCCTGACATCTGACCCCCGACCCCTGCGATTAGGGCTGGACGCCAGAGCGGCCTACTTGCCCTTGAGGCGCGCCTCCTCCAGCTTCGCCAGGGCCTCGTCCGGCCCCATGAGCTTGTTGGGCAGGCCCTGGTTCACTGTGGCGATGTAGGTTTCCCAGACGCCCGGCTTCATCAGGAGTCTGACCCCTTGCGCGGTCGGCAGGTCCACCCACTTGGTGTTCTTGTTGACCTTCCCGAACTCCTCGAAGTACCACTTGATGGGGCTGTCGATACGCCCCGGGTCGGTCCTGATCCCTGTCTGGATGCCGGTCTTGGCCATCCACATGTTCCCGATGTCCACATCGGCGAACGCATCGGCCACCTTGATGGCCAACGCAAGGTTCGGACTCTTGGCGGCCACGGCCAGGGAGCCGGCGACCCCCAAGAGCTTCTGCCCGTGCCCCTTCCCCTCCTTCATCAGGGGGTAGTTGAGGAGACCGAGCTCGAAGTCCTTGGGCTGTCCCCCCTTCTCGGACGGGAGGAAGGCGCGGCCGGTGTACCAGGAGCCCACCGGGTACGTGCACGCCTTCTGGTCGGTGTGGAAGTAGCGATGGGCCTCGGCCAGGGTCATGCTGGAGAGCGTCTTGGGGTAGGCCCCCAGGTCGATGAGCTCCTTGTAGTAGCGGAAAACCTCGACCACGCGCGGATCCTTCCAGGTAAGCTCGCCCCGGGCCAGACGCCTCAGGTCATCGCCCCCGAGTTTACTCAAGAGCAGGGCGTTCGGGATGTAGTGCGCCGCCCAATCGCGGTCGGATGCCCCTGTGGCGAAGGCCGCATACCCGGCCTTTGCGCACTTAGCCACCATGTCCTTGAACTCATCCTGCGAGAAGGCATAGCCGGGCGGCACGTTGATCCCAAGCTGCCGGAACATTTTCTTGTTGTAGTAGATCTCGTCCGAGGCGGCCTCTACCGGGATCGCCCAAATGCCCGTTTTCCCCGCCGGTCCCGGGCGCGTCCAGTAGGCTTTACCGAAGGGCTCAATGTTCTCCCAGCGGATCCCGGTGGATAGGTCCGCCAACCACCCGGCCGTTATGAACTCCGGCACATCCAAGTCGTAGTAGAAGAGATCCGGAAAGCCGGAGCCCGCCGTGAAGGCCGCCCGGAGCGCCGGCCACATGTTCTTCTTCTCATAGAAGGTGATGGTTACCGAGTTGCCGGGGTTCTTCGCTTCGAAGCGCCGCTTGGCCTCGAACAGGACGGCCTTTTTGCTGTCCTCGACCGCCCAATGGCTCCACCAGCTCAATTCGGCCGCTTGGGTAACACCTCCCATTACCACCAACAGGGCGGCTGCAGCCGCCACGCACCATGCTACCCCTCTGCCCATGGCCTCCTCCCGCGTTAAAGTCATTGCCTATGCTCGCCCATTCGGGCGCCCTTCGCACAGCACGGAGTCAAACTGCATCTCACCATCACGGACTTGAGTCCCGGATCACCAATTCCGGCAGCAAGAGCACCTGCCGGGGTTCACTCGGGCCCACGCCGTCCAACCGGTCGAACAGGATCTCCGCAGATAGCTCCCCCATCCGCCGCATCGGGATCGCCACGGTCGTCAGCGGAACCTGCGCGCACGCGGCGTACGGGATATCGTCGTAGCCGACGACAGCGATGTCCTCAGGAACCCGGAACCCTCTCTCTAGGAGGCGATGGACCACACCCATGGCCTTCCGGTCGGTCGTGACGAAGAGCGCCGACGGCCGATTGGAAAGGGCCAGGATCTGGTCGGCAGCCTCCATACCGTCTTCGATCCAGGTCCGCTGTGTCCGGCAGTCCCACTGATCAGGGACGGGGACCCCAGCCGACGCCAAGACCTCCCGGAAGCCAAGGACGCGGTCCTGGATGGCAGTGTTCTCGGGGTCCTCCGCACGGATCAGACCGATACGCCGATGGCCTCTGTCGAGAAGATGCCGGGCCACCAGCCGACCCCCTTCGACGTTGTCGGCCGTGACGTAGTCCCCATCGTCCCAGCGCCGAGCCATGACCACGACCGGGGTCCCTCCGGCGCGGGCCGCGGCGAGGTGACCCACCCTGCTCGTGGCCGAGGTGATGATGATGCCTCCGATCCGGAGCTGCTGGAAGCGCTCGACGTACCGGCGCTCCACCTGCTCATCCCGGCCGGATTCGCCGATGACCACCATGAAACCGCGCTTGGCCGCCACGGTCTCGACGGCGCTGACGAGCGGAGCGAAGAATGGATTGGCGAGTTCGTGAATCACCACCCCGACCGTGGAGGTGCGGTTCTGGACAAGGCCCCGAGCCAGGAGATTCGGCGCGTAGCCGAGTTCTGCGGCAACTGTGAGGACACGCTCGCGGGTGGCAGGAGCGACAAGCTGGCCGGAGCGTAGGGCGCGAGAGGCGGTGATCAGGGAGACTCTCGCGCGACGTGCGATGTCCGCGAGGGTGACTGCACCGGTCCGGCGAGGCTCTGACAGCGCTGTCATGACAGCGTTACCATATTTCTTCCCCCAATGAATTGTCAAGCCATTTCTTGGGGCATTTGGCTCATGAATTGGTCAGGAGAGTTTCCCTCAAGAAGCCCATCCCCGGGCGTGGGCACCCGGTTGGCAGGGACGCACGGAATGATAGCCGGGATCCTGGCGATACGAGCGCCGGGAACATTCCACCGCCCCTTCGGCGAGGGTCACTTGCTGGAAAGGAAATCGAGCGCCGCGGCCACGCCGCCCCGGGTGAAGGGCACGCCGGCGCAGGCGAGACCCATCTCCACCCCGCTCAGGGTCCCGGCGAGCATGAGGTCGTTGAAGTCGCCGACATGTCCGATGCGGAAGCTCTTGCCCTTGAGCTTTCCGAGGCCCGTCCCGAGGGACATGTCAAAGCGGTCCAGGATGAGCTGCCGCAGGGCATCGGCGTCGGCCCCGTCGGGCATCATCACCGCTGTGATGGAACTGCTGTACTCCGTCGGGTTCAGGCACACCAGATCCAGCCCCCACGTCCGAACGGCCAGTCGCGTCGCTTCCGCGTGGCGGCTGTGGCGGGCAAAGACGTTCTCCAGCCCCTCCTCAAAGAGCATGTGCAGGGCTTCCTGCAAGCCGTAGAGCAGATTCGTCGCCGGGGTGTAGGGGAAAAATCCCGCCGGATTGTCCCGGAGCATCGGCTCCCAGTCCCAATACGACCGCGGGAGCCGTGCCGACCTTGCGGCCGTCAGGGCCTTCGTGCTGATGGCGGTGATCCCAAGGCCGGGTGGCAGCATCAGCCCCTTTTGGGAGGCGCAGACGCTCACGTCCGCGCCCCACTCGTCGTGCCGATACTCCATGCAGGCCAGCGAGGAGATGGTATCCACGAGAAGCAGCGCCGGATGCCTGGCCCGGTCCATGCGCTTCCGGATCTCGGCCACCCGGCTGGTCACCCCGGTTGAGGTTTCGTTGTGGATGATCGCGACGGCCTTGATCGCATGCGCTCGGTCCTCCGCCAGCTTGGATTCCACCATCGCCGGATCCACGCCATGCCGCCAGTCGCCGGGGATGAACTCCACCTGGAGACCGAACTTCACCGCCAGGTTGCGCCACAGGGTGGCGAAGTGCCCGGTTTCGAACATCACGACCTTATCGCCCGAGGACAGGGTGTTCACCAGGGCGGCTTCCCAGGCCCCCGTTCCGGAGGAAGGATAGATCACGACGGGACCCGAAGTCCGGAAAACCTGTTGCAGCCCGTCCAGGACCTCCCGGGCCAATCGGGAAAACTCCGGCCCCCGGTGGTCAATGGTGGACCGGCCCATCGCCCGCAAGATCCGCTCGGGCACGTTGGTCGGCCCCGGAATCTGGAGCAGGTGGCGCCCGCTTCTGGCAGCCATCTGACGTCTCCCGTCCCCTCCCCGAACCGGTCAGGCGAACAGGCCGCGCTCCCGGCCGTGGGCGAGCTTCACGGCGACGTCAATGGCGTCCAGCATGCTCTGGTGCGCCGCCGTGCCCTTGCCGGCCTTGCCGAAGGCGGTCCCGTGATCCACCGAAGTGCGGATGATGGGGAGCCCCAGGGTCACGTTCACGCCGCTCACCGAGGTCCACTTCTGCGAGGCCCGATCAAAGGTGAAGCCCAGAGTCTTGAGGGGAACGTGTCCCTGGTCGTGGTACATGCAGACTACAATGTCGTACAGTCCCCCCCGCGCCCGCCCGAAGACGGTGTCGGGGGCGATGGGTCCGTCCGCCCGGATCCCCTCGGCCTTGGCGGCTTCGATGGCGGGGATGATCTCCTTGATCTCCTCGTCCCCGAACAGGCCGTGCTCCCCGGCGTGCGGGTTGAGGCCGGCGACGGCGATCTTGGGCTCGGCGATGCCCAGGGCCTTCAGTGCGCGATGCGCCAGGCGAATGACGGTCAGGATCCGCGGCTTCTTGGTGCGCTCGATGGCCTCCCGAAGGGAGACGTGGGTGGAGACGTGGACGACCCGCAAGTCCTCGCCCAGCAGCATCATGGCATAATCTTTGGTGTTGGTCAGGGCCCCGAAAATCTCCGTATGCCCCGGATGCGGGCAACCGGCCTGATGGATGGATTCCTTGTGGATGGGGCCGGTGACCACCGCGTGGATCTCTCGCGTCAGGGCCATGGTGATCCCCCGCTCGATGTATTCCACCGAGGCCTTGCCGCACATGGCGCTGACCTTGCCGTACTGGAGCTTTGCCATGTCCACGTTCGCCAGGTCCAGGACGTCCACGGTGCCGTAGGTGAAGCGGGCATCGGATGCCTTGGCGATGGGAGCCAGGGTCAGCGGCAAATTCGTGATCCGCAGGGCATCGCCCATGGCGTTCCGGTCGCCGATGACGAAGGGCCGTGCCTTGGCGTACACGGACGGGTCCGCCAGCGCCTTGGCCGCAATCTCCGGACCGATGCTGGCGGGGTCGCCCATGGTGATGCCGAGAATCGGTCGATCCATGAGGATTTGCCTCCCTGTGGTGCTGCTTCCTCGATCCCGGTCATCCGACCGTATGCGTGCGTTTGTCCATTGCACCGCACGAGGCCGATTCGCCTATTGCGGTTCGATGTGTCCCGCCTCGGCGGGATTCAACGTTGCACCTCGAACATTGAACATCGCACCGGACCTGGGGGTTTATATCACACCAGGGTGCCCCCGTCACCGCCGGAGCACGCTACCACGGCTCCAGCCCCAGGAGCCGAGCCGGCGTCCGCTGCGCCATCAGGTCGATCTCGGCCTGGCTGAAACCCTGGGCCGCCATCTGCTGGAGGAACTCGCGCATACCCTGGACCGGGTCAAGGTCGTACACCGCGGCGCCAAGGTCCGTCACCAGGACCGTCCGCTCGATCCCAACGGCGCGCGTGACGGCCGCCAGGCCCGGCAGATCCGTCACGCTGTTGCCATGCAGGTGCATTCGCTCGAAGAAGGCGCCCTCGGCCGCCATTTCCTTCTGCATGGCCAGGGGGATGGCCAGGGAGTTGAGCTCAGGGTGATTCACCAGGAGCTTGCGAATGCCGGCCCGCCGGGCCTCGCGGACCAAGGCCAGAATTTCTTCGGGGGACAGGTGACAGGTCCCCAGGATCACATCCGCCTGGGCGACGAGGTCGAGGATCTCCTTCACCTCATCCTTCAGTTGGCCCGCGCCGTCCAGGATAGTGATGCCGCCGGGTTTCCCGTCGTGCCGTCGCTGGTGCGCCGCCGAGAGCGTCGGCATGAAGACCTGCTTGGCGCCGAGTGCCAGGCCGGCGCGGACCGCCTCGGGATTCAGGCCGCCCACGGCCTCGTTCAGGGTCACGCCGCCGAAGACCCGGATGCCGCCGACAACCTCCTCCACGATCTGCGCCAGGTCGGCCGTGATGGTGTGGTGCGACTTGAGGAGCAGGGCGCGCATTCCCGCGGCCTTCGCGGCCCGCGCGAGGGCAACGGCGTCCAGCTTGCGCGGCCGCACGTCCGGCCCCGCGTGCACGTGCAGGTCGATCACGCCCGTGAGGTCTGCCATCTCGTGGCACGCTCAACAGCGTGCTGCGGTGCTGCGGTACTGGGGTACTGCTGTTACAGCCCGGTTTTGAGCTGCAGAACCGCCGCGCATCCGCACAGCAGCACGATCATCCTGCCCCCACCGAACGCAGGTACGAGACTGTCTTGATAGCCAGGGCGCGGCGATCACCCGTTGGCGCCAAGCTGACGGAGGCAGCGCCATCATACCCGATGTCCCGCAGGGTGGCCAGGATCGAGGCCCAGTCCAGGCCGGGCGTCTGACCGGTGCCGGGCGGAATCCGGCCGGGATCGTAGAGGTGAAAGTGTTGCACCAGTCCGGCCGCCTCCCGTATCGCTTCCGCCACCGAGGGTTCTTTTCTGTGGAGCTGGTGGGTGTCCAGCATCAGCCCAAACCCCGGATGATCGATGCGTCGGACCCAGGCCACCGCCTCGGCCACGGAACAGATGAAGTTGCTGTCGGCATCGTCGGTGGGCGCAAGGAGCAGTGCAGACCCCGCCGCGGCCCCGAAGCGGGCGAGACTTGCAAAGATGTCCTCCGCCATGGCCTCCCAGGTCTCCCCAGGCGCTCCGCCTGGCAGGCTTCCCTTGGCGCCAGCCAGCGTGACCGGCACGCCGAACTGGCCGGCCAGGTCCAAGAGGTCCTTGAATCGAGCCATGGCGCGGGCCCGGACCGCGGGAACGGGATGGAGCAAGGTCAGGCCCTGCGCCACGATCCGTCCGCTGTTCACTGCGGTCAAGGCGACATCGAAGCGCTTCAAAGCCTGGTCGATCTCGGCCACACCGGTGGTCCCCGGCGGCCCGGGGAGCAATTCGATGCCGTCGTAGCCCAGCGCCTTGGCCTCGGCCGCCAGCCCCTCCGGCAGGCCCTGGAGGAGATTCACCATGTAGCCGGTTGCGGCGATATCCGGCGTGCTCGCCAGCAGACTCAGTTGCATCGCGCCAGCGCCCTCCCGGGGGCACGGAAACTGGAAATTGGAAACTGGAAGCTGGTCGTGGCGTGAGCCTACCGTTATCCAGTTTCCCGCTTCCAGTTTCCGATCTGGATAGCGACGGCGTCGCCCACCGCTGCCGTCGAGGCCGTGCCTCCCAGGTCCGCCGTATGGTGCCGGCGCTCCCGGAGGGTGGCCTCCACGGCCGCTTCGATTGCGCGGGCCGCCGCGGACGCTTGCCGATCCTGCGTCCGCTCAGCCAGCCATGTGAGCATCATCCCGACCGAGAGAATCTGGGCGATCGGGTTGGCGATTCCCTTGCCCGCGATGTCCGGCGCCGTTCCGTGGGACGGCTGGAACACGCCGTGGGCGTCCCCCACGTCGGCCGAGGGCGCCAGGCCCATTCCCCCGATCGTTCCGGCCGCCAAATCGGAGAGGATGTCCCCGAACATGTTCTCGGCCACCACCACGTCGAAGGAGAGCGGGCGCTGGAGCATGTAGAGAGTCATGGCGTCCACGTAGGCGTGGTCCGTCTCGATCCCGGGAAACTCGCGCGCCACCTCGTCGAAGATCTGGCGGAAGAAGGCCATGCTCTTCAAGACGTTGGCCTTGTCCACGCAGGTCACCCGACGTTTCGCGTCGCCGGGCGCCCCGCGACGCTTCTGGGCCAGGCCAAAAGCGTACCGCACGATCCGCTCCGTCCCGGCGCGGGTGATGACCATACTGTCCGTGGCCACCTGGTTCCCCACCCGGATCCCGCCCCCGCGGGACGCGTACAATCCCTCGGTGTTTTCCCGCAGGATCACGTAATCGATGGCCGGATCACCGGCCAGGGTCGGGGGAACGCCGGCGTATCGCTTGATGGGTCGGATGCCGGCGTACAGGTCCAGGACAAACCGCAACGTGAGCTGTGGTGCGATCTCCGTCCCGTCGGCGTACCGGATGTCGGGCAAGCCCGCAGCGCCGAAGAGAACGGCGTCCGATGTCCGGCAGGCCTCCAGCGTCTCCGCGGGCAGATCGCTTCCTGTCTCCCGGTAGCAGCGCGCCCCGGTCGGGTATTCCTTGCAGGTAAAGCGCAGACCCGGGAAGGCCGCCTCCACCGCCTGGAGGGCCTTCAGCGCCTCCGCCATCACCTCCGGCCCGATCCCGTCACCGGGCAAGACCGCGATCCGATAGCTTCCCATGTTCAGGCTCCAAAATTTCTGGTTGGCAGGAAAAGCGTGGGTCGGCTCATACCGGCGCGCGACCGTCGAAGGAACCCCGGACGATCGCTTTGCCGGCTTCCACCATCAGGCGGCCGCGGCAGTAGACCCGGTCCACCTCGCCTGCGCGCGTGAGCAGCAGCAGATCCGCGTCACACCCCTCGGCAATCCGTCCTTTGCGCTGGAGGCTCAAGAGGTCCGCCACGTGCCGGGTCGCAAAGGCGACCGCCTGGCCCCACGTCAGCCCGTCCCGCACCAGCTCGCGCATGACGTCCAGCAGGCACTCCGGTCCGGCCATGGATTGGCCCACCACGCGCCCAGCCGCATCGAGGCGGGGGTAGGTGGCGCCCGTGTCGCTGCTGAGCGTGATCCGCGCCGCCGGAACCCCTGCGGCCGCTGCCTCCCGGATCGCCTTGGCGGGGGGGAGCGCATCCGGATGGCCGGTCTCGGGCCGCTGCATGGCCGTGAGATCGATGTGGCCCCCCGCCCGCGCATACTCCAGGGCCTGCCGCCAGAGACGGGGATTTCGATTGACGTGGGTCGCCACCATGCGATCGCCAGGGATGCCGGTGCGTCGCTGGACCTCCTGGAGGGGGGACAGGCCGTCCGGATGGTCGCCGATGTGGGCGTGCAGGACCGCGCGCTTCCCCGCCAAACGCCCGCCGGTATAGACCGCATGGGCCAGGTGGCAGAGATCGTCCAAGGAAACGGCGGGGGCCAGCGCCTCCGAGATGGCGACCTTCACGCCCACGACCCGATGGATGAAGGCCACGTCCGCCTGGGGATCGCCCGTGAGGGTCGGGACCGGGACCTTCCAGCCGCCGGTGTAGCAGTAGGCGCTGATCCCCTCCGCCTCCAGGGCGGCGGCCCGCGCCAGCAGGGCCGGGATCGTGCGGCTGAGGCTGTCGGAGCCCAGCGGAGAGATCACGGTGGTCACGCCGGCCGTGGTGATGCGATCGATCTGGAGATCGGTACTCCGGGAGGCCGGCCCGCCCATGCCGCTTGCGCCCATGACGTGGATGTGGCCGTCAATCAGCCCAGGCAGGATGATGCGGCCGGCCGCATCCACCACCTCGCCCGCGCCCACCCCGGTGGGCGCGGGGAGGCTTGGCCCGATGGCCGCGACCCGGCCGTCCAGGATCAGGAGATCGGCGCTCCCCAGATCCTCCGAATCAAACACATGCCCGCCCCGAATCAGTATCCAAGCCATATATGCCCCTCTCGTTCGGCGGTTCGAATTACCGAACGCGTTTTCAGGCTAGTCGCACAGGATCCCGCCGTTGACCTCCACGGTCTCGCCGTGGACGAACCGGGCGGCGTCCGAGGCCAGGAACGCCACGGTGTCGGCGATATCCTCCGGCTGGGCCATGCGCCCCAGCGGCGTGTTCTTGATGATAGCCTGAAGGATCTCCTCGGGCCACCCCACCATCATCTCGGTCTGGCTGGAGCCGGGGTTCACCCCGTTCACCACGATACCATACTGGCCCAGCTCCTTGGCCAGCTTCTTGGTCATGGCGAGCACCCCGCCCTTGGAGGCCACGTAGTGGATGCCCGCGAAGGTTCCGCCGTTTCTGGCCGCAATGGAGGCGATGTTCACGATATGCCCCCGCCCTTGCCGCTTCATGACGGGGATGACGGCCCGGCAGCAGAGGAACACGCCCTTCATGTTGACGTTCACCATCCGGTCCCAGTCGGCCTCGCTCAGCTCCTCCGTGGGGACGAGGGTCCAGATGGCAGCGTTGTTGACCAGGATGTCCACCCGGTTTCCGCAATGGGTGAGGGCGGTCTTGATCATGTTGTCCACGCTTGCGGCCGAGGCCACATCCGTGTGCACCGGTAGCGCCTCTCCGCCCTCCTTCTTGACCAGCGCCGCTGTCTCCTCCGCCCCTGGAAGGTTGATGTCGGCCGCCACGACCCGGGCCCCTCCCTGGGCCAGCCGGCGCGTGATGGCCCGGCCGAAACCCCTGGCCGCCCCGGTGATGATGGCTGTCTGTCCGGCAAACTCCATGCGAGCCTCCTCCTTTTCCACGCCTGTCGGCAACGGAAAATCTAGGACGGACAACCAACCACTGGAAACCGAAGAACCTATTGAACGGGTTTCCATTGTCGGTTGGCAGGTTCAAAATGGATTCCTCCTCATCGACCGATTAACCAATTGACTGATCGACGGATTGGGGATCAGCCCTTCACGGCGCCGGTCATGGCGCTGACGTACTGCTCGACGAAAAACGAGTAGATGAAGGCCACGGGGACCGAACCCAGCAGGGCCCCGGCCATGAGAGGCCCCCAGAAGAAGGTGTCGCCCCGGACCAGCTCGCTCACCACCCCGACCGGGATCGTCTTCTGCGTCGCGCTGGACAGGAAGACCAGGGCGTAGATGAACTCATTCCACGACAGGGTGAAGGCGAAGATTCCGGCCGACAGGATGCCGGGTGTGGCCACGGGAAAGACGATCCGCACCATGGCCTGGAGCCGGGTGGCCCCGTCGATCTGGGCGCACTCCTCCAGCTCCTTGGGGATGGTGCGGAAATACCCCATCATCAGCCACGTGCAGAAGGGGATGAGGAACGTGGGATAGGTCAGGATCAGCGCCCAGGGGGTATCGCCCAACCGGAAGCTTCGGATCACCTCGCCCAGCGGCAGGAAGAGGAGGGTCTGCGGCACCAGGTAGGTGACGAAGATCCCGGTCCCCAGGGCTCCCCCGAGCGGGAAGCGCAGTCGCGCCAGCGCGTAGGCCGCCAGGAGGCCGCAGAACAGCGAGATCCCCGTGGACATGAGGGCGATGAACAGCGTATTCGCCAGCCAGCGGGCGAAGAGCGTCTCCCGGAACAGCAAGGCGAAATGCTCCGGCGTAGGCCGCAGGGTCCAGAACGGCGCGAAATGGGGCCGGTTCCAGGGGATGTACATCTCGCGGTCCGGACGCACGGCGGTCACGGCCATGTAGTAAAAGGGGAAGAGGGTGAGGATGACGATGGCGCCCAGCGGGAGATACAGGGAGAGGCACCGTCTCCACCGGGCACCGCGCACGGCCGCCATCAGGAGAGTTCCTTCCCGCCCTCACCGCGGCGGATGTACCAGAGCTGGAACAGGACGACGAGGAACAGCACGGGAAACATGGCCAGGGACCCGGCCGCCCCTTCACCCAGCTTGCCGGTGGCGACGCCGATCTGGTAGGCGTAGGTGGCGAACAGATGCGTGCTGTTGGCCGGGCCACCCCCCGTCAGGATGTAAACGAGCTGGAAGTCGGCGAAGGTCTGAATGACCGAGAAGAGCATCACCACCGTTGTCACCGGCATGAGGAGCGGCCAGGTCACCCGCCAGAATCGCTGCCAGGCGTTCGCCCCGTCAATGGCGGCTGCCTCGTGGACATCCGGGCTGATCGTCTGGAGGCCGGCGAGGAGCGTGATGGCGAAGAAGGGCATGCCCCGCCAGACGTTCACTAGGATGACGGACGTAATCGCCGCCACCGGCCCCCCAAGCCAGTCCACGCGGACCTGGATGAACCCCAGGCGGTAGAGGATCCAGTTTACGATGCTGAAGGTGGGATCGAACATCCACTTCCAGGCCAGGGTGGAGAGGACCGTGGGCACGATCCAGGGCAGAAGCATGGAGGCCCGGAGCAGCCGCTTGAACCCGATCAGGTTGTTCAGCATCAGGGCGACCGCCATGCCGAGAGAGAGCTTCAGGATTGTGGCGACCCCGGTGTAGATGAAGGTGTTCTGGGCGGTGCGCTGGAAGATAGTGTCGTACCACAGCTTGACGTAGTTTTGAATCCCGATGAACTGCCCCTCGCGGCCCACCACGCTGTCCAGCATGCTCAGCGAGATCCCGCGCACGAACGGATAGGCGACGAACAGGGCCAGCATAGTGAGGGCCGGCAGGAGCAGAACGAAAGCCAGCAGCCACTCCCGCCGTTCGGTGCGGGTGGCGCGGCGGAGGCGGGTGAGGCCAGAGGGGACTGCCCGGGTCACCGCCGGTGCCGCCGGCGCTGTCGAGGTCGCCGGATTCGTCGGTGCAGGCACGGAGAAGCGCTCCCCTGGAGCCGGCGCTCTGCGCGGGTTACCCGCCGGCACCGTGTGGCGTGCCCGGATCGAAGACCGCTTCCATCTCGCGGTGGATGGCGACCGTGGGATCCTTCGGGTCGGTCTCCGCGCCGGCCCGCTCGAGCAACATGTGGTGCAGATTCATCACGCCCTCCAGGGGATGGGATGCGGCGGTCTGTAGGTCCTCGGAGAAGGGCCCGCTCCGGCCGCGGGTGGTCCGGAGCGGGCATGGACGGTCGCTGCGTCAGGCGCCGTAGATCTTCTTGAGCTCGTCGGTGGCCCACTTCAGGGCGACCTCCGGTTTGTCCCCCTGGATCGCCTTCACGAACATGTCCACCATGATGTACTTGGCCAGCGCCTCGGAGGCTTTTCGGCCCGGGGGCCCGGCATAGCCAATCTGCCGCGCATCCTTGATCACGTCGCGAAACACCGTGAGCTTGGGGTCCTTGGTCCAGACGGGATGATCGTACCACACCTTGGTCGGCGGGATGGCAAACGTCCCCATCACCTCGAACCACTTCTCGAACTGCGGCTTGGCCATGTACCAGCGGATGAACTCCTTGGCCAGCTTCTGGTTCTTGGAGTACTTCATCACCGCGCTGCTCAGCGTCGGAAGCTGGTAGAAGCGGCCGGCCGGACCCTTGGGCATGGGGGCGTGGTTGATCACCTTGAAGACGTCCGGGAACTTGTCGCGGGCCACGAAGTAGATGCTGGGGGAGTTTCCCGTGACCGACATGCTCCCCGCCAGGAATGCCCGGTTGTTGCTCGCGTCGTCCCAGGACAGGCCGCTCTCGTCGAGGGCCTCCTTCCACAGGGCGGTGTTGTACTTGATGGCGTCCAGGGTGCCCTTCTTGTCAAGGACGACGGTCTTGCCGTCCTTCTCCACCTCATATCCGCCGAAGCCCCAAACCAAAGGATAGACGTAGTTGTTTGGATCGTTCTCGCTGTGGCCGAAGGCCTGTCCGATGGGCCGCCCCATGGCTTTGAGCTTCTTCCCCATCTCCCGGAACTCGTCCCAGGTCTCCGGGAACTTGGTCCACCCCGCCTCCTTCAGCCAGTCCTCGCGATAGTTCCAGGCCCAGGAGTAGACGAACTGAGGCACGGCGATCCACCGCCGACCCGCGAAGGCGTTGGCCCGCGCCAGGTCATAGAAGCCGCCCTGCTCCTTCCCCAGGGCCTCGCAGATGTCGCTGACATCGGCGAGCCCATCCGTGTACAGGTGGGGGAGGTTGTTCGGGATGAGAATGATGTCGGGGCCCGACTTGGCCTCGATGGCGGCCGTGGTCCGGGTGCGGATGTCGTTCATGCCGATGCGCTCTACCTGGACCTCGACCCCCATCTGCTTCCCGAACTCTTCCGCCTGCTCCAGGAACACCTTGTCGCCGGCCGGAACGAAGTTCAGCCACTGCAGCAGGTGCAGCTTGGTGCCCTTGGGATTCGCGGGCGCCTGGCCGGCCGCCAGGACCCCGGGGATGCCTCCGAGGGCCACTGCCCCGGTTGCCGCGGCCGCCCCCTTGAGGAAAGTTCGCCGGGGCAGACCGTGCCCGCCGTTCGCGTGTCGCTTGTCACCCATGATCGCATCCTCCCTCTTCAAGTTCAAACAGAGCCGGCGCTTTCGAGATGCTGCTCAGTTCGTTCCCCGCCCCCTCCGAGGTTCTTCCACCTCCCTCCGGATTCACCGAGGGCAGGCTCACCCTGCCTGGGACTCCTCCGCCTCCGCCTCCTTCTCCAGTTGCTCAACCGACCGCCGGATGTGCAGCCGCATGGCGGCCTCGGCCTGCTCAGGATCATGCCGCCGTAGCGCGTCCAGGATCGGCCAGTGCTCCAGGATCGTTTCAGCCGCAGGCCGGACCAGACCGTCCTGGTACGCAAAGAACATCATATTCACCGAATCCATGGCGTGGGCAAGTTGCTCGTTCCCCGTGATCTGCACCAGACGCCAGTGGAAGTACCGGTCCCGCTCGACGTACTTGCGGACGGCCGCCGGGGTGGGGGAGACGTCCAGGCTGCGGAACATCTCCGTGAGTTCATCCACTTCGGCCGGGGTGATGCGCGGGGCGGCGAGGCGCGCCGACAGGCCTTCCAGGGCCTCGCGGACCTCGAACAGCCACGCCATCTGGCGCTTGGTGAACCGCTTGACGTAGATGCCCCGGCGCGACACCCACTCGACCAGCCGCTCCTGCGCCAGCCGCTTGAGCGCATTGACGAGCGGGGTGCGGCTGACGCCCATCTCGCGGGCCAACTGCTCCTGGAGGATGCGCTCGCCGGGTCGCAGCCGGCGCTCCGTGATCAGAGCCCTGAGGCGGGCGTAGATCTTGTCGTCGAGGCTCTCGTGCTCGATGCGGAGGGAGAGGGGCGTCGAGAGGCGTGCGGTTCGCCGGAGGGTGCGCTGCTTCGTGGCTGACGGCATGGCGTCTCCCGCCTTCGGAAACCAGGAACACGGGGAGTCCACCGTTTCGAATTTTGAATCTTGAATGCAAGATGCACGAAAGGCCCCTCCCGTGTCAAGTGGAATTCTCAAGGCACTCCAGACGGTGGAGGCTCGCGGCGGTACCTGAGAGGCTCCCCCTCGCAGATTCCTTGACACGGAAGGGGGTTTTGCGTAGCTTCCGAGGCGATGCTCCCGTACAGGCTGTGTTTCGGGCATGCTGACCGGAAGACTCGACATCTCCAGGAAGGGTGATGCCTGTGGGGGTGAAGAATAACAGCAGGCAGGGCAAGAGCCTGGATGTCTCGGGCCTCGAAAACTGGCTGTGGGAGGCGGCCTGCGTCATCCGCGGCCCGGTGGACGCCCCGAAGTTCAAGGACTACATCCTGCCCCTGATCTTCCTGAGGCGGCTCTCGGATGTCTTCGACGACGAAGTTACCCGACTGGGGAGGGAGTTCGGCGACGAAAGGAAGGCCCTCGCGCTGGTTCAGCAGGACCATAAGCTCGTCCGATTCTTCCTGCCCCAGAAGGCGCGGTGGGCGGAGATCGCGCTGAAGACGACCGGGCTGGGCGAGTACCTGACCGACGCCGTCCGCGCCCTCGCCCGCGAGAACCCGCGGCTGGGCGGCGTGATTGATGTCACCGACTTCAACGCCACCCAGGCGGGCCAGCGCATCCTTGACGACGATCGCCTTCAGGCTCTCGTTCAGAAGCTCGGCGAGTACCGACTGGGCCTGGACGATGTGGAGCCCGACATTCTGGGCCGCGCCTATGAGTACCTCCTGCGGAAGTTCGCCGAGGGGCAGGGACAGAGCGCCGGCGAGTTCTACACGCCGCGCGAGGTGGCTGTTCTCATAGCCCGCATCCTCGATCCCCAACCGGGGCAGACGATCTATGACCCGTGCTGCGGCTCCGGGGGCCTCCTTATCAAGGCGCACCTGCGGCTGATCGAGAAGCGGGGCGAGAAAACCAACGGATCGCGGCGCCTGCCCCCGACCGTGGCGCCCCTGCGGCTGTTCGGGCAGGAGATCAACCCCTCGACGTTCGCCATGGCGCGCATGAACGCCTTCATCCACGACATGGAGGCCGAGATCGCCATCGGCGACACCATGGCCCGGCCCGCCTTCACGGGGAATGACGGGACCCTGGGCCGGTTTGACCTGGTGACGGCCAATCCCATGTGGAACCAGAAGTTCCCGACGAGCACCTACGAGAACGATACCTACGGCCGCTTCGGCCGGGGCGTCCCACCCTCCTCCAGCGCCGACTGGGGCTGGATCCAGCATATGGCCGCCTCGCTGAATGAGGGCGGCAAGATGGCCGTAGTCCTGGACACGGGCGCGGTAAGCCGCGGCAGCGGGAACCTTGGATCGAATAAAGAGCGGGACATCCGCAGGGCATTCGTCGAAGCGGACCTCATCGAGGCCGTGTTCCTCTTGCCCGAGAACCTTTTCTACAACACGACTGCCCCCGGCATCATCCTCGTCATCAACAAGGCCAAGCGAAAGAAGGACCGGATCCTCCTCGTCAACGCCTCCAAACAGTGCGCCAAAGGGCGGCCAAAGAACTTCCTCGAAGAGAGTCACGTTGACGCCGTCGGCGACGCGTACCTGAGGTGGAACGCGATGGAGGGCCTATCGGCGATCATCGCCAAACAGGATGCCGTCAAGAACGACTACAACCTCTCGCCGAGCCGGTACGTGTCCGTCGGCGAGAAAGAAGAGGTACTGCCGCTGGACGAGGCCGTGGTCCAGCTCCGGGAGGCCGAGGAGGAGCTGGAGGCGGCCAATCGCGAGCTGGAGAAAGTGTTGAAGAGGCTCGGCCTGACGTGACATGGAGTGCGGTGGCAAGCGCAGCGCGACACCGCTGTGGAGTGCGGCGACGGAGTCGCCGCTTTGGATCGCCCGCTTTGGAGCGCGGCGGCACCGCCGCCGCTTTGGATGCTGTAGGTGTTCGCTTTGGAGCGCGGCGCCATCGGCGCCGCTTTAGATGAGGTAGTTTCGCCAGCCATGGGCCACGGCGACGATTTGACGGAGAGACCAGAGGGGACCAGAGGCGGCTCCGCCGCCCGTCAAAGCGCCGCTCATCGCGGCGCACTCCATAAACCGCCGTGGCCTCACGCCCCGCTCCACCGGCTTTCCGAACAGGGCACGTATTTCGTCACGGCCGGGACGTATCGAAAGTTCCACCACTTCCGGGGTCCCGAACGCCTGGATGAACTGCAAGGCGGCCTGCTGGAGGTGGCTCAGCAATTCGGCTGGCGGCTGGAGGCGTGGGCGGTCTTTTCGAACCACTATCATTTCGTCGGCCATTCCCCGCAGACGCAAGCCGACGCGGAAAGCCTGCCTGGGATGCTCGGTCGTCTTCACGCTCAGACGGCCAAGTGGGTCAACGAATTGGACGGCACGCCCGGCCGCCACGTCTGGCATAATTTCTGGGAGACCCGGTTGACCTATGAGAGGTCGTATCTGGCCCGATTGAACTATACGCACCAGAACGCGGTGAAGCACGGCCTGGTCGCACACGCGAGTGAGTACCCGTGGTGTTCGGCCAGTTGGTTTGAGCGGATGGCCACCCCTGCACAGGTGAAGACGATCTACAGCTTCAAGATCGACGCCGTCAGGGTGAAGGACGACTACGACGTGGCGCCCGCTTGATGTGGAGTGCGGTGGCAAGCGCAGCGCGGCACCGCTGTGGAGTGCGGCGGCACCGCCGCCGCTTTAGCAAAGCGCCGCTTATGGCGGCGCACTCCAAAAATACGAGTCCACGATGAACCTGAAATGGCCCTGCGCGACGGTCAGCCAACTGGCCAGTGTGCTTATGCAGCGAGACGCGATCAAGAGGTAGGTGGATCGACATGCCGCGCCGTGCGTTACTGACCAAAGGCCTAAGAGGGCATGGGGTTTCAGCCCAGAGCAAAGGTCCGCGTTCGGTCACCGATGGCTGCACGAGCTTCGCAGGGGTGGTAAGCAGCGAACTGCCGGATGGGTGGCAACTGCGGCGTCTGGGAGAACTCGTTGAACGCCCTCAATACGGACTGACCGCAAGTGCGACAGGCGAGCCCAGGGGGCCACGCTTTCTCCGCATTACCGACATCCAAGAGTCGGGGGTGGCCTGGAGAACCGTTCCGTATTGCGAATGCGATGCGGACAGCGGCGGACGACTCAGGTTGCGGCCAGGGGACGTCGTGATCGCACGGATAGGCGCTACGACCGGAAAGGCCTACTTGATTCGTGACGAAGTCGACGCCGTCTTCGCCTCTTACCTGATCCGACTCCGCGCCACGGATAGGCTGGTGCCAGAATTCCTCGCGTTCTTTACCAACTCTGCACCTTACTGGCGGCAGATTGACTCCGTTAAAGGCGGAAGGCTGAAACAGGGCATCAATATCCCCCTACTCCAATCGCTGGAGATTCCTCTCCCACCCCTCCCCGAACAGCGGGCGATTGCGGAGGTGCTGCGGACGGTGCAGCGAGCGAAGGAGGCGACCGAGAAGGTCATCGCCGCCACGCGCCAGCTCAAGGCCAGCCTGATGAAGCACCTCTTCACCTACGGCCCCGTCCCGGTCGACCAGGTCGACCAAGTGACACTCAAGGAGATGAAGATTGGAGCGGCTCCAACACATTGGGAAACCGTGCGCCTCGGGGAGAAAGCCACGATTGGAAACGGCTCAACACGGAAGCGAACAGACCCACGATATTGGGAAGGGGGACTCACTCCTTGGCTTACAAGCGGAAAGATCCACGAGGGCGTGATTCGGCATGCTGATGAATATGTTACAGAGGTCGCTCGTGACGAATGCCATCTCCCGCTGATCCCAAGAGGTAGCCTAGTTGTTGCCATTACCGGCCAGGGCAAGACCCTGGGGAATTCTGCTAAGCTGGAACTGGACGCCTGCGTGAGCCAGCATCTTGCCTACGTATCTATCCGCGAGGCAGATTTGTCGCCGGACTTCACGTTGGCCTTTCTTCGTTCACGTTACGATTGGTTGCAGGCCATTAGCCGCGCTGGCGGCAGCACGAAGGGGGCGCTCACATGCGGCCTTCTGAAGAGCCTTGAAATCCCGAAGCCTCCCATCTCAGAGCAACGCCAGATCGCCACGCACTTGTCCGCAGTAGACGCGAAACTCGCGGCGGAGGAGTCTCGGCGGGCGGCGCTGGAGGTCCTCTTCAAGAGCCTGCTCCACCACCTCATGACCGGCAGGCTTCGCGTGAAAGATATCGGGGTGCAGCATGAAGCGTGAAGAGATCATTCGAATGCTCAGGGAGCATCGGGAGGAACTTAGGCAGCAGTTCGCTGTCCGCTCGCTGGCGCTCTTCGGCTCCGTGGCCCGCGAGGAGGCGCAAGATGCCAGCGATGTGGACCTTCTGGTTGAATTTGATCGGCCCGTTGGCCTGTTGCATCTGATCGGGACCCAGCAGCACATTGAAGACTTGCTGGGGGTCAAGAAGGTTGATCTGGTGCTCCGACGATGCGTGTACGAGGAATTAAAGGAAGATATTCTCGGAGAGGCGATTGATGTCTTCCAAGCCGAGAAAGTGGAAATTCCGCCTGCGGCACGTTCTCGAGGCAATTGATAGGATCGAGGCTTATACCAGCGGCCTTACCGTTGACCAAATGGCAGCGGACAGGCAGCGCCTCGACGCCGTGGTATGGAACTTGACGGTCATCGGCGAGGCGGTGCGCCACATCCCCGATACGGTTGTCTCGTCCTACCCGGAGGTGCCTTGGTCCCAAATGCGAGGGATTCGCAACCGCATCGTGCACGAGTACGATCGCCTGGACACCGACATCATCTGGAACGTCGTGCAAAACGAGCTTCCCCCACTGATTCCCGTGTTGCAGCGGATTCTTTTGGAGGCGGCAGAGTGAGTCCGGTAGGGGGCGAGCGGTCCGCCGCGCAGTGTCCGTTTGTCCGCTACGCGATCGAGGCCGGATGGACATACCTGTCTCCTGAAGACGCCCTCCGACTGCGAAGCGGCGGCGTGGTGAGCCCGGTCCTGGATGCCGTCTTGGTCGAGCAACTCCAGCGGCTCAATCCTGGAGTAGTGGATCACCGGCGGGCCGAGGAGACGGTCAAAAGGCTCGTCCGCGTGCGGCCGAACATCGAGGGCAACCTGGATGCCTGGGGATACCTGAAAGGGCTGAAGACGGTCTTCGTGGAGGAGGAGGAGAAGCAGGAGCGGAACGTCAGGCTGCTCGATCCGGACCGCCCGGAGGCCAACCGGTTCCACGTCACCGACGAGTTCACCTTCAGCAACGGGGTGCCGCCCGACGTCCGGGCGGACATCGCGTTCTTCGTGAACGGCGTCCCCGTCCTCCTCGTCGAGACCAAGCGGGCCACGGCGATGGAAGGGGTCGCCGAGGCCATGGACGATATCCGCTACTACCACCAGAAAGGGCCGGAGCTGCTCGTCCTCGGCCAGGTCTATGCCTTGACCCATCTCCTCCACTTCCACTACGGCGCCACCTGGAACCTGTCCGTCAAGGCCGTCTTCAACTGGCGGGACGAGCTGATCTCCGCAACGGACTTCGAGGGCCTGTGCAAGTCCTTCATCGCCCCGCGGCGCATCCTTCGGGTACTGACGGACTTCATCCTCTTCACCCGCAAGGACGAGGAGCTGTCAAAGGTCATCCTGCGCCCCCACCAGATGCGCGCGGTAGAGCGCTGCATCGGGCGAGGACGGGACCGAAAGAGGCGGCGCGGCCTGGTCTGGCACACGCAGGGATCGGGCAAGACCTACACGATGATCACTGTGGCCAAGCGGCTCATCGAAGACCCGGCCTTCGAGCACCCGACGGTGCTGATGCTTGTGGACCGCAACGAGCTGGAGGCCCAACTGTACGGGAACCTGGAGGCCCTGGGATTTGGCCGCGTCGAGGTCGCCCGGACCAGGGCGCACCTGAAGAAGCTGCTGGGCAGCGACCGGCGGGGGCTGATCGTCTCCATGATCCACAAGTTCGACAGGATCCCGGAGAAGCTCTGCCCCCGCAAGAACGTCTTTGTCCTCGTGGACGAAGCCCACCGGAGCACGGGCGGCGACCTGGGCAACTACCTGATGGGCGCCCTGCCCAATGCCACCTACATCGGATTCACCGGGACGCCGATTGATCGGACGGCCCACGGGAAGGGCACCTTCAAGGTCTTCGGCGCCGAGGATGAGCAGGGGTACCTCGACAAGTACTCGATCCGCGAGTCCATCCAGGACGGGACGACGGTTCCGCTGCATTACTCGCTGGCGCCCAACGAGCTGCGGGTGGACCGGGAGACGCTGGAGCGGGAGTTCCTGGATCTGGCCGAGGCCGAGGGTGTGAGCGACTTCGAGGAGCTGAACCGAGTCCTGGAGCGCGCCGTCACGCTGAAGAACATGCTGAAGAACCGCGACCGAGTGGAGAAGGTGGCCCAGTTCGTGGCCGAGCACTTCACCCGGAACGTCGAGCCGATGGGCTACAAGGCCTTCCTGGTGGGCGTGGACCGCGAGGCCTGCTGCTTCTACAAGGAGGCGCTGGACCGGCACCTGCCCCCCGAGTACTCCCGGGTGGTCATCAGCCAGGCCGGCAAGAAGGACCGGGAGGTCCTGAAGAAGCAGTACCTGTCGGAGGACGAAGAGAAGAAAGTCCGCAAGGCCTTCCGCGATGCGGACAAGCTTCCCAAGATCCTGATCGTCACGGAGAAGCTCCTCACCGGCTTCGACGCCCCGATCCTCTACTGCATGTACCTCGACAAGCCGATGCGGGACCACGTCCTGCTCCAGGCCATTGCCCGGGTGAATCGTCCCTACGAGGACGCCGTGGGCCGGCGGAAGCGGTCGGGCTTCGTCCTGGATTTCGTCGGTATCTTCGACAACCTGGAGAAGGCGCTGGCCTTCGACTCGAAAGATGTGGCAGGCGTCATCGAGGGGTTGGATGTCCTGCGGCACCGCTTCGCGGAGTTGATGGAGGCAGCCCGCCGGGACTACCTGCCGATCGTCGCGGGGAAGTCCGGAGACAAGCAGGTGGAGGCGGTGTTGGAGCATTTTCGGGATAAAGAGCGCCGCCAGGAGTTCTACGGCTTCTTCCACGAGCTGCAGGACATCTACGAGATCCTCTCGCCCGACGCCTTCCTGCGACCGTACCTCCCGAACTACGATGACCTGGTAGACATGTTCCACCTGGTCCGGAACTACTACGAGCGCGAGAAGTCTCCGGATCGGGAGTTCCTGCGGAAGACCGCCCGCCTCGTGCAGCAGCACACGAAGTCCGGCCGCATCGCCCCACCCGAGAAGTTTTACGCCCTGACCGCGGATGCGCTGGCGAAGATCGCGGGCAAGAACCAGCCCGACACGGTCAAGGTCTTCAACCTGCTCAAAGCCCTCCACGATCTGGTGGACCAGCGTGGGCGGACCGAGCCCTACCTCATCTCTATCGGGGATCGCGCCGAGGAGATTGCCAGGGCGTTCGAGGAGCACCAGATGACGGCGCAGCAGGCCCTGGAGGGGCTGGAACGCCTGGTCGCAGACCTGAAGGAGGCCGAGCAGGCCCGGGAGAAGACGGGCCTGTCGCCGGAGGGATTCGCCGCGTTCTACCTGCTCAAGCAGGATGGTGTGGCCGAGGCCTCGAAGGTCGCGGAGCAGATATCTGAGGCATTCGGCCGGTACCCGCACTGGCAGACGAGTGAGCGGCAGGAGCAGGAGGTGCGGGTCAAGCTGTACAAGGCGCTGATGGATGCCGGGGTCGAGAACGTAGCTGACGGGGCTACGAAGCTGATGAAGCTCCTCCGCAGGAGCGCGCGATGAGGGAAAGCGCGCACCGCCCCGACGAGTGGGAGCCGCTTGAAGAGGCGATCCCCAAGGATCTCCTCCGGGCCGAGGTGCAGGCGTGGGCCAGGCGGCTGCGCGTTCACCCGAAAGAGATCCACATCCGGCCGATGAGGCGGAAGTGGGGGAGCTGCTCGACGTTAGGACGGGTGACCTTCGACGCCGGCCTGCTGCACCAGCCCGCCGGGTTCCGCCGGCGAGTCATCGTGGAGGAGCTGCTTCACCTCCGTGTCCCGAGCCATGGGAAGCTGTTCAACTCGCTGCTCAAGGCGTATCTGTCCGATCGGGGGAACCGGATCAAGTGATGCACTGCCGGTTCGCACACTCGCACCCGCCAGGGGAAGTAGTCGCTGGGACACGCAATCCGACCAGGCCCTGGAGTGCTGGCCCACACCCCTGTCCTGACAGTGCTCACCTCAACAAAACGTCGGCTGTGCCCAAGAACTGGGTGCAATTTCCGAGTCCTGCGCCCCGATGGCATGCTCGGGGCTTGGCGTTTCCGGGGCCCTGAAGGCGGTATGTCGAAGGTCAGAGGGGGCGGGGGCGCCGCAGGAAGCGGATGGCGGCGCGGAAGACCCCCGGCGAGCCGAAGCCGCCGGCTTTGGTGACGACGGGAAGACCCGGATGCTCACCCCCCAGCAGGCGCCCCCAGGGGACACCGGCCTCCACCTCGCCCCCCAGAATAATGCCCTCTGCCCCCAGCGCCCGGCACGTGGCAATGGCGATGTCGCCGCCGCAAAGGATCAGCGCCCCCAGCTTCTGACCCCGCGCCACTCGGCGGGTCGCGGAGCCAAGAAACTCACTCAGGGTTCCGCTGGCGGAGGGGCGCAAGGATCGCCTTCTCCCGGATGGCGAGCGTGACCGCTGCGAGAGGGTCAAGGTGACGTCCCGGCCGGCCGTAAGCTCCGTCCGCACCTTCCCCACGGTCCGCTCCAGTTCCATGCGGAAGCGGTCGCGCCCGGCCAGGATCTCCCGGATCTCGGCTTGCACTACCGGCAGGCCGTGGCGCTCGGCCCAGGCCACTTGTCCGAGACTCGTCGGGTTAGGGGAGCCGACCACCACGAGGATCGGAGACCTCACGGCGGCCGGTCGGAGGTACCTGCGGCTTCTCCGGCTCAGCGCGCGCCCCAGGGCTGCGGCGAGGCCGGCCGATCCCACGACCACGCGCTGAAGATCTTCCCGAATGATGAGGCGTGCCAGGCGGGCAAGATCACCGGGGGTGACGGCATCCGCCACCACCAGACATCCATCGTCCTCACGCCAGGCCTGGATGCTCCGCCGGAGGCGGAAAAAGGGGGCGCGAAGCATCTCGAGGGACAGATGCCGAACGTCCCGCCGGGATTGCTTCCGGAGAAGCGTCGGCAGGTGGGATTGGCGGACGGGGGCGGCCGGATCGCGACCGATGGCCGTGCGGTGGACGGGGACGCCGCCCACGCGGAGCGTCCCATCGATCACGGCGCGGCCGGCCGGCGGAAACGACGGGGCGACAATGATCAGCGGCGAGGAATACACCTCCAGGATCGCATCCAGCTCCGCCCCGACGTTTCCGCGGAAGGTAGAGTCGATCTTCTTGTAGACGGCCGGGACCCGACCCCTGCGAAGGGCCTGGGCCGCCACCTTGGCTCGCTGGGCGGCCACGCCGCGCGACACGGCGCGGCTCTCGGTGCTGAGGACCAGGACATCGGCGCGCCGGCCGAGGGATCTCAGGTTATGCCACACCAGCGGGACGATGGTCCGGGCGCCCAGCCGGGCAAATTGCACTCCGGTATCGTTGGCGCCCGTGAGATCGTCGGCGATCACGCCCAGGCGGACCGGCATACTCTCACCACTGTAACGAAAAAAAGGCCACCCGCTGTAGCTTTCAGCAGGGTGGCGATTCTGGACTATTCCGTCGGACAGACGAGAGGCACCGACAGGCGTCGCCCACCGGCAAGTGGAGGAAAGACCGACAGCGTCTCACCGGCCTTGAGGACCGTGGTCTCCGGGGCCTGTCGCCCGTTCACCAGCAAGATATTGGGAAGCTCCGCCGGGACGCCCAACTGGTTCAAGACATCCCGGACCGTGGAGCCGTCTTCGACCTCGATGACTGCTCGCCGGTTCTGGGCCCCGGGCGGCAGGTATTTCGACAACGTTGCGAAGAGGGCAACCTCGATCTTCATGGCAGGGTCAACCGCCAAGGCGCCAAGAGCGCCAAGGCCGGAAAAAATTGATTGGGCGTACGGAGGGGATTCACAATAGCCATTTGAATCACGCCGCGGATCTCCTGCTCGACAGGCAGGGACAATCCCATTCTCGGCGACCTTGGCGTCTTGGCGGTTCAAGGTTTTTCCGGGCTAGGCGCCGGGGGCGGCGGGTCGGCTGATGGCCCCTGCGAACTTGTTATCGCGCAGGATGCATCCCCAGGAGATGGGCCCGGCCGCCAGTTGCGACGGCGTCACCGTGAAGGCCTGCCGGGTCCGGATGAAGTTGTGCAGAATCCCCGACTCGGCGTTCACGTTGGGGCCCACCAGGACCGCCCCCACCAGCTTCCCGCCCTGGAATACCAGCTTCCGGTAGGTACGCTTGGCCGCATTGAGCTCGGTGTGGATCTGGTACTCCTTGGTGTCCGTCACCTCCCACAGCCCCAGCGAGGCGATGGGCAGACCCAGGACGGAGGTCACGTTCATGGCCATGGAGCCCTCGTACTTGACCTTGACCCCGGCCATGTTGAGCCCTGCGATCCGTCCCTGGTTGAGGGCCTCGGGCCAGATGGCGATCACCACCCGCTGGCCCGAGAGCATGTCGGTCGTCTCGGCCACGTCGCCGGCCGCGTAGATCCCCGGGATGCTCGTCTGCTGGCGTGCATCGACCAGCAGGCCCTGTTTTTTCTGGATCCGCGTTCCCTCGAGGAATTCCAGGTTGGGCCGGACGCCGGCCGCCATCACCAGAAGCTGGCAGGGCACGACCTTTCCATTGTCCAGCTTGACGCCGGCGACCCGGCCGTCCCTGCCCAGGATCTCCACCGCCCGCACGCCGGTGTGGACCGCGTGGCCCTGCTCCCGCAGGATCTCCTCGAAAAGCTTGGCCCCGGTGACATCCACCATGGCCGGCATCACGTGGGGCATCATCTCGATGACGGCGACCGTCTTCTTGCGTTTGGCCAGGCAGTCCACCGCCTGGATCCCGATCAGCCCGGCGCCGATGACCGCGGTCTGCCGCGCCCCCGGGATGGCCTTGTCGATGTTGATGGCGTCCTGCCGGGTGATGCACGGGTAGACTCCCCGGAGGTTGACCCCCGGGATGGGCAGGACAACGGCCGAGGAGCCGCTAGCCACGAGAAGAGTGTCGTACTTCAGCGTCTTCCGGTTGGACAGCTTCACGGTCCGCGCCTTGGGGTCCACCTGGACGGCGGCCACGCCGGTGAGGATCGTGGCATTCATCTGTTTGGCGTAGTCGGGATCCCGCATGTTCATGCCGGGGACCCGCACCGTGCCGTCCAGGAAGTGGGTGAGTCCCACCCGGGAGTACAGCGGCCCCCTCTCTTTGCAGAGGACCGTGATGGCGCATGCCTTGTCCACCTCGCGGATCGCCTCCAGCGCCGAGAGCCCCGCGGCACTGGCCCCGATGATCACGTGGTGTTTCCTCGCCGCTTTGGCCATGCTCTTGTCCTCTAGTCTTCAGCTATCAGCCCCGATCCCTGACCCCCAGCCCCTGACCCCCGACGCCGGCAGGCTCTGCGTGCCTCAGCCGCCGGGGAACCCCCGCACCCCGCTGTAGAAGATCGTGACCTGGTCTGCCGAGCCCAGGGGCGTGTCGAGCATCTGCAGGAACTCGATGTTCCGGCCGTTGACCAGCACCTCGACGTCCGGCCGCAGGGCTCCATCCTTGAAGAGCAGGCTGGCAAACCCCGGACTCACCGCCCGGTTGAGCGCGCCCAAGAGGGCCGTCACACTGTCACCCTTGACGTCCGCCGTGGCCCGGCCGGCCGCCCTGCGCACCTCCCCCAGGAACGTGACGACTGGCATCTTCCCCTACCCCCCTCACCTTTTTCCTCTCCCCCCCAGTGGGGGAGAGGGGGGGTGAGGGGGACACCCGGCGGGCTGCTGTGCTGCAGTTGGTCAACGCCAGCACGGCAATCCGCCTCTGGCGGACAGCACATCCGCACTGCGTTTAGCCCAGGGCGAGTTCCTTGAGCTTCGCCTTGCTGGGCACGCCGGAGGCATCCCAGCCGCGCAGCTTGTAGTACTCCGGCAGCATCTCCGGAAGCTTGGCCACCATGCCCTTGGCCGGTCCCGCCGGGATTCCTTCCTTCAGGATCCTCGGGGGAAGGGTGTCGTCCTTGCCCGTGAGGCCCGCCTTCAGGTTGAAAAGCCGCTCCAGGTTCCAGATGCGCTCGCCGGCTTTCAGGCACTCCTCCAGGGTGTACCCCGCGCCCGTCGCGTGCTCCAGCATCGGGTGGATGTCGTCGGCCCCGATGCCGAAGGTGGTGAAGAGGCAGATTCCCGTGGAGTCCACGAAGGCGGTCACGTCCTGAAAGAGCTTCGACACCTCGGGCTTCCCCTGGGTGGCGAAAGGATCCATCTTCTTGGGGATGCCGAAGACCTCCACCGAGATGGTGTAGCCCCGCAGGTGACAGGCGCCCCGGTTTGAGGTGGAATAGCCCAGCGCCATCCCCTGGGCGCCGCGGCCGTCGTAGGCGGGGAAGGCCTGCTTCTTCACGCCCATGAACAGCTCGGGGTGCCCGTACTTCTCCGCCACCCGGTAGCCGCCCTGGGCCACCAGCTCGCCGAAGCCCCGACGATATCCCATCTCCTCGATGAGCCAGACCAGGGCGTCCCCGTCGCCGAAGCGCAGCGGGCGGCCGATGTCCTTTTGGGGGATGTGGCCCTTTTCGAAGAGTTCCATGGCCGTCGCCACCGCCACCCCGGCCTCGATGGTGTCCATGCCCAGCTCGTTGCAGAGGTAATTGGCCTTGGTCACTGCCGCCAGGTCGCTGACGCCGGTGTCGATCCCCAGGGCCCAGTCGCTCTCGTACTCCGGGCCCTCGCCGGCGCCCTTGTACTTGCCCTCCTTCACCTCGCTGACCCGGGCGCAGGCGATGGTGCAGGCGAAGCAGCCCTTGTTCTTGAGCAGGATGGTATCGGCGATGGTCTCGCCGCTCAACTTGTCGGCCCCCTCGAACTGCCCCTGCTGGAAGTTCCGCGTGGGCAGAAAGCCGTGGGCGTTGATCACGTTCACCAGGACGGGCGTCCCGTACTTGGGCAGGCCGCCGCCAGTGACCGGGGAGTCCGCCAGCTTCTTGACCACCGCCAGGCAGGCCGCCATGAACTCCTTGGGTCGGGCCACCTTGACGGACTGGGACCCCTTGGCCACGACCGCCTTCAGATTCTTGGATCCCATGACCGCCCCGACGCCGGAGCGCCCGGCCGCCCGGTGCTTGTCGTTCATCACGTTGGCAGTCAGCGCCAGCTTCTCGCCGGCCGGGCCGATGGAGCAGACCTTGGCCTCTTCCTGGGTCTCGGCCTTCAGCCGATCCTCGGTCTCGTGGGTGGTCTTGCCCCAAAGCTTGTCGGCCGGGCGGATCTCCACCTTATCGTTGTTCAGCCAGAGGTACACCGGGGACTTGGCCCGGCCCTCGAAGACGATGAAGTCGTAGCCGCAGAACTTGATCTCGGCCCCGATGTAGCCGCCCGAGTTGCTGCAGGCGACGGCCCCCGTGAGGGGCGACTTCGTGATCACCATGTACCGGCCGCCCGTGGAGGCGTTCGTTCCCGTCAGCGGCCCGGTGGCCATGATGAGCTTGTTGGTCGGGCTCAACGGGTCCACCGTGGGACTGACCTCGTCGGACAACATCTTGGTCCCCAGGCCGCGTCCGCCGATATAGGCACGGGCCAGCTTGGGGTCGAGCTTTTCTTTCTTGCAGGTGCCCCTGCTGAGATTCACACGAAGGATCTGCCCCTGCCATCCGCCCATCAGACTGTCACCTCCTTAAAGGTCTCTTTCAGCTTCAGCGCCGTGGCCATCTGCCGCATCCGTACCTCGGTGTCCTCGTCCAGGTACTCCAGGGCCTTGGGGGTGCAGAACTTCACGCACTCCGGATCCCCGTCAATGGACAGGCAGTGATCGCACTTCTCCGCCTTCCCTTTCTCCGGGAAGAGGACGATGCTGCCGAATGGACAGGCCAGGACGCACATCTTGCAGCCGACGCACTTGTCGTCCAGGACCTTGTAGGCCATGGTGGCCTGGTCCCGGACGATGGCGTTGGTCGGGCAGATCTTGGCGCACCAGGCCTGGTCGCACTGGGTGCAGGTGGTGGGGATGTACAGGGCCTCCTCCAGGAAGATGTTCACCTGAATGCGGGAGCGGCTGGGATTGAACTCGCCATAGTGCTTCATGGAGCAGGCGAGTTCACAGGCCCGACAGGCCGTGCACCGTTCCGGATGGATGACCAAGACCTTTGCCATGGTGACCTCCCCTTTCTCGTGACCGACTCTGCCATTCTCTGAGCTCCCCCGGGCTGGCGGTGAATCCCGAGGGGGCGGTCCATTACCCCGCGGGGTGACGTAAGGCTACGGCAGTGGGAAAGCGACGGGCACCGGAGGGTCGACCGGCCTGCATGGTGACGAGCCTTTCGTGGATGGCGGGGCGAGGAAAAACCTCCCGGCGATCGGGGAGGCGTGTGAGCAACATCCGGCTTCCGCGGTGTGCGGAAGGCTGGCGTGTATCTACACCCGCGGGCTCCCGAATGTCAAGGGGGATTTCTGGGTCGCCGTGGAGAATGTGAATGAAGGCGCGATGTCGTGAACCACGGGGGAGAAGTCCCAAGCTCGCCGGTCGGGGTTGACTGAGGTGGGAAAATCATGGTATCCGGCCGGTCACACCCGCTCAGAAATTCCGCCCTCACCGTTCCCTCTCCCCCCAACGGGCGGGAGAGGGCGGGGGTGAGGGGGGTTTTCATGATTCACGGGTGGGCCCGGGCCCATGAAGAGTTAGGGCGCTAGGGTGAAGGACAATCAGGTGACCTTTCGGTCAGGCCTTCCAACGTTGATCGGGTCCATCGTGCGCCAGCAGTGCCCGCGCTGTCACCGGGGGCGGATGTTCCGCGGCTGGGTCACCATACGCGACGCCTGCCCCGTCTGCCGGCATGTCTTCGCCAGGGAGCCCGGCTACTTCGTCGGCGCCATGTACGTCAGCTATGCCCTGGCCGTGCCCACGCTGTTCTTGCTTGCCGTCGTGGTGCACTGGTTCTTCCCGGGCCGGTCCGGCCTCTGGCTCCTGGCAGCGGCGGTCCCACTCTTCCTGCCCCTGGCGCCGCTCATCTTCCGCTACTCACGGGTGATCTGGGCGCATCTCGACTGGACCATCGATCCGCCAGATCAGGCCGGCTGACCCACCAGGGACGCCACATGGGGGCCTGCTCTCGTCCTCTCCGGCTACGCGGCGGTGGACCGGATCTGGCCGGCGATGCCGGCCAGGTCCTCCTTCACCGAGCTGCGGGTCAAGGACTGGACGCCGCCGCCTCCGTCGCCCGCATAGCGTGGGATCAGGTGGACGTGCAGATGGTTCACGTGCTGCCCGGCCGCCCAGCCGTGGTTCCAACCGACATTCAGGCCGCCGGGCTTCAGCGCCTTCTCCAGGAGCGCCATCACGGTCTTCACGCCGACGAAGAGCGGGCCCACGTACCGGTCCTCCAGCAGATCCAGGCGCTCGGCATGGACCTTCGGGATCACCATGGTGTGGCCTCGCGAGGCGGGGTGGATGTCCAGGAAGGCCAGCACGCTCTCGTTCTCGTACACCGTGTGGGCCTTCACCTCACCCGTGACGATCTTGCAGAAGATGCACTCCGCCATGGATACTCTCCTCTGGTCTCGAATACGAGCCGGGTGTCGGCTGCGATTGGCCTATCCACCCCGCATGATTCCAGCCTGGAGCAGCGTGCATAGTTGCGCATTTTATCCGTCGGCGGCAGCCCAGTGCAAGCCCAATACGCCGTGGCCGCAACGGTGCTCACCTCAAGGACTGCCCACCGTTTCCTTTTCCCCTCCCGCCTCCCGCCTTGCGCCTCACGGTACATCGTTTCGCCTTGACACACCCAAGGGGTCTGGATAGCCTACCGGCGCCGTTGTGCGTGGTGAGGAAGGAGCGGGCCCATGCGTGAAGTGATCACGATGTGGCGCCACACGAAGATGCCCGGGGCGCCAGGCCTGATCACCGGAAGCCGAGGGATGGCGTGCACAGGAAGCGAGCGGGCCCATGCGTGAAGTGATCACGATGTGGCGCCACACGAAGATGGTTGTCCTCGTCGCCCTGACCGCCGCGGTGTATGCCGCCATCCTGATCCCCCTGAAGGGCATTCCCCTGATTCCCGGCTTCACCGAGATCCGCCCCGCCAACGTCGTCCCGGTGGTTTTCAGCCTGCTCTTTGGCCCGGCCGGGGCGTGGGGCTCGGCCTTTGGAAACCTGATCGGCGATTTCTTCGGAACGCTGGGCCTGGGCAGCATCTTCGGCTTCGTCGGCAACTTCTACTACGGGCTGGTGCCGTACAAGCTCTGGGGCAAGATGGGTCCGCTGTCGTCGGGGCAGCCGCTGGATGCCCGCTCTGGCCGCATGCTCCTGGAGTACCTGCTGGTGGCCTTCCTTGCCAGTGCGTCCTGTGCCGCCATCATCTCCTGGGGGGTGGACCTGTTCGGCCTGGTGCCCTTCGGGGTTCTGGGCCCCATCATCACGTTCAACAACTTCATCGCCGCCGGCCTCCTGGGGCCGTTTCTCCTCTGGCTGATGTATCCGCGGGCCAAACGGTGGGATATCCTCTGGACCGAGATCATGGAACCCCAGGAGATCTCCCGCGCGAAGCGCCCGGGAGTCGGAGCCGCCCTGATGTGGATCGGCGGGATGGGTGCGGTGGTCGTGGGGGTGGGCATCTCCACCGGCCTGCATGCGGCGCTCCCATTCACGTTCGGAACCGGGACCACGGGTCTTGGTGTCGTGGCGGCGGTCTTCCCGTTCCTCCTGCTCTTCATCCTGGGCTGCCTCCTCGCATGAGAGCGGCCGTCCCTGACCGCGCCCTCCTTCCTTTTGTCGCATATCCCTGCGGGTCATCGCGGCACAACGGCCTCCCGCGCTCCCTGGGACCTTCATGCCCATGATCCGCCTCGACGAGGTCTCCTTCCGCTATCGGGGCGCCACGCAGCTGGCACTCTCCGGGGTGAGCTGCCACATCCGTCCGGGAGAGCTGGTCGGTCTGCTTGGGCGAAGCGGCTCGGGGCGCTCCACGCTCGCCTGCACGCTGAACGGCACCATCCCGCACCTGGTCCGGGGCGAGCTGCGGGGGCAGGTGCACATCGGGGATCAAGACATCCGGGGCCGCCGCCCCCGCGACCTGGCCGATCGCATCGGGTTCCTGTTCCAGGACTTCGAGGCCCAGCTCTTCTCCACCAATGTCGCCCTGGAAGTTGCCTTCGGCCCGGAGAACCTGGCGGTGCCCCGAGAGGAGATCGTCAGGCGGGTGGAACGCTATCTCCGCATGGTGCGGCTGGATGCCTTGCGCCACAAGCTGCCGGCCGGCCTCTCCGGCGGGCAGAAGCAGCGGCTCGCCCTCGCCTCGGTCCTGGCGCTGGAGCCGCAGGTGCTGGTCCTGGACGAGCCGACCAGCGACCTGGATCCTGCCGGACGGCGGGACCTCATGGAGGCCATCCGGAGCATCCGGGGCGACCGCAGTCTCACGCTGGTGCTCATCGACCCCGAAACAGATGAGATGGACTGGGTGGATCGCCTGATCGTTCTGGACAGGGGGCGCGTGGCCCTCTCTGGAACGCCCGCCGAGCTCTGGGACAAGGGCGAGGCCCTGGAGAAGCTCGGCGTGAAGGGCTTCACCTTGGCACGCCTGGCCTCCTCTCTCGGGTTTCGGGAGCGGTGGCGGGACGCGGATCAGGCCGCCGCGGCGATCCGCGCCACCGGGTGGCGGGTGGATGGCGGTGCCGTCGACCGCCTGCGGATGGCTGAGGGCCAACGGCCTCCGGGGGAGGTGCTGCTCGAGGTCGAAGCACTCATGCACCGCTATCCAGACGGAACCGAGGCGCTGTCCGGCGTCAGTTGCGCCATCCGCCGGGGGGAGTTTGTGGCGATCCTCGGACAGAACGGCAGCGGCAAGACGACCATGGTGAAGCACCTGAACGGCATTCTCTCGCCAACGGCCGGTCAGATCCGGCTGTTGGGGCAGAGCCTGCGAGGACAGCCGGCCGCCCGCCTGAGCCGGCGCGTAGGGCTCGTTTTCCAGAACCCGGACCACCAGATCTTTGCCGAGCGTGTCCGGGACGAGGTGGCCTTCGGCCCGCGCCTGCACGGGCTGTCCGAGGACGAGGTCTCCCGCCGTGTGGATGAGGCCTTGGAGGCTGTCGGTTTGGCCGGGGCGAAGGACCTGGATCCGTTTGTCCTGACCAAGGGCAGCCGGCAGCGGGTTGCAGTTGCCAGCACCCTGGCCACCAAACCCGAGGTCATCATCCTGGACGAGCCCACGACCGGCCTCGATCACCGGGAGCTTCAGGGAATGATGGCCCTGATCCGGCGCCTGAATGAGGAGGGCCACACCATTCTGATCATCACCCATGCCATGGCCGTCGCCGCCGAGTACGCGCGCCGCGTGATCCTGATGCAGGACGGCCGCATCGTGCGGGACGGATCCACGCGGGACATCTTCAGGGACGAGTCGAGCCTGCGGGATCTGGGACTCACGCCCCCCCCGGCCGTCCAGGTTGCGAACCGCCTCGGCGTCCCCGCCCTCACCCTCGACGAACTCATTGCCTGCTTGACCAAATCCATCAATTCACCGATCCACCAATTCACCGATCCACCAATTCACGAATCCGCTCCTGGGCGGCCATGAACCTGTTCCTGTACCTCGCCAGAGAGAGCCCGGTCCACCGCCTGGACCCGCGGACGAAGATCTTCCTGCTCTTGGGAAGCTTCGTGGCCGCGGTCCTCTTCTCCCAGCCCGGGCCGCTCGCCATCCTCCTGGGCGTGCTCCTTCTGTATGGCGCTACCGCCAGGGCTCTGGGGAATCTCCGCCGGATCTGGTTTCTTCTGGTGAGCATCGCCATCATCTCAATGGTGAGCTGGTCCATCTTCACCCGCGGGGCGACGCCCCTTTTCTGGCGGGTGACGTGGGAGGGGCTTCGCTACGGCATCGGGGCCGCCATCAAGATCGACAGCATGATCATCTCCGGGCTTATCTTCCTCAGCACGACGCGGACGGAGGAAATGGTCCTGGGTCTCATCCGCCTGCGCGTGCCGTATCGGGCGGCATTCGCCTTTTCCCTGGCGATCCGCATGGTGCCCACCATCATCGGCACCGCGGTGACCGTGACCGAGGCCCAGCGGTCCCGCGGTCTGGACCTGGAGAGCGGCGGGCCGCTGGCACGCCTGCGGAAGTACATCCCGCTGCTGGTGCCGATGTTCCTCCAGACCCTGCGGAACACCGATCAACTGGCCAAGGCCCTGGAATCCCGCGGGTTCGGCGCCCGCCGGGAGCGCACCTGGTATCTTGAGATCGGATTTCATACCGCCGATATCCTGGCCCTCACCCTTGGCACCATTCTCCTGGTCATCTTTGTCGCTATCCGATTTCTCGGATAACCTGGGTCCGGGTTCGTGCCTCTGGCGGGCCACACGGGAGAGCCCATCCCGACGCTAGCTGGCAACTTGACGCGCTCAGGGACTCGTGATTCAATGCGGAGGCAATGGACTTCCAGATCATCGGGAGTATCAGGGATGTTGAGAAATCGCCTTTGGCCGCCGAATCCGTGAGGTTCCCCGGCTGCAGAGGGTCTAGGGCGAGGCAGGGTGGAGGAAGATGAGGGGCCGGGCTCCGATCAAGTTCAGGGATGGGACCGTTCGCCAGGCCGAGATTCATTGGTACGAGGCCCATGGGATTGCCAGGAAGGACCTCAAGCTGAAATTGCCGTTTCTAGATAAGGTAAGCTGAGAATGGCTAGTGTGCGGGCAATGTTCGCCGTATGCGTGAACAATAAGGGGTTTCCGGCCTCCCTCGAAGTCGGCATGCTATATCGCCTCATCCCGGACGAGGAGGCGGGGAGGCTCGGCTATCTGCGCGTGGTGGACGAGAGCGGAGGGGACTACGCCTACCCGTCCGGGCGCTACTTTCCGCTGGAGATCCCCACAAGGCTGAAGAGAGCGCTGCGTGCGGTCCCAGTGAACCAGGCGCTCCGGCGGACCTCGACTCGGGTCAAAGCTTCGATCGGCCCCCGTCTCAGTCATGGGATCCTGAACGTTCCGAGTTTGCGGTCTCCAAGGGCCGATAGATTTCTGTTCGCCGAACCTCCATCGGACATGATCCCGTCCATGCCCCATTCCATTGGCATCCGGCCGTGGGACCTCCCCGCTGATCGGCCGATAGTCTGCGCATAGGAACGCAAATGCCTGGCCCGAGTTTCCTGCCGGTGACGGTGGACAAGAGCCACCTGATCACCATCGGCGAGCGGCTCTACGCCGAGAGCATCGAATTGATCCGGGAGCTGGTGAATAACGCTTACGATGCCGACGCCACCGAGGTCCGGGTCACGGTCCGCGATGACCTGATCCGGGTGGAGGACAACGGCGTGGGCATGAACCTCGAGGGACTCGAGCAGTATTTCAACATCGGCTCACCGGAGAAGCTGCAGAAGCCGAGGTCCCCCCGCTTCCGCCGGGACCGCATCGGCCAGTTCGGGATCGGGAAGTTTGCCAGCCTCTCCGCCAGCGAACGCTTCGAGGTCGAGACGCAGAAAGGGTCATTTGCAGCCCGGGTCATCTTTGACAAGTCGGCCTGGGAGCAGGAGGGCGACCACTGGCGCCTCCCCTTTGAGCATCGGGAAGCTGATCCACAGCGCGGCGACGGGACGACGGTCAGTCTCCTTCAACTCACCCGGCGATTCGACCCGAAGGAGGTCGAGCGGCGCATCGTCGAAGGGGTTCCCCTCAAGGCGCCGAATTTCCAGGTCTGGCTGAATGGGGAGCGGGTCAAACCCAGGACGCTGTCCGGCCATCGGATCCCGGTCCTGGACGGAACATCGTATGGCCCGATCCACGGGGAGATCCTGGTCCTGCCGGCCTCAGTCTCTGATCCCGGTCCGCCGGGGATTGAGATCAAGGTCAAGCAGGTCACCGTCCGCCGTGATCTCTTCGGGGCCGAAGCGTGGGGACGGGCTGCGGAGAGGTTGCGGGGCGAGATCCATGCGGATTTTCTGCCGGTGACGACGGACCGGAGCGATTTCGTCCAGGACTCGGCGGAATACCTCGCCTTCCGTGAGGTAATCAGCCGGGTGATGAACGAGGTGCGCGCGATCGTCCGGCAGCTTACGGGCCAGCGGGAAAAGCGCGCGGCCAGCAAAGCGCTGCGGGAGGCTCTGGAGCGGATTCACCGAGCCCTCGCCCGAAACCCGGATCTTTCTCCATTCGGTCCGTTGCCAGAGGCGGGCGCCGGTGGCCAGGGGCGCGGGGCTGCCTCCAGCGGAGGGACCGGCAAGGCACGAGAGGAGGTTGTTGGGGGACCCGAAGCCCCTCTCACGAAGAAGAAACGCGCTGTCAAGAAGCCCAAGGTGAAACGCCTCACCCCGGATGCCGTTATCAAACGGCTGCGCATCGGGCAGGAGGGCGTCTCCTGCTGCCTGGATCACTTCGGCGAAGACGGACCCGAATGCTACAGCGAGGGGACCGTGATCTACATCAACTGCGACCATCCCCTCTACCGGCGGGAGGCGCGCCGGGGCGAGACCCATACTATGCACCTGGCCCGCCTGCTCACCCAGGAGATCACCCTGATGAAGGACGCGCCACGGGACCCCCGCAAGGCCTTCGACCGCCAGAGCAAGCTCCTCCGCGACGCCTTCACGGACAACCAGGACCAGGCAACCGCAAATCAACGCAAATGAACGCAAATGGTGGCATCGGGAAACCGCCGGGTTTACCCCGGCGGAGCGTCAACCGCAAGCAACCCCTGGGTTTAGCCCAGGGGGGACCGGTCCTCTCCCCCTCACCCCTCCCGCCTTACGCCTCACGACCCTCCCCATTCGCCCCATTCCTGTCACGCTGAACCCAGAGAATGCAATTGAACCGCAGAGCGCGCCGGTAGCAACGGCTTCGCCGTTGGTGCGCAAAGAACACCCCGAGATTCCTTGGCCGGGGACGGCGACGTCCCGCGGGATCTTGGGAAAGATTCTGGGCGGCCGCTGGGCCCCGTTCTCATGAGATCCCGTGAGCCTTTGCGGTCTTTGCGACCTTTGCGGTGAAAGGTTTTGGCTGAACTGGTGGGCTGAGGGAACAGCCTTGACGGGGCGCAGCCTGGACCCTAGGATGCGCTTGCACTTGGGCAAACCAAGGAGACCCGGCAGCCGATGGAGCACTTGCTCTTCTACCTTGCCGTCGCGACACTTGGGTTTTTTGCCGCGTTCGGCATTGACCTCGTGATGGGGAACCGGTCTATCAGGTTCCTCAAGGACGTCTCCTTCACCGGGAATGCCGCGGGGCCCAAGGTGTCCATCATCATCCCCGCGCGGAATGAAGAACGGAACATCCAGGAAGCATTGCGATCTGTCTTGAGCCAGGATTACGAGAACACGGAAATCATCGTGATCGACGACCGGTCCACGGACCAGACCGCCGCCATCCTGGATCGGATGGCCCAGGCGGACCCTCGGCTGCGCGTTGTGCACGTGCGAGAGCTTCCCCCGGGCTGGCTGGGGAAGAACCATGCGCTGTCCGTCGGCGCCCACCAGGCGACGGGCGAGGTGCTCTTGTTCAGCGACGCCGACATCGTGATGCAGCCGTCCAGCCTGCGCAAGGCGGTCGGGTACATGCTCACGAACCGGCTCGATCACCTCACCATCACGCCGGAGGTCAGGATGCCCGGCGTCCTGATGGAACTGTTTGTCGGGGCCTTTACCATCTTTTTTTCCCTGTATGCCAGGCCCTGGAAGGCCAAGGATCCGAAGAGCAAGCGGTTCATCGGTATCGGGGGATTCAACCTGGTGCGCGCTACTGTCTATGGTGCCGTGGGGGGACATCGGGCCATCGCCATGCGCCCGGATGATGACATGAAGCTGGGTAAGCTGATCAAGCTTGGCGGGTACAGGCAGGAGGTAATGTTCGGCCGGGACAGGCTTCGGGTGGAGTGGTATCCTTCGGTTTGCGGCATGATTGAAGGCCTGATGAAGAACACATTTGCAGGGGTGGACTACAGCGTCCTAGCGATCGTTGCATCCTCGATCGCCCAATTCCTGCTGAACGTCTGGCCGTTCTTCGGCCTGTTCCTGACCCACGGGATCACCCGGATCCTGAACGCCGTCGCCGTCCTGCTCATCATCCTCATCTGCTGGGACAGCGCGCGCTTTCACAATTCCAGGCGGTGGTACGGAATCGGCTTCCCCATTTCAACCCTGCTCTTCGTCTACATCCTGTGGCGTTCCATGCTGCTGACGTTCATCAACAATGGCATCCGCTGGCGAGGCACCCATTATCCCCTGGCGGAGCTGAGAGCCAACAAGGTCTAGGAAAAGAGGACGGACGGTGCCGATATCAGAGCACATGCGACGCGTGCGGGAGAAGGTGGGTCCCGACCTCTTGGTCGTCCCGTCGGTGACCATCATCACCTTTGACGACCAGGGTCGCGTCCTGCTCGCCAAGCATGCCGACGCCGGGGTCTGGGTTGCCCCTGGCGGCAGCATCGATCCGCACGAGTCCCCGGCAGACGCCGCCGTGCGCGAGATGTGGGAGGAGACGGGCCTGTTGGTCGAGCCAATCAGGATCCTCGGCGTCTATGGAGGGCCGGAGTTCCACGTGACGTATGCCAACGGGGACCAAGTCTCGTACCTGATGATCGTCTTCGAGTGCCGTGTCGTCGGCGGCACCATGCGCCCGGACCGCGTGGAGACCCTTGAGGTAAGGTACGTCTCGCAGGCCGACCTTCCCAAGCTGACGTTGGCGCCCTGGGCGCGGGTTGTCCTGCCCGACGTCTTCGCCGATCGGGCCAAGACTCGATTCAAAGCACCCACCTGGCAGTCCCCCTCGATCGGGTGAGGGCCGCGCTCTCAATTGCCGGGGCTGCGGCCTGCATGGTGTTCATCGGCTTGACATGTCATCCACATGCAGCTATCCTAGTCACATGTCCAAGATGATCCAACTCCGACACGTTCCTGACGATCTGCACCGCAAGCTGAAAGCCCGTGCGGCCCTCGAAGGCTTGTCCCTGTCCGACTATCTCCTGCGAGAGATCGGGCGCATTGCAGAACGACCGACTGTTGCGGAATTGAGAGAGCGGATCGCCCGCCGCACGCCGGTACCCCTCCGAATCTCGCCGGCCAGGGCCGTCAGGGTCGAGCGGGAGCGTCGGTGATTGTGGTTGACGCATCGGCTCTCCTTGAGGTGCTCCTCAATACCACTGCCGCCGACCGGGTCGCAGCACGCCTCTTTGCAGTCGGGGAGACACTGCACGCTCCCCATCTGATTGACCTGGAAGTGGCGCAGGTTCTGCGGCGCTATGCGGCCTCGGGCGAACTGGAGCCCGCCCGAGGTTTGCAAGCACTTGAGGACTTCCGGGATTTCCCGGTCACCCGCTATCCCCACGACATCTTTCTCCTCCGGATATGGGAGTTGCGGCAGTCCGTGGCGGCGTACGATGCGGCGTACATTGCCCTTGCCGAGGCCCTCGGAGCTCCTCTGGTGACTCGGGACGCAGCGCTCTCATCGGCCGCAGGCCATACCGCCAGGGTCGAACTCATCTGAACCTTGGCTCTTCCTGACCCAGGGATCGTCCCCCGTGGAACCGGTGCTCCTCTCGGACTTTCGTCTTGACAGACAAAGAGGCTGGGATACACTAACCGGGTTCTTGGGGGAGATAAGTCTCACTTCGGGCGAATAGCTCAGGGGGAGAGCACCTGCCTTACAAGCAGGGGGTCGGAGGTTCGAAACCTCCTTCGCCCACCAGGTAACTGGCTGAAAAAAGAGGCCTCGCATGGACGGCGCCGAGGCCTCTGGCTTACCGGAGCCCGGCTGGTAGCCATCTCGCAAACCTCCCTCGGAAAATCCCCAAGTTCCCCTCCGCCGAGACAGCCCGCAGCCGCCCGCTAGCGAGTGTCCTGTGGCTCTCTCGGGAGTTGAGCGCCGTGCCAGAGAGCAACAATCCACACCGTGCCTCTTTTGACACGATAGAAGAATCGGTAGGGTGTGACGATCACCTCGCGGTGGGGCAATTCGGGGAGGTCCAGGATGGATCGTCCAGAGTCGGGGACCTTTCCGAGTCTCTTTAGCGCCGCCTCGGCACGGCCACGGAAGCGCACGGCGGCCAGTGGATTGTCCCGTCGAATGTACCCGAGGGCGGACAGGAATTGCGATCGCGCGGAAGGCGCGAAAAGGATCTTCAACGACCTAATCTCCCGCGAGATGTCGGTCCGCTTCGGCCAGAACCGCGGCCAGGTCATATCCCTTCCCGGCGGCAATCTCCTTGTCGCCACGGGCCAAGAGACGAAGGAGTTGTCGGTCATGCTCGGCCCGCTCGTAGGCCTCAGCGCTCACCATGACGGCGGCCGCTCGCCCACGCTGAGTGATGATAACCGACTCTCCGGAGCTTCGAACCCGGTTCAGCACGCCTGCGGCATCCTGACGGAGATCGGTGATGGGGATGATGGTCGCGATTCTTCTCATGACGTGGATCCTCCTCAAGTACTAGCCGACGTATTCTAAAACGTACTCTTAGTAGAACGCCATTGCGACCCAGTCAAGCCGTCAAGCCTTCTGGCGATCCCCCGATCCGTTTGATTCGCTTGAGTTCTTGAATTATTACATCCGCCCCCTTCCCCGCTTCTCCGTTTCTCCATTTCCCCGGGTTTCACCATTCGACTATTTGCCGATTTGACGAGTCGACGAGATTCCTGCCATCTGCTTGCTGCCTCTAAAATGGAAGGAGGAAGGCGAAGAGAGGAGTGCTAAACTGTAAAGCCGAGGTTTGCCGCAATCTCCTTCTGCCGCGCATCCAGCGTCAGGAAGCTCATTTGCTTCGGCTCTGGGGACACGTAGAGGGCATGCGCCAAGTGCCACAGGTCGGCTCCCCGCAGGTAGCCGCTGGCGATGACCCTGTGGAACTCCTCGGTGAGCGGGCGATTCGGAAAGATCCATGTGACCCAGGAGAGCATATCCTCCACTTGCGGCTCCACCCGTTCCCGAACAAGGGCCGCGCGCAACTCGGCCTCGAGCAAGTTGGACGCGAGGAGTCGGTCAAATCGCCTCAGGCGGCTCGCCAGCTTCCGGGCACCTGGCTCGTCGAAGACGATGGCCACCAGGCAGGAAGTGTCCACGTAGGCCAGGTTCACTCGCGCGACTCCAGGAACCGTTTCAGGGCACCGGCGCGTCTGGCGAGAGGCCGCAGTGCACCTCTCCGGTCTCGTCGGGGGCTCAGAAGGCCCTCATCTTCCAGTCGAGCAAGCCGTTTCTCAACCGTGCCTGAGGCATCCTCGATAGGCCGGATCTCCGCTATCCGCTGTCCTCGATACGTAATCACGATGCGTTGTCCTGCCCTCACCTTGCGGATCACCTCGCTGAACCGCGCTTTGGCCTCGTAGGTCGAATACGTCTGGCCCATCACTCCCTCCTTAGGCGCGCAGGCTCTATACGGATTGTTGCCAGTAGAAACCCAGGATCGGTAACAGCCTAAAAACGGCTGCCTCTGCAACGAAAGGGAGAGACCCTCTTATCCCCTGACCGGGAGAGAGGAGGGACCCCATGTCGCAGAGGCAACGAAAACAGTATCTCACGACCTTGCTCGGAATACCAGGGTGGTATGTCGCCGGGACCGATCACCGGCGACGCAAGGGGCGGTCGGA
>Ga0209172_10001060_pt1 | contig 64702 bp, 54 predicted proteins | sample LarsenN4metaG_FD_184113 | JGI IMG/M metagenome (GOLD analysis project Ga0209172, IMG submission 184113) | Hot spring sediment bacterial and archeal communities from British Columbia, Canada, to study Microbial Dark Matter (Phase II) - Larsen... ...
ATTGATTCGTGTTGATTCCGCACATTCCCTCCCTCCGCGGCGGAGGGAACCCCACGGCGCACTCTGGAGCGGTCCAACAGCCGACCTCCTGGCGGGCCGGCAGGGCCCTGGGGAGCGCCCCAGTGGTCCGGCAAGCGGGCTGATGCCCGAAACGGCAGGATATTCCCCCTGACAAGCCAAGTTCTCTACGGAAACCCACGGTGAGGCGGAACCACCGGAAATCAATCGACGGCACTGCCGTGCGCGGATGCGCGCGGCTTTTGGGGTCCGACGTTCGGGGACCCGGGGCGACATGCTGCCCCGGTGAGCCCCTGACTCAGCACGGCCTACAGAAAGGGGGAGATCGATGAGGCTTCGGGTAGGGGTTCTGGCAGTCCTGGTGGCGCTCGCGGCGCTGCTCCTTCCACCGTATGCCCAGACGCCGGCCCCGGCGGCCGCGGGACCGTTCAAGATCGCCGTCGTCTCCGACATCGGCGGGCGCGGCGACCTCAGCTTCAACGACATGGCCTTCAAGGGGGGCGACGACGCCCGGCGCGAGCTCGGCGTCCAGATGGTCGAGGTGATCAGCAAGGTTGAGGCCGACTACGTCCCCAACCTGACCACCGCGGCCCGCGACCCCAACGTGCGGCTGATCGTGGGCGTCGGCTTCCTCCTGAGCGACGCGCTGGCCCAGGTGGCGCAGAAGTTCCCCGACAAGAACTTCGTCGGCATCGACACCTTCTCGCAGTTCATCATCAAAGACAAGTTCCCCAGCAAGTACCCGCTGCCCAACCTGATGGACATCGTCTACGAAGAGCACAAGGGCAGCGCGCTGGTCGGCGCCCTGGGGGCGCTGCTGGCCGCCCAGTACGACAAGCCGTACATCGGCGGCGTCTTCGGCATTGAGATCCCGGTCCTGTGGAAGTTCGAGATCGGGTACAAGTGGGGCGCCCGCTGGGCCACCCAGTGGATGCTGAAGAACAAGCCGGATAAGTACTTCAAGTACCGGTCGGACTTCGTGCTCTGGACCTACACCGGGACGTTCAGCGATATCCCCAAGGGCTACGCCGCGGCCAAGGCCATGTACGCCAAGGACGCGGTGGCCGTGTATAACATCGCCGGACCGCTGGGCCTGGGCATCAACCAGGCGGTGCAGGAGATCGCGCGCGCCCGGGGGCTCCGGCAGGGCCCACCGTTCTGGATCGGCGTCGACGCCAACCAGGACTGGATCAACCCGGGTTTCGTGATCGCCAGCATGATGAAGCGGGTGGACCGCGGCGTCTTCTTCGCCACCAAGTGGACCCAGGACGGGACGTTCCGCACGCTGGTGAAGCAGAACAGCGGCACGGTGGTGCTGGGCATCGGCACCAAGGTCGGCGGCGCGCTGTCGGAAGGCATCTCGGTGAGCACGCTCGGCGACCTGGACGAGTTCGTGCAGATGGGCGTCAACGCGCAGAAGGTGACGGGCAAGAGGGTCCTGCCCGTGGCCCCGGCCGTGATCCGCGATCGGGTCAAGGCCATGCGCGACGCCCAGCCGTCCTGGATTTGGAGTGCCGTGGCCGAGCTGGAGAAGGCCATCCGCGAGGGCCGGGTGACGGTCCCGTTCGTCATCACGAAGCCCGACATTCAGCAGTGGCGTAAGGAACTAGGCTAGAGCTACCCTGCGCATGTGGGGGCAAGCCACGGTCCTGCGGCCCCGGGGCCTCGGGCCCGGCTTGCCCCTCCATCTGCCGCCAGAAACGCGCGGCGCCGGAGCGGAGTACCTACCCGGCGGCCGCGCCGCTGACCCACGATGGCCGTGACACCGCCGCCCCAACGGATTGAGATGCGGGACATCCACAAGGTCTACGCGGATGGGACCGTGGCGCTCCGCGGCGTGGATCTCCACCTGAGCCGGGGCGAAGTCGTCGGCCTGCTCGGGGAGAACGGCGCGGGTAAGACAACTCTGATGAAGATTCTCTCCGGTCTCCTCCGCCCGACGCGCGGCGAGATCCTCGTGGAGGGCCGCCCCGTGGACTTCCGAAACCCTGGCGACGCCCTCCGCGTCGGGATCGGCATGGTGCATCAGGCCTTCACCCTGGTGCCGCCCTATACCGGACTGGAGAACATCATCCTCGGGCAGGAAGCGGCCCGGGCCCTCCTCCCTCCTCGGACGGGAGCGGCGCGCGAACGGGTCGAGGCCCTCATGGCGGAGACCGGTCTGGCCGTGCCCCTGGATGACCCGGCGGAATCCATGCCCATCGGCGTCCAGCAACGGGTCGAGATCCTCAAAACCCTCTATCGCGGCACCTCGGTCCTGATCCTGGACGAACCCACCTCCGCGCTGACGCCGGTAGAGGTCGATGACCTCTTCCGGTTCCTGGGCGGGCTCCGGGCCACCGGCAAGTCCGTCGTGTTCATCACGCACAAACTGAAAGAGGTCCTGGAGATCTCCGACCGGATCGTCGTGCTGCGGGGAGGCCGCGTCACGGGCGAGGTGACCGCGGATCGGGCCACGCCCGAGCGGCTGGCGGAGATGATGGTCGGGCGCAAGGTGGTCCCCCGGGTCAGCCGCGCACCCCATGCCGCCGGCCGGCCGGTCCTGGTCGTGCGCAACCTGGGAGTGGCGGGCGACCGCGGCGCGCCGGCCGTGCGCGACCTCTCCTTCGACGTCCGGGCCGGGGAAGTCTTCGGGATCGCCGGCGTCGAGGGCAACGGCCAGAGCGAACTCGTGCAGGCGCTCACGGGACTGCGGCGCCCCGATGGCGGAGAGATCGTCCTGGAGGGCGCGCGGATCGCCCGGCTCAACCCGCTGGCTCTCTACCGCCGGGGCCTGGGGCACATCCCGGAGGACAAAGCCCGGTTCGGCCTGGCTCTAACCTTCGATGTGGCCGAGAACAGCATCCTCAGCCGCCAGGCCGAGCCGCGGTTCCTCACGGGGCTGGGCCGGCTGGACTGGCGTCGAATCGTCACCTACGCGCGCGAACTGGTGGAGGGGTTCAAGGTCGTCACCCCCGGCCTGCGTGCGACCGTGCGGAGTCTGAGCGGCGGGAACCAGCAGCGCCTCCTGGTCGGGCGCGAACTCAGCAAATCGCCGGTGCTCATCGTCGCGATGCACCCGACCCGCGGGCTGGACATCGCGTCGACGGTGTATATCCGGGAGCTCCTCATCGGGATCCGCGATGAGGGTGCCGCCGTCCTGCTCGTCTCCGCCGACCTGGACGAGATCATCGAACTGAGCGACCGGATTGCTGTGATGTACGAGGGCAGGTTTATTGGCGCGGGTCAGGCGGAGGAATTCAGTCGCGAAGAGATCGGCCTGCTAATGGGAGGCATTACCGCAGATGGCGGTGCCCGCACGAGTGCGCCTACCTCTGCTCCGGCCGCTGATTGAGCAGCTGGCCACCATCATCTTCGGCCTGGTGGTGGGGGCGCTGCTCATGCTGCCGTTCGGCTTCAGCCCGCTGCGCGCCTACAGATCCCTGCTGGCCGGGGCGTTCGGCACGATCCCGGACCTCCTGGAGACCCTGGCCTTTGCCACACCGCTGATGCTCACGGCCCTTCCGTTCTCGGTCGGGGTCCGCGGGGGCCTTTTTAACATCGGAGCGGAGGGGCAGATGTATCTCGGCGCGATCGGGGCCACCATGGTCGCCGGGCTCCTCCCGCTCCCCGCCGGTGTGCACCTGGCCGCCGCCACGGCAGCGGCGATGCTCTTCGGAGCTGCCTGGGCGCTGGTGCCCGCCCTGCTCAAGATCTGGCGTGGCGTGCACGAGGTCATCTCCACGATCATGTTCAACTGGATGGCCTTCTGGCTCTCCACCTACCTGGCGGTAAACTTCCTGGGGGAACCCGGGCGCGCCGAACGGACCGTACCCGCGCTGCTGACGGCCCGCTATCCCGTGTTCACCGAAGACTCGACACTGACCGCGGCCATCTTCGTGGCCGTCGCCCTCTGCGTCGTCGTCTATTTCTACCTCTGGGGCACCCGCGCGGGCTATGAAATCCGCCTGGCCGGGGAGAACCCGGAGGCGGCGCGGTATGCCGGCGTCCACGCAGGGAAGGCCATCCTCATCACGTTCCTGATCGGCGGCATGGCGGCGGGCTTGGCCGGCGCCAGCCAGATCATCGGCCGCCCACCAGCCTGGTCCCTCTACGCCACGTTGGGCAACGTCGTGACTCTGGGCTTCGACGGTATCGGCGTCGCCCTGGTTGGGCGCAACCACCCCGTCGGCGGCGTCCTGGCAGCCATCCTCTTCGGGGCCCTGGCGCACGGCGGACGCCTGATGGAATACGAAGCGGGAGTTCTTTCGGAGATGGTCCGCGCCATCAACGGCCTGATCGTGATCACGCTGGCCGCGCCTGAGATCTGGAAGCTGGTGCGGCGGAGGAGCGCCCGATGACACCCACCCTGCGGCACCTGCTGGCCTACCTGCTGGGCGCGGGGCTCATCGCCGGTTTCGTCTACGCGCTCAGCGTGCTGGGTCTGAATCCCATCTCTCTACTGGAGGCCGGGCTCCTGGCCATGACTCCGCTGGCGCTAGCTGCGGTGGGGGAGTGCCTCAACGAAAAAGCGGGCGTCGTCAACATCGGCCTGGAGGGCATCCTGCTCATCACGGCCGTCGTGGGCGTCTGGATGGCCGAGCTCCCGGGCTTCGGCGGTGGCATGGGCATCCTGGGGGGCGCCGTGGCGGGGGGGCTGTTGGGATTTGGATTGGGCGCGATCAGCGTCTACGGCAAGGCCGACCAGATCATCGCCGGGATCGGGCTCAACGTCTTCGCCCTGGGGTTCGTGCCTTTCCTGTTCATCAGCCTGTGGGCGACTCCCGGTATCCGCGTGTTCCCCGCCGAACTCATGGTCCCGCGGATCCTGACGCCGTTCGGCCAGTTCAGCCCGATTACGCTGCTGGCGATCGTCCTGGCCGTGCTGGCCCACCTCCTTCTCCACCGGACGGTGCTGGGCTTCCGCATCCAGGCCGTCGGCGAGAAGCCTGAGGCGGCCGATGTGGCGGGCGTCCGGGTGGACCGGCTGCGCCTGCTCACCAGCACGCTGGGCGGCGCGCTCTGCGGGGCCGGCGGCGCCTTCCTGCCGCTGGGCTGGTTCGGTGGGGTCGTGAAGGAGATCTCGGCGGGGCGCGGCTTCATCGCCCTGGCCTGCGTCGTCTTCGCCGGACTGGAGCCGCTGCTCGCCCTGGGGGCGGCGTTTCTCTTCGGGTTCGCCGACGGGCTGGCGTCGGCCGTCGCCGTCACCCCCGGCGTAAAGGAACGGGTCCCCTTCTACTTCGTCAACATGCTCCCGTACGCGACGACGCTGGTCGTGGTTGCCCTGGTGATCGGGCGGCGGCGCTTCCCCAGCACGGTCGGCCGGCCCTACGCGCGGGAGTAGCGACCGCCAAAACCACTACGGCAGGTGCACGAACGACACCCAAGGAGGGACCAACTGCTACCTGAGCTTCTTGAGGGCCCCCTGAAGATTCGATGCCCATCTCCCAGCAAGTTTGCCGGGAGTCGTACCATTCAATCGCGCCAAGCCTGGGTCAATTGTAAGGATGGTCTGGCGACGGGCAAGGATAACGCTCTTTCCGTCACGCAATGTCGCTTGCACCTCGTTCGGCTTCAAGCCCTGGGAGATGAGCCGATTCAATGCCGCGGCGGCGGCGTCCGCACGTTGGAATAGATCAAGTCCTTCGTAAGACGTGCGAATTCGGAAGACCTCAATCCCGCCTACCCTAACTATGGCAGCCCAGCCCGTGGCGCTGGAGACTTCCCGAGTCACCGTGACAACGGGCTCACGCTGCGCCCTTGGGGAAGGGACTGAGGCGGTTGAGGCTTGCGTCGGTGCCGGGGAGGGCGGCGGTGAAGTTCGCGGAGGTGGTTGTGTTGGCGTGGGGAGTGGGGACGCCGAACTCGGGGCAGGCGTTGGGGATGGTTGAGGAGAGGGCGCCGTTGCCGGGGGTATGGTCGCGGACGCTGCGACTTGACCAACGACCGTCACCGAAGGCGATGCGCCCAAAACGATTTCTAGGGAGACGTTGACGGATTCGCTGCCAACACGTACGTCCGGGAGGTTTGCCACAACGCGGCGGTTGACAGGCGGGATCGGAAAGAAGGCAATCGAGCCTTCAATAACCTGCTTTGGTGCGATGACGCCTGACAGCGTACTTCGCAACGTCCTTGAAGCGTATGTCCTGCCCGCCTCATCGGTCAACGTTGCGCCAGAAATAGCGTACAGTAAGTCTACTTGAAGATCGGTAGTGTTCTCTATGGCCACTTCTAAACTGGTCAGATCTGCATCAAGGACCAGCGCCACAACTTGAATCCGCAGGCCCGATGCGAAAGCCTCACGCATCACTGGAAAGCGTCGGAGTAATACCCTGCTGGGGAACTTCTGCATGTCCTTGATGACATCATCGGAAAGAACCATCTTCCATATGCCACTCTCTTTGATGACGTGAACAAAGATGACGCGGTTTTCGTACGTGACCACAAACCCTTGTCGGATGCCGATGGTAACCGTCACCTTAAACCGAGCCTGGTCCCTAGCTTCGTTGTACACTGGTTCTCCGATGTCATAGGTAAGGCTGTAGTAAGCTCCCAGAAACACGGCGGCCAGAAACCTGGCACCGAAGATCCTATCGGCGGTCTGCTTCCAGTAGGCGACGAATTGGTCTTCAGCTACTTGAACCTGAGAGTAGACGGATATGTACGTCCTGTAGAAGGCAACCAGGTCCTGTTCTTTGGGCGCCTGGTACCGCATGACGGGCAGAACGATCACATCAAAGTAGGCAACCACTGGATCTTGGGGAATGGCAAATGGTCGGGGTTGTGCGCTGGTGTAGGCAGGGAGTAGCGCGACAATCAACAACAAAAGGGTTAACCGCTTAGGCATCCCTACCCGCAGTATGCGAATCAGGGTATCGATGAGATGCCGCACACGGCGCCCCCATTACGCCGGTCAAGGGAAACGCTACGAACACTCGATTTCGGCGGTCAGGTGCTCAAGACCTCTTTCCATATCTTCCGTCCGCGTTGGTGCATGTTGCTCTTGGGGTACATCCGCAGCAGATCGTGCGTTGAGCGGGGCATGACGTCTGGTGATGAATGGATAGGAAGGCCTAGTGCTGCCGGGGCGTCGATTCGATGACTTGCTCGGGAATTCAGAATTGCGATAGTCGCTTCGAAACCCTACGCGCGCGCGGCGAGGAGACGATCCAGGTCGTGCAGTCCCACCAGCACCTCGCGGGGGGTGCTGCCCTGCGAGGGGCCAACGATGCCGCGCTCCTCCAGTTGATCGATCAGGCGGGCCGCGGTCACATACCCGATGCGCATCTTCCGCTGCAGGAGCGAGACGGAGCCGTAGCCGGCCCGCACGACGATCCGGGCCGCGTCAGCCAGCCGCCCGTCCTCCTCCCCGCCATCCACGGAGGCCATCTTCTGCCCGGCCTGCAGGAGCGTCTCATCGAAGGCCGGCCTCCCCTGGCCGCGCCACCACTCCACGAGCGCCTGGATCTCCTGGTCGGCGATGAAGGAGCCTTGCGCCCGGACCGCGCGCGAGGCCCCCATGGGGAGAAAGAGCATGTCGCCGCGGCCGAGCAGCTTCTCCGCGCCCGGGCCGTCGATGATCGTCCGGCTGTCCACCTGGCTGCTGACGGCAAAGGCGATCCGGGAGGGGATGTTGGCTTTGATCAACCCGGTGATCACGTCCACGGACGGGCGCTGCGTGGCGACGACCAGGTGAATCCCGGTCGCCCGGGTCATCTGGGCCAGCCGGCAGATCACATCTTCGAAATCCGCGGGCGCCACCATCATCAGGTCGGCCAGCTCGTCCACGAAGACCACGATGAAGGGCAGCGGGGTCACGTCGGCCAGCTCGTTGTAAGCCTGGATGTTGCGCACCCCCGTCTGGGCAAAGCGCTCGAACCGTTCCTCCATCACCCGCAGCATTTCCCGCAGCGCCCCCGCGGCCGCGCGCGGGTGGGTCACCACCGGGACCAGCAGGTGGGGGATCTGATTGTAGTTCGTCAGCTCGATCCGCTTCGGGTCGATCATCACGAAGCGGCACTCCCGCGGGGTGCAGCGGAAGAGGAAGCTGGCGATGATGCTGTTCATGGCCACCGACTTGCCCGAGCCCGTCGCCCCGGCGATGAGCAGGTGCGGCATCTCGGTCAGGTCGGCGACGATGGGGTGCCCGGTCAAATCCTTGCCCAGCGCCATAATCAGCGGCCCCCGTGGCGTCTGGTAGGATGGAGTCTCCAGGATCTCCTTGATGTGCACCAGGCTGGCCTTCTGGTTGGGGATCTCGATCCCCACAGCGGACTTGCCCGGAATCGGCGCCTCGATGCGCACACTCGGCGCGGCCAGGTTCAGGGCGATGTCGTTGGTCAGGCTGGCGATCTTCTGCACCCGCACCCCTGCCGCCGGGTGCACCTCGAAGCGGGTGACCACGGGACCCTGCTCCCAGTGCACCACCTTCGCCTCGACGCCGAAACTTGCCAGGGTCGCCTCCAGCGCCCGAGCGGTCTCTGAGGGATCCCAGCGCTGGCCGCGTTTCGACGCCGGGAGGTCGCCGAGGAGGTCGAGCGGCGGCAGCGTGTACTGCTGCGGAGGCTCGGGCAGGAGCGATTCCTGATGCACCCGCTCCCGGCGACGGCGCGCCCCCGGCGGTCCGACCGGCACGGCGGCGAATTGCGGCGCCGCGACCGGGGACGGGAGCACAGGGACGGCCTCCGTAGTATCCGTCTCCGCGGTCCGCGCCTCCGGCTGCGCACCCGGAGGTTCGGCAGCGACGACCGGTCCTGCGGCGGGGATTTCGGGTGGAACACGGTGTGGTGCCAGCCGCTCCCGAGCCCAGACCACCGCCGGCATGGCCCACCGCGCGAGTGTGCCGAGTCCGCGGCGGGTCCAGGGACCGGCGACGGCCAGAGCGTTCCGGGCCAGCGGCGGCACGCGCCGCGCCAGAGCGCGGAGGGCCCGGAATCCCCACAGTCCACCGGCAGCCAGGAACCGGACGACGTCGGCCACGGAGACGTGGAAGAGACGCGATAGGCCCGCACTCCCCACCAGGCCGATCAGAACCCCCAGGCCGACCTCACCGACCGCCGTGCGTCCCGCACGGACCAGCACCGCGCCCAGGGCGCCCGTCCCCTGGCCGGCGCGCATGGCGGCGTACTCACCTCCGGCGGGCACTCCGGTGTGGCCGGCCGCGGCCGCGGCCAGTCCCAGCAGCAGGAGGCCCTGCACCCGCGGGGTGAAGCGGGCCCGTTCGCCGGCGACGATGAGCACGAATCCGATCAGGGCGCACAGCGCGGGAATCGCTGCGGCGGCCCGGCCGAGCAGCAGGCGCTGCCATCCTCCCAGGAGCACAGCGACGCCGGTCGCGCGGGGCAGGAAGCTCAGGCCGAGCACCAGGGCGGCAAGGAGGAATAGAACCCCCACGCCGGCCCGACGTGCTCCCGTAGCCTTCCGTCGCCGCGCCATCGTGTTTCTCCCTACCGTACCGCCAGCAGGACCGTCCCGCCGACGATCCAGCAGTACACCGCAAACCCGATCAGCCGTCCCCGGCGGACGGCATCCAGCAGCCAGCGGATCGCCAGCACACCGAAGAGGAGCGACACGGCCAGGCCGACCAGCAGCTGCCCCGGCCCATACCCCAGGGCGACGGCGCCTTCCAGATCCTTCAGCGCATACGCACCCGCACCGAGCAACGCGGGGATCGCCACCAGGAAGGAGAGGCGCGCGGCCTCCTCGCGGCCGATGCCCACCCAGACGGCCGCCGCCAGCGTCATGCCCGAGCGCGAGATGCCCGGGATGATCGAGATGGACTGAGCCAGCCCGATGGCCGCCGCCTCCAAGAAGCGGAGGTCCAGCATCCGGCGCGTTCCCCGCTGGCGGATGAGCAGCAGCACAAGACCGGTAACGATGAGCTGGGCGGCCGTCCCCCGCACAGACTCAAACAGCCGGGTCAAGGGATCGGCGAGCAGGATCCCGATCACGCCGGTGACGGCCGTGGCCACCAGGATCAACCAGGCCAGGCGGCCGTAGGGGTCGGCGGGTCCCTTCCCGAGCCGGGCGACGCTGGAGACAACCCCCGCCAGCAGCCGGCGCACATCCGGCCAGAAGAGCACCACCGCCGCGGCGGCGGTGCCCAGGTGCAGGACCGCCTCCAGCAGGATGCCCGGGCGGGCGATCCGGAGAAGCCGTTCAGCGAAGATGAGGTGGGCGGTGCTGCTGACCGGGAGAAATTCGGTCAGCCCCTGCACGATGCCGAGGACGATCATCTGGGCCATGGCCTGCTCCGACGAAGAGGGCGATGAATGGGCGAAATCACGTTCGATTGTATGGCATTCGCCGCCCCCCGGCCACTCCCTCTCCCCGGCCTGCCTGCGGCTACACCTCGACAACCATCGGCAGGATTATCGGCTGCCGGCGCGTGCGCTGGTACAGGTACTCGCTGATGTCGTCGCGGATGGCCGCTTTCACCGCGGGCCAGTCCGCCGCGTGCGCCTTGCGCAGCCGCCCGACCGTTTCACGCACCCGGGCGCGGACCGCCTCCAGCAATGGCTCCGCCTCCGGGGCGTAGACGAATCCCCGCGACACAACGTCGGGACCGCTGACGACCTCGCCGCTGGTCCGGTCCAACCCCAGCAGGATAATCAAGATTCCGTCCCGGGCCAGGTGGCGCCGGTCGCGGAGGACCACGGCGCCCACGTCCCCGACGCCCAGCCCGTCCACCAGCACGTTGCCGGCATCGAGCCGGCCCGCGATGCGGACCCGGCCGTCGGCGACTTCGAAGACGGTCCCGTTCTCGCCCAGCGGGACCCGGGCCGCCGGGATCCCCACCTGGGCCGCCAGCCGGGCATTCTGCACCAGCATCCGGTACTCCCCGTGCACGGGAATGAGAATCCGGGGGCGCAGCAGATTCGCCATCAGTTTCAATTCCTCCGCCGAGGCGTGCCCGGAGACGTGGACGCCGGCTGTAGGACCGTAGATCACCTCCGCGCCGCGGCGGAAGAGGTGGTCGATCGTGCGCGCGACCAGAGCTTCGTTCCCGGGGATCGGTGTGGCGGAGAAGATGACGGTATCCCCCCGCTTCGCGGTGATCTGGCGGTGCTCGCCAGCGGCGACTCGCGAGAGGGCGGCGAACGGCTCCCCCTGGCTGCCCGTGATCAGGATGGCGACGCGGCGGTCGGGCAGCCGGCCGAGATCGCGCGCCGAGACGAGCACGCCGGACGGAATGCGCAGGTAGCCGAGCTCGCGGGCGATGCGGATGTTCTCCTCCATACTGCGTCCCACCGCCGCCACCCGGCGCCCGCCCGCCGCCGCCAGATCCACGACCTGCTGGATCCGGTGGATGTTGCTGGCGAACGTCGTGACGATGATCCGGCCGGGGGCGTGCTCGAAGTGGCCCCGGAGCGCCGCGCCCGCGTTGCGCTCGGACGCGGTGTAGCCGGGCCGCTCGCTGTTGGTACTGTCCAGCAGCAGCACCGTGACCCCCCGCTCACCGAGCTCGGCGAGCCGGGCGACATCGGTCGGCCGGCCGTCCACCGGGGTCTGGTCGAACTTGAAGTCACCGCTGACCACCACCCTCAGCCCCCCGACGCGGACGACGGCCGCGGCCGCGTCCGGGATGCTGTGGCTCACCCGCACCAGTTCCACCCGGAACGGCCCCAGCGGGACCTCCGCGCGATAGTCCACGGCCTGCCAGCGCACATCCGGGGCATCCTCCACCTTCGCCCGGGCCAGCCCGACGGTCAGGCGGGTGCCCACCACCGGCGCCGGGAGGCGCTGGAGCAGAAACGTCAGCGCGCCGATGTGGTCCTCGTGTCCGTGGGTGAGCACGACCCCATGCAGGCGCACGCGCCGCTGGGTCAGGAGGGAAAAGTCAGGAATGACCAGATCGATCCCGGGGAGTTCCTCCTCGGGAAAGCGCACCCCCGCGTCCACCAACAGAGCGTCCTGCTGCCACTGCAGCAGCGTAGCGTTCTTGCCAATCTCGCCCAGGCCGCCCAGTGGAATGATCTGCAGGACCGCCCCCGTCTTCTCGCGGCGGTCCTCGCGCGGTGGGCGGCGGCGTTTCGTCGTCACGGTTCCCGCCCCACACCGGCGACCACCTGGCGGACACGCTGAATGTCGCGGGCCAGCAGTTCGCGAGCGCCGTAGCGGGCCACGGCAGGATGGTAGAGGGGGACGATGGTGCGCCCCTCATGCGTGAACGGGCGTCCGTGGACCTGGGAGATCTTCGCGCCCGGGCGGAAGGCCTGCAGCGCGTGCGTGCCCAGCGTGATCACGACGCGCGGATTGATGATCGCCAGCTGTGCCTCCAGCCAGGGCCGGCAGGCCGCGATCTCCTCGGGCCGGGGGGCGCGGTTGGCCCCGCCTTTGACCTCGGTGGGGTGGGACTTGATGACGTTCGTGATGTAGATCTCACCGCGCGCAAGCCCCGCCTCCACCAGCAGATCCTCCAGGACGCGGCCCGCCGCGCCGACGAAGGGTCGGCCTGCGGCGTCCTCCTGCCGGCCGGGAGCCTCTCCCACGATCATGATGGTGCCTTCGGCAGGGCCCTCCCCGGGCACGGCATGGTGCCGCACCTTCCACAGGGGGCAGCGGCGGCAGGTCAGGATCCGGTCGTGCAGTTCCCGCAGCGCAGCCGCGCGCGACGTCATCCCGCGGCGTAGGGCCTCAGACCGCCACCGGCAGCAGTGCGAGCTCCTGCAGGACCGCCCGGATCTGCTCCTGCTCTTTAGCGGTCGCTTCCACCAGCGGCAGGCGCGGCGCGCCGGCGTCGAATCCGGCCAGCCGCAGCGCCGCCTTCAGCGGGACCGGGTTGGTCGTGATGAAGAGCACCTTGAACAGCGGCCACAGGCGCAGGTGCACCTCCAGCGCCCGGCGCACGTCGCCCGCGAAGAAAGCCCGCACCATCTCCCCGATGTCCCGCCCTACCAGGTGGGACGCGACGCTGATGACTCCCGTCCCGCCCACGGCCAGCATCGGCAGCGTCAGGCTGTCGTCGCCGGAGTAGAGGAGAAACTCCGGCGGGGTCCGCTTGCGCACATCGGAGGCCTGTTCCAGGCTGCCGGTGGCCTCCTTGATGCCCACGATGTTGGCGACCCCGGCCAGGCGGGCGACCGTCTCCGGCAGGCAGTTCACCCCCGTCCGCCCGGGAATGTTGTAGAGAATCACGGGCAGGGGGGTGGACTCGGCCACCGTGCGGAAGTGCGCATAGAGCCCCTCCTGCGAGGGCCGGTTGTAGTAGGGGTTGACGAGGAGCAGCCCATCCGCCCCGGCCCGCTCCGCCTCTTTGGAGAGGTGAATCGAGTGCGCGGTGTCGTACGTCCCGGTCCCGGCGATCACCCGGGCCCGGGCGCCGACCGCCTGTTTCACGGTCCGGAACAACTCGACCTTCTCTTCGTCGGAGAGCGTCGGCGACTCGCCGGTCGTCCCCGCCACGACCAGGCTCTCCGATCCGCGCTCGATGAGAGAGCGCGCCAACTCCGCCGCCCGGGGGAGATCCAGGCGCCCCTCGCGGTCGAACGGCGTCGCCATCGCCGTAATCACGTGCCCGAACTGCACCATGTTTGGTCCCCCCTTGCGCCCCACGCCTCCCGATCGCCCGAGGGCTCTCCCCTACCCCGGCGCCTCCTGCTCGGATGCCACCTGCTCCCCCAGCCCGAACTCGTCGTGCAGGGCCTGGAGGGCCCGTTCCATCTGCTCCCGCCGCACCAGGCAGGAGATCGTCGTGTGCGAGTCGGCCGTCTGCAGGATCTCCGCCTCCGCCCGCTGCAGCGCGCGGACCACCCGGGCCATCACGCCCGGCACCCCGCGCATGCCGGCCCCGATGATAGACACCTTGGCGCACGGACGCGTGATCGCCACCTCGTACCCGCCCCTCTCCAGCAGGCCGGCAGCGCGCCGGTGATCGTCCTCCTTCACCGTGAAGGCGAGCACGTCGGGCATCAGGGTGATCAGGTCGATGCTGATGCCGGCGGCCGCCAGGTGGTGCAGCGCCTGCAGCGGGGCATCCAGCGCCTCGCCCGGGCGCCGGGGCAGACGCAGCTGCACGACATCGGGCAGGTGTGCCAGCGCGATCACCGGCCGGCCGTCACTGATCGGCACCCCTAACTCCGGTCCACGCACGAGAAGCGTCCCTCCGCTCGGCGAGCCTAATCGCCGGATGACCACCCGCACGCCGTGCTCCCGGCCGATGTCGGCGGCACGGGGGTGGATCACCCGGGCGCCCAGCGCCGCCATCTGCGAGACCTCATCGTAAGAGATCTGCGTGATCACGCGGCCGCTGGGCACAACTTTGGGGTCGGCGGTCATGACTCCTTCCACATCCTTGTAGATCTCCACCAGGGCGGCCGCCAGCGCCGCGCCCAGGGCCACCGCCGTCGTATCGCTGCCGCCGCGCCCGAGGGTCGTGACCTCCCCCTCCGCGGTGACGCCCTGGAACCCCGCCACGACGGCGACCCGTCCCGCGTCCAGGTGGTGCTGGATGCGCGCGGGGTCGATGCGCAGGATGCGGGCCTCGCCGAAGTCGCCCGTGGTCTCGATGCCGGCCTGGGGCCCGGTCAGCGCCACCGCGGGCGTTCCCGACCGTTCCAGTGTATGGGCCAGGAGCGCCGTGGAGATGATCTCGCCGCAGGAGAGGAGCAGGTCCAGGGTCCGCGGGGAGACGTCGGGATCAACCTGCAGGGCCAATCCCAGGAGGGTGTCCGTGGCGTAGGGATCGCCCTCCCGGCCGAGCGCCGACGCCACGACGACGACCTGATGCCCGATCTGCCGGGTGGCGATGACCCGCTCGGCGACGTCGCGGCGTCCCTGGGGTGTGGCCAGGAGCGCGCCGCCGAACTTCTGCACAATGACAGCCATGAGAGCCTCGACCGACCCTCGACCGCCTACGACCGCGCCGTCACCCGCGGCAGCAGCCGTTGTTCCACCAGCGTCTCGGCGATCTGCACCGCGTTCAGCGCCGCGCCCTTGCGCAGGTTGTCGCCCACGGCCACGAAGAGGAGTCCGCTGGGACTGAACGGGTCGCGGCGGATCCGGCCCACGTACACGGGGTCGCGCCCCGCCGCCTGCAGCGGGGTCGGGAACTGGTCCTCCGCCGGCGTATCCATGACGGCCACGCCCGGCGCCGCCGCCAGGATCCGGCGGGCCTCCTCGGGCGATGTCGGCCGCTCCAGGTCTACGTGCACCGCGACGGTGTGCCCCACGAGCACCGGGACCCGCACCGTCGTCGGCAGAACCGGGAAGTCTACCTCCATGATCTTGTGGGTCTCGGCGACGATCTTGAGCTCTTCCTCCGTGTACCCGTCTTCTCCCCACTTCCACTGGGGCAGCACGTTGAAGGCCAGCGGGCGGGGCGTCCCCGCGAGCGCCGCAATCCGCGGCAGGTCGCCGGTGTTCATCGCCTCCGGATCAGCGAGTAGGGCGCGGGTCTGCTCGAGGAGGGCGCGCACGTTGTCCATCCCGCCGCCGGAGACGGACTGGTAGGTGGCGACCACGGCGCGGCGGATGCCCGCCGCCCTGTGGAGCGGGTGCAGGGCCATGATCAGCGTGATTGCGGTGCAGTTGGGGTTGGCCACGACGCCCTGGTGCGCGCGCAGGGCATGCCCGTTGACCTCGGGGATCACCAGGGGAACGCGCGGATCCATCCGCCAGGTCGAGGAGTTATCCACCGCCACGCCGCCGGCCTCCGCAACGGTCCAGGCAAACTCCCGGCTGGCGTCGTCTCCACCCGCGAACAGAACGATATCCTGCTCCCGCAGCCCCTCCGCCGACGTGACCTCGACTTCACCCTCGGTACCTGCCGTGGCCACGCGCCGGCCGGCCGAGCGCGCTGTGGCGAACAGACGCAGGCGGGAGGTGGGAAAGCGCCGTTCCACCAGCATCTTCACCATCTCCCGCCCGACGATCCCCGTCGCCCCGACGACCGCGACGCGCAGCCCGCCCTCTGCCACGATGAACGCTCCTTTTACTCCTTCTATCTTAACCTCCGCTGATTCGCTGCGCCGCGCGCGCGTTCCTTGCACGTCATGCGCCGGGTGATCGGCGCCTTGGCCGGCCGCCGCCGATCACCCGGCGGCCCCAAAGAGCAGTTGAAGCATTTGCACATCGACCTCAACGCCCAGACCCGGACCCGGATTTGGAGCGCCGTATCCCTCCCGGGAGCGCGGTTGCCAGCCGGCGATGTGCTCCGTGACCCAGTCGTTCATGAACGAGACGGTGAAGAGCAGCTCCGGTCGCACGCTCGCGGCCAGGTGACTGATCGCCGCGGTCACGATGTCCCCGCCCCAGGTGTCTTCAATCGTCAGGGCGATCCCCAGCGCCTCGGCCAGGTCGCGAAGGACGCGCGCCCTGCTCAGCCCGCCGACGCGGCTGATCTTCAGGTTCACTCCTCCCGCGCCACCCTGCTGCACCGCGGCCAGGAATGAGGGGACCTCGGTGACGATCTCGTCGTAGATCATCGGCAGGCTGGTCGCCCGGCGCACCTGGGCGCACTCCTCCAGTGTCGGGCAGGGCTGCTCCAGATAGACCCGGGGGAGGTCCTCCAGGAGGCGCGCGGCGAGGACGGCGTCCTGCACGCGCCAGCCGCCGTTGGCGTCGGCGATCACGACGTCGTCCTCCGTCGTAACTTCAAAGACACGGCGCACTCGCTCCGCGTCCAGAGTGGGACGCCCACCGACCTTGAGCTGAAAGCGGTGGATGCCCTCCCTGCGGCGGGCCGCGACATAGTGGGCCATCTCCTCGGGCGACCCCAGTGGCACCGCCATGTACAGGGGATAGCGCTCCTGGCGCTGCCCACCGAGCAGCGTGACCACAGGCTGGCCGGTCGCCTTCCCCAGGATGTCCCAGCAGGCGATGTCCAGGGGACTCTTCGCGTAGCCGTGGCCCGCCAGGGCGACATCCATCCGCGCATGAACCTGCGCCAGGTTCCGCGGGTCGGCCCCGATGAGCGCCGGGGTGAGTTCCGCCAGGGCCGCCCGCGCCCCGCCGGCGAAGGCCGGCAGGTAGGTCGGCCCGAGCGGGCAGACCTCACCCCAGCCGATCAGGCCGTCATCGGTGGAGATGCGCACGACGGTGGACGGCAGGCTCCGCACCACGCGACCGCCGGACATCACATACTCCCCGTGGACGTAGTGCAGGTCGTACCTGTAGATGTCGACCCGGGTGATGCGCATCAGGACCTCCTGGTTGCGGAACGGCTCACGCGGAACGACTCCCGGTGCGCGGGATGGGCTCGGAGAGAGCGCGGGGGGCTCTAGATGTCGAGGAGATTCTCGAGCCCGTAGACGAGGCGGTTCAGCTCCATGACCCGGCGCACGGCCAGCAGCAGCCCGGGCATGAACGACTCTTCGTTGAGGGAGTCATGGCGGATGGTCAGGACCTGTCCGGGACCGCCGAAGATGACTTCCTGGTGCGCCACCAGCCCCGGCAACCGGACGCTGTGGACGTGCACCCCGCCGGCCGCGCCGCCCCGGGCGCCCGGCACGGTCTCTTCCTCCTGGACCTTGGGCGGCGGGGGAGCTCCGCGGGCGTCCGCGATCATCTGCGCCGTCTTCACGGCCGTCCCGGAGGGGGCGTCGCGCTTGCGGTCGTGGTGCAGCTCGATGACCTCGACGTGGGGGAAGAAGCGTGCCGCCATCTGGCTGAACGTCATCATCAGTACGGCGCCCAGCGCGAAGTTTGGGGCGATCACTCCCCCGACCCCCCGGGCGGTGCAGAGCGCGGTGAGATCCCGGACGTCGGACGCGGCGAGCCCGGTCGCGCCGATCACCGGCCGCACCCCCCGGCCGACCGCGGCGCGGGCGTGCTCCACCGCCCCCTGACCCGGCGCGAATTCCACCAGCACGTCGGTGGGGACATCGCGGAGCAGCCTCTCCAGATCCGCGGCGATAGGGATGTCAAGGGCGCTCCGCCCCGCCATGGTGCCGGCGTCTTCACCGATCCCGCGCGTTCGCCCCAGTGCGCCCACAATCCTGAGGTCCGCTTCGGCGGCGATGGCCCGCACCGCCGCGCGCCCCATCCGCCCGGCCGCCCCGCTGACGACTACGCGGATCGGCGCCATCAGACGGCGGCCACTTCCTCGGCCCGAAAAGCCCGGCGGAGTTCCGCGGCCAGGGACCCGTCGTTGCGGAAGGGGCCGATCGCGGCCAGCGCCATGCGCTCAGGCACCAGCGCCTCCTGCGCCATGGCCAGGACCTGCTCCGCCGTGACCGCGTCTACGCGCGCCAGGATCTCGTCCAGCGACACCTGCCGGCCGTGGTAGAACTGGGAGCGCGCCAGCTTGTGCATCCGGCTCCCCGTGGACTCCAGCGAGAGCATGATCGCGCCCTTCAGGGACTCCTTCGCCCGCAGCAATTCCGCGTCCGTCACCTGCTCCTTGATCTTGGCCACTTCCTTGAGGATCAGGCGGGTCACCCGGGGGGCCGCTCCGGGACTCATCGCTCCGTAGATGACGAACAGCCCGCCCTCCCGGTAGGCCGCGTGATAGGACGTGATGGTGTAAACCAGCCCGCGTTTCTCGCGGATCTCCTGGAAGAGCCGGCTGCTCATCCCGCCGCCCAGGATGTTGTCCAGGATGGACATGACGTACCGGGACTCGTGCGCCTGGGGCAGTCCCTGCGCGCCCAGGGTCAGGTGGACTTGCTCGGTCTCCTTGCTGCGCAGGGCGATGTCGGGCCGCGCGGCCGGCACCGCGGTCTCGCGGGACGGCGCCACGCCGTTCCAGCCTCCCAGGGTATCCGCGACCAACCGGACGACTCCCGCGTGGGTGACATCCCCGGCCACGGCTACGACCACGTTGTTCGGACGGTAGCGCTGCTCCCGGTAGGTCAGGAAGTCCCCGCGGGAGAAGCGCTGCACCGTTTCGACGCTCCCGATCACCGGGCGCCCCAGCGGGTGGCCGTTCCAGATGGTCTGCGCGAAGAGGTCCTGGACCAGCTCGTCGGGCGAATCCTCGTACATCTTGATTTCTTCCAGGATGACCTGCCGCTCCCGCTCCACCGCGTCGGGCTCGAGCGCCGAGCGCAGCAGCATGTCCGCCATCAGGTCCATGACCGTGGGCAGATGCCGGGCCAGCGCTTTGGCGTAGAGGCAGGTCATCTCCCGGTCCGTAAACGCGTTCAGCTGCGCGCCGATGGCGTCGGCGGCCTGGGCAATGTCCAGCGCCGACCGGGTCTGCGTGCCCTTGAAGAACATGTGCTCCAGGAAGTGGGAGATGCCGCCCTGGCGCTCCTCTTCGTAGCGCGACCCCGTCCCGGTCCAGATGCCGATCGTGGCCGTCCGGACCTGCGGCATGGACTCGGTCAGCACCTGAATGCCGTTGGGCAATGTCGTGAATTCCGTCGTCTCCGTCATCGCTCCGTCTCGACCAAACAAGCCTCCGCGAGGGAGGCTTGCCGCTAAATGACCTGATCGGTTGCCCTCAGGACGCCGGGTCGCCACCTCCGCCCCCGGACTCACCGCCGGACTCGGCGCTCATTCCCCGGTCTCTGGCCGGCCGGGCCGGACCGTGTTCCCCCTGAGACCCACGGCCGCCGCCCGGGCCCCTCCCGTGCGGTCCCCCTCCCTGTGGCCCGCGCCCACCGCGGCGAGGGCCGCGCCGGGGCCGGGGGCCGCCTTCACGCAGGCGCGGCGCGGGCGCCGGAGCTTCTCCGGATGTCCCTTCCGTGCCCTCACCGGCCGGGCCGATGCCCCGCCGGGTCAGGTTGACGCGGCCCAGGTTGTCGATCTCCTTGACCTTCACCAGCAGTTCGTCGCCCACTTTGACCACGTCTTCGACCCGGCCCACCCGGCCGTCGGCCAGTTCCGAGATGTGCACCAGGCCCTCCTTGCCCGGCAGCACCTCCACGAAGGCGCCGAAGTTCATCAGGCGTGTGACGCGGCCCAGGTACATCTCGCCCACCTTCACCTCGCGGACGATCTCCTCGATCATCTGCATCGCGCGCCGGGCCGCCTGCTCGTCGACAGAGGCGATATGAATCTTCCCATCCTGCTCGATGTCGATCTTGGCCCCGGTCTCGGCCGTGATCTTGTTGATGACCTTGCCCCCGGGACCGATGACCTCGCGGATCTTCTCTGGGTTGATCTCGATGGTCAGGATCCGCGGGGCGTACGGGGACAGGCTGGTGCGCGGGGCCGGGATGACCGCGGCCATCCGGTCCAGGATGAAGAGACGCGCCTCCCGCGCCTGGGCCAGGGCCCGGGTCAGGAGGTCGCGGGAGAGACCGGCGATCTTCAGGTCCAGCTGCATGGCCGTGATGCCGTCGCGCGTCCCGGCCACCTTGAAGTCCATATCGCCCATCTGGTCTTCCATCCCCAGGATGTCCGTGAGCAGGAGGGCCCGCCCCTCCGCAGCGGTGACCAGCCCGATGGAGATGCCGGCCACCGCGGCCCTGATGGGGACACCCGCGTCCATCAGCGCCAGGGTCGAGCCGCACACCGATGCCATCGACGTGGAGCCGTTCGATTCCAGGGTTTCCGAGACCAGGCGGATCGTGTAGGGGAAGGCATCCTCAGGTGGAATCGCCCAGGCCAGCGCGCGCTCGGCCAGCGCGCCGTGTCCGATCTCCCGCCGGCCCGCGCCGCGCAGCGGCCGGACTTCGCCCACCGAGAACGGGGGAAAGATGTAGTGGTGCATGAACCGCTTGCGCTCGATGATGCCCAGGTTGTCCAGCTTCTGCTCGTCCTCGCCGGTGCCCAGGGTGGCCACCGTCAGCACCTGGGTCTGCCCGCGCTGGAAGAGGCCGCTCCCGTGCGCCCGCGGCAGCAATCCCACCTGGACGGTGAGCGGGCGGATGTCGGTGGGACCCCGCCCGTCGGGCCGCCGCTGCTCCTCCAGGATCCGGCGCCGTACCTCCGCCTTCGTCAAGGCGTAGATCAGGTCGCCCACTTCGACGATCCGGTCAGCAAGCTGGTCGGCGTACCGCAGCGCCAGTTCCTCGCCCACCGCGCGCTGGATGTCCGCCAGCGCCTCCTCGCGGGCGAGTTTCTCCGGGTGCGCCAGCGCGTCACGGACGAGCGGCAGAGCGGCCTCGCGGACCGCATCTGCCAGATTCGGGTCGGGGGACGCCAGGGCTACCTCGCGCCGGGGCTGGCCCGCCATTTCCACGAGGCGGTGCTGGATCTCCACGATGCGGCGGATCTCGGCGTGGGCCAGGTCGAACGCGGCCAGCATCTGATCCTCCGGGACCTCTTTGGCCCCGGCCTCGATCATGATGATCGCGTCGGCAGTCCCGGCCACCACCAGATCGAGACGGCTCTCCTCCTCGATCTGGCGCAGGGTAGGGTTCGTGACCAGCTGATCGCCGATCAATCCCACCCGCACGGCCCCAACCGGTCCTTCGAAGGGCAGCCCGCTGACCATCAGCGCGGCGGAGGCACCGTTGACCGCCAGGATCCCGGGATCGTTCTCCTGATCGGTGGAGAGCACGGTGGCGATCACCTGGACGTCGTGGCGAAAACCCTCGGGAAAGAGTGGGCGGATCGGGCGGTCCATCAGCCGGGCCGTCAGAATGGCCGATTCACCCGGTCGGCCCTCCCGCTTGAAGAAGCCGCCGGGGATCTTGCCGGCGGCATACATGCGCTCCTCGTAATCACAGGTCAGGGGGAAGAAATCGATGCCTTCCCGCGGCTCCGCTGATGCGGTGGCCGTCACCAGGACCATGCTGTCGCCGTAGCGCACTACGACCGCTCCGTTGGCCTGGCGGGCCAGAAGCCCGGTCTCGAAGGACAACGTCCGCCCGCCGACCTGGATCTCAACCTGATGCTGTGTCGAAACGACCATCTACCGACCTCCTACACTCTCGGGGGCGCGTCCGTCCTCCCTATACAACAGCGGGAGCGGGGAGAATCCCCGCCCGCCTGTGCCACATTATCCACTGACAGCCCTGGCAGTACTCATCCGCGCAGACCCAGCTTCTCCACGAGGAGCCGGTAGCGCTCCTCGTCGGACCGCAGCAGGTAGGTCAGGAGGCGGCGGCGCTTGCCGACCATCTTGAGCAGTCCCCGCCGGGAGTGGAAGTCGCGCTTGTGCGCCTTCAGGTGCTCGGCCAGCTGGTTGATCCGCTGCGTCAGCAGAGCGATCTGCACTTCCGGGGAGCCCGTGTCCCCGCCGTGGCGGCGGTGCTCCGCCAGAATCGACTGCTTCCATCCTAGATCCATAGCTACAGGATGCTCCTCCGATCCCCACCGGGCCCCGAGTTCCTAGGGGTGGCAGGGTCATGACATAAACGACGCCCGCAGCCGAGAGGTCGTTGGAGCGGCGGCGCTCCCAGCCGGGGCCTGGCTCATTCTAGCACAGGGGGAGTGCCCGCAACCAGCACAAGCGCTGGGGGTCAAGAATCAGGGCCTAACCCGCCCCTGGGGGCCAAGAACCGCCGAATAGCGCTTACATCTGACTCCATCTGTGCTACGAGCTCAGGAACGGTCCTAAACGCCACTTCGTCCCTGACCCGCGATACGAACACAAGTTCGATATCCTGGCCATACAGATCGGCATCGAAGTCGAGCAGATGAGCTTCCACGAGCAGCGCGCCCGGTCCAAACGTTGGGCGGGTCCCGACGCTCACGGCGGCCGCGTGGATGCCCCCCTCCAGCCGTCCCCAGGCCGCATAGATTCCGCGGCCGGGGAGCACCTTGTCGGGATGGACCGCCAGGTTCGCGGTGGGAAATCCCAGGACCCGGCCACGCCGTTCGCCTTCCACGACCCGTCCGCGCACCGTGTAGAGACGGCCTAGAAAGCGCCCCGCTTCTTCGACCGCACCCGACCGGAGCAGCCGGCGGATCAAGGTGCTGCTGACCAGTGCACCCTCCACGTGCACCGGCGGAACCACGGTCACTCCGAAGCCGAGGCGCGCGCCGCCCGCTCGTAGGACCTCCACCGTGCCCCCCCGGTCCTGCCCAAAGGTGTAGGTAGAACTGACCAGAACGCTGCCCTGCCGCACGACGGCGGCCAGCATCTCCATCCAGTGCCCCGCTGGTGTACGCCGGAGCGTCTCATCGAAACGCACGATGACGGCCGCATCCAGATCCAACCCGGCGAAGAACTCCACGCGCTCCTCCACCGTGGTGAGCAGAATCGGCTCGGGTGGGGGTGCGATGATCCGCTGAGGGTGAGGATCAAAAGTCAGCGCCAGGCTCCGGCCCGCTCCCGTCCGGGCGGCGGCAACCGTCGCAGCCAGCACGGCGCGGTGACCGAGGTGGACCCCATCGAACATCCCCAGCGCCAGAAAGGTCGGGGCGTCGCTTTCCGGCACGTCCTGGAGCCCGCGGAAGATCTCCACGCCGCCTGGAACTACGAGCCCGCCAGGACTTTGAAAGGCCGCAGACTTCCGCCTTCGATCCGTCCGAGGGCCAGCAGCGTCCCACCATGACGGAGACGTACGGGTCGATCCGGCGGGAGCTGCTGCCAGTTCGCCACCTTGAACAGGGGGAGCGGAATCCCCTCCAGCACGGCCTGCCGCTGCCCCGGTGGAACGTCCACCGCGGGGAGATCCGCAAGAGCGTCGTCCATCGAGAGCAGCACCTCGCCCAGACGCCCGTCCGTGCGGAGCGCCGCGAGGGATTCCAGCGTGTGGCACTCATCCAGGGCGAACCGGCCCACCCGCCGGCGCAGCATGAAGGACGCGTGGGCGGCGGTGCCGAGCGCCTCGCCCAGATCCCGGGCCAGCGCCCGCACGTAGGTGCCCTTGGAGCACTCGACGTCCAGCAGCGCCCGGGGCGGTGGTCCCGCCCAGAAGTCCAGCAGCCTGAGGCCGTGGATGATCACCCGCCGCGGGGCCGCTTCCACGGTCTCGCCGCGCCGCGCGCGCTGGTAGAGGCGGACGCCGCCGACCTTCACCGCGGAGACCATCGGCGGAACCTGTTCGATTGGACCCTGGAATTGCGGCAGGACCTCCCGCAGCCGTTCCGGCGTCAGGTCCGCGGCGGCGACGGCCGCCGTCACCGTTCCGAAGGCGTCGCCGGTGTCGGTGGCCACGCCGAAGGTCAGTTCCACGCGGTAGGCCTTGTCCACCACGGCGAGGAACTCGGCGATCCTCGTCGCCCGCCCGACCAGAAGGACCAGTACCCCCGCCGCTCCCGGGTCCAGCGTCCCGGTGTGCCCGACGCGCCGCGTCCCGGCCAGGCGCCGCAGCACATCGACCACGTCGTGGGAGGTCATTCCCGGCGGCTTGAGGACCCCTACGACTCCGTCCATGGTTCACCGGTGCCATTCGGTCGATGTAGTTCCGCCGCCGCCGCGGCCAGGACCGCGGGGATCGCCTCCGCCAGGGTGCCGGGCAGCGTGCACCCGGCGGCCCCGGGGTGGCCTCCACCCCCGAATGCCTCCGCGATCACGTGGGCCCGCACGCCGTCCCGCGCCCGGATGCTGACGCGGACGCCGCCGGGAATCTCCTCGAAGAGCATCGCCACCCTGACCCCCTGCATCTGCCGCAGCATCCCGACGATCCCGGCGGCTTCGTCCCCCGTGGCCTCGGCCGCCCGGCGCACCCCCTCGGTCAGGGTGGCATATGCGGCGGCACCGTCCAGGGCCACCACCGTCCGCAGGAGCGCGTAGCCGAGCAGCCGGTGCGCGGGCAGCGTGCGTTGTTCGTAGATGCGCGCCACGATCTCCGCCAGCGGTGCCCCGGCGTCCATCAGCGTCGCCGCCAGGCGCAGCGTGCCGGGCCGGACAGAGGGGAAGCGAAACACCCCTGTGTCCGTGGTCAGGGCCACGAGGAGCGCGGTGGCCATCGCCGGGGTGAGCGGGACGCCCAGTTCCCGAATCAGGTCGGTGACCATCTCCGCCGCCGCGGCTGCCGTGGGGTCCCAGTCGTCGAGGTGTCCGTAGGCGACGTGGCTTTCGTGATGGTCGATGGTGATGACCAGGGGCGCGGCCTGCACTGCTGGCGCGAACGCCCCGCACCGTTCCAGCGTGCTGCACTCCATGGTCACAGCGGCATCGAAGATCGCGTCCGGGGGAACGCCGGGGACGATCCGGTCGGCGCCGGGAAGAAACCCGAAGGGCGGCGGGACGCCGCCGGCGCTGCCGACGACGACGGTCTTCCCCAGGTGCTCCAGGGCGAGGGCCAGGGCCAGCGTCGAACCGAGGGTGTCCCCGTCGGGCTCGACGTGGTTGACCAGCAGGATTCTACCGACCGCGCGGAGGGCGGCCGCGATCCGGGCGCGGGGCGTCGTCATCAGGAGAGTCGGCCGGGGCCGGTGCTTCGCCAACGGCCGGTGCTTCGCCGGGAGCCGGCGCCTCCGCTGGGCCCGGGGGGGCCACTTCACGGAGCAGCGCGACGACCCGGGTCCCTCGCTCAATGGACTCGTCCAGGCGAAAGAGGACCTCCGGCGTGTACCGCAACTGCACCCGCCGTCCCAGTTCGCCGCGCACGAACCCGGTGGCGTGCTCCAGCGCCTCCATCGTCCGGCGCTTGGCCTCCTCATCCCCCAGCACGCTGACGAAGATCTTGGCGTGGCGCAGGTCGCCGCTGAGTTCCACGTCGGTGACGGAGACGAACCCGATCCGGGGGTCGCGCAGTTGCCGCTGCAGAATGGCGCTGGTTTCGGCCTTGAAGAGTTCCTGGAGTTTCTCGCGACGCAGACTCATGAATCCCTCAGAGGATCTCGACGGCGTAGTCGATGAGCTCCACCTGGGCATCGCGCTCGATCAGCCCGGTGACGCGGGCCAGGACCTGCGTCGCGTGGTCGGACGCCGCGCTGACGCAAGCGAAGCCGAGCGTGGCGTGCCGGACGCTGTCCTGCCGGTCCACCTCGGCCGCCGCCACCCGGTACTGGCGCCAGGCTCGATCGAGCAGGCTCCGGATGATGCGGCGCTTATCCTTGAGACTCCGCGTACCGCCGAGCCGCAGTTCCGCGCGCAGGACGCCGACGATCACTGACCTCCGCCCGCCGTTCCCGGCCGCGTCACGCCGGGACTTCCTGCACCTCGTAGGCCTCGATGACGTCGCCTACCTTGATGTCCTGGAAGCGCTCCAGGCCGATCCCGCACTCAAACCCCTCGGTGACCTCGCGCACGTCATCCTTGAACCGGCGCAGGGACGCCACCGTCCCCTCGTAGACCACCACACCTTCCCGCAGCAGCCGCGCCGCCGTTCCGCGGACGATCCGTCCCGTCGTGACGTAGGAGCCCGCGATGGTGCCCACTTTCGGGATATTAAAGGTCTGCCGAACCTCCGCCTGCCCGAGCACAACCTCCTGGGCCCGCGGCGGTCGCAGGCCCCGCAGCGCGGCGAGCAGATCGTCCAGGGCTTCGTAGATGATCCGGTAGAGCCGGACCTCCACACCCTCCTGCTCCGCCATGCGCCGCACCGCCGCCTCCGGTCGCACGTTGAAGCCGACGATCTGGGCGTGATCCGCGGCGGCAAGCATGACGTCGGACTCGGTAATCGGGCCCACCGCCCGGTGCAGAATGGACAGGTTCACGCCGGGCACCTCCAGCCGCCGCAGTGCCGACTCGAGGGCCTCCACCGATCCCTGCACGTCTGCCTTCAGGATGAGGCGCAGCTCGCGGGCCTCCGCGCGCTCCTCGACCACACCGGGGCGGCCACCGCCTTCTGCGGCCCGGCGCTGCTCCAGCCGTTCCTGGGTCGCGGCGCGGGCCAGCCGCTCCTCGGGCACGACCTCCAGTGCGGCGCCGGCCCCGGGCAGCGCCTCCAGCCCCAGGACCTCCACCGGGGTGGCCGGGCCGGCCGATCCGAGCCGCTGCCCGCGCTCGTCCATGATCGCGCGCACACGCCCCCAGGTCTCACCGGCGACGATGATGTCGCCCACGCGCAACGTCCCTTCCTGGACGAGCACGTGCGCCACCGGCCCCCGGCCCCGGTCGAGACGCGCCTCCAGGACGGTCCCGCGGGCGGGGCGCTCCGGATTGGCCCGCAGCTCGTGCAGGTCGGCCACCAGCAGGATCAGTTCCAGCAACTCGCGCAGTCCGCTGCCGGTGCGGGCGGAGACCTCGACCGTTACGGTATCCCCGCCCCACTGCTCGGGGACCAGGCCCAGGTCAGAGAGCTGCTGCTTGACGCGGTCGGGGTTCGCCTGCGGGAGATCCACCTTGTTCACAGCGACGATGATCGGCACGCCGGCGGCGCGCGCGTGACTGATCGCTTCTACGGTCTGGGGCATCACCCCGTCGTCGGCGGCCACCACCAGAACAGCAATGTCGGTGACCTGAGCGCCCCGGGCCCGCAGCGCGGTAAAGGCCTCGTGGCCCGGCGTATCGATGAAGACCACCTGGCGGCTGTCCACCTGCACGGTGGAGGCGCCGATATGCTGGGTGATCCCACCGAACTCCTGGGCGGCCACTGTCGTGGCCCGGATGGCGTCCAGCAGGCTGGTCTTGCCGTGGTCCACGTGCCCCATCACCGTGACGACCGGTGGGCGGGCGACCGCCCCCTCGTCCACGGGAGCGGCGGCCCGGCGGAGGGCCCCCGGCGCCGCGGCCGCCGGCCGCCCTACGGCGACGCCGAACGATTCCACGACCCGCCCGGCCACATCCTGGCCGAGCTGCTGGTTGACTCCCGCCAGCACACCCTGCTCGAGCAGACGCTTCACCACATCCCCCACGCTGACGCCCAGACGCGCGGCCAGGTCGCCTACGGAAATGGACCCGGCGAGGGCCACCTCCTCGGGCAGGACCGCAGCCGACTCCGGCACAACCTCCACGGGCTTGGGCTCAGGCCGCCGGCCGCGACGCTCCGCGTGAAACCGCCGCGGAGGTGGCGGGGGTGGAAGCCGGCGTTCGGGCCTGCGCTCAGGCGGCCGGGGCGCCCGCGGGATCACCGGCGGCGCCTCCCTATCCGACGGCGAGAAGACTTGGGAGACCTCCCCCGGGGCCGGTGTTTCGCGCTCACGTGCTGCCTCCCGTGCTGCTTCCCGCGGCGGCGGCTTCACCGGGGTAATGCGCACGGGCGGGCCTGCTTCCCCTCCGCGCGCGGGAGTCTTGGGGGGCGCGGGCGGGGCCGCCGCAGCAGGCGCGGCAGCTGCGGCGGGCCGCTCCACCAGCGGAGCCTCCGGCCGTGCTACAGGCGGGCGGACGGGCTCGACGGGAACCTCCTGGGGCTCCGCGGCGACCGGGGCCGGGGCGACCTCCGGTGGAGGTGGCGGCGCCGCGATCTTTCGAATGGAGAGGATCCGCTCGCCGGTCGGCGTCTTGACGTCGATTCTGGGGGCGGCCGGGGCGGGCTTGGCTTTGGCCGCGACCTCCTCGCGCACCCGGCGGATCGTCGTCTCGTCCAGCGAAGAGGAATGGCTCTTGACAGGAACCTTCAGCCGCGCGAGCGACTCCATCAACTCTTTGCTGGACAGCCCCAGCTCTTTCGCCAGTTCATGGACACGCATTCAGGATCTCCTCGGCATCTTGCCGGCCGGCAGGCGAATCACCTTGGGCGCGGGCGGTACAACCGGCCGCACCAGCATCGCGCGCAGGTCCTCTTCCAGCGTCGGCGGAGCTTCCACCTCCAGGGCCTGCTCCAGCCGCCGCTCCCGCAGGGCCACCGTCACGCAGGGCTCCCGGGGATCCACGTAGGCGCCCCGGCCTGCGGCCTTGCCCGTGGGATCGATGCGCACCTCCCCAGAGGGCGTGCGAACGACGCGCACCATCTCCCGCTTGGCCCGCATCTCCCGGCAGGCCACACACATGCGCTGCGGAATCCGGCGCTCGCGTGGCATCGTCTCGGGCTAGCCCGCAGCCCCTTCTGAGACCTCCTCGCGGGTCTCGTCGGCACTCGCTTCCGGCGCTTCGCCGGTAGTCTCCTCCACCTGCTCTGCCGCCGCCAGCACGGTTGCCACCGCCTCACTCTCACCAGACCCGGCCGCGACTACCGCCTCGGTTTCCGCAGGCACGGCCTCGCCTTCCGCCGCCGGTTCCTGAGCGGCGGGGGCGCCCTCGCCCACCACCTCACCCGGCGCGGGGATGCTCTCGGGGGGACCCTCGCCCGCCGCCTCGCTCGCGGCCTCGCCCGCCGCGGTGACGCCGCCGCTCTCGGGTGGGAGGTCGACGAAGAGTTTCTGCGCCTCCAGTTCTTTGAGCTGGGTCTCGCTCTTGATGTCGATGCGCCAGCCCGTCAGCTTGGCGGCCAGCCGGGCATTCTGCCCCTCCCGGCCGATGGCCAGCGAGAGCTGGTGGTCGGGGACGATGACCGTTGCCGTCTTGGTCTCCTCGTTGACGTCCACCCGGACGACCTTGGCCGGGCTGAGCCCCGCGGCCACGAAGAGCGCGGCGTCCGGATTCCAGGGGATGATGTCGATCTTCTCCCCCCGCAGCTCATCCACGATCGCCTGCACGCGCGACCCCTTGGGCCCCACGCACGCCCCGACGGCGTCCACATTCTTGTCCCGGGAGGCCACCGCGATCTTACTGCGGGCGCCCGCTTCCCGCGCGATCGTTTTGATCTCCACGATCCCCTCGTAGATCTCCGGCACCTCCAGCTCAAAGAGCCGCTTCAGCAGGCCGGGGTGGGTCCGGGAGACGACGATCTGCGGGCCCCGGGTGCCCTGGCGGACCTCGACGACGTAGGCCTTGACGCGCTCACCCTGTCGGTGGGACTCCCGCGGGATCTGCTCCGGCGGCGGCAGGACGGCCTCGATCCGCCCCAGGTCCAGGTAGACGTTCTTGCGCTCGATGCGCTGCACCTGACCCGTGACGATGTCGCCCTCACGGTCGCGGAACTCCTTGTAGACGAGTTCCCGCTCGGCCTCGCGCAGGCGCTGCACCAGGACCTGCTTCGCCGTCTGCGCGGCGATCCGGCCGAAGTCGCGCGGGGTGACCTCCAGCTCCACCATGTCTCCCACCGCGGCCGTCGGGTCGTACTGCTGGACCTCGCCCAGGGCGATCTGGGCGGTCGGGTCGTCCACCGCTTCGACCACGGTGCGGATCTGGTAGACGTGGTACTCTCCGCTGCCGCGGTCCACTTCGATGCGGACGTTCTGCGCGGCGCCGCCGAAGTTCTTCTTGTAGGCTGTGAGCAGTGCCGCCTCAACGTCCTCGAAGATGACGTCCTTGCTGATGCCCTTCTCCTCTTCGAGTTGCTGCACCGCCCGGATCAGTTCCAGGTTCATCGTGCCGCCCTGCCTCCCCCAGACAGATCGCGCTTCAGTTCGTTCTCATCAATCGACAACCGGGCGCTGGCCACCTGCGCCCGCGGCAGGCGGACCGGGTGTCCGGCCACCTCGAGGCGGACCTCCCCGGCCTCCAGTCCCACCAGCCGGCCGGTGAAGTGGCGCCGCCCCTCGACCGGCACGAAGGTCGTGACCTGCACCTCCCGCCCGGCGAACCGCTGGAAGTCCCGATCCTTCTTCAAGGGCCGATCCAGGCCCGGCGACGTCACCTCCAGCGTGTAGGCGTGGGGGATCAGGTCGCGCAGGTCCAGTTGCCGCGAGAGCGCTTCGGAGAAGCGGGCCAGCTCATCCACTCCCACCCGCTCCGCCCCGGCGGGTTGCTCCACGGTGACGCGCAGGAGGGTCCGCGCGCCCTGGCCGAGCAACTCTACGTCGGCCACTTCGAGCGCGTACCGCTGCGCGATGGGTTCCACCAGCGCCTCCACTTGTGCCACGATCGCTTCTCGCGTCATCCCCAGGCTCAAAAAAAAGAGCGGGTCACAGCCCACTCCGTCCAAGCGACAGGCGGCCCGGCGCCTCTTCCGGGCCGTTACTTACACAGGCACTATACCATGCGTAGTACGGGGTGACAAGGCGCTACGCGGCGAGTGCAGTGAACGATCCCAACGTGACCGAGGCGGGTGGAGGTGGTGGTCGCGGCGGTACCCAGCCTGGCGGGACGCGGAGCCAATCGTCGACCGAGGCCGAGACGCCGGACCGCCCGTATCAGGATTACCCCCACCTACTGCCTCCCCGTGCGCTCTAGGGATACAACCGGTTAATCAGCCGCGGGAAGGGGATGGTCTCCCGGATGTGCTCCAGGCCGCAGATCCAGGCGACCGTGCGCTCGATCCCCAGGCCGAAGCCGGAGTGCGGAACGGAGCCGTAGCGACGCAGATCGAGATACCAGCGGTAGACGTCGCGGGGGAGGCCGGCCTCATCCAGGCGCCGCTCCAGCAGGGCGGCGTCGTGGATGCGCTGCCCACCACCGATGATCTCCCCATACCCTTCCGGCGCCAGAAGGTCGGCCGCCAGAACGACATCGCGACGCGCTGCGTCCGGCTGCATATAGAAGGCTTTGCAGCGGGCCGGGTAGTGGTGCACGAAGACCGGACGGTCGAACCGCGCCGAGATGACGGTTTCCTCATCCCCGCCGAAGTCTTCCCCCCAGGGGATTGGTTTGCCCTCGCTCTGGAGAATCTCTAGAGCCTCGTCGTAGGTGATGCGCGGGAACGGCGGGACGACGCGGCGCAGCGGCTCCAGATCGCGGCCCAACGCGGCCAACTCGCGGGCGCGGACCTCCAGCACCTGGGCCACGACGGCGCAGACGAACTCCTCCGCCAGCGTCATGCACCCGTCCAGGTCCAGGTAGGCGACCTCCGGCTCGAGCATCCAGAATTCGGTGAGGTGGCGGCGCGTCTTGCTCTTCTCGGCGCGGAAGGTCGGCCCGTAGCAGTAGACCCGGCCGAACGCGGCCGCCGCGGCCTCGTTGTAGAGTTGCCCCGACTGGGTCAGGTAGGCCCTGCCCAGGTCGAAGTACTCGGTCTCGAAGAGCGTGGTAGTCCCCTCCACCGACGCCGGGGTCAGCACCGGCGCGTCCACGCGCAGGAACCCCCGGCTGTCGAGGAACCCGGTGGCCGCGCGGATGACCTCGGCGCGCACGCGCAGGATGGCGTGCGGGCGGGAGGAGCGCAGCCAGAGGTGGCGGTGGTCCATCAGGAACTCGACGCCGTGTTCCTTAGGCGTGATGGGAAAAGGCTCCGCTTCCTGCACGACTGTCAGCTGCGTCACCAGGATCTCCACCCCGCCGGGGGCACGACGGTCTGCGCGCACACTGCCGGCGACCGTGAGACTGCTCTCCTGCGGCAGGTGGTCGGCCCGGGTGAAGGTTGCCGCATCCACGGCCTTCGCGGAGACCACGGCCTGCACGACGCCGGTACCATCCCGGATCAGCAGAAAGTGGATCCCGCCGCTGCTGCGCCGGTTGGCCAACCAGCCGCGCACCTCGACCTCCTGCCCCACGGCGGCGGGCAGGGCCTCGATCGGCGTGGCGCGAGAGGCGGAGTTCATCGCGGGGCCAGGCTCATCACGCTCGGGCGCGGCCGGAGCACGGGACACGGCGTGGCCTGGCGCCGTAGTCTACCAGAAGTGAGCGAACTTGGCGGCGAAGCGCCGCTCCATCTCCTCCTTGTAAAGGTGGTAGACGGGGCACTCCCGGGTCATGCAGATGTGCAGGGCGGTGTTGCAGAAGGCGTCGGCGACCTCCCAGCAGCGCTTGTTGATGAAGTAGGCCTGGCACACGCCCTTCTTCGGCAGCGCCGTGGGCATGTCCGGCAGGACGGCCTCGGGAATCGGCGGCGGGGTGGTCCCGGCCGGATGCTCCGACGGCAGGGGGACCGGATCGCGGACCAGGCGCAGGACGGGCCGCGCCTCCGGTGGCGGGGGAACCGGCTTCCGCTCCTCGGGGCGAGCGACCGGCGTCGCCAGCAGGGCGTCCATCTCGCGCGAGGCATGCTCGATGGCCTCCCTAACGCCGCGCCGCAGCTCCTCGCGCTCTCTCCTCATGGGCGATGACCTCCTTGGCCAGGTTGATGTAGTCCTGGGCACCGCGGGAGGCGGGCTGCGTCACGAAGAGCGGCACGCCCTGCATCGACGACTCCACCAGTTTGATATTGAAGTTGATGGTGGTGCGGAAGACCGCGTCGCCGAAGCGCTCGCGGATGCCCTGGAGGATCTCGTTGCTGATGTTGGTGCGCGAATCGTACATCGTGGGCAGGACGCCGAGAATCTCGATCTGGTGGCCGACCTCTTCCCGGACCATCTTCAGGGTCTGGAGGAGCTGGCGCATCCCGACCAGCGCGTAGTAGTGGGTCTGGATCGGAATAATCACGCTGTCGCAGGCGACCAGCGCGTTGAGCGTGAGCAGGCCCAGCGACGGCGGCGTGTCGATGATGATGAAGTGATAGGTGAGCGGGAGACTGGCCAGGCGTTTGCGCAGGGCGTTCTCCCGCCCAATCCGGGCGGCCAGCTCCAGGTCCGCCGCCGCCAGGTCGATCGAGGAGGGCGCCAGGGCCAAATTTCTGACCTTGGTTTCCACGATGACCTCGTCCAGCCGCAGGGTCTCGCTGTCGTCCCCCTGCACCAGCACGTGGTAGATGGTCCGGGGCAGCTGCGCCGGATCCACGCCGACACTGATGGTGGCGTTGGCCTGAGGGTCAAGGTCGATCAGGAGGGTCTTCCGGCCCGAGAGAGCCAGGGAGGCACTGAGGTTGACTGCCGTTGTGGTCTTGCCGCAGCCACCCTTCTGATTCACCAGGGCGATCACGCGCGTCTGGGTTGGTGCGGTCAACTGCTGCCTCCAGGGGCGATCCGCCGCTCCCGCGCCGGCGAATCGCCAACCGCCCCTTACAAGAGGGGCGTGGTGCGACGTTCTGCTGCGTTGAGGACCGCGCGCACGGCCGCCTCCTCAGGGATGCGATCCGCCACGGCACTGCCGACCAGTCGCTCTTCCACCTCCTCGGACCGGAGCTGGAGTTCCACGATCACGGTGTCCCGCTGGGCGACGGACTGGGTCACCGCCGCGTCGCAGCGCAGGCGCCAGGGCGCCGGCAGGAACTCGTTGAGCGCGGCCACGGTCGCCGCGGCGGCGGCCAGGACCGTCGGCTGCTGCCCTTCCGCGGACTCGCCGTGCCCCAGAGTGGTCTGGCCGTTGTGGGAGAGCTCGACGTCCACGCGGACGCGGCCCCCCTCCCGCTCCACCTTCAACCGGTTGACCCGCAGCCGCGCCGCGCCCATCCCCCGGTCTGTTCGACCTCGTCGGAGGTTTTCCTTTGCGCGGGAGCCTCGGGGCTCGTCCTGTGCGCGGTGGCGGCGCTTCCCGCCGCCGGGGTAGAATGGAGCATCACGGTCCCCGCGAACCCACAGCCCGCAAAGGGAGGCGACGCATGCGGATTACGTTCAGTGTGATTAAGGCGGACATCGGTAGTATCGGCGGCCATACCCTCCCCAGTCCTGAGGTCCTGGCCATCGCCCGGGAGCGCGTCGAGCGGGCCAAAGGGTCGCTGCTCATCGACGCCCACGTCGCCCATACCGGAGACGACATCGCCCTGTTAATGACCCACCCGCACGGCGTCGGCGACTCCCGCGTCCACCAGCTGGCCTGGGACGTCTTTCGGGCGGGCACGGAGAAAGCCAAGGCGCAGGGCCTCTACGGCGCCGGCCAGGACCTCCTCAAGGATGCCTTCTCCGGCAACGTGCGCGGGCTCGGCCCGGCTTCGGCGGAGATGGAGTTCGAGGAGCGTCCGAACGAGGCGGTGATTGTCTTCGCGGCCGACAAGACCGAGCCGGGCGCCTTCAACCTCCCCTTCTACCTGGCCTTCGCCGACCCGATGTACTCGCCGGGCCTGCTCCTCTCGGAAGCCCTGCACGACGGGTTCGTCTTTCACATCATGGACGTGGACCATACCGAAGGGGACCGCGTGATCGTTCTGCCGGCGCCGGAGCGGCTCTATGATATCGCCGCGCTGCTCAGGGACACGCACCGTTACGCCATCGAGTCGATCTGGTCGCGGAAGTACCCGTCGGAGCAGGCCGCGGCGGTGGCGACCTCGCGCCTGCGCAACATCGCCGGGCGCTACGTCGGCAAGGATGACCCCGTGGCGGTCGTGCGGGTGCAGAAGATCTTCCCTGCCACGGAGGAGTTCGGCCCGCCCTTCGCCCTGGGCGCGTTCGTGGCCGGGGACACGCGCGGGAGCCACAACCTGCCGCTGATGCCCGTGCCGATCAACACGCCGGCCTCGACCTATTTCTGCTGCCCCATGGTCTCGGCGTTAGGCTTCTCCATGCACAACGGGATCCTGAGCACGCCGGCCGACCTCTTCGCCGACCCGTTCTGGTCCCACGTGCGCGACCGGGTCGCGGGGAAGGCGATGGACATGCGCCTGCAGGGCTTCTTCCAGCCGGCGACGCTGCCGTTCTCAGAACTGGAGTATGGGGGGATCGTCGTCCGGCTGAACAAACTGGACCATGAGTTCACGATCCGGGACGGCCAGCGCGCGGGCGAGGAGGCGCCGATCGGCGCCGCGGGAGTCGAGACCGGGGAAAAGAGCTAGCGGCGAACCACGACACCGACCGCGACGCGGCGCCGACTAGTGCCGGCGTGAGTCGTGTTCTTCTTTGATAATTGTTCGGTTCAGCAGGTCGATTAGCCCCGGAGCGATGCTGGGGAGCAGGGCTCCGATCACGAGCATCACGCCCAGGGCGACCACAAGAATCCAGAGCGCGTCACGCTCCGCCATGATTCACCTATTCCGGCTTCCCTCACTCGACTCCTGCGGAAACTCCCGCGCCACGAGCGCCAGGGCCTCGTCGCGGGTCCGCACGCGGCCTTCCAGTTGCGCGTCGAGCACCGCGTCCAGGATCTCCCGGAAACGCGGTCCCGGGCGGTACCCGCGGGCAATCAGGTCGTCCCCCGTGATCAGGCGCGGCGGCCGCTCCTCCTCCGCCGTCAACCGCACGCGCGCCCCGCGGATCTCCTCCCAGCGGCTGAGGTCACCGTCCATCGCCCGCACGTCCACACGGCAGAGTTCGAGCAGGTCTGCGAAGTCGGCCCGCGCCAGGAAGCGCTTGGCCCGCGCCGGGCGCATCTGCGGCACCGTCCAGAACCGCTCGTGGTCGGCGACCAGCGTGACGACGCGGTCGGTTTCCTCGCCGCTCAAGCGGAGCCGGCGGCAGACCTGTTCGGCAATCTCCGCGCCGACATGGTCGTGGCCGTGAAAGCGGATGCGGTCCGGACCCCGTTCGAACGTCACCGGCTTGCCCACGTCATGGAGGAGCACGGCGAGGGCCAGCAGCGGCGAGGGATGCTGCAGGTGGACCAGGGCCAGCCGGGTGTGGGTGAAGACATCCCCCTCCGGGTGAAATTCCGGCGGCTGCTCCACCCCTACCATCGCCGAGACCTCGGGCAGAATCGCCGCAAGCAGCCCCGTGGTGCGCAGGTGCTCCAGCCCCTCCGCGCGCCCGGGGCTGGCGAGCAGGCGCAGGAGTTCGTCGCGGATGCGCTCCGCGCTCACCTGGGTGATCTGGGGAGCGAGGCGCCGGATCGCCGCGAAGGTGGCGTCCTCGATGGTGAAGCCGAGTTCGGCCGCCAGACGGATCGCCCGCAGCAGACGCAGCCGGTCCTCGGCGAACCGCTCCTCCGGGTCGCCAACGGTACGGATCCGTCGCGCGGCCAGATCCTCTCGCCCGCCGACGAGATCCACCACCGCCCCGTCCAGGGGATCATAAAGCAGGGCGTTGATGGTGAAGTCCCGCCGGCGGATGTCTTCCTCTAAGGAAGCGAATTCCACGAATGCGGGGTGGCGGCCGTCCAGATACGGACCTTCCCGCCGGAAGGTCGCCACGTCGTAGACGCCGTCTGCGGCCGGCACGAGGACCACGCCGAAGGCCGCGCCGACGTGAATGGTACGGGGAAAGAGGCGGTCGATCTGCTCCGGCCGGGCGTCGGTGACGATGTCGACGTCGTGGGGCGTGCGGTCCATTAGCAGGTCGCGCACCGCGCCCCCGACCAGGTAGGCGCGGTGACCGGCCTCCCGCAGCCGGCGGATGATGTCGCCCGCCCCGCCGAGTTCGGTCAGACCCGCTCCTGCCCCGCCCGTGCGCTCAGTCGTCGAGGGGCGGCGGCTCGTCAGCCCGTCCCAGGATCTCGTCCCGCCCGCGCCGGAGGATGTCCTGGGCCTTCTCCCGCAGGTCCTCCACGGTCTCCCAGGCCCGCCCGCGGAACTCCTCCGCCCGGGCCCGCGCCTTGGTGGCGACCTCCTCGGCCCGCTCCCGGGTGCGCTGGCCCACCTCCGTGCCGCGCTCCTTAAGGCGCGCCCGCATCTCCTCGGTCATCCGGGACGCCAGGAAGAAGGCGATGCCGGCGCCGATCGCCGCGCCCAGCAGGAATCCTATTCCGAATCCCGACTCGCGCTTCTCGCTGTCATTCTTCTCACCGTCCACGGCTCACCTCCAGAGCGCCGGCCGCAGCCAGCGCCTCACCCGGCCGGACGGCCGGGGTAACATCGTCGATCACTCCGCCCCCCAGGACGACCTCTCCGCCGTAGAGGGCGACGGCCTGCCCGGGGGCCGCGGCCCGCTGCGGTTCGTCGAACCGCACGCGCAGCGCCCCGGTCTGATCCATCCAGGCCCGGGCGGGCGTCTCCCGCCCACCATGACGGATTCTGGCCGTGACCCGGACCGGACCTTCCGGGATGCCACCCCCGATCCAGTTCACCTGCCGGGCTGTGATCTCGGCCGCCAGCAGGTCCCGCGCCTCGCCGACCAGCACCGCGTTGCGCGCCGGGTCGATCCCCGTGACGTACAGCGGGCGACCGGCAGCGACGCCCAGCCCGCGCCGCTGGCCGACCGTGAACGCGCCCACGCCGCCGTGCGTCCCTACCTGCTGCCCTGCCCGGTCCAGGATCGGCCCCGGGCGGGCGGCCTCGGGGCGGCGCCGAGCCACCAAATCGCTGTAATGCCCCCGGGGCACAAAGCAGATCTCCTGGCTGTCCGGCCTATCCGCCACGGCCAGGCCCAGGCGCCGGGCGGTCTCCCGGATCTGCGGCTTCGCGTACTCGCCGACCGGAAAGAGAAGCCGGCGCAGCTGCTCCTGTGTCAGGGCGAAAAGGACGTAGGACTGGTCCTTCTCCGCGTCCCGGGCCCGCAGAAGCAGGTGACGGTCGAGTGCGGGGTCGTAGGCGATCCGCGCGTAGTGCCCGGTCGCCAGACGGTCCAGCCCGAGCGCACGGACCTTCCGCAGGAGAATGGAAAACTTGATGGCCCGGTTGCAGGCGATGCAGGGGTTGGGGGTCCGGCCGCGGGCATACTCGTCGCAGAACTGGTCGATGACCGCCCGCTCGAACTCGGCGCGCAGGTTCAGGACGTAGTGGCGGATGCCCAGGCGCTGCGCCACGGCCCGGGCATCCCCGATGGCTGTGATCCCGCAGCAGGCGCGGAACGCGTCGTCCGGATCCGGCAGCCAGGCGGGCCAAAGGTTCATGGTCAGGCCGACGACCTCATGTCCCGCTTCCACGAGCAGGGCCGCGGCCACCGAACTATCGACTCCGCCGCTCATCGCGACGCCGATGCGGGCCATAGCCGTCTGATTATACCGTGTTATCCGTACGGCGGGCCTTCCGCGTTCCGGCCTCCCCGGAGCAGGCGCAGCCTCACTCTCGGGGAGCGGCCCTACCCCTCGCGGGAGACGTAGCGCTTGATCCCCTTCCACCAGGCCAGGAGCCTCCGGCGGACCTCTTTCTCGAATCCCGACTCGGATGGCTGGTAGTAGACCCGGTCGCGGAGGTTATCCGGCAGGTACTGCTGCTCGACGAAGTGGCCGGGGTAGCTGTGCGCGTACTTGTAGCCCTGGCCGTGCCCCAGACGGGCGACGGCCAGAGAGTGGCTGCTGTCCCGCAGGTGGCGCGGGACCGACTCGGCGCGGACCTCCTCGACGTCGCGCGACGCCCCACCGATGGCCTCGACAACCGCGTTGCTCTTGGGCGCGGTGGCGATGTAGATTGCCGCCTCCGTCATCGGAATCCGCGCCTCCGGCAGCCCGACGAACTCCACCGCCTGCGCGGCCGCGGTCGCAATCACCAGGGCCATGGGGTCGGCCAGCCCCACGTCTTCCGCTGCGTGCACCACCATCCGGCGGGCAATGAAGCGCGGGTCCTCTCCGGCCGCCAGCATGCGCGCCAACCAGTAGACGGCCGCATCGGGGTCGCTGCCGCGGAGGCTCTTGATAAAGGCGGAGATGGTGTCGTAGTGGACATCCCCTTCGCGGTCGTAGAGGAGGGCCCGCCGCTGGCTCGCCGCCGCGGCGGCGGCCAGCGTGATCCGCCGGACGCCGCGCTCGACGGGGGCGATCGTGACCGCGGCCTCCAGGACATTGAGCGCGATCCGCGCGTCACCGTTGCCGATGTTCACAAGATGCGCCAGCGCGTCCTCGTCCACGGTGATCTTCTGGCCGCCGAGCCCCCGGGGATCGGCCAGCGCCCGCTGCAGGATGGTCCGCAGGTCCTCCTCCCGCAGCGGTTCCAGCTGCAGGACCCGGGCGCGTGAGACCAGGGTGGCGTTGACTTCGAAGAACGGGTTCTCCGTCGTGGAACCGATCAGGACGATCGTCCCGTCCTCCACCGCCGGCAGGAGGACGTCCTGCTGCGCTTTGTTGAACCTGTGGATCTCATCGATGAACAGGATCGTGCGCGTCTGGTAGTAGGTGCGGCGGTCCAGCGCCTCGGTGATGATGCGCTTGAGGTCGGCGACGCCCGCGGTGACGGCATTGATCTGCTCGACATGGGAGCGGGTCAGGCGGGCGATGATGTGGGCCAGGGAGGTCTTGCCGGTGCCGGGCGGTCCGTAGAGGATCAGGCTGGCCAGATCGTCCGTCTCGATGGCGCGCCGCAGGAAGGTCCCCGGGCCGACGATGTGCTCCTGGCCGACGAACTCGTCGAGCGTCTGCGGTCGCAGGCGGGCCGCCAGCGGCGCGTCCTCAGGGAGGCGGTCGGCGGGGAAGAGGCTCACCGTCGCCTCCGTCCGCGGATCCGGATCTTTGCGCCGTGCGTCCGCATTCAATTAGACAAATCCCCGCCGTACCGTGCGCGCCGGAGTTCCCGAACCTGTCCTCGACAGGTGGGTGCCCTCCCGGCCGTTTCTGACAACCCCGGGCGGGAGCCTGCGCCCCCGGGGGCCGTCATCCGCGTCCAGAGCCCGGGCTCCCTCGCACTCAGTGTTGGCTCGGAACTTCTGGCGCGCTCGTGTACGGCAGGGATTCCCTGCTCACCCTTATCCTACCCCCGGTAAGCCGGGTCTGACAACCCGCACACCCGTCAGGATGGCTCCACGAGCCTGATGTGGGCCTCCCGGAGCTGGCGCGGATCGACGGGGGAGGGGGCCCCGGTCATGGGGTCGCTGCCGGTCGTGGTCTTCGGGAAGGCGATGACCTCCCGGATGCTCTCTTCCCCCGCCAGGAGCATGACCAGCCGGTCGAACCCCAGGGCGATCCCCCCGTGCGGCGGGACCCCGTACCGGAAGGCCTCCAGCAGAAAGCCGAACCGCCGTTCCGCCTCCTCCTCACCGAGCCCCAGCAGGCTGAAGACCTGCCGCTGCAGGTCCCGGTCGGAGATCCGGATGCTGCCTCCCCCCACCTCCACGCCGTTCAGCACCAGGTCGTAGGCCCGGGCGCGCACCCGCAATGGGTCAGAGGCCAGCATCGCCCGTTCCGCTTCCAGCGGCGCGGTGAACGGATGGTGGACCGCAGCGAGTCTCCCCTCCTCCTCGCTGGGTTCCAGCAGGGGGAACTCGGTGACCCAGCAGAATCGGAACCCCTGCTCGACCAGGCCCCGTGCCCGGGCGATCTCCAGGCGGAGCCTTCCAAGGGCGCGGGCGGTTGTCTGGGCGTCGCCCCAGCAGAACACCATAAGATCGTTCGCCCCGGCTCCGAGACGGGCGCTCAGCCGGGCCGCGCCGTCAGGGGTAACCTGCTTCGCCAGCGTCCCCTTCACCCCGGAGGAAGTTACCGCCAGGGAGGCGAGACGGTCCGCGGCGCCCTCCCCTCTCGCCAGGGCGCGCCATTCGTCCACCTGTTTCCGCGAGGCCGACGCTGCTCCGGGCACGTGGAAACCCCGGACGACCCCACCCACGCCTGGATCGGTGACGCTGGACTTCAGGAAGGGTATCGCGCCCTCGGCGACGAGGTCGGAGACATCCTGGATCACCAGCGGCACGCGCAGGTCCGGCTTGTCCGTCCCGTAGCGGAGCAGCGCATCCTCAAAGGTCAGCCGCGGGAAGGGCCGGTCGACCCGGGTCCCGGTACTGTCGGCGATCGCCTCGGTCAGGACCTCTTCCGTCGTCTGCATGACCGCGGCTTCGTCCACGAAGGCCATCTCGACATCCACCTGGGTGAACTCGGGCTGGCGGTCGGCGCGCAGGTCCTCGTCCCGGAAGCAGCGCACGATCTGAAAGTACCGGTCCAATCCGGCCACCATCAGGATCTGCTTGAAGAGCTGCGGGGACTGGGGCAGCACGTAGAACCGGCCGGGCTGCAGGCGGCTGGGCACGAGGAAGTCGCGCGCACCCTCCGGGGTGGACTTGATCAGCATCGGCGTCTCGACCTCGAGGAACCCCCGCGCATCAAACGCGCGCCGGATCGCCATCGCGACCCGGTGCCGCAGCCGGAGGTTGGCGATCAGCGCCGGACGCCGGAGGTCGAGATAGCGGTAGCGCAGCCGCAACGTCTCGTCCACCGGCCGCTCCTCGGTCACCGGAAATGGGGGTGTCCCCGACGAAGCCAGGACCGTTACCGCCTCGGCGTGGATCTCCACGGTGCCGGTGGCCAGGCGGGGATTCTCCGTCCCCGGCCGGCGCGGCCGTACTTCTCCCTCCACCAGCACGACGTACTCCTGGCGCACGCCGTCCGCGGCCGCGTAGGCCGCCTGGGCCTGCGGCTGCACGACGACCTGAACGAGACCCTCCCGGTCCCGCAGGTCCAGGAAGATCACCCCGCCCAGGTCGCGCCGGCGGTGCACCCATCCGGCGACCCGCACCCGCCGGCCCACATCCTGGGACCGCAGGCCCCCGCAGAAGTGCGTCCGCATGCCTCCACGCATCGGCTTCTCCATCGTCACGGCTCCAGGCGGCGCAGGTCACGGGGGAAGAGCGTCGTCCAACGGATATTGCTCGCCCCGATCAGCTGCGCGGTCAGCCGCTCCAGCCCGATGGCAAACCCCCCGTGCGGCGGCATGCCGCAGGCGAAGGCCTCCAGGTACCCGCCGAACGAGCCGGGGTCCAGGCGAAAGCGCACCATGTTCTCGCGGAGTTGCGTGTAGTCGTGAATGCGCATGCCGCCAGTCGTCACCTCCAGGCCGCGGAAGAGCAGGTCGAAGGAGAGCGTGCGCTCGGGATCCCGCGGGTCGGGCAGCGCGTAGAACGGCCGCGCCGCCGCGGGGTAGTGCGTAACGAAGACAAAGTCCGATCCCTCCTCGGCGTAGAGACGCCCCAGCGCCCGTTCCCCCGCCGGGTCGAGGTCCGCTCCCGGCGCGACGGGCACCCCGTCGGATGACGCCCCCGCACCGGCGAGCCGTTCCTGTGCCTGGGCCAGCGTCAACCGCGGAATGCGCTCGACCGACGGGAGGGTGATCCCCAGCGTCTCGATCGCCTGGCCGGCCTGCTCGCGCACCTCCTGCAACATCGCCTGGAGCAGCGCCGTCTCCAGGGTTAGCAGCCCGTCCAGGTCAATGAATCCCACCTCGACATCCAGGCTGGTGTATTCGTTCAGGTGGCGGGCCGTCTCGTGCGGTTCGTTGCGGTAGACCGGCCCGATCTCGAAGACGCGTTCGAAGGCCCCGACGCAGATCTGCTTGTAGAGCTGCGGACTCTGCGCCAGGTAGGCGGGGCGTTCGGGATACTCCACGCGGAAGAGCCCCGCCCCCCCTTCGGTCGCCGTCGCCACCAGCTTGCTGGTGTGAATCTCGGTGAAGCCGCACCCGGCGAGGTAGCAGCGGAATCCGCCGGCCAGGGCGGCCGCCACGTGGAACGCCGCAGCGATAGTAGGATGGCGCAACGAGAGCGCCCGGTGATCCAGGACCGTCTCCAGCGAGGCGCGCAGCACCGGCTTGCCGATCTCCAGCGGCAGGCGCGCGGCCGGGCGGCCCAGGACCGTGATCGCCGCGGCCTCAACTTCGACCCCGCCGGGCGCGCGCGCATCGGCCCGGCTGTGCCCGATGACCTCCACGACCGCCTCCCGGGGCAGGTCGGCCTCGCCGGGGAGGACGACCTGGATCGTGCCGGTGCGGTCCCGCAGGATGACGAAGGTCACTCCCCCCAGCGACCGCACGGTGCTCACCGCGCCCAGCAGGCGCACCGGCTCCGGCGCTGGCTGCACCGCCTCGGCCAGGGTGCGCGGAAGTCCGGAACCCTCCCGGTCGTGCTCCCCCACCATCGTCAGGATGCGGCCTCCACCCACTCCCGGATCAGGAGCGCGGCGTGGTCCGCGCTCACCATCCGCTCCTCGCCGCTGGCGAGGCGGCGTAGCTTGACCCGGTCCGCCTTCAGCTCCTCCGGGCCGAGGAAAATCACGACGGGAATGCCCTGCCGGTCCGCGTAGCGGATCTGATCCGCGAGCGGCCGCGGCTCCAGGTAGACCTCCGTCCGGACTCCCGACTGCCGCAGCATCCCGGCGACCCGGAGCGAGTCGGCCAGCAGACGGTCCTCGAAGACCGTGACGAGCGCCTGCGCGACGGCCCGGCCCAGCCCCGCGGGAAACATCCCCAGTTCATCCATGACGTCGATGATCCGCTCGATCCCCAGCGAGGACCCGGTGGCGGGAAGCTCCCGCCGGGTGAAGAGCCCGATCAGGTGGTCGTAGCGACCGCCGCCGGTCAGGCTGCCGATCCGCGGGCGCTCCACCACGGTCTCGTAGATTGGCCCGGTGTAGTACTCCAGTCCCCGCACCATCGCGCACTCCACGCGCACGCGGTCGAGGGGCACGCCCATCGCCTCCAGGTGGCGAAGGATCTCCTCCAGTTCGCCGATGCCGGCATTGGCTTCGCGGTAAGGGATCAGCCGCTCCCGCAGCCCCGCGAGCACCTCCCGGCTCTCGCCACTCAACTGCAGGAGCGGAATCAGGCGCCGGATCGCCGCCGCAGGAATCTGGTTTTCCTGCAGCGCCCGCTCCACGCCCCCCAGGCCCACGCGGTCCATCTTGTCAATCGCCCGATACAGTCCGGGGAGGAGCGCGGCGGGCACCCCGGCGACCTGACCGAGGCCGTTGAGGATCTTCCGGTTATTCAGCCGGATGGTGAAGGCGGTGAAGCCCAGCCGGCGGAGCGCCTCGTAGAGCACCTGGAGGATCTCCGCATCGGCGAGCATGCCGGGCGCGCCGACGGTATCCACGTCACACTGGTAGAACTCGCGGTAGCGGCCTTTCTGCGGGCGCTCCGCGCGCCACACCGGCGCGATCTGGTAGCGCTTGAACGGCTTGGGGAGGTCCTGGTGCACGGCGACCACACGCGCCAGCGGCACCGAGAGGTCGTAGCGGAGCGCCAGCTGTTCCTTGCCCTGCGGGTGCTGCGCCGTGTAGAGGAGCTTCTCCGCGTCCGGCCCGTACTTGCCCAGCAGCGTCTCGGCGAGTTCGAGGGCGGGCGTCTCCAGCGGTCCAAAGCCGAACTCCTCGAAGACATCGCGCACGCGCTCCATCACGTAGCGGCGCCGGATCATGGTCTCCGGCAGCAGGTCGCGCATGCCTTTGGGCAGGCGAGGCTCGACTCTGGCACTCATCTGCGGCCCTCCCACCCGGCGCCCCCGGGTGCAGAAAATGACGGCGCTCCCGTCCCCTCAGGGACGGGAGCGGGAACCCGTGGTGCCACCCTGCTTCCGCCGCGGGATACCTACGCGGCGCTCAGACCGCCGTCACGGGCGGGACCCGGCGGACGCGCGGCCGCGCCCGCGGCTCGGGGCCGTCTTCCGAGGCGAGTGCCCGGGGATGCTCTCCACCGTGGCCCGGCGGGCCCGGCATCCCCTCTCTAGCGGGATCGCCTCGTACTCCTGCCCGTCATCGCACGTGGCAACATTCTAGGTGCGCGCCCAAGACACGGTCAAGGCGTTGTCGCGTTGCCCGCCCCGCGGTCCGGCCGGAAAGGGGTCACACCCCGACGCGTTCTCGTCGATCGCGACCCCATCGATCGGAGTGTTCGGGAAGGTTGCCATCACGGTGCGTCCACGACGCCCACGACCGCGCCGACGGCCGCCAGGCGGCCAGGAGTGCGCGGGTGCGGGCGGGAATACCAGAGCGTATGCACGCCATCGTGCTGGCCGGCGGCCGCGGGGAACGGTTGCGGCCCTTTACGGCCGATCGCCCCAAGGCGATGGTGGAAATCCACGGCCGGCCCCTGCTCGCCTACCAGATCGCCTGGCTCGGACGGCAGGGTGTCACGTCGGTGACGATCGCCTGCGGCTACCGGCATGAGGTCCTGCAGGAGCACTTCGGCGATGGCGCAGCCTGGGGGCTGCGGATTACCTACTCGGTGGAGGATGAGCCGCTTGGCCGCGGAGGCGCGCTGAAAGAGGCCCTGCGTCGTCTCCCCGCCGGCGAGGATCCGTGCCTGGCCACGAACGGCGATGTCCTCACGGATCTCGAGTTGGGGCCAGTCGTCGCCGCCCACCGCCGCGCCGGGATGGTGGCCACTCTCGTCGTGACGCCCCTGCGCAGCCCCTACGGGATCGTGGACATTGGAGAAGGCGACCGCGTCCGGGGATTCCGGGAGAAACCGGACTTACCGTACTGGATCAATGCCGGCATCTACGTCCTCTCCCCGCAGGTCGGCTCCCTGCTGCCGGATCGTGGCGATCATGAGGAGAGCACCTTCCCGCAACTCGCGGCGGAAGGACGACTGGGCGCTTACCTCTCGCGCGCCCCCTGGTGGGGCGTGGACACGGTCAAGGACCTGGCCGAAGCCGGCCGCGCCGTGGAGGCGGGCGTGCTGCGGGCGACCTGACTACGCGCCCTCGCGTCGTTCCCGATCCAGGATCACGGTCACCGGACCGTCGTTGTGAATCTCGACCAGCATGATCGCCCCAAACCGCCCCGCGGCCACCGGCACACCCAAGTCGCGGAGGCCTGGTTGAAGGCCTTCGTAGACGGCCTCCGCCTCCGGTCCCGCGGCCGCGCCGATGAATGACGGCCGACGTCCCTTCGACACGTCGGCGTAGAGCGTGAACTGAGACACGCTCAGCACCGATCCACCCACGTCAAGCACGGAACGGTTCAGTTTCCCTTCGTCGTCCACGAAGATGCGCAGGTGCGCGACCTTCTCGGCCAGCCACAGCGCCTCCGCCGCGGTGTCCCCCACGCGCACCCCCACCAGAACGACCAGGCCGGCACCGATTTCGGCGGCCGTCTCCGCGCCGATCCGGACGGCGCCCCGGCGAACCCGCTGCACGACCAGCCGCATCCCCTACTCCCCGAGGCGCTGCTGCACCGCCGGACCGCTCAACTCGCGGCGGGCGTCCGCCCCGATCCACCGGGCGGTGGCGTTTGCCTGATTCCGCAGACTTCTCGCCGTGCGGATGGCGGCCCGGTTGAGCGCGCGGCTCCGCTTGCCGATCTGCCGCAGCGCCAGGCGGTGGTCGGTGCCGATCTCCCCGGCCAGGCGGCGGAGAATCGCCGGTGCCCCCGGGATCCGCCGCGTGGTCACGAGGCGGCGGGCGGGACCGCAAAGTGCTGCAGACGGCGCAGCGCCTCCAGGCGGTCGGGCGCACCCAGACGGGCGCGCCGCAACGCGGTCTCCAGGATCTCGATCGTCTGATCGTACGTGGTCCGGTCCACCGGGAATGGATGGCCGTCCTTCCCCCCATGAGCAAAGGTGAAGCGCGCCGGGTCCCGCCACGACGGCGGCGCACCCGCCAGGACCTCGGAGAGCAGCGCCAGTGCGCGCAGCGTACGCGCCCCGACCCCGCGGAGCCCGAGCAGAGCCTCGAACGACGGCGCCTGCGCCTCATAGGTCCGCAGGAGCGTAGCGGCCAGGCGGTCGGGGTGAATGTCTTCGCGAAGCACGGCGTGGCGCGCGGGCAACTGCAGGTCGGGATCAGCAGGAACCGCTGATGTCGCCGCGGACAGCCGGGCGAGTTCCGCGAGCAGGTCCTGGTGCGGCCGCCGGGAGAGGGTCGTGATGGCGGCCCGGGACGCTTGGCCTTCAACGGCGACAAGATTCAACGTCGGACCGGTCTGATCGCAGCACACCGCCAGGTGCGGCTCCACGACGAAACTCTGCACCGTCCGGCCGAGCCAGTGATAGCGCCGGGCGGTGCGGTCGGCTGCACGCATCCCCTGCTGGACCACCGCCCACTCGCCGCCCGTTGTCACGAAGAACGTATGGTGGTAGAGCTGATAGCCGTCCTGGACGGCGTTGTTGTCCACCTTGGCCGCCAGCCGGCTGGCGTAGACCAGCCCCTCCCCCGGCAGACTGTACCGGCCGCTGTAGTCACGCAATTCGTCGGGTGTCCGCCGGGATGCGGCGCCTTTGCCCCCCGCGACCAGCAGCCCCGTCGTCCCTGCCGTGCCGCGAAGCGCTTCCTTGAGCGCCCCACAGACGGTCGTGGTCATCCCGCTGCTGTGCCAGTCGAAGCCCAGCAGGCACCCGAAGGCCTGAAACCAGAAGGGATCCACCAGGCGGGCCAGCACGCCAGCGGGCCCCAGATCGTCCACCAGCGCCTCGCTGATCGCCCGCGCCAGCCGCACCATGCGTTTGAACAGCCAGCGGGGCGCCCGCCCCCCGTGCAGGGGAAGGGTGGCCGTTCCGGTACGTCGCATGGCCATGGGTTGATGGGACGCGGACCTGCTCTCCTTACATGATGCCGTGGGACTCCAGAGCGCGAAAGGCTTCGACTGCGCGCCGGTGGTCGTCCGAAACGTTGAAGAAGAACGGCGAGACACGCACGATGCCGGGGCGGTTGTCTACCAGGACCCCGGCTTCCCGCAGCCCGTGCACCACGGCCGGCGGGTCGGCCCGCGGAATCGTGACGATCCCGGCGTGGCGGCGCAGGTCCGCGGGCACGCGCGGGCGCAGCCCCGCCTCCCGTGCCCGCTCCACGAGGTCGGCCACGAGTTCCAGCTGCCGGGCGCGCAGGCGGTCAACGCCGATCTCCAGCACCATCGCCAGCCCGGCACTGGCGGCGTAGACCGCCGCGACCGACGGCGTGCCCCCTTCAAACCGGCGCGCATCCCCGGCGTAGTCGAACGCGGGCGCGAATGCGAACTGGTCGCGGTGAGCGAACCAGCCCACAGCCTCGGGGCGCAGGCGCCCCAGCAGCTCCCGCCGCACGTACAGGAAGGCCACCCCGGAACCGCCGAGGAGCCACTTCAGCGTGCCGCCCACCAGGAAGTCCACGCCGGCGGCCCGCACGTCCAGCGGCAACTGACCCACCGACTGGTAGGCATCCACCAGGCAGGAGGCACCGGACGCGTGGGCGAGGCGGGCCAGGCCCCCGATATCCTGGACCATCCCGCTGGTGAAGTAGACGTGCGAGCCCACCACCAGCGCGGTCCGCTCGTCCACCGCGGCCTCGTACGCCTCCAGCGGGATCGCGACCTCTTCCGGGGACCCTAGCACGACAGGTTCCACAGCGGAGTCCGTCTGCCACAGGTACCGCGTGGTGGGAAACTCCAGCGCGGAGATCACGACCCGCGAACGGGCCCGGAAGTCCAGCGCCGACGCCGCCGCGATCAGGGCGCTGGTGACGTTGGGGAAGAGGGCAACCTCCTCCGGCGCCGCGCCGATCACGCGGGCGATGCGCTGCCGCAGGGTGGCGATCTCCTGCCACCAGGGTCCGTACCAGGCGGCGGCCCCCTGGTGGTGCCAGAGGCGGAGGTACTCCGCCACGGCCTCAGCCACCGGACGGGCCAGGGGAGCCAGGGAGCAGGTGTTCAGGTAGGTCGCCGTCTCGAAGATGGGAAACTCGGCGCGATATGAGGTCCAGGAAGGCGCGGCCGTCTCCGGCCGGGGACTCACCGCCCGACCGCCTCGTGCACGCGCTGCAGCCGTTCCGCCGCGGCGGCGAGCGTCTGCGGCTTCTTCGGAAAGGCGAACCGGACGTAGCCGCGACCCAGCGCCGGATCATGGTAGAAGGAACTCCCCGGCACCGCGGCCACACCCACGCCGGCAACCAGCCGGCGCGCGAAGGTCAGGTCGTCCTCAGTGGAGAGACCGCGGAAGTCGGTCATCACGTAGTAGGCGCCCCGCGGCACCACGGCCCGAAAGCCGGCCGCGGTCAGGATCCGCACCATCAGGTCGCGCTTCTCCTCGTACATCGCCGCCAGGTGCTGGTAGTAGGCGTCCGGGAGGTACAGAGCCGTCACTCCCGCCTCCTGGAGGGGCGCGGCCGCGCCCACGGTCAGGAAGTCGTGGGCGCGCCGGATGCCCCCGGTGACCGCCTCGTCCCGGGCGATCGCCCACCCCACCCGCCACCCGGTGACGCTGTAGGTCTTGGACATGCTGTTGATCGTCACCGTCCGGTCGGCCATCTCCGGGAGGGCGGCGATGCTGGTGTGGTGCGCCCCGTCGTAGAGGATGTGCTCGTAGACCTCGTCCGTCACCGCGAGCGCGTCGTACGTGCGGCAGAGGTCCGCGATCACCTCCAGTTCCGCCCGCCGGAAGACCTTCCCCGACGGGTTGTGTGGCGTATTCAGGATGATGGCCCGGGTCCGCGGGGAGAATGCGGCCGACAGTTCCGCCGGGTCGAAGGCCAGATCCGGATCGTCCAGGCGCAGCGGCACATAGCGCGGCACGGCGCCGGAGAGGAGCGCATCGGGCCCGTAGTTCTCGTAGAACGGCTCGAAGATGACCACCTCCTCCCCGGGATCCACCAGGGCCAGCAGCGTGGCCATCATCGCCTCGGTGGCGCCGCACGTCACCGTGACGTGCCGTTCCGGGTCAACCTCCACCCCGTTATACCGGCCGAACTTCTCCGCGATCGCCTGCCGCAGCCGAGGGGAACCCCAGGTGATGGCGTACTGGTGGTGGCCGTCCTGGAGGGCCTGGACCGCGGCCGCGACCAGTTCCGCCGGCGGGTCGAAATCGGGGAACCCCTGGGCCAGGTTGATCCCGCCGTGCAGGTTGTTCAACCGCGTCATTTCGCGGATGACCGACTCGGTAAACAACCCGACACGTCCGGCGGTGCGCGCGTTCATGCCTTCATCAATTCCGGCCGGGAGGTGATTTCCCTCCGGCCCCCGGGCGCGCCCGGGCCGGCTGTCCGGGAGCGGCCGGCACGACGAGGCGGTCAGGACGGCAGCAGTTGCCGGACCAGATCGCGGGAGTCGTAGTAGACGCGGTGGCGGTGGATCCGGCCCCGGCGGACCTCGAGGAAGACGGCGAAGCCGTGGCGGTAGGTGCGCGGCGGGGTCGGGGTGCGCCCGGGAATGCGCAGGTGCAGGGTGCGGTGGCGTCCCGTTGCGGTCCCTTCCGCGGCCACCGTCGCGTCGTCGACCAGGACGCGCCGCACGGTGATGCGCTCCTCCCAGTCCTCAAAGAAGCGGGCGAAGGCCCGGCGAATGGCCTCCCGGCCGACCACCGCCGGGCTGGCCGGAAACTCCAGGACCGCCTGCGGGGCATAGAGGGCAACCAGCGCGTCCAGGTCCCGGCGGTTCAGCGCTCCCGCCTGGCGCCGCAGCACCGCCGACGGGCTGGCAGGTCGGGGCGGCCGCCGCCCGCCCCTACGCCGGGAGGACCCGCTCGACGTTGAAGACATCGGCAACCTGTCCCACCCGCTGCAGCACGCCGCGCAGTTGCTCCACATTGCCGACGTCCAGGACGATGTTCACCACGGCGACCTTGTCCTTGCGCACGCGGGCGTTGACCGAGACGACGTTGGTGTGCCCCTCGGCGATGGCCGCCAGGATGTCTTTGAGCAGCCCGACGCGGTCGAAGGCCTCCACCTCGACCTCGACTGGATAGGTCCCGTCCTGCAGGGTCTCCCACTCCACCTCCAGGAGGCGCTCGGTGTGCTGCCTCAGGAAGGACATGTTGGGACAGTCCTCGCGGTGCACGGCCACACCCCGGCCGCGCGTGATGTACCCGACGATGCGGTCGCCGGGCAGCGGCGTGCAGCACCGGGAAAAGCGCAGCAAGGCATTATCGACGCCGCGCACCCGGACCCCGCGCCGCGGCGCCGCCGGGAAGACCGCCTCGCCCGGGACGGGCGGGATCTCCGGAGCAGCCTCCTCCTCCCCCCGGATCGCGCGGACCACCTGCAGGATGGAGAGGTCGCCGTTGCCCAGCGCAGCGAGCACCTCGTCATCGGAGGGCAACCCGAACTCCCCGGCGATTGCGCGCAGCCGCCCCTCTTTCAGCGCCGCCAGGGCCCCGGTGCGGCGCAGTTCCCGCTCCAGCAGTTCGCGGCCGCGCTGGATGTTCTCGTCGCGCCGCTCCTTCTTGAACCACTGTTTGATCTTGGTCTTGGCGTTGCTGGTCACGACGAAGGCCAGCCAGTCCCGGCTGGGACCGGAGCTGGTTTTGCTGGTCACGATCTCCGCGATGTCCCCCGTGTGCAGCCGCTGCGAGAGCGGGACCAGACGGCCGTTGACCTTGGCGCCGGTCGCGTGGTGTCCGACCTCGGTGTGGATCCGGTAGGCGAAGTCGATAGGGGTGGCGCCCGCAGGCAGGTCCACCACATCCCCCTTGGGGGTGAAGACGAAGACTTCATTCTGGAACAGGTCGAGCTTGACCGACTGGACGAACGCGCGCGCGTCCGCCACCTCCTGGTGCCATTCCAGCAGCTGCCGGAGCCAGGAGAGCTTCCGCTCGAACTCCCGCTCCTGCGGTTTCCCTTCTTTATACCGCCAGTGCGCGGCAATGCCGTACTCGGCTTCGTGGTGCATCTGGGCGGTGCGGATCTGGATCTCCAGTGGGTCCCCCTCGTGGATGACCGCGGTATGCAGGGACTGATACCCCGTGGTTTTGGGATTAGCGATGTAGTCGTCGAACTCGCCGGGAATCGGCCGCCACAGGGAGTGCACCACGCCCAGCGCCGCGTAGCACTCCGGTACCGTGTCCACGATGATGCGTACGCCCAGCCGGTCGTAGATGCGCGCCACCGTCTGCCCGGCGTACTTGGGGCGCTGCATCTTCTGCCAGAGACTGTAGATGTGCTTGGGGCGCGCGGAAATGTTGTAGCGCTCCACCTTGATCCCGGCGCGGTTGAGCTCCCGGTGCAGCAGGTCGATGACCCGGTCCAGGTGGCTGGTGGCGGCCGCCTGCGCCAGCTGCGTCGCCACCTCGCCGTAGGCCTCGCCGTGGAGCTCCCGGAAGGCCAGGTCCTGCAGTTCGGCCTGGAGCTGCCCGATCCCCAACCGCTCCGCCAGCGGCGCGTAGATGTCCAGGGTCTCCTGGGCCGTCCGTTTACGTTTCCACTCGGGGAGATACTCCAGCGTGCGCATGTTGTGCAGGCGGTCGGCGAGTTTGATCAGGACGATCCGGATGTCGTTGGCCATGGCCAGGAACATCTTGCGCAGGCTCTCCGCCTGCCGTTCCTCCCGGCTCTGCCATTCGATCCGCCCCAGTTTGGTGACGCCGTCCACCAGCGCCGCGATGCCGGTCCCGAAGCGCTCCTGTACCTGGGCCAGCGTGACCCCCGTGTCCTCGGCCACATCGTGGAGCAACGCCGCGGCGATGGTCACGGGGTCCAGCCGCAGGTCGGCCAGGATGTCGGCGACCGCCAGAGAGTGACGGACGTAGGGTTCGCCGGAAGCGCGCGTCTGGCCGGCGTGGGCGGCCTCCGCGAAGAGGTAGGCCTCGCGGATGACGTCCAGGTCGGCGCGGGTGAAGTGTGCCCGCACCTTCGCCACCAGATCCTGCGCGTCTTTCGGCAGGTCCTGGAAGGCGCTCGGGCCCACCTCTGCCAGCCGCTCCGCGGATTTCCGAGGGCCTTTGGCCTGCCGGCGCTGCTCCAGCCACTTCATGCCCTTCTCCCTAGGGTAACACGGGGAGAGAGGGTGTACACGGCCGGGACGTCAGTGGGAAGCGGTGGAAGCGGCGAGCATCCGCAGGATCGCCGACGCCGGGCCGAAGGCCCAGGCGATTGCCGCCTCCAGGGCCTCACGCTCCCTGATCCCCTCGGCGAAGCGCGGCGAGGCGGTGAGATCGCGCCGGGGGAGGTCGCGGGTCACCTCAATCCGCCACCGGCCCTCGATCTCCTCCCGCACAAGGACGCCGGCCTGAGCCAGCGTCTCCAGCGCGGCCAGCGCGGCGGCTTGGGACCAGCCGGCCGCCCCCAGCGCCCCGGCGAGGGGTTCTCCCGGCCAGGCGAGGGGCTGTTCACCCATGTCCCGGAGAATCCGGAAGAAGTCGGCGAGCCGCTGGCGGGATGGAAACCGTTCCTCCAGGCGGGCCCGCGCCCGGTCGGCGTCGGCGCGGCCGTAGGCCAGCACGATGGTGGCCCCGCGTCCGGCCAACCCCGCGAGGGCGGCCACCTCGAGCAGTTGGGTCCGCGTCGGCGGCAGGCCGGCCAGGATGACCTGCGCAACGTCCCCTGGCGCGGCCAGTTCGGGAAAGGACGCCGTGCCGACCAGCGTCGTGATCTTTCCATCGAGAAAGAGTTGCTCGAGCACGCGGCGGACGCGGGCCGGCAACCCACCGTGGTAGTAGGCGACGGCCGTGCCGTTCTGCTCCCGGAGCCGGCGGGCCACGGCCACCGCCTCTGCCGGGTCCGGCACATAGACGTACGTCTTTCCGGCGGAGGCCACCCATCCCAGGAGCGAGGTCTCCCGGTCGCCATCCCGTCGATCCAGCAGGCGCAGGTTCGCGCGCACGTAGCCGTCATCCACGGTTCCAGCCGGGGTTCGGGTGCCATCCCCCGGATCCCCAGATCCCCAAAGGAACTTCGCCAGAGCCGGGCGCGCCCGGCCGGTCTCCGCGCGATCAGGGACCAGCCACGGAACCAGGGGGTCTGGAGGGAAGTCGGCGTCGGCAATGACCACGATCCCGGCCGGCGCCGCCGGCAGCCCCCCGCGCCGCAGCCAGTCCGCACTGGCAATCAGAATATCTGGCCCACCCTCGGCCAGGGCGCGCAGCAGCCGCTGCTGCGCGCGCAACCCCAGCGCCCCGTGGGCGCGGTAGACGCGAAAGCCGGCGGCCCGCAGGCCCGGCGTATGCGCGTCCATCCAGCGATCCACCTGGCTGCTGAGCGACAGGACGATGACGGCGGGCGTTCCGCGCCGCACGGCCAGGGCCGCCGCGGTCATCGCCGCGGTGATCGCGCCGCGGCGTCCGGGCCCCAGGACGGTGGTGACCAGGCCCTGCTCCAGGGCGGTCTGCAGCACCTGCGTCTGCACCTCCCGCAAGGGCTGGCCGGGATGCAAATACACACGCAGACGGTCGATGAGTTCTGGCGAGGAGAGGTTCCGCCATGCCCACCAGAGGCGCTGGTCGGGGGGTGGGCCCGCCTCCTCCCGCTGAATGAAGACGTTCAAGCCAAAGGCACGCTCGCCGCCGCCTGTGACCTGCGACGCGGTCACAGTGTAGCGCGCCCCGGCATCCATGGAGGGCGCCAGCCGCCCGGCCAGCCGGGCGCTCAGATACCCCACCTGCCGGCCGTTCTCGGTCACGATAGCCACCGCGTGGGGATCGTGGGGGTTGGCGGGTTCGCGGACCAGCCGCAGCACCTGCCCGGCGCGGATCTCGGGCAACAGTGCCTGCCGGCCTTCGAAGGTCACGCCGGCGACCTTCGTGTAGAAAGACCAGGCATCTTCGATGCCGCGCAGTTCGGCGCCCGTGTAGTCGTCCGCGCGCGCAAACAGCCGGTCGATCAGCAGGCGCCCGTCGGCGAGGACGGCGTCCAGGTCGAGTCCCGGAGTCTGCACGTCGCGGAGAACCAGGGTGACCTTTTCTTCCTGTCCCCAGCGGTCGAGCTCCAGCGCTCCAGCAACGTCCAGACGGGCGCCCGTGAACGCCAGGACTTCTGCGACGTCCCCGCGGGCAAAGCCGATGGCCTCCAGGTAGCCGTGCCCGTCGGTCAGTCCCAGGCGGAGGTGTCCGTCGCCCACGACGCGCGTCGCCGCGGCGCGGAGGCCCCGCAGGGCGAAGACCGGCTCGGGGTTGCCTGGACCAAATGGACCCATGCCTTCCAGCTCCCGGGCGAGCCTTGGGCTGAGATCGGCCAGCCGCACCTCCGCGTCCACCGTGACAGCGGGCATTAGATCCTCCGGCCGGAGGCGCCGTCCCGCCTCCTCCAGAAAACGGGCCCGGAACAGGTCAATGCGCTCTGGGGCGATGGTCAGGCCGGCTGCCATCGCGTGCCCGCCGTAACGGAGCAGTAGGTCCGCGCAGGCGGCCAGCGCCTCCACCATGGACAGCGGCTCGATGCTACGCGCGGAGCCCTTCCCCACCCCCTCGGCGACCGCAATCATCACCACCGGCCGGTTGTAGCGTTCCTTGAGATGGCTGGCGACGATGCCGACGACCCCGGGATGCCAACCCTCCCCGGCGAGGACCAGGGCGGAGGCCTCGGCCCACCGGCCTTCCTCCACATGGGCGACCGCCTCAGTGAGGACCTGCTCCGTGAGCGCCTGGCGCTCCCGGTTTTCTTGGTCGAGCGCCTGCGCGATGCGGGCCGCCTCGGCGGGATCCTCCGTCAGCAGCAGGGTCACGGCCGTCCGCGCATCGCCCAGGCGCCCGGCGGCGTTCAGCCGCGGGGCCAGCCCGAAGGTCACATCACGAGGCCGCACCGCTCCGGTCACCTCGGCCTCGCGCAGGAGTGCCGCGACCCCCAGCGATGGCGCGGTGGAGAGCCGGACCAGACCCTGCCGGGCGAGAATCCGGTTGTCGCCCACCAGGGGGACGACATCGGCCAGCGTGCCGATGGCCGCCAGGTCCAACAGGTCCACGGGTTCCGCATCCCGTCCGGCCAGTCGCCAGAGGGCCCGCACGACCTGAAAGGCCAGGCCGCAGGCCGCATAGGGCGTCACCGCGGGTTGGTCTGCTCGCTTGGGCCCGACGATCCCCAACGCTCGCGGAAGATCCGCGCCGGGCTCGTGGTGATCCAGGATCACAACCTCCAGGCCGAGCGAGACCGCCAGATCTACCTCAGCCACAGCCGTGATCCCACAGTCGGCCGCGATCAGGATTCCCGGACCGCCCAGATGGGTCAAGGCGTCGGGGTGCAGCCCGTATCCTTCAACCTGACGGCGGGGGATGAAGAATTTCGCCTCGCAGCCCAGCGCGCGCAGGCCGCGGACCAAGATCGCGGTGGCCGTGACGCCGTCGGCATCGTAGTCGCCGTAGATGATGATGCGCTCACCGGCACGCCCCGCATCGAGGACGCGGGCGGCGACTCGCGGGAGATCCAGCAACACATCAGGATCGCTCAGGTCGGTGAGATCCGCCCGCAGAAACCGGGCCGCGGCGGTGGGATCCGTATACCCGCGGTGGTGGAGGACCTGCGCGGCCGGGAGGGTCAGGCCCAGGGATCCGGCCAGGGCGGCGGCCGCCTCAGGGGCGGCCGGGCGCACGATCCAGCGGCTCAGAGGAATTGCGGAGGCGCTCACGGGGAGATCCCTTCTCGGCGCGGGGCTCCCGGGTGCGGAGGAGTCAGGCGCGCGGTTCCGCAGGCCGTTCGGTCCGTTCCCGCTCGCCCTCCCGCAGGCGCGATTCGGCGGCGCGCAGCCGGGCCCGCAGCTCACCGATGGTGACCAGGCTCGCCAGGTAGACGATCACCCCGCCGGCCAGCGCTGCGCCGATCACCGCGAGAGCGAGCGTGGTCGGCAGCCGCCATCCCAGGAATACGAGCGTCACGGCCGCCGTGTTCTGCAGCGAAAACACCGTCGCGATGACCAGGAGCAGCACGCCGATCGCCAGCAAGAATCGCACCCGACTACCTCCGCCGGCGGTTGCGCCGCCGTCCGCCTGACCCACCCGCTGCGCCTCCGCCCGACGCGGCCCCGCCTGCCGCCGACCGTCCGACCGCAGCGGGTTCGGGTGCGGGCACGTCGGCGGGCGCCGTACCCGCCGTCACCGGACGCCGCTGCCGGCGCTCACTCCAGTTGTGCCACTCCACCAGCACGGGGCTGGCCACGAAGATGGAGGAGTACGTGCCGGTGACGACGCCGACCCCCAGGCCGAACACGAAGTCGCGCAGCGTAGGGCCGCCGAAGAAATACAGGATGATCAGGGCGACGATGGCCCCGAAGCCCGTGGTCAGCGACCGGACGAGCACCTCGAGCATCGAGCGGTTGACCAGCCGGCCGAACGGCTCGCGCAGGCGCAGGTTGACGTTCTCGCGGATCCGGTCCAGGATGACCACGGTGTCGTTGATCGAGTACCCGACCACCGTAAGCAGCACGGCGACGAAGGAGGAGTCCACCTCCTTGCGCAGGAGGGCGAAGAGCCCGACCACGACCAGCAGGTCGTGGATCAACGCGATGTCGGCCGAAATGGCGAAGCGGATCGAGCGAAAGCGCCAGGTAATATAGACTACCTGCAGGATCAGGCCGATGATGACGGCCTGAACGGCTTTCTGCCGCAATTCCCGGCCGATGGTCGGCCCGACCCGCTCCGCCCGCAGGACCTCGGCGCCGCCGAACTGGCGCGCGTAGGCCGCCTCCAGCGCGGCCGTCCGCTCCTCGTCCAGGGGCCGGCTGCGGATCAACACCTCGCGCGGACGATCGGGCGACTTCTGGATCACCGCGTCCTCGAGGCCAAACGGCTGCAGGACGGCCCGGACCTGCTCCAGAGAGGCCTCCCGCCCCAGCCGGAGATTCAGCAGCGTTCCCCCGGTAAAGTCGATCCCCAGGTTGATGTGCCAGACCAGCAGCGCGATCACGCCGGGAATGATGACCAGCAGGGAGAGCAGGTACCCCCAGCGCCGGTTGCCGATGATGTCCCAGGTGCGCACGGCGTCCCTACACCCCAAACCGCAGGAAGCGGTCGATGGGCGGGCGCGCCAGCGCATCCACCAGCACCCGGGTGACTACGATGGCGGTGAACATGCTGATGAGCACGCCGAGAAAGAGTGTCGTGGCGAACCCCTTGATCGGCCCCGTGCCCAGCACGAAGAGGACCGCCGCGCCCACCAGCGTGGTGACGTTGCTGTCCAGGATCGCGCCCCAGGCGCGGTCCCAGCCCGCCTGAATCCCGGCCCGCAGGGTCTTGCCGGCGCGCAGCTCCTCCTTGATGCGCTCAAAGATCAGGACGTTGGCGTCGATGGCCATCCCCACCGAGATGACGAAGGCCGCGATGCCGGGCAGCGTCATGGTGGCGTTCAGCCCGGCCAGGGTGGCGAAGAGAAAGAGGGCGTACAGCAGCAGGGCCAGGTCGGCCAGGATGCCCGGGAAGCGGTACTGGATCAGCATGAACACGACGATGAGGACCACGGCGATACTGCCGGCCCGCAGGCTCAGGTCGAGGGAGTCGCGTCCCAGGGACGGCCCGACGGTGCGGCGCTCGACGACCTCGACCGGGATCGGCAGCGCCCCGGCGCGCAGCAGCACGGCCAGTTCCCGCGCCGACTCCAGGGTGAAGTTCCCGGAGATCTGCCCGCTGCCCCCGGCGATCCGGTCGCGAATCACCGGTGAGGAGATGACGTCGTTGTCCAGCACGATGGTCAGGTACTGCCCGACGTGGCTGCCCGTGAACTCCTCGAACTTCTTCGCCCCGGCGCCCTTGAACCGGAAGGCCACAATGGGCTCGCCCGTGTTCACCTGCCCCTGCTCGAAGGCCGCCCGGGCGTCGGCCAGGTCCGCCCCGGTGACGACGACTTCCTTCTTCAGGGGAACCGTCCGCCGCTCGGGGGCGGGCAGCGTCACCGCCGTCCCCGCGGCATTCCAGGTGCTGCCGGCCGGCAGGGACACCGTGCCGGTATTGACGAACTCGAGCAGTGCCGTCTTGCCGATGAGCCGGATGGCCTGCTGGGGGTCTTCAACCCCCGGCAACTCCACGATGATCCGCCGCTCCCCTTGACGCTGGATGGTCGGCTCGACGACGCCCAGTTCGTCGATGCGGCTGCGGATGATCTCCATCGCCCCGTCCACCGCCTCGGCCGTGGCCTTCACGGCCGGCGTATCCTTGGCTTCCAGGACGATGTGGCTCCCGCCCTGCAGGTCGAGCCCGAGGCTGACCTGCAGCCGGGGGCGCTGCAGGACGGGCCGGCGGTTACGCCACGCGACGGGCGCCGCAGCCAGTTGCACCGCGGCCAGAGCCAGGAGGACGATCAAGACCAGCCACAGACTCCGTAACCTCACCTAACGCCCCCTCACCCAAAAAAAAGACGCCCGAACCTGCGCCAGCCGGTTGCATTATACTGGCCGCCGCACGCCCCGACAAACCCCGCCGTCCGCCTGGACGCCTGCGCGGAGGCCAGTATACCATTAGAGCCGGTATGAACCTGTTCCCCGACGCCGTCGGGGCTTCCGCGGTCCCGCTCCGGCACGGCGATTGTGCGATCTACACTGGAACCTGCTCCTGGGTCGATCCCAGTTTTGCGACCGCATTCTATCCCGAGTCGGTGCGGGCGAAACCGCGCGCCCGGCTGCGCTACTACGCCAGCGTCTTCCCCACTGTGGAGGTGGATGCCTCGTATCACGCGCTGCAGCCGGCCGAGCGCGCCGTGACGTGGACGGAGACGATCCCGGCGCCCTTCCTCTTCAACGTGAAGGCCTTCGCCTGGCTGACCTGGCACGATAGCGATCCGGCCCGTCTGCCCCGGGAGATCTTTGCCGTTCTGCCCAAGCCGCTGCAGGTCGTAAAAAGCCTGTCGCCACTGCGGCTCCCCGAGGAGATCCTGACGGCAACCTGGGACTATTTCGCCGCGTTCGTGGACGCCCTCCGGCTGCGCGAGCGGTTGGGCTATATCCTGTTTCAGTTCCCCAAGGGTCAGGGCTACACGCAGGAACTCTTCAACTACCTGGATGCCTGGGCGCTCTATCTGGCCAACTGGCCGGTCGCGGTGGAAGTGCGCCACCGGGAGTGGCTGGAAGGAAAGGCGCGCTCGACGCTGCTCGGCTACCTGCGCGAGCACAGCTTCGCCCACGTCATCGCGGACCTCGCGCCCGTCCGCTACCTCCCGCCCCCGCTCGTGGAGACCACGACGGACTGGAGCGTCGTCCGCTTCCACGGCCGCAATCCCGCGCTGGCGGAAAAGGGCGTGAGCACGGCCCAGGCCTACGACTACCTCTACCCGAAGGAGGAACTGGCCCCCTGGGCCGAGACCGCGCAGCGGCTGGCCGGAGATGTGCGGCGGCTCTACCTGATGTTCAACAACCACTTTCGCGGCAAGTCCGCGCAGAACGCCCGGGAACTCCACCTGATGCTGCAGGAGCGCCTGGGCGGCTCGGCGGAGGAGATCCGGCCGCCCGTTACCCCGGAGCCTTTCCGTCCCGACGCCGACCTGAGCGCCCGGGAGTAACCGGCCGCAGCGGCTCCCAGACCTCGTCCCACAGCCGCTCCCGCGTGTACCCGAAGGGCTCCAAGACCGTCTCCGCGGCGCGAACCAGCAGTTCGGCGTAGTAGTCCTGGTCGTAGGTCCAGTCCGTCCCCAATAACGTCGCCGGACGGACCCGTTCCTCGCGGATCTTCGCATCCGCATCCACCACGACATACTGGATGGCCTCGCCGGGATGGAGGCGGATGCCGCTCTTGGCCATCAGCCGCGCGGCCAGGGCGATGGGATGGTTGCTGCGGTACCCCTGCGGCTCCTGGGAGATCGTGGCTGTGAGCGCTAAGTCGTGCGGGCCGACGCTCCCCTCGCGCAACCGGACCAGCGCCTCCTCCAGGATGCCCAGCACTGGGGGCAGCCGCGCCTGGAGGGCGGCGATGGTCGGCGCGGCAAACATCTCCTGCAGCATGCGCGCCTGCATCGCCTCCACCAGCGCCGGGACATCGGAGCGGCGCACCTCGATCCCCCGCACTTTGGTGCTGCCGTCCTGAAAGACGCCCATGTAGCGGTTAGGGACGCCCACGCCGGGGTGCAGTCTGGACGGCAGGAAGGCGACCCAGTTGTAGACCCCTTCGACGTAGACGGGGAGGTTGGTCACCCGCTCGATCTCGCGGGTGAGCGCCGCGTACGCCTGCGCCCCCGCGCCGGGTTTCTGCAGCCACATGGAGTCTACCAGGGCGTGCAGCATGCGGAACCCCTGCGCCTCGGCGAGGTCTTTCGCGCGCAGCAGCATCTCTCGGGAATAGGCGGTCGTGGACTCGTGGGCCTCGATGCGTCCGTAGCGCGCGTTACGAAAGCCAAGATAACCGAAACTGTTCGACGTAAGAATACCGCCCTCTATGAAAAAGGCTGTAGGCGCGTGCGCGAGGCCAAAGCAATAGACGAATCGTTCGTCAGGCGCGACTTGTTCCAGCGAAACGACTGGAGCAAAGATCAGCGAGGATTTGATGAGTCGTCTGAAATGACCCAGCTCTTCCGCAAACTGCTTCTCCTGATGCGTCTGCCTAAGAACACGCACAACCTGGGCCTGCTTACTCAACCTCAGCAGCCCACTGGCTTTGACTGGAATCTGAGAGAGCCGTCCATATCTCCCAACAGACTGACGGTAACGGAACGCCTTTCGGTGCTTCGCCGATAACAGGCGACCATCCGCGACAAGCTTCGCTGTCTCCCGGAGGTTCTTGGTCTCGATAACGTAAAGATGACCGTGATGCACGAAGCGATGATCCACGCCCAGCGACGTAAGCAGGAACCCCAGGTCGCGAACAAAGCTAGCATCAGCGCTGGCAATCCGGATGCAGTTCGCACTCCGGCCTATGTGACCATCGCTGCCCACAAGCCCCAGGAGAAACCCCCGCCTTGCTCGACGAGGTCCGTTGAGGATGATTTCTGGAATGCGGAGTTTGCCTCGATCGGCCGAACCAGCCAGGCCGAAGACTTCTCTGAACTTCCGGCCCAGAATGCGGCGAAGTCTAAGCAGGTGGCCGTATTCGTTTCCACCCACATCGAACCTGATCCCTTTGCCCGTGTAACTACCGTCGCCCACGAAGAACCCCAGCAAGAAAGCCAAATCCTCATCGATCTTCACTGAAGCGGGCAGTTTCTGAATGATGCCTCCAGTAAGCTTGCCGCGCCCAATCCGCAGGTCACGTCTTTCCTCCCCCGTGAACTGACCCGGCTCCAGGTGCGAAAGGGGCATGTAACCATACTCACGCCAGTTCCAGATGGTCTTGGCGCAGTACTCGGGGCCGGCTTTGCGGAACATCTCTCTCCAGTTCGCCCGGACAAGTCCCTGAACAGCGGGCCCAAAGACGCGCCAGCGTTTTTGCTCTTCTCGCGTTAACCTCTGCTTCAGTTCCTGGATCAAGTCGATTTCACCGGCCCCCTGCAGCACAACCCCGTCCCATGTCAACGCCAGCGGGACCCAGTCGCCTACCTTAAGCTCATCCGCCCTCTTGCTCTTCAGTTGCCCATTCTGCAGCACGTAACACCGGTGGTTCGGCGTCATGACCATCTCTCTCCCCCACCGCAGGCGCATGCGAATCATGGTGGATGGGACGGGAGATTTGATGACCGACCGGACCTGCTTGACAACAGTCTTCAGGTTCTCGTCGATCCCGGTGACGAAGAGATCGTCCGCTGGCACCTCGCCGTAACGATCCCCTGGAAGATAAGCGTCCACGATCTCGCGGATGGGAGCGATCTTCCAGCGATTCTGATGTTGGTACAGGACCTTCGTCCTCCCCGCCAAACACGTCACCAGACACCATTTCAGCGCCGTCTGGCGCTGGTCGTAGAGCGCGCGCTCGGCGCCGGTGGTCTCACGCTTCCGCTTCTTGTAGTAGGCCCGCCGCTCCAGCAGGTGATCGAGGACCTGCGGCACCAGCCCGCGCCGGCGCTGGCAGACCGTGTGCCCGATCTCGGGGACGACTTCCCCATCCGGGCAACACCCGCAATTTATGGTTTCCGGGGAGACGTTGAAGCGGGCCATGATCGTGGGGTACATCGAGGTGAAGTCCAGCTCGCCCACGCCCTCGAAGACCCCCACGATCGGCTGGTAGGTCAGCCCGCCCTTGTCGGTGCGCAGCAGTTCCTCCGCGGTCTTGAATCCCTCCGGTTCGCTCTTGTGCCAGGGGACCAGGATGCCCTGCTGCACGGCGCGGGCCAGCTGCATCGAGGAGATGGCGGTCCCGGTGGAGGTGCGCCCCAGGCGTTGCACCGGCAGCCGGCTGAGCCGGGCGATCTCCAGCAGCCCGGCCATCTCGGATTCGCTGTAGATGAAGGAGTTGCGCAGGTCGAGGTGCCAGCGCCCGTGCAGGACCCGGGCCCCGGCCTGGTAGACCGTCTTGCCGTAGGTCATGTAGGAGCGGTCGCGGCGGATGCCGATCCCGGCCTGCGGATCCCGGTTCAGGGCCAGCGGGACGCCCGCCCGCTGGGAGAGGCGCAGCAGGCGCGGCAGGAGAAACGCATCGCCCCAGTCCGTCAGCAGCACATCCGGGTCGTAGCGCCCGAGCAGCCGGTTGAGGCTGTGTATGAGGTCCTCTGGCCGCTCGCCAGTCAAGACCACCTCCTCCCCCGCCACCGCCACGGCGAGCTCGCTGCGCCATCCGTGAGCGGGATTGACCGGATCGCCGTCCAGGCGCAGGCGCATCACCACGAACGGCGGCGTGGCGTACTCCAGGTCCTCGGGACGGGAGAGCGGCGTAATCTCCCGCGCGACCCCATCGGTTGCGGCGATGTCGTAGAGGCCGAGGGGAAAGAGCCCGCTCTCGTACAGGAAGAGCTGGGCCGCGCTCAGGTCACAGGTGTAGAGGGTGAGGGCGGGGATCGTCGCGGCCTGCCGCACCGCAGCGGGAAACTGCACCGGCCGGTGGACGGCCACGCGTACCACCGGCACCTCCGCGCCGGAAAAGAGCTCCTGGCGGCCCGTCGGCGCGAGGTCGGCACCGATGCCCTGCGCGGCCAGCGTGCGACCGAGGCGGTCCTGCGCCGCCCGCGGGCCCGCCGCGTAGAAGGCCGGATGGTACTCGAGGCGCAGGCGGTGGGGGCGGCCGCCCTCGTCGAGGAACCACAGCACCATCCCCTCCGCCGCCGGGTAGACATCGAAGAGCCAGGCGCGCAGCACTGCTCCGGGCCCGCCCGCCATCGCGCCTCACCGCCGGGGAGCCGCCGGAAGCCCGGATGGCGTCGGCGCGGAGGGCGCCGGAAGTACGTGGTCCGCCTGCTCGGGGAGACGTCCCGGCTGCGGGAGGTCGGTTCGACCGGGCGCGGAGTCCACCTCGGCGAGGCGCCGCTGCAGGGCGACCACCGCCTTGCCCAGCTCCACGAGCATCGCCAGCAGGATCGTCTCGAACGGGGACGCGTGCGACTGATAGGCGGCGGGCGCGGCGTGGTGGCGGGCCGCGGCGAAGAGACGGTCCAGGATCTCCCGGTCTTCTTTGCGCAGCGCGCGGCGGAACTCGCGAAAGTTGGCCGCTTCCTGGTCGACGACCTGCGTCATGGTCGCCACGGTGCGTCCCATGCGTTCACCCCCTTCTGCGGTCTGCGACCAGCAGTGGGCCGCGGTCTACCACCAGCGGCGGGCGACCAGCGGGCCGATCGCGGGCTGCCACACCCAGGCCGCCCCGCCCCGGGCGCTGATCCGCCACCCGTCCTCCTGCACCTCCACCCGCAGAATCTGCCGCGCCCGCCGCTGCACCTGCGGGAGAAAGGACTCCCTCCCCGCCGGCACCACGGCATCGGGACAGGCCGCCACGACGGTCCAGGGCCACTCCAGGATCCGCTCGAGCGCGGTCAGGATGTTGCGGAAAACCCGCACCGCCTCTGCCCGTTCGATTTCCTCGTCGAGCAGCAACTCCAACGGCCCCGCTAGATAGAGCCCATAGGGATTGAAGCGCGCCCGCGCGCGGGACAGCCGTTCCAGGAGCAACGCCTCCAGCTGGTAGCAGGTGAAAACGCGGGAAATGCGGATCTGCCGCAGGAGGGCCCGCGGCGCCAGTCCCACCCGGCGGGCGATGTCCGCGATCAGGTAGGGATCACAGGCGTTGGCCCCGTCAATCACCAGCAGCGGCCGCTCCGCGATCGCTCCCTGGAGCACCAGGAGCAACCCCACCGTCAGGCAGGCGTCCGGACCGGTCAGGACGACCAGGCCATGAGACGGCGGCGCTTGCAGCAACAGATCTCGGATCAC
>Ga0209172_10001061_pt1 | contig 64603 bp, 65 predicted proteins | sample LarsenN4metaG_FD_184113 | JGI IMG/M metagenome (GOLD analysis project Ga0209172, IMG submission 184113) | Hot spring sediment bacterial and archeal communities from British Columbia, Canada, to study Microbial Dark Matter (Phase II) - Larsen... ...
ATCGGGCCGTTCCGGGTGCCGGATTTCTCCCTGGAAGTCGGCCCCTTTGAACGTCAGGTGCAGGGCCCGCTGGATGTCCTTGGCCAGGCGGTCCTGAAACGCCCGGACCGTGCGGGTGAGACTCGCCCCGGCGAATCCCGGTTCACCGATGTATTCGAGGATCGTCGTGAGGTCGTCCCGCTCGGCCTGCCGGGCGAAGCCACACATGGGACAGCGGGTCTTCCGACCCCTCCACGCAAGCATCCGGGTCGGGTCCCGGCGCCAGCCCGTCAGCCGCTCCCAGACGCGGCGCCCGCGAGTGCGCGGGTGGGCGTCTCGCCGGGCGGCCTGGAGCCGGTCCAGCGTTTCCTGCAGGAGGTGCCGGTAGATCAATGCCACGCCCAGGGCGCTGTTATGGATGCCCGGGAGTATCCACGCGCCCCACCGTTGGGGAGGGAGGGGAGAGTGGGGGGGATTTTCCTGATGGGAGTTGAGGGCGCGGACGAGGCGAGGAATTCCTGGGAAATTCGTTCGACGGTCCGCAACCGGGGCCCGAAACGTCCTGTCCTGATTCGTTGCCTGGAGTTTAAGGGGAGGGTGCGCCGTCGCCACGGCCCTTGATCAGTGCATCGATGCGGGCAATGAGCGCTCGAATATCCTCGTGGAGCGCGCGCTGACCCTCGAGAAGGACGCGGATACCATCGGCAATGCCCCTCAGGGCCTGCTGGAGTTCGAGGTGCTGCTCGCGCATGCGCAGGTCGAGCTGGGTGAAGCGCTGGTCATTGATGCGGTTTGACTCGCGGAGCAAGCGCACCATCTCTTCACTGGATTCCCGGGTGGGCAAGCCCCGGAATCCCGTAACCAACGTGGTCTTCATGTCCGCGAACCCGGTCTGGACCTCCTGCTTCAGATCCGCGAACCCGGTTTGGACCTCCTGCTTCAGATCCGCGAACCCGGTTTGGACCTCCTGCTTCAGATCCGCGAACCCGGTCTGGACCTCCTGCTTCAGATCCGCGAACCCGGTCTGGACCTCCTGCTTCAGATCCGCGAACCCGGTTTGGACCTCCTGCTTCAGGTCGGAGAACCCCGTTTCCACCCGTATCCCTAAGCGGGTGAAGCCGCCCTCGAGGTCTTCGTGCAGGGTGGTCAACGTCACGTCTTGGCGATCAGGATCAGGCATGGGAACTCCTGAGGACCGGAGCATAGCATGGGGGGACCGGCAGGGCAAGAATCACGGCTAGGAAATCTGGATCAGGGGGAGCGGTGTGAGGGCGAGGGCGCTGATCCGGGCGGCGACGGCGCCCGCCACGGCCCGGAAGGCCTGAGCCTGGGCGGAATCCGGTGCACGGACCAGGATCGGCATCCCTTCATCCCCGCTCTGGCGTGTGGCCGGGTCCAGGGGGACCTGGCCGAGGAGGGGGACCTTGTACTCGTCCGCCAGGCGCTGACCCCCGCCCTCTCCAAAGATATTGATCCGCTCCCCGTGGGGGCAAACGTAATAACTCATGTTCTCCACCACCCCCAGGATGGGCACCTGGAGGCGCCGGAACATGTCGGTGCCTTTGCGGACATCCAGGAGTGAGACCTCCTGCGGCGTGGTGATCATCACGGCGCCCGTCAGGGGAATCGCCTGGGAGAGCGTGAGCTGGGCGTCGCCGGTCCCGGGCGGGAGATCAATGATGAGGTAATCGAGTTCCCCCCAATCCACCTCGAACAGGAACTGCTTGATGGTGGAGGAGAGCATGGGGCCCCGAAGGATCGCTGCCTCCCCCTCCTTGAGGAAGAAGGCCAGGGAGATGAGGCGGACGCCGTGACTCACCACGGGGATGATGCGGTCCTGGAACCGCCCGGGCCGGCCGCGGGCCCCCATCATCAGGGGGATGTTGGGACCGTACACGTCCGCGTCCAGAAGACCCATCTGGCAGCCCGCCTGGTGCAGGGCCAGGGCGATATTCACGGCGACCGTGGACTTCCCCACGCCCCCCTTCCCCGAGGAGACGGCAATCGTGTTCTTGATCAGGGGCACCTCATCGCCCACTTGGGCCGCGGCGCGGACCCGGGCCGTCAGATGCACCTGGACCTCGCGCACCCCGGGGACCTTCATCACCTCGTCCTTCACTTGGCGTTCCAGGAGTCCTTTGGCCGGGCAGGCAGGCGTCGTCAGCTCCAGGGTGAAGCTGACCCTGGCCTCCTGGATGGTCAGATTCCGGATGAAGCCGAGGCTCACCACGTCCAGGTTCAGGTCGGGGTCCTTGACCCTCCGGAGGGCGTCGAGGACAGCTTGCTCATTGACCTCGGCCATGACCTGCCTCGCACTGATCTGACGTAGGCTTCCTCAAAATGGAGGAACAGACATCCTGCTTCCGAGGATCATGAGGGAAGTCGCAGGTCCACGGGTATGCGCATGAAACCGGCGGTGGCGAAGTGGGCGTCAAATGCAAAAGCGTACCGGAGGCGCTCCTGGCGCATCAGGGCGAAGGATGTGGCGTCCACGTAGCTAAAGGGATGCTCCGCGTACCGGTGGAGGATCTGATAGGCCTCCCGTTCGAGGCCCTCGGTGACAAAAAACCGCTCAAGCTTCGCCGTCGCCGCAACCGCCCCCAGGAACCGTCGCGCTGCGGCGTACCCTACCATGGTGCGGAGGTAGGTGTATGTTTCGCCGATCACCTGATTGGAGGTCACCAGGGATTTGCAGGACAGCAGGATCGCCGGGAGGGCGGCCACCGCGGAGCGGTGATGGCGATCACTGGCATCCTGAAGGGCCACCCAGCCGCCTGTGTCAACGAAGACTCGTCCGAGGGTCATTGATTTCGGCGGCGTTCCAGGGCAATCAGGTACTTGTCATGCTTGATGGAGCCGTCCCGGATGCGACTTCGACCGACCTGCCCGATCAGTTTCAGCAGAGGCTCGGTGTCCCCGGTCGATCCCTGCTTGAACAGCAGGTCAATGCCCTGCCGGACGAGACTGGCCTTGGAGACCCGACACTTTCGGGCCAGGGCCTCGAGACGGCGGTCCTGCTCTTCGGTCAACATCACCTGGACGCGCGTCATGCCTTCCCTCTCTTCTATTCTTCTATGTGTAACCTAGTGAGGAGCATTACACAACATTCCCCGCCTGTCAAGATATCCAAGGCCTTGTGGCGAGCGACCTTCAAGGCGGACATTTGAAGGGGGCAGTCCGGGGCTTTGATCCCCGCGCAGCAGGGCGCGCAGATATCGATCGGCCGGGGGCTATCAAGGCAGGCGGGGCGGGTATGCATACGGGTGTTGACACGCCCCACTTGCCCTCGTACCCTCCTGACCATGCGCTGGGGTGTCGTCCTCTGTGGCTGCAACGGAACCCTTCAGATGGATCCCAAGCGGATCGGAGTCCGTTTGGGCCTCGCAACCCTGCCTGCCCATTTCACCTGCCTCCCCCGGAACGACATCCACGCCTTCATCGCCCTGGTGAACCGGGAGCGGTTTGACCGGATCGCCGTCGCCTGTTGCGGCCCGGCTGAGCTGTTCCGCGAGGCGGTGGCGGCCGCGGGCGGCGATCCGAACCACGTCCGGGTCGTGAATCTGCGGGAGACCTGCTACTGGCCCCATCCGGAAGGGGCAGAGGCGGAGGTCAAGGCAGTGCGGCTGCTGCGAGCCGCCATGCGCCCGGGGGAGACCGCCCGCTCCGCCCCGGAGGTCCCGGTCAAGGTGGGCGGGACCGTGCTGATCGCCACCGACTCGCCCGCGGGATTCCACCTGGCCCGGCGTCTTTCAGACGTCGGGCGCCCTGTCTTGGTCCTGGACGAGGCGTCTGCTGCCTTTGACCAGGAGTTCATTCACCCGCTGCCCTGGAAGGTCAACTGGGGAAAGGTGACCCGGGTCGAAGGGAGCCTGGGGAACTTTCACGTGGCCGTGGAGCGGACCCAGCCGCTCAGCCTCGACGCGTGCGTGCATTGCCGCCGCTGCATTCCGGTCTGCCACACGTCCGCCATCAGCCACGGGTTGCGCCTGCGGATGGAGCGGTGCGATCAGTGCGGCGATTGCCTCAAGGCCTGCGCGGACGTCGGCGCCATCACGATTCCGCGCCGCGAGCGAGAGACGATCCGGGCCGCGCAGGTCGTGGTGATCACCGGCGACGGCGCACCCGCGGTCTCGCCCCGGACCGGCTATCACCTGCTCCGGTCGCCCAGCCAGGGAGACATGGATGCGGCGGCCTGGAAGATCTTCTCCCTCATGGGCGAGTTCCGGAAGCCCGCCTACGTCGCCTATGACCCGGAGATATGCGCGGGGGGAGCCGCCAACCACGAGAGCTGCGGAATCTGCATCCCGGCCTGTCCCTACCAGGCGATCAGCCGCAACCCGCAGAACCGCCTCCGGGTGCTGGTGGATGCCCAGGCCTGTGAGGGGTGCGGGGCCTGCGTGTCCGCCTGCCCCACCTCGTCCCTTGCGTTCACCGACCCCGCGCCGGCCGATCTGTTTGCCCGGATGGCCGCCCTTCTGGCGCCGATCCCTGGTCACCCCCAGGCGGATCCTCTGGTCCTGGCGTTTCACTGCCCGGAGCGGGGGCAGGAGGCGCTGGTGGACGCAGGCAGATCGAAGATCTCCTACCCGGCCGCGGTGCTTCCCGTTCCGATGGCGTGCCTGCGCCATGTCTCTGAGGCGAACATCCTGGCCGCCTTTCGCATGGGGGCCGCGGGGGTCGCGCTGCTCGGCTGCGAATCCTGTCCCCACGGCGAGCGGGAGCTCTTGTTCCGGAAGCTCGAGGTGACCCGCTCGGTACTCGACGCCTTCGGCCTGGCGGGCGAACGCGTCCGCGTCATCACCGGCGAGGCGGGCGCGAGCCGGCCCATGCTCGAGGCTCTGGAGAGATTCGCCTCCTCCCTCGGGCCGGCCCCCATCAAGTGGGACGGACGATCCGCGCTCCCGGTGGGCAACCGCGAGGTGATCGCGGAGGCGATTATGGCCTTCATGGATGCCGTCGGGCGGGAGCCGGGCCGGATTCCTGTCCCCGCGGGGGAGCCCTTCGGCCTGCCCGAGGTGCAGGTGGCCGGGTGCACCGTGTGCCGGTCCTGCGTGAACGTCTGCCCCACACACGCCTTCCGATTCGTGGAGGAAAGGCAGACCCTGGAACTCAAGCAGATCGCCTGCATCGGCTGCGGCCTGTGCGTCACGGCCTGTCCGGAGCGTGTCATCACCTTGAAGCCGGAACTCTACCTCGACCGGGACGCCCTCGGCTGGCATGGGGTGGTCCAGGACGAGATGGTGCCTTGCGTGAAGTGCGAGCGGCCCTTCATCAACCGGAAGGCGCTGGAGGCCATCGAGGCCAAGGTGTTTTCCATCCAGGCCATCTTGGACACGTTCGCGGGGAGCCGGCGGGGTCTCCTCCGGATGTGCCCGGACTGCCGGGCCGTGGCGGCCGTCGCCGAAATGCAGAAAGGCTGGGAGCCATAGGCGAGCCGGCCCAAGGGGAGGGACCCTGCCGGTCCCCCACCCAGCCCCAGCCCTCCGGGGCTGGCCCGGGTACCCGGGCGGGGAAGAGGCAGGGATGGGGGCCCGTAGGATGGATGCAGGCAGCTGGCAAGGGGCAGCGGGCAGCAGGCAGCGCCCAGAGCTGAATGTTGAATTTCGAACACCCAGTGGGTACCCGAATTTGGCGAGCGCAATAACGCAATAACTCAAGAACTCAAAAACGCAAGAGACTCAACGGACCAGGTAACAGGCAACGCTAGGGGTGCCATGGAAGAGCGCCGGAGGAAACGGCGAGACCGACGAGACGAGCGGGTCCAGGGACAGTCGTTCATGGACGTGACCCGCCAGGCTTTCGTTCGGCACCTTGCCCTGGACAAGTGGCGTGAGATCGAGGACATGCGCGAGACGCTCGGCTTGGACTGGACGCGAGCCGCCGAGGAAGCCTGCCAGTTCCTCTCGCGCGGCCTCTACGCCTCGCTGTGGGTCCGGCAGTGGCAATCGGATGTCCTCCCCGCCGCCCCGGCAGGAGACCCCGGCAAGGTCTTTGCCGCCATCGAGCGGGCCGTGGCCAGTGCCCTCCGTGCGGAGGAGGAGGAACGGAGAAGCCGTGGCGATCGCCCGCTGGACGAGGATCCGGAGTACAAGGCCTTCGTGGACCAGGGCGTTGAAAAACTCCTTCGCCAGCAGGCAGGCGAACTTGAGTCATTCGCATGATCGGTGACCGTGACCTCTTGGCATTCCGCCAGGGTTACTACGATCTTCTGGTGTCCCTCTTCTGGAAAGAGCCAGCCGGCGACCTGCTCGTGGCCCTCCGCCAGGGTATCGAGGACCGCGCCGGAGGGGCGCGCCACGTCCATCCGCTTCTGGGCGAGGGGTGGGCGGAGATCAAGCAGTTCCTGGACTCCGTGGCCGTCGAGCGCCTCGCCGGGACGGTCGCCGACGAGTACACCCGGCTCTTCATCGGCCCGCATGCTGCGGAGATTTACCCGTATGAATCGTACTATCTCACCGCCCGGCTGCTGGATCGTCCCCTGGTAGCCATCCGGAGTTTCCTGGGGGAGATCGGAATCGAGAAGGACGGGGGCTATGCGGAGCCGGAGGACTGCCTCGCCTTTGAGCTGGAAACCATGCGTCGCTTGATCCAGCGCCAATGTTCCGCCTCCGAGCCGGATGCGGAGCTCCGCTGGATCCACTCTCAGGCAACCTTTCTGAAAGAGCATCTCTTCGTGTGGGGACCGGCCGTGGCCAACGATCTCGCGGGGGCCAGGGGGGCCGCGTTCTACCGGGGCGTCGCGAAGCTTCTCCAAGGGTTTCTGGAATTCGAACGGGACCTGTTCAAAGACTGGGGGCCGAGGGAGGTCAAGTCTCTCGAGGATGCCCGCCAAGGCCTGACAGGCCTCGGGACGTGGAAAGGCCCCCTCTTTGATTTGTCCAGCCCAGGTTCAGAGCAGAAGCCAACCCCTCGTCAATAAAGGTTTTTTCACAGTAGCCGCGTGGGGAAGTTTTCTCCATCCACCTCAATTTTTTTACTTGACATCGGGTAGGCCAATGGGAGAGTATTCATCTATATTGTCTGATTCTTCGGCCCATAAAACAATACATCGACTCTGCTATTTCATCCACGCCGCAGACACCACGGGGAGGGGGTGAGGTTGTTGGTCCAAGGTCAGATTCGCCAGCTCGATCCTGCCAAGCGCCTCGCGGTCATCGGGCTTGAGGATGGACGCGAGGTCTCCGTCGCGTTCCCGCCAAAAGCCAACATCGAGGTTCGCGAGCCGTCCACCCTGGGCACCATGGGCGGGACACTGGAGGACCTTCGCGTCGGCTACTGGGTGAACGTGGAGATTCACGAGCATGCTCACAATGCCTGCTCGTGCAGCTCGCTGGTCTGCATCAGCTAGGGAGGGGCGTATGAGCCAGGCAAAGAAATCTGTCGCCCGTCGGACCTTTCTGGTGGGTCTGCTGACGGGCGCCGGTGCAGTCGCAGCCCTGAGCAGCGTGCCCAAGAAGGCGGCGGCGAAGAAGGAAAAAGGGCTGGCCCGAGCGGGCGCATCCATCCAGCCCATCCTGTACCGCCGGACGAAAGAGGTCGAGCGGTATTACAAGACGCTTTACACGTAAGGAGGACGAGGGATGAACCTCAGGCGAATTAATGGGAGCAGCGTCCTCGAGTCCTCTCCCTCCTGGCTTGTGGCGCTGAATCCCGTCGTAGATCGCCGCGGCTTTCTCAAGGCGGCCGGCGTCGGGAGCCTGGGCGTTGCTGCGGCGTTCGCACCACCGCTTTCCCGGCAGGCCGAGGCGCAGGAGAAGGGCGCGCCCCAAGCCCCCAAGCTGGAGCAATTCAAGACGATCTGCACGAAGTGCGCGGTGGGCTGCGGGTTGATCGGGGAGGTGCAGAACGGTGTCTGGGTCAGCCAGGAGCCGTGGTTCGATCACCCCATCAACCAGGGAAGCCTGTGCTCCAAGGGGGCCGCGGCCCGGTCGGCCGTGATCAGCGACAAGAGGCTCCGCTACCCCATGAAGCTGGAAGGGGGCAAGTGGAAGCGGATCTCCTGGGACCAGGCCCTGTCGGAGGTCAGCGCCAAGCTCTTGGACCTCCGGAAGAAGTACGGGCCCGACGCGCTTCACATCTGCTTCTCCGCCCACTACTCCAACGAGAACGGCTACGCCATCCGCAAGTGGGCGGCCATGTGGGGGACGAATAACGCGGACTTCCAAGCCCGGATATGACACTCGACCACTGTGGCCGGTCTGGCCAACGTGTTCGGGTACGGCGCAATGACCAATTCGCAGAACGACATCCGCAACAGTCGGAGCGTTCTGATCATTGGGATGAATCCCGCCGAGAACCACCCCATCTCCATGCAGCATATCCTGACGGCGAAGGAAACCAACCGCGCCGTCATCATCTCGGTGGACCCCCGCTTCACCAAGACATCAGCCTTCGCCAACAAGTACGTCCGGATTCGCTCGGGGACGGACGTGGCGTTCATCTACGGGCTGATCAACGTGATCCTGGCCAACGGCTGGGAGGACAAGAAGTTCATCGCCGAGCGCACCTTCGACTTCGAGGGGCTCAAGGCCGAGGTCGCCAAGTACGACCCCGCCACCGTCGCGGATATTACCGGCTGCTCGCAGGCTGATCTCCAGTGGGTGGCGAGGGCCCTGGCCGAGAACCGCCCGGGCACCATCATCTGGGCCATGGGCGGCACCCAGCACAACCACGGCACGGCGCTGGTCCGGACGTACTGCCACCTCCAGATGGTCCTGGGCAACATGGGAGTGCCGGGTGGCGGCACGGATGTCTTCCGCGGTCACGACGGCATCCAGGGGGTCACCGATGTCGGCGGCGGCCCCGAGACCCTCCCTGGCTACTACGGCATCGGCGAGACGGCCTGGAAGCACTGGGCCAAGGTCTGGGACGTCCCGTACGACTGGCTGGTCTCCCGGTTCAAGTCGAAGCAGATGATGGAGAAGCCGGGCTTCACCGTGGCCCGCTGGTACGAGGGGGTCCTCCTGGATCCCAAGGAGCTTGGCCAGGACGTGAACCTGAAGGCCGTGTTCTTCATGGGCCACTCGACTAACTCGATGCAGCAGATGGATCGGGTGAAGAGGGCCCTGGAGAAGCTCGAGCTGATCGTGGACTTCGATCCCTTCGTCACGAACACGGCGGTGCTGCCCGACCGGCAGGACGGCATCTATCTCCTGCCCATCGGCACCAACTACGAGCAGGTGGGCTCGGCCACCAACACCAACCGCGACCTCCAGTGGCGGCAGAAGGTGGTGAGCCCCGTGTGGGAGGCCCGGAGCGACCTGGCCGTCATGGTGGACCTGGCCGAGCGGCTGGGCTTCAAGAAGCAGTTCATCCACAACTACAAGGGCGACTGGAAGGGCGTGCCGGCCAGCCTGAAGGACGTCAAGGAGCTGCCGGAACAGACGGTGGAGGACGTGCTCCGCGAGATCAACATGGGCGCCCTGTCCATCGGCTACATCGGCCAGACGCCCGAGCGGCTCAAGCGCCAGCAGCAGTGGGCCCACGTCTTCGATGTCCGGACGAAGAAGGCGGTGGGCGGCCCCGTGGACGGCGAGCAGTGGGGCCTCCCGTGGCCGTGCTGGACGGACAAGCACCCCGGCACCCACATCCTCTACCGCACCGACATCCCCGTGGCCGAAGGCGGCGCGGGATTCCGGGCGGTCTGGGGTCCCCAGTCGCCCGACGGCCGGACGATGCTGGCGGCCGAGGGATCAGCGCCAGTCGGCGGCCCGAGCGCGGGGTACCCCGCCCAGAAGGACTACGCGACCGACCTGACGTATGAGGCCATCAAGCAGGCCCTGGCGGAGGGGCGGAATCCCTACGGCAACGGCCGCGCCCGATTCAATTCGTGGAACATCCCGGACCCGGTCCCGGTGCACCGGGAGCCGATTCACAGCCCGCGGCCCGATCTGATCGTCAAGTGGCCGACCTACGATGACGTGAAGGAGCACTACCGGGTCCCGCAGCCGTACAAGAGCATGCAAAAGCCCGACTGGGTCAAGAACTATCCCATCATCCTCACCACAGGCCGCTTCGTCGAGTTCGAGGGCGGTGGGGGACAGGAGCGCAACTCCCTCTGGCTGGTCGAGCTGAACCCGGAGATGTACGTGGAGATGCATCCCAAGGTCGCCCACGACCATGGCCTGCGGCATGGGGACATGTGCTGGATTGAGACCCCGGAGGACATGGACGGAAAGCCCAGCCGGATCAAGGTAAAGGTCAAGGTGACCAAGCGGGTCGGCCCCGATACGGTGTTCCTGCCGTTCCACTTCGGTGGCGTCTTCGAGGGCAAGTCGCTGGCCTCGAAGTTCCCCGAGGGCAACGTGCCGTATGCCATCGGCGAGTCGGCCAACACGGTGACCACCTACGGCTATGACCGGGTCACCCAGATGCAGGAAACCAAGACGAGCCTCTGCCGGATCAAGAAGGCGTAAGGGGGGAGAACGATGGCTGAGACCAATGTGACGGTTCCGTTCCGGCAGGCGGCCGGTCCGGAGATGAAATATGCCCCCTCCCGGCTGAAGTTCTACATCGACGTCAAACGCTGCATCGAGTGCGGCGGGTGCGAGGTGGCATGCAAGAACGAGAATAACGTCCCCGCCGGGATCGCCCGGATCCGCGTCGTGACCGTCAACGAGGGAGAACCGGGCGAGACCAACGTGGCCGTGCCGTGCATGCACTGCTCCAAGGCGCCGTGCGTGGCCGTCTGTCCGGTGGACGCCCTGTTCCACCGCCCGGACGGGATCGTGGCCCTCAACAAGGAGACGTGCATCGGCTGCGGGTACTGCCTCTACGCCTGCCCCTTCGGCGCGCCCCAGTTCCCCAAGGGGGCGCCCTTCGGCGCCCGGGGGGTCATGGACAAGTGCACCTACTGTGCCGGCGGGCCCGAGGTCCCGTTCTCGGAGCGGGAGCGGCGGATGTACGGGGCCAACCGGATTGCCGAGGGGAAGCTCCCCATGTGCGCCTCGGTCTGCGCGACCAAGGCGCTGGTCGCCGGCGACGCCGAAGAGGTGGCCAACGTCGTCCGGATGCGGGTGGCGGCCCGCGGCGCGGGCGGCGGGGCCTGGGGATGGGACGCCGCCTACGGGAAGGGCTACTGATCCTGGAGCCGGTGCCAGTCCAGATTGCGTGCATCGAGAATCCCCACCGGGCGACGCCCGGTGGGGATTTCTGTGACGGGGACCCGGGTCCCGGTGTCCCCGTTTCCGGCGCCGGGGGTGCCCTGGAGCCGGCGCGGGATGCGTCCTGAGGGCGAAGCATGGAGCCCATCGTTCTCTGGCAGCAGAAGTGGGGGGGTGACCTGTACATCCCCGCCTACCTTTTCCTGGGCGGCCTGACGGCCGGCGTCAACATCTCGGCGGCGGTCGCCGACCTCCTGAGCATAAAGTTCAGGCGCTTCGAGTCCTTCTCCCGTGTGGCGGCCATCGCCGCGGTCCCCCTCCTCGCCCTGGCCGGATTTTTCCTGACCTTTCACCTCGGCAAGCCCGAGCGTGGGTTTGGCTTTCCCCTCTTCTTCACCAACTACGAGTCCTGGATGACCCGCGGCGGCTGGGTGGTGGGGGCGGGGTCGCCTCCCGTGGTCCTGTACGCGGCCCTCTGGTACTTCCGGGTCTTCCCGACGTTCCGCCGAATCCTCGCGCTCATCGGCATCCCGGCGCTCGCCCTGCTTGCGGCCTATACCGGATTCCTCCTGGGCGGGACCTGGTTCGTCCCCCTCTGGTCCCCGAAGTTCCTTCCCACCCTCTTTCTGACCTCCGGGCTCACCACCGGGCTGGCGGCCGCCGGTCTTATCTATCTGCTGGTGTGGCCTTTCCTCGGCCAGGAAAGAGACGATCCCCGCTGGGTCCTGCGATGGGTCGGCGCGGCGCTGGCCGTGCTGATCGTGTTCGAGCTGTACGAGATCCAGGCCTTCATGGGTCACCTGGCGGCGCGGGCGCCCGACAAGGCGGTCGTCCTCACAGCGCCGACGGGTGATTTCCGGTCGGCCATGGGGGGCCGCCTGGCCTACGAGTATGTCACCGGAGGGCCTGGGCACCCGTGGAAACTCTTCGGGGGATCGGTGGCCGACGCCGTCGAGGCGGTGAAGCCCCGCAAGACGCTGGCCCCATGGTTCTGGTGGGGGATCATCGGGGTGGGGTTGGCCCTCCCCCTTTTCCTCACCGTCGTTGAGTTCCTGTCGAGTCCGGTCTCCCGCCAACTGGCCACCGGCGTGGCCGCGGTGAAGTTTGCCATGGTCCTTGTCGGGGGCTTCGTCCTTCGGTTGGTGATCGTCTGGGGCGGCGACTTGAAGGCGCCCCTCCCCTACCCCCCGTCGGTATGGCCTGTCCCTGGCATCACGGGCCCGCCTATTCCGGGACTGGGCGGATAACGGAGCATGGGAGAGCCGAGAGCCGAGCACCGGGAACCCTCTGGGTGGGGTCCCCGAGAGCCCCGATGGCAAGGCCCCGCCGCAGCACTGACGGTGGCGGCCCTGCTTCTCGGCCGTGGGCTGACCTGGGTAGACCTGGTGGAGGCGCAGGCGCGGGGCGATGCCAGGAAGGGGCGGGAGCTGTACGTGGAGAAGTGCGCCCTCTGCCACGGCGGCCAGGGGGAGGGCTGGGATTGGACGAAGAAAGTGGAGAGGCCCCCTGTCCCCGTACCCGACCTCGCCGCGGTCACTCCCCAACGCTCCGACCAGTTCCTCTTCGACGTGATCCGGGACGGGGGCGAGGCCGTCGGGAAGAGCCGCTTTATGCCGCCGTTCGGGTTCCAGCTCAGCGATCGGGAGGTGTGGGATCTGGTGGCCTACGTGCGGGTGCTGGGCGGGGGGAAGAAATGACGAGCGGGATGGCCTGGCGGGTCAGGATGGCGGGCGGCTTGCTGGCGGCCGTCGGAGGCCTGCTGCTGTCCCCGCCGGGCTTCGGGTCGCAACATCTGCCGCCGCCCGCGGCCGCACCGCTCCACGAGCCGACCGGGCTCGTTCCCCACGCCATCGCCCTGGGGGACTTCAACGGGGACGGGGTCCCGGACATCGCCGTCCCCGCAGCCGCGGAGCGAAAGGTCACCGTGCTGCTCAGCGACGGGAAGGGCGGATTTGCGGGAAACCACGCTTATCCGACAGGGCGGGGCCCGAGTTGGGTGGAGGTGGGCGACTGGAACGGGGATGGCAAGTTAGACCTGGTCACGGCCAACACGGGAGGCGGAAGTCTCACCCTCTACTTCGGCGATGGGACGGGGAAGTTCGAGAGTCCGCAGGAGATCCCGGGTATCCACGGGCCGGCCTCGGTGGTTGCGTTGCATGCCAATCAGGATCGCCTGGTGGATCTGGCCGTGGTGCAGGCGCGGGAGTCACGCCTGCTGATCCTGGAGAACCTCGGAGGACGCTTCAAGCTCTCTCCGGGGTATGACGTGGGGCGGGCGCCACACATCGTCACCAAGGCCGACCTGAACGGGGACGGCATCTCAGACCTCGTGGTGGGAACCTTTGCCCGGCACGTGCTCTTTGTTTTCCTGGGCAAGGGGGATGGAACCTTCCGGCCGGTCCCGGAGGTCCCGGTGGGGCGCTTCCCCCACTATGTGGCGGTGGGGGACTGGAACCGGGACGGCCGTCAGGACCTCGCGCTAGTTGCCGCAGGCGAGGACGCGATCCACATTTTGGAGGGTGATGGAACGGGTGCTCTGCGGAGGGCCGGGGCGCTCCCGACGGGCAGCAACCCCCACGGGCTCGTGGCGACCGACGTCAACGGGGACGGCGTGACAGACCTGCTGGTCTCAGCCCGGAGCTCGTTCGAGGTGGGTGTCTTTCTCGGGGACGGCAAGGGTGGCTTCGCTCCGCTCCCACCCCTGCGGACAGGCCAGGATGTCATCGCGCTAGCGGCCGGCGACTTCGACCGGGACGGCAAAGCGGATCTGGTCTTGGTCTCGGCAAGCCATCACGCCGTGGTCATGCTGCGGGGAGACGGAAAGGGCGGCTTTTCTCCCTTCGCGGAGGCCGGACCTCCGAAGCCATGAGGACGGCGTGAACCGGGCAGAGACAACCGTGGGAATCGAGACCAAGCAGGCACCGTGGCCCGATTGGCTGGGACACCTATGGATTCCCGTCGGGATCGCCGCCGCCGTGATCACCCTAGCAGGGGTGCTGGTGGTGATGGCGAGCCGGTCGGCCTGGCTCCTGCTGGGCGCGGGCAGGGGGCTCGTCCCCGAGGAGTACTATCACGTCTGGGGCATGCTGATCATGCTCGGCACCACCTTTGGCCAGGCCGCGGGATGGGCCGGGGGAAGCGCCATCGGCTACTACGTCATGACCCTGGTGGGCTTTCGGGCTACCTGGACTACCGCGCGGATCGCGATGAGCCTCGTCTACATCGGCCTCGCGGCCATCCCCCTGTCGGCCTATCACACCTATGATCGCTGGTTGCTTGGAATCCCGCGGCTGGGGCTCGAGGAGTGGATCGCCGCGAACGTCCCCGATTCCCGCTGGTTCCTGCTGACCACCCATGAGGTCGTGGACTATTCCCTCATTCCTCTGGGTGCGGTCTTCCTCGGGCTGCTCTGGGGGCTCGGCGAGCGGGTGAAGGGGAATCCCCCCCTCCAGACGGTCCTGGCCCTGGCCCTGCTGGGGACGTCTCTGGCCGTGGCCCTCTCCCTCGGGATCCACTCCATACTGGTTCACATTCGCCTGTGACCTGGAATTGGCCGAGGGGGGATATGGCGCTTGATTCTTCCGGTGACTCACTGTAGGGTAAGGTTGTCGTGCGACTTGGGGGTTGTGAGGCACCATCCCGGCCAATGGCCGTGAGGCACTGAGATGTCCAGGCGGGTGCGGCTGCACAAATACAGTGGCGGGCGGTTCGAGCCCATGGATATTCCCGTGGTGCAGGAACGCTCCCTCAGCCTGTACGTGAACGGGCAGGAGCTGGTCACGCTGCTCTGCACCCCGAGCAAGCTGGAGGCCCTGGTCGTCGGGTTCCTCTCCTTCGAGGGCATCATCCGCGGGCTGGAGGACATCCAGAGCCTGACCATTCTCGACGAGGACGGGTATGCCGACGTGCGCCTGACGTCCGACTTCGTGCCCCCCCGGCGGCGGGTGCACACCTCGGGCTGCGGGGGCGGGATCACCTTCTCCCTGGAGGCGCACGGGTCCGCCGCCCTCGCGGACAATTCCAGCGTGGACCCGGCATCGTTGTTCCCCCTGATCCGAGAGCTGTACCTGGAGGCCCATTCCTACCGCGAGTCCCGGGGGATTCACGCCGCGGCCTTGGCCGAGGACGGTAAGCTCCTCATCGTGACGGAGGACGTGGGCCGGCACAACGCCATCGATAAGGTATGCGGTGAGGCCATGCTCCGCGGGATCCCGACGGCGGGGAAGATCCTGCTGGCCACGGGCCGCATCTCGTCGGAGATGCTGCGGAAGGCCGCCCACATGGGCACGCCCATCGTGGTCTCGCGCACCTCCGCTACGACCCTGTCCGTGGAGCTGGCCAAACGGTTGGGCCTCACCCTGATCGGGTATGTCCGCGGCGATAGCTTCTACGTCTACAGCCATCCCGAGCGCCTCGTCGCCCCCCGCCCCGCCCCCGTTCTCTCCCGCTAGGGATTTCCCCTGCGGTCCGAAGCCGCCTTGGAATGCCATTGACAACCCGATCCGCCACCGAATAGACTCCCGCCCATCCGAGTCCGTTGTCCCGCAAAGTTCCAGGAGCAACGTCCCGCCGGATCAACTTTCCACCATGTCCACCAGGGCCAGGCGGCCTGGGTCGTTTGCCGTTGACAGCGCACTGGGCAGCGCGTGAGGAGGAACCTATCATGGCACCGAAACGCAAGGGCATGACGCGGCGTGAGTTTCTTCGAGAGGCGGCACTGGCCACGGGCACGCTAAGCCTGGCGGGCCTGACCCCGTTGCCGGCACAGGCAGGGCAGGCGGCCGAGCCGAAGCTCGGCGCCCAGCTCATCGGCAAGCTGGAGGGGCCGGAGCTCGTCCTCGACCCTGCCAAATGGCCAAAGAAGTTCAGCGAGGCCCCCATGCTGGCCGACCTGGTCAAGCAGGGAAAACTTCCCCCGGTGGAGAAGCGCCTCCCTGAGGAGCCGATGGTCGTGAAGCCGGTCCACAGCATCGGGAGGTACGGCGGAACGTGGCGGCGGGGGTTCACCGGTCCGGGAGACGGCGAGAACGGCAATCGCATCGTCTCCATGGACAAGATCCTGTTCTGGGACTACACGGGGAACAAGGTCATGCCCTGCCTGGCGCGGGACTGGAAGGTGAGCGACGACGGTCGGGTCATCGCCATCCTGCTGCGGAAGGGACACAAGTGGTCCGACGGGCATCCTTTCACGGCCGATGACTTTATCTTCTGGTACGAGGAGGTCTACCTGAACAAGGACCTCCAGCCGACGCCGAATCCCGACTTCATGGTCAACGGCAAGCCGGGGACGCTCCGGAAGCGGGACGACTACACCGTCGTCTTCGAGTTCCCCGACCCGAACTATCTGTTCGTGGACATCCTGGCGGGCAGCACGGCCATGGGCGGCGGACAGGCCACGCAGCAGCACTTCAACCGCACCATGGGCGCCTATATGCCGGCCCACTACCTGAAGCAGTTCCACGCCAAGTACGTCTCCCGGGAGGAAGCGGATCGGAAGGCCAAGGCGGCCGGCTTCGACGGCTGGGTGAGTTACATCAAGAACCGGTGGGATTGGCGGCTAAACCCCGAACTGCCGGTCCTGGGTCCCTGGAAGACCGTGAGCCCGATCAACACCCCCACCTGGGTGCTGGAGCGGAATCCCTACTACTATGAAGTGGACACGGCGGGGAACCAGCTCCCCTACATCGACCGGATCAGCATGACCCTGGCGGAGAACCTGGAGGTGCTGAACCTCCGGGCCATCGCCGGCCAGTACGACCTGCAGGAGCGCCACACCGCTCTGGCCAAGCTGCCGGTCTTTCTCGAGAACCGGAGCAAGGGCAACTACGACGTGCGCCTGGACCCGGCCCTGAACGGCTCCGACGCGACGCTGCAGACCAACCAGGCGTACGACGCCGATCCGGAGATCGCCAAGTGGCTCCAGACCCTGGACTTCCGCCGCGCCCTCTCCCTGGGCATTGATCGCGACCAGCTCAACGAGACGTTCTGGCTAGGGGTGGGGACTGCCGGCTCCGTCGCGCCGGCCGAGAGCCTGCCATACAGCCCGGGGCCGGAGTGGCGAAAGAAGTGGTCCACGTACAACCCGAAGCAGGCCAACGAGTTCCTGGATAAGGTTGGCCTTGCCAAGAAGGACGGCGAGGGGTACCGCCTGCGGACGGACGGGAAAGGGCGGCTGCGCCTGGAGCTACTCACTGCGGCGGGCGCCTTCATTCCCCACACCCAGATCGCCGAGATGATCAAGGAGCAGTGGAGGAAGATCGGCATCCAGGGGGACGTGAAGGAGGTGGAGCGGAGCCTGTTCTTCACCAAGATCAAGGGCAACGAGCACCAGATCTCCATCTGGCTGAACGACGGGTCGGAGGTCCTGTACCTCTTCCCGCGGCATGCCCTGCCCGTGGACCCAGTGGAGGCCATGCTGGGGCATCCGATTGCCGACTGGTATGCCAGCGGCGGAACCAAAGGCAAAGAGCCGAAGGACCCGGAACTGAAGAAGGCCCTGGAGCTCTTCCGCACCGCGGCCGGGAAGAAGACCCAGGAGCGGTACAAGATCGCCCAGGAGATCTGGAAGATCATGGTGGACAACCAGTTCAGCATCGGGACGGTCGGCCAGTCTCCGGCGGCCATGGGCGTGCGGATCGTCAGCAAGAAGCTTGGGAATATCCCCTCGCGGCAGGTCAATGCGCAGCATGCCCGGACCCCCAATAGCTCACACCCGGCCACCTTCTACTTCAAGGCTTAGCCAGGAGGAAACGAGGGCCCGGCGGCCGCCCCGCGTTGGCGGGGCGGCCGGCGCCCCTTGCCCGTGGGAAGGCCCATGCTTGCCTATCTGATTCGCCGGCTGTTTCTTGCCATCCTTACGATGTGGGCGGTGTCCGTCCTGTCCTTCGTCATCATCCAGCTCCCCCCGGGCGACTATATCACCACGTACATCGCCCAGATGTCGGCCTCGGGGAGTTTCGTCTCCGCGCAAGAAGCCGAGGCCCTGCGCCAGCAGTACGGCCTGGACAAGCCGCTGTACATCCAGTACTTGCGCTGGATGACCCTGATCCTCCAAGGCAATTTCGGCATGGCGCTGGAGTACAGCCGCCCCGTCGCCGAAGTCATCGGGGACCGCTTGTGGCTCACCATGGTGGTCTCCGTGGCGGCGATTCTCTTGACCTGGCTCCTGGCGTTGCCCATTGGGATCTACTCGGCGGTGCGGCAGTATTCCATCGGCGACTACATCGCGACGTTCGTGGGCTTCATCGGCCTGGCGGTACCCAGCTTCATGCTGGCCCTGATCCTCATGTATCTCGGGTTCACTCTGCTCAATGCCAACATCGGCGGCCTCTTTTCTGACGAGCTGGCGGAAGCGCCGTGGAGCCTGGCCAAGCTCTGGGATCTCACGAAGCATCTGCCGCTTCCCGCCCTGATCCTGGGCCTGGGCGGGACGGCCCAGTTGATCCGCATCATGCGGGCGAATCTCCTGGATGAGCTGGGCAAGCCGTACGTCGTGACCGCCCGCGCCCGAGGACTGCCGGAGAGGCGCGTGATCCTGAAGTACCCGGTGCGGGTGGCCCTGAATCCGTTCGCCTCCACGATCGGCTACCTGTTTCCCTACGTCGTGTCGGGGAGCATCATCGTCTCCCTCGTGCTCAGCCTGCCGACGGTGGGACCCCTGCTGCTCAAGGCCCTGATCGCGCAGGATATGTTTCTGGCGGGGACTATCGTCCTGCTCTTGGGCGTGATGACGGTCGTCGGCACGTTCATCTCGGATCTGCTCCTGATATGGATAGATCCTCGCATCAAGTTCGAAGGCAGGTAGTCGAGGACCCGGGAAGGACTCCCGATCAGCCCGGGCCTCACCTCCCGCCCGAGATCGGGCTCCCGACGCCGGAGGCCGAGGAGCGCGTCTCCGTCGCCACCCAATGGCAGTTGATGTGGTGGCGATTTCGCAAGCACCGGCTCGCCATGGTCAGCACCGCCGTGGTGCTGCTCTTCTACCTCGCGGTCGTCTTTGCCGACTTCCTGGCCTATTCCAACCCGCTGGCCTCCGAGGCGCAGCGCTCCCTGCTTCCGCCGCAGCGCATCCACTGGTTCGACAAGGGACGCTTCTCCCCCCACGTGTATGGACTCTCGGGGCGCCGCGACCCGGTGACCTTCAAGCGGGTCTACACGCCGGACCCGGAGAAGAAGATTCCGGTCCGCTTCTTCGCCTCGGGGTTCGAGTATCGCCTGTTGGGCCTCATTCCTGCTCACCGGCATCTGATCGGCGTCGAGGGGGCGGCCCCGGAGGAGACGCTGTTCCTCCTGGGCACCGATGAGCAAGGCCGGGACCTCTGGTCCCGCCTGATGTATGGCACCCGGACCTCTCTGACCATCGGGTTGGTGGGCGTGACTCTCAGCCTGCTCTTGGGCGTCTTCCTGGGCGGGATCTCGGGCTTCTACGGCGGCATCATCGACACGATCATTCAGCGTGTTATCGAGATCCTGCGATCCATCCCGACCATCCCCTTGTGGATGGGTCTGGCGGCGGCCCTGCCCAACGATTGGGACATCCTGCGGGTGTACTTTGCCATTACCATCATCATCTCCCTGATCGGTTGGACAGAGCTGGCCCGGGTGGTGCGCGGCCGATTCCTGTCGCTCCGTGAGGAGGATTTCGTGATGGCGGCCGAGCTGGCCGGATGCGGCCAGATGCGGATCATCTTCACGCATCTGGTGCCATCCTTTTTGAGCCATATCATCGCGGCGACGACGCTGGCGATCCCGGCCATGATCATCAGCGAGACGTCCCTGAGCTTCCTGGGCCTCGGGCTTCGGCCCCCGGCCATCAGCTGGGGGGTCCTGCTGCAGCAGGCCCAGAACATTCAGGCCCTGGCGATCTCGCCGTGGCTGCTCATCCCCGCGATCCCGGTCATCGTCGTGATCCTGGCGTTCAACTTCATGGGGGACGGCCTCCGGGATGCGGCCGACCCGTATGGCCAGTAAGCCCGACTCCCCCCTTTCCTCACCCTCTCCCCCGGGTACCCCCTGCGTGGGAGAGGGGTGGGGGTGAGGGGGTCTCGGTGCTGCTGACGGAAGTGAGCACACATGCACGCTGATCAGGCGCCGATCTTGTCGGTTCGTGACCTGAAGACCTACTTCTTCCAGGAGGAGGGAACGGTCAGGGCCGTTGACGGCGCCAGCTTTGACAGCTATTCGCGAAAGACCTTGGGGATCGTGGGCGAGAGCGGCTGCGGCAAAAGCGTGACGGCCAAGTCTATCCTTCGGATCGTCGAGCGTCCCGGCCGCATCGTGGGCGGCTCCATCCTGCTTCGCCGGGAATCCGGGAATGGCCAGCCGACCGACCTGGACTTGACCCGGTTGGACCCCGGGGGGGCGGAAATGCGCCAAATTCGGGGCGGAGACATCGCCCTCGTGTTCCAGGAACCCATGACCTCCTTCAGCCCCGTGCACACCATCGGGAACCAGATGATCGAGACGATCCGGCTCCACCAGGGCGTGGCCGAGCAGCAAGCCCGAGGGCGGGCTGTCGAGATGCTGCGCCTGGTCGGGATCCCGAATCCCGAGCGGCGCATTGACGAGTTTGCGTTCCAGTTGAGCGGCGGGTTGCGCCAGCGCGCCATGATCGCCATGGCTCTGTCGTGTGGGCCCCGGATCCTGATCGCCGATGAGCCGACGACGGCCCTGGACGTTACGACCCAGGCCCAGATCCTGGATCTCCTGCGGGAGCTTCAAGAGCGCGAGGGCATGACGATCATCCTGATCACTCACAACCTGGGCGTCGTGGCCGAGATGTGTGACGAGGTGGTGGTGATGTACCTCGGCCGTGTGGTGGAGCAGGGCCCGGTGGACGCCATCTTCCACGCCCCGAAGCATCCGTACACCCAGGCCCTCCTACGCTCCATCCCCAGCATTCACGCTCCGGTACGTGCCGAGCTGCCGACCATCGCGGGGTCCATCCCGCACCCGTATAACCGGCCGGCCGGCTGTCCGTTCTATCCCCGTTGCCCGGATTTCATGCCGGGAACCTGCGATCGGAACGAGCCGGGCCTGCGTCCGGTATCGGACGGTCAGGCCGTAAGCTGTTTCCTCTACCACCCGTCATGAGTTCTCATGAGCCTCCATGCCACCTGTGATCGGTTCGAATGCCCTTCGCACCCCGTCTCGCCGGGTGCCCTCGGGGTGGGCCGCGAGCGTTGTTTGCTTTTCCCCTCTCCCCCGGTGGGAGAGGCTAGGGTGAGGGGGGAGTGTGAGCGAGACAAACGATGCGACTCCTGGAAGTGAAAGGTCTTCAAAAGTTCTTCCCGATCCGCAAGGGGTTCCTGAAGCGGGAGATCGGACAGGTCCGCGCGGTGGACGATGTGAGCTTCCACGTGGAGAAAGGGGAGACGCTCTCCCTCGTCGGGGAAAGCGGCTGCGGGAAAACGACGACCGCCCGGTGCATCCTGCGGGCTCTGACTCCCACGGCGGGTCAGATCCTCTTTCGGGGCAATGGCGGAAATGTGCTGGACGTGGCTACATTGCCCAAGGCTCAACTTCGCCCCTTGCGCCGCCAGATGCAGATGATCTTCCAGGATCCGTTTTCCTCCCTTAATCCCCGACGCACCCTTTTTGACATCGTGGCCGAGCCCCTGGTAGCCAATAGGATTGGGACCCGCCAGGAGCAGGGAGAACGGGTGGCGGAACTCCTGCGCATGGTGGGCCTGCGTCCCGAGTACATGCGGCGGTATCCCCACGCCTTTTCGGGAGGGCAGCGCCAGCGGATCGGGATCGCCCGGGCCCTCGCCCTCAACCCCAGCCTGATCGTTGCCGACGAGCCGGTGTCGGCCCTGGATGTGTCGGTGCAGGCGCAGATCCTCAACCTGATGCTGGCCCTCCAGAAACAACTGGGCCTGGCCTACCTTTTCGTGGCCCATGACCTGAGCGTGGTCAAGCACGTGAGTGATCGGGTGGCCGTCATGTACGTCGGCCAGATCGTGGAGATGGCGGACACACCGCGGCTGTTCGCGATGCCGAAGCACCCCTACACGGAAGCGTTGCTGTCGGCGGTGCCGAAGCCGGATCCCCGCCTGCGCGCCCAGCGCATCGTCCTGGAGGGAGACGTCGCCGACCCGGCGAATCCCCCGTCCGGTTGCTACTTCCATCCCCGATGCCGGTACGCCCAGGAGGTCTGTCGGACGAGGACCCCCGTGCTGGAAGAGATCGCCCCGGGTCAGTTCGTGAGCTGCCACCGGGCCCGGGAGCTGACCCTGCAGGGAGTGGCCGGGTAATCGCGAGACAAGGAGACAGGGGGACACAGAACGCAAAGAGCAAAGTGCTAAGCGCGGAGCGCAAGGCGCAAGGGCCAGCGAGCAGGCGGGAGGCAGGGCTGAAATTCGAATCTCGAATTTCGCGGACTCAACAACTCAAAAACTCAAGAGACTCAATGGACCGGGGAACGGGGCAGGAGGCAGCGAGACGAAGAGACGGGGAGATATGGGGAGCCGGAGAGGGAAGACTGAAAAGGGATGGTCGTGGGAGAGGGCGCTGTGTGGAGTGATCCCGCCCATGATTTCGCCGCTGACCGCCTCGGGTGAACCGGATGAGGCAGCCATCCGGAAGCTGGTGGGGCACACCCTTGGCGGCGGGTGTAGTGGCCTCTTCGTCCTGGGTGGCTGTGGCGAGGGGGCGTGGCTCACCACCACGCAACGGGGAATCGTCATCCGGGCCGCGGTCCGGGCCGTGGCTGGCCGGGTACCGATCCTGGTGGGCCTCATGCTGCCGACGACGGGGCCGGCTGCCGATGCCGCCCGCCAGGCGGCGGATGAGGGCGCCGACGCCCTAGTGGTCGGGTCGCCGTACTACTATCCGGTGGATGCCGGAATCCAGGAACGCCACGTTGAAGCCGTGCTCAAGGCTGTGTCCCTCCCGGCGTTGCTGTATAACATCCCACAGTGCACCCATCACGCGCTTGTGCCGGCGACCGTCGCGCGGCTCGCTGGGGATGAGCGCATCTTGGGGATCAAGGATTCCGCCGGCAACTTCGAGGTCTTTCAGCAATTTCTTGCACTCAAATGTTCTCGCCCCACATTCATGGTGCTCCAGGGGGACGAGTCGCTGGCGGCGGCCAGCTTGCTCCAGGGGGGAGATGGGCTCGTGCCTGGGATGTCGAATTTCGCCCCCCAGCTCTTCGTTGCCTTGCACCAGGCGGCGAGGAAGGGAGATGTCGCGACCTGCGTGGAGCTCCAGAACACCATCACGGATCTTGCCACCTTGCACAGCCATGGCCACTGGCTTCCGGCCCTCAAGGCGGCCTGCGCCCTGATTGGATTGGGCAACGGGCATCCGTCCCCCCCGCTTGCCCGGGCCTCCGAGGAACATCGCCAGGCCATCGAATCGATCCTCCGTCGGCACCAGTTACTCCCACGCCACCGATCCCCCGGCCTCTGTAAACGGCACTCCCGTCATTCATCAGGCGCTTGAGGGGATCCCGGCAACCGCGTCGGCATGGGATTGGAGAAATCGAACTTTTCGAGCAACGTCCCCCTCGCAGGTCCCCTTCGCGGTCTCGGCCTCGCCGGAGCGCGGCTCCTGGGGATGGACGCGGGGCGAATCGCCGGGCCCTCGACCTGCCGACAGATCCTTGCGCGGTTCGAAGATCCGGCACGTCTGGACCGACTTTTCCTCGATGTGGCGCGAGGACTGCGCGCAACCCAGGATGGTGTTGCCGCGGCGGGCGAACTGCTCGCCCAATTCAAGGCGGGATTTCAGGAGGTTCGGTTCAACGAGTTCTCCCAGTAGGAGTCTTTGCCCTGGGTGTCTCCTGGTCCCATGAGGCATACAGCTCTTCTGGGGGGTCATTTGAATGTAACCGATTGAATTCATGGACTAAAAGTTGTGAAAAGTTGCTCTTGACAAGTATCGGCTCAGGTTTTATATTGCCTTTCGAGTAAATACTCAAGGCGCGATTCGCCGGAGGGATGTTAGATGCGCTTTGATCAGTTCACGTTCAAGGCCCAGGAAGCCATCCAGACTGCCCAAAAGACTGCCGACGAGCTCCAGCACCAGGGTGTGGATGTGGAGCACCTACTCCTGGCACTGGTGGAGCAATCAGACGGAATCCTCCTTCCCCTGCTGCAAAAGGTCGGGGCGAGCCCCAGGCAGATTGCTGCCTCGCTGCGCCAGGAACTTGGGAAGCTCCCGAAGGTCTATGGGCCGACCCAGACCTACATCACTCCCAGGCTGAATGAGGTCTTCAAGCGGGCCCAGGAAGAGGCGGGACGGCTCAAAGACGAGTACATCAGCGTCGAGCACCTGCTCCTCGCCACCCTCGATGAGTCCACCGGTATCTCCGCCCAAGTCCTGAAATCGAACGGGGTCACCAAGGACAAGATCTATTTGGCACTCCAGACGGTCCGGGGCGGCCAACGGGTGACCGACCCGAGTCCGGAGGAGAAATACCAAGCCCTGGAGCGGTACAGCCGGGACCTCACGGACCTGGCGCAGAAGGGAAAGTTGGATCCCGTCATCGGGCGGGATGAGGAGATCCGGCGGGTCATCCAGGTGCTCTCGCGCCGGACGAAGAACAACCCGGTCCTGATCGGCGAACCGGGCGTGGGGAAGACGGCCATCGTGGAGGGGTTGGCGCAGCGGATCATCCGGGGAGACGTGCCAGAGTCCCTGAAACAGAAGCGCGTCGTGGCCCTGGACCTGGGGGCGCTCGTGGCCGGCACGAAGTACCGCGGAGAATTCGAAGACCGGCTCAAGGCCCTGCTTCGAGAGGTGACCGAGGCCGAGGGCCGCATCATCCTGTTTATCGACGAACTGCACACCCTCGTCGGGGCCGGCGCGGCCGAAGGCGCCGTGGACGCCAGCAACATGCTGAAGCCCGCGCTGGCCCGCGGGGAGCTGCGCTGCGTGGGTGCCACCACGCTGGACGAGTACCGCAAGCGCATCGAGAAGGATGCGGCGTTGGAGCGGCGGTTCCAGCCGATCGTCGTGCGCCAGCCCAGCGTGGAGGAAACCATCTCGATTCTGCGCGGCCTGCGGGAGCGCTATGAGGTCCACCACGGGGTCCGGATCAAGGACTCGGCCCTGGTGGCGGCCGCGACGCTGTCGCACCGGTACATCACCGACCGCTTCCTGCCGGACAAGGCCATCGACCTGGTGGACGAGGCCGCCAGCATGCTGCGGATGGAGATGGACAGCCTGCCCACGGAGCTGGACGAGGTCGAGCGGAAGATCCGCCAGCTCGGCATCGAGCGGGAGGCGATGAAGCGCGAGACCGATCCGGATACGCTGGAGCGGCTGGAGCGGCTGGAGGCCGAGTTTGCCGAGCTGGAGAAGCGGCAAGCGGACCTGAACCGGCGCTGGGAGAAGGAGAAGGCCAGCATCCAGCGCATCCGCGCCCTGAAGGAGCGGATCGAGGCGGCGCGCCTCCAGGCGGAAAAGGCCGAGCGCGAGGGGAACTTGGGGAAGGTCGCCGAGATCCGCTATGGCACACTGGCCGGCTTGGAGAAGGAGCTCAAAGTCGAGCAGGCGGCCCTGGGCGCCCTGGAGGGACAGGAACGGATGCTCAAGGAGGAGGTGGACGAGGAGGACATCGCCCAGGTGATCTCCCGCTGGACCGGGATCCCGGTGGCCAAGATGCTCCAGACCGAGACCCAGAAACTCCTCCAGATGGAAGACCGGCTGCGCCTGCGGGTGGTGGGCCAGTCCGAGGCCATCATCGCGGTCAGCAACGCCATCCGACGGGCCCGCGCCGGGCTGCAGGACGAGAACCGGCCCCTCGGATCCTTCCTGTTCCTGGGGCCGACCGGGGTCGGCAAGACGGAACTGGCGCGGGCGCTGGCGGAATTTCTCTTCGACGACGAGCGGGCCCTGGTGCGCCTGGACATGTCCGAGTTCATGGAGAAGCACTCGGTGGCCCGCCTGATCGGCGCCCCGCCCGGCTACGTGGGATACGAGGAGGGCGGCACCCTCACCGAGGCGGTCCGGCGCCGGCCCTACACCGTGATCCTCTTCGACGAGATCGAGAAGGCCCACGCCGAGGTCTTCAACATCTTGCTCCAGGTGCTGGACGAAGGGCGGCTCACCGATGGCCACGGGCGCACGGTGGACTTCAAGAACACGTTGATCATCATGACCTCCAACCTGGGCAGCCAGTACATCATGCAGGAGGATCTGGACGAGGGCGAGATTCGCGAGAAGGTCACCGACCTGCTGAAGACGGCCTTTCGTCCCGAGTTCTTGAACCGCGTGGATGAGACCGTGATTTTCAGCCGGCTGGGGCTGACGCAGATCAAGCAGATCGTCAACATCCAGCTCGGGTACCTGCAGCGCCGGCTGGCCGGTCGGAAACTGGACCTTTCGGTTTCCGAGCGGATGCGGGAGTACCTCGCCCGCCAGGGGTACGACCCGGTATATGGAGCGCGGCCGCTCAAGCGGGCCATCCAGCGGCTGGTGCAGGACCCGCTGGCGCGGCGCCTCTTGGAAGGCGAATTCCAGGAGGGGGACCGCATCCAGGCGGACATCCAGGGAGATGAGATTGTGTTCTTCCGGGAGGAGCCGGCTGCCGCGCCCGGCAAGCGTGAAGGGTGAGCCGGGAACCGAGAGCCGGGTACCCACGCAAGAGCGTGGGTGGCTGAGGACCGGACGAGCCAAAGGCAGGAGGAGGCTGGCAGCAGGCAGGAGGCGGAAAGCAGAAGACAGTGAGCACCAAGACACCAAACGCCCTTTCGGACGCTCCGAAAGGGCGCTGGTTTCAAGGAGTCTCGTTTCTCTGAGGAAAAGGCATTATCCGATCTTGGCGTTCTTGTCCCGCCCATGGCGGGATTGGCGGTTGGTGGCTCTGGATCGGGGCTAGCAGGAGGGGACTTGGGGGAAATCTCGGAGCAGGCCCAGCAGGTGGTCGAGGTTGAGGGGCTTGTCGCAATAGTGCGAGGCCCCGCGAGCAATCGCCTCACGCCGGATGTCATCCGTGCCGAAAGCGGTCATGACGATGACGTAGGTGCGGGGGGAACGCCTCTTCAGGACGGTCAACAGATCGAGGCCGGCGGTCGTCTCGGTGCCCGAAAGTCGGACGTCCAGGAGGGCCAGGTCAAACGCCTGTTTCTGGATCGCCTCCTCGGCCTCTTCCCGACTGACGCAGGGAATGACCTCGGCCCCGGCCCGTCGCAGTAAGTGCGACAGGCCCAAGAGGATTGTCGGTTCGTCATCGACCAGAAGAATACGCGTCGTAGCGGACATATAGCCCTCTGCCAGGAATCCGGGCAGGCCGGCCGACCGGGAATCGGATTCCTGACCTCCGCGCCGTGGGAGAAGCAAGGGCTGTACCAAGGGGATTTAGGAGAGGCCGTACCGACGAATCTTGTCCTGGAGAGTTGAGCGCGAGATACCTAGCATTCGCGCAGCCTGACTGCGGTTTCCCGACACCGAGGCAAGCACCTCGGTGATATAGCGCTTTTCCATGTCCTCCAGCGTCCCGAACCCGCCCGATGGGATTCGCTCGACCTCCGGACCCGCTGCCGCCGCGGGCGTCTCCACAGGGGCAAGGATCGGCGGGACGGGCATGACCCCGGCGAGCTGTTGCATCTCCACGGGAAGACAGGAGACGGGCATTGTTTCACCCTGGCACAGGATCATCCCGCGCTCTGTGACATTTCGAAGCTCACGGACATTCCCCGGCCATGAGTAGGCCAGGAGGACCTGCTGTGCCTCCGGGCTGAATCCCCGGATGCGCTTCTTGAGCATTCCATTGAACTCTTGGACGAACAGGTCCGCCAGGACGAGAATGTCGTTCCCCCGTTCCCGCAGCGGCGGGACCGCCAGCGGCATCACCTTCAGCCGGTAGTACAGGTCCTCCCGGAACGTCTTGTTTTCCACCAGCTTGGCCAGATCCTTGTTGCTGGCAGTGATCACCCGCACGTCCACGGAGATATCTCGCGTCCCGCCCACCCGGCGGAAGGTCCGGTTTTCCAGGACCCGCAGGAACTTGGGCTGAATGGCGAGGGGCATGTCGCCGATCTCATCCAGGAACAGCGTGCCACCATCGGCGATCTCCAGGAGACCCCGCTTCAAGCTCTTGGCGTCAGTGAAGGCGCCTCGCTCGTGCCCGAACAACTCCGATTCCAGCAGGTGCTCGGACAGGCCCGCGCAATTGATCTCGAGGAAGGGCTTGTCCGCCCGCGCGCTCCGATAGTGGATGGCACGGGCCACCAACTCCTTGCCCGAGCCGCTCTCCCCCTGAACCAGGACGGTCGTCTGCGGGGCCTTGGCCAGGAGGTCCACCATGGAGTGGATTTCCCGGATGACCGGCGAGGTGCCGGGGATCTGGGTCGGGGTGCGCCCATGCGCCTGGTATCGGTAGTAGCGGTTCTCGCGCCGGAGCTTCAGCATCTCCAGCGCCCGCTCCACACGGACCTCGGTCACCTCCAGGCTGCTGGGGTCCTTTTCGAGGAAGTCCTCTGCCCCCTTCTTGATCGCCGTGACGGCGACCTCGACGCTGCCATGCCCGGTCAGCAGGATGACCGCCGCCTCGGGGCACACACCCTTGAGACGCTCCAGCACCTCGATGCCGTCTCCGTCGGGGAGCCGGAGATCCAGCAGGATGACCTCCGGCTCCTCCACCTGGGCGATCTGCATCGCGGCCGCGCCGCTCTCCGCCTCGCAGGCGCGATACCCCTTGCGCTCCAGGAGGTGGCGGAGGCTCTTCCGGATGGTCGGCTGGTCGTCAACGATGAGGACTGTCGGTGGCATGGGACCCGTTGGACGCGAGTCGTCCTACGCCTGTGGTGGCGCCATCAGGGTTGTGACGGTGCCGGCCTGAGCGGGAGCGCCACGGTAAAGGTGCTTCCGGTGTGCTCGACGCTCTCCACACCGATGGCGCCGCCGTGATCCTCCACAATGCGGCGGCAAATGGCCAGGCCAAGGCCCGACCCGGTGGACTTCGTCGTGAAGAACAGGTCGAAGATCCGCTCCAGGTCCGCGGCCGGAATACCGACTCCGGTGTCGATGACCTGGCTCACCACGTACACCGTGGAGGGGTCTCCGTCCCCCGCCTGCAGGGCGAGGCCGCGCTGCACGGGGGCAGGCAGGGCGGACAGCGTGCTCCGGGAGAGACGGATCGTGATCTGACCGCCCGGCGGGGTCGCCTGGATGGCATTCTTGAGGAGATTCAAGAACACCTGGCGCAGCTTGTTCCCATCCGCCAGGATCGAAGGCAACCCCTCCTGAAACTCCCGGGTGACCTTCACCTTGGCCTCGGCCAGCTCCTCCTTGGCCAGGCCGAGGATCTCCTCCCAGATCTGGTCCACGGCCTGGTGTGTCCGCTGGAGCTTGGAGGGCCGCCCGTAATCCAGCAGGTCCTCCACCAGCGTGTTCAGGCGCTTGATCTCCGCCTGCATGGCGGCCAGGAGCTCCTGGTGTACTTGCCCGAACTTCACCTCGGTCAGGAGGATCTGTGTCACCGAACTGATGCCGAAGAGGGGGTTTCGGATCTCGTGGGCGACCCCCGCGGCTACCTCGCCGATCGCAGCCAGCCGGTCCTTGCGCCGGACCTCCGCCCGGATGGCGCGGAGATCGGACAGATCGCGGAAGATGATGATGGTCCCCTCGGGTTGGCCCGAGGCATCGAGCAAAACGGAGTTGTTGAAGCCGAGCGGCACGATCCGGCCGTCGGGACGGGTGAGATCCAGCTCTCGCAGGACGGAGCCGACCTTGACCTCCAGCAGGGGTTCGGTGCCCGGAAAAAGGTCCTGGATGCGCTTTCCGACCATCTGGGTTCCGCTCACGCCCAAGGTCTCCTGGCCATGGTTGTTGATCATCCAAATCTTGCCGTCCCGATCCGTGACCAGGAGCCCGCTGCCCATGTGGGAGATGATGTTCTCCATGAGCTGCCGACCCCGGCTGATCTCCAGTGTCTGGGCCTTGACCTGATCCTGGAGTTCGCGCAGGAGGCGCTTGTTCTCCTTGAAGAGCCGGTGCCGTTCCACGGCACGCCGGGTTGAGTAGATCAGGTCGCTGGGTTCGAAGGGCTTGGGGAGGAAATCGTACGCCCCCATTTTGAGGAGGTCGATGACCCGGCTCTGGGAGGAGTGGGCGGTCATGACGACCACCGGGATCTCGGGAAGCTCCTGCCCAAGGATCTGGAGGGCGTCGAAGCCGCTCATCCGCGGCATCATGAGGTCGAGGAGGATAGCGCCGACATCCTCCTGCCGGGCGAGGCGCAAGCCCTCGTCGGCATCCTGGGCGGCCAGGACGCGGTAGCCCTCGCCGGCGATGATCTCGACGCACAGTTCGCGGACGAACCGTTCGTCGTCCACGATCAGGATCGTCTCGGTGGGTGGGGACATCTGGGGTTCCATGCCGGACAGACGATACCAAAGCCGAGGCCGGCCTTTCAAGGAGAATCTGGGGCCATCGGCTCGCGCGGGAAGGGGAATTTCCATTGACGACCGTGGACGGCTTCTCTACTCTTGGGCGGAGGAGCAGATGGGCTCAGGAGCCGAGGAGCAGCGGGGATACCGCAAGCAATGCGTAGGGTGAGCATCCTCCGTCGCGTGGAGAAGGCGTTGCGGGAAGCCGGCGTCGGGCCGGGTCACCGCCTTCTGGCGGCCGTCTCGGGAGGGGTGGATTCCATGGTCCTCCTGGACGCCCTGGTCTGCCTCCGTGAGCGCCTGGGCATCCGGGTCCACGTCGCCCACGTCCACCACGGCCTGCGGGGACGCGCCGCCGACGGTGATGCGGCTTTCGTCACGGCCGAGGCGGCCTGCCGGGGGCTGGGGGTGTGCATCGCCCGCCTGCACCCGAGGGAGCGGCCCCCCGGGGAATCGGTGCAGGCCTGGGCACGGGCGGCCCGCTACCACCATCTGGACGCCATGGCAGAGCGGATGGGGGCCTCCTACATTGCCGTGGCCCATACCCAGGACGATCAGGCGGAGACGGTGTTGCTGAACCTCCTGCGGGGGACGGGACCTGGGGGTCTGGCCGGCATTCCCCCGACTCGGCGTCGCATCCTGCGGCCTCTGCTCCAGGTATCCCGAGCCGAGGTGGAGGCCTACGCGAGCAGTCGGCAGGTGGAATTCCGGACGGATGCCTCGAACGCCTCGGACACCTACCGCCGGAACCGGGTCCGCCACCACCTGCTCCCCCTGCTGGTCAAGGAGTACAATCCCCGAATCGTCGAGTCGCTGGCCGACCTGGCGCGCCTGATGCGCGAGGACGAGGCCGCCCTGGCGGTCCAGGCCGATCGGTTGCTGGCGGAGAGCGGTCGTCGGGTGGATCGCACCGTCATCCTCGACGTAGCCACCCTGGCCGCGGTCCCGCCCTCTGTGGTGCGTCGCGCGTTTCGCGGGGCGTTCCAGCAGGCGTCGCAGGCGCCCCCTGGCCTGACGCGCCGCCATCTCGACGCCTTGTGCGGCCTGCTCTCGAGTGGGGGCGCGGTCCGGCTTCCCGGTGGGTTCGTGGCCCGGCGGGCCGGAAAGGAGATCCGGATCGGACGGCCAGACCCGGAACCTCCAACGCCGGGGGCGGTTCCTCCGGCAAGGGTCCCGGTCCGTCCCGGGATTTGGACGAGGTGGCCGCCCCTCGCCTGTCGTCTCCGCGTGAGACGGCTGGCGTCCGGCCGGGTTCCGCCGGGCCATCCGACCCGCTGGCAGGCGGTGCTGAGCCCCCAGGTGCTCCTCGCACCGCTCAGTCTCCGCGCCCGGCGTCCCGGTGATCGCTTCCGGCCCCTGGGGATGCAGGGCCGAAAGACGCTCCAGGATTTCTTCGTCGATGCCAAGGTCCCGCGCGAGGAGCGGGAGCACGTCCCGCTGCTCATGGCCGGGGATCGGATCGCCTGGGTGATCGGTTACCGGATCGCGCAGGACTTCCGATGGCGCGGCCGCGGCCCCGCCTGCCTGGTGGAGGTCGAGTTCGATGCGGACCAAAGGCAATTGAAAACGGACAACTGACAACCGACATCCGATCATTTGGTTTTCTGCCCAGATTTGACCGGTTGTCAGTTGTCGGTTGTCAGTTTTGCATTGTCGGTTGCGGGAGGATTCCGGGTGGCATACCAAGTGGGCCGGACCCTGATCACCGCGGATGAGATCCAGACTCGCGTCCTGGAGCTGGCCGAGGCCATCTCCCACGATTACGCCAACCGGGACCTCCTTCTGATCTGCGTGCTGAAGGGGGCGGCCATCTTCTGGGCCGACCTGTGCCGCGCCCTTCGCGTCCCGTGCCAGAGTGATTTCGTCGCCATGGAGAGCTATGGCGACGCCACCGCGCCCCTGGAGAAACCGCATTTCACCAAGGCGGCCGATGTGGCCCTGGCGGACCGCGACATCCTCATCGTCGAGGACATCATCGACACCGGCCACACCAGCGCCCGCCTGCGGGAATTGCTCCGCGCCCAGTCCCCCCGGAGCCTCGCCCTGTGCGCCCTGCTGGACAAGGCGGAGCGGCGGCAGGTGGACACCCCTATCGAGTACTGCGGCTTCGTCATCCCCAATGCCTTCGTCGTGGGCTACGGCCTCGATGTTGCCCAGCAGTTCCGGCACCTGCCCTTCATCTCCGTGTTGGAAACCAAGCCGGGACATTGAGGCTGTCCCGGGCCTCCGCCCGATCCGGGGTGCGTCTCCCCAGGAGACGGGGAGACCCCTGCGGCGTCGGCGGCAAGGGCCAACCGCCCGTGTTTCCTATTGTCTTTCGCGTATTTTCATGTTACATAAGCAGCCAGAATACGACCGGTTATGCGAGCGCGCAGGAGGGGCATGCGGGTGAGTCCGTTCTTCAAGAATCTGGCCCTGTGGCTGGTGATCGGCCTGATTATGGTGCTGGTCTTCAACATCTTCAACCAGAGCCAGCCCATGCAGAAGGAGCTGATCTTCAGCGACTTCATGACCAAAGTGGAGCGGGGCGAGGTCAGCGAGGTCACCATCAAGGGCAATGACATCACCGGGCGGCTGACCGATAACACGGTCTTCCGGACCTACACGCCCGACGACAAGGATATGATCGGCGTCCTGCGCAAGCAGGGAGTGAAGATCACGGCCAAGCCGGCGGAGGGGAATCCCTGGTACATGCAGGTCCTCCTCTCCTGGCTGCCCATGCTCCTGTTCATCGGGGTCTGGATCTTCTTCATGCGGCAGATGCAGGGGGGTGGAGCCAAGGCCCTGTCCTTCGGGAAGAGCCGCGCCCGCCTGCTTTCCGACAAGCAGAACAAGGTCACCTTCGCCGACGTGGCGGGGGTGGACGAGGCAAAGGAGGAGCTGCAGGAGATCATCGAGTTCCTGAAGGACCCGCAGAAGTTCCAGAAGCTCGGCGGACGGATCCCCAAAGGGGTCCTGCTCATGGGCCCTCCGGGGACCGGGAAGACCCTACTGGCTCGGGCCATCGCGGGCGAGGCCAACGTGCCGTTCTTCACCATCTCGGGCTCCGACTTCGTGGAGATGTTCGTGGGCGTTGGCGCCTCCCGGGTGCGCGACCTCTTCGAGCAGGGCAAGAAGAACGCCCCCTGTATCATCTTCATGGACGAGATCGACGCCGTGGGGCGCCATCGCGGAGCGGGTCTGGGGGGCGGCCACGACGAGCGCGAGCAGACCCTGAACCAGCTTCTGGTGGAGATGGACGGGTTCGAGTCCAATGATGGCGTCATCCTCATCGCGGCCACCAACCGGCCAGACGTCTTGGATCCCGCGCTCCTGCGCCCGGGCCGCTTCGACCGGCAGGTGGTGGTGGCGCGCCCGGACGTGAAGGGACGCGAGGGGATCCTGAAGGTCCATACCAAGAAGATTCCCTTGGGACCGGACGTGGACCTGCAGGTCCTGGCCCGGGGCACGCCCGGATTCTCCGGCGCCGACCTGGCCAACCTGGTCAACGAGGGTGCGCTCCTGGCGGCGCGGGCCAACAAGAAGTTTGTGGAGATGGCGGATTTCGAGAACGCCAAGGACAAGGTCCTGATGGGCGTGGAGCGGAAGAGCCTGGTGATCAGCGCCAAGGAGCGGAAGATCACCGCCTATCACGAGGCGGGCCATGCCCTGGTAGCAAAGCTCCTGCCGGGGACGGACCCTATCCACAAGGTCACGATCATTCCGCGCGGCCGGGCCCTGGGGGTCACACAGCAGCTTCCGGCCGAGGACAAGCACAACTACTCCAAGGAATACCTGTTGAACGATATCGCCATCCTGTACGGCGGACGCATCGCTGAGGAGATCGTCTTCGGCTCGCAGGAGGTGACCACGGGGGCCATGAACGACATCGAACGGGCCACCGAGCTTGCGCGCAAGATGGTCTGCGAGTGGGGCATGAGCGAGCGGATGGGCCCCTTGCAGTTCGGCAAGCGCGAGGAGATGATCTTCCTCGGGAAAGAGATCGCCCAGCACCAGGATTACAGCGAGCAGACGGCGATGGAGATCGACCGCGAGGTTCGCCGCTTCATCATGGAAAATTACGAGCGGGCCAAGGAGATCATCCAGCGCCACCTGGAGAAGCTGCATCGGTTGGCCGAGGCCCTCCTGGAACGCGAGGTCCTGGACGGTCCGGAGATCGATACTATCGTGCGTGGGGCCGGATCCCCGGCGCCCGCGGCTGCGGCCTAGCCGCCTGGTCCGGTCGTCGGCCCCGCTGTGCGCCCCGGGTGGGGCCCCACGGGTTTTCAAGGCGGCGCGGGACAACCGTTTCGTTTCACGCCCCCCTCGCCTTCCCGCATGCACCCAGGCTGAGGCTGGAATCTTCCCCCGGGGCCCCGGCCGGCCGGATCGCGGCCCGGACGACGCACCGGGACCTCATGAAGAGCATCAATTCTCGCAGGCTCCAGAGGGCGTGACGGGATGCTGGACCTTCTCAGCCAGTTTCGCTGGATCGACGCGCTCGACATCCTGATCGTCGCCTTTGCCGTCTACCAGATCATCCTGGCCCTTCGCGGGACCCGGGCGTTCCAGATGCTCCTGGGCCTCGCCCTGCTGTACCTCGCCTCGCGGGTCTCGCTGCGTCTAGGCCTGGTGACCGTGAACTGGGCCCTCTCCAACCTCCTGGCGGTCTGGTTCCTCTGCATCATCATTCTGTTCCAGCCGGAACTGCGCCGGGCCCTGGCCAGCGTGGGACGACGGGGAAGTCTCCTCCGGGCCTTCTCCCGCTATCAGGAGGCCCATATGATCGACGAGGTCGTGCGGGCGGTCACGTCCCTGGCGGCCAAGAAGATCGGGGCCATCATTGTGGTGGAGCGGGAGTCGCGCCTTACGGACAGCGTGGATTCCGGAACGACGCTGGATGCGCTGGTCTCCCGGCGCATGTTGGAGTCCGTCTTTTACCCGTACTCGCCGCTGCACGATGGGGCGGCCATCATCAGCCGGGATCGGATCGTGGCGGCGGCCTGCTTCCTGCCTCTGAGCATTAACCCCGAGCTTCCCCGGGATCTGGGAACTCGCCACCGGGCGGCCGTCGGCATCACCGAGGAGAGTGACGCCGTCGCCATCGTCATCTCGGAGGAGACGGGCATGATCTCCCTGGCCGCCGGAGGGGAGATCGTCCGGAACCTGGACGCTTCCACCCTGCGCCAGCGGCTGAGCGAGCTGCTGGGACCCCCGCTGGGGACCTTTGGCTGGGGGAAGATCTCCCGGCCTCGCCAGGTCAGCATCGGGGCGGAGCAGGGGGGCCCGAAGTAACGATGCGGGCCAGGGTGCTGAATAATCTCGGACTGAAGCTCCTGTCGGTCCTCCTGGCGGTCCTGCTGTGGGCCGTGGTGCTGGGCGAGCAGAAAGTTGAGGTGACGGTCAGCATTCCCCTGGAGATCAAGGATCTGCCCCGGAACATGGTCCTGGTCAACGAGCCGACCGATACCGTGCACGTCCGGCTGCGCGGTCCCAGGACGCTGGTCACGACCCTGGGGCCGCGGGAGGTCTCTTTCGCGGGGCTGCCCAAGACCTTCGTGGAAGGCGAGAACCTCGTCTCCATCCGACCCGGGGCGGTTCAGGTTCCTCGGGGGATCCAGGTGGTGGAGGTCAATCCAAATCGGCTCCGGGTGGTGCTGGATGCGATCGTGGAGCGGGAGATCGAGGTGAGCCCGCGAGTCGAGGGGACCCCGGCCAGCGGGTTCGTGGTGAAGCGCGTTACATCCAGCCCGGCGCGGATCCGGTTGACCGGCCCGAAGACCGAGCTCCGCCGGCTCGCCCGGGTGTACACCCTTCCGATCAATCTCGAGGGTTACAGCGCCTCATTCACGACCCGGGCGATGCTGGAGCCTCCGGGACGCCAGATCCGAGCGGTGGAGGAGACCCCCATCATTGTGGGGGTGGAAATCGCATCGCGGAAATCCTAAAAGGCGTTCGCCCGTTCGGCGGTTCGGGTGTTCGGTTGTCCCGGGAGCGCCCCCGAACCACCGAGCCTTCGAACCAGCGAACGCTTGGGCGAGGGAAGAATGGGTCAGTTATTTGGTACGGACGGGGTCCGGGGCATCGCCAATCAGGAGCCCATGACCCCGGAGACAGTGGTCAAGCTCGGCCGGGCGGTGGCCCACCTGTTCAAAGCGCCGGGAGACCGTCGGAGCATCGTGATCGGGAAGGATACCCGGCTCACCGGCTATATGCTGGAAACGGCCCTGACGGCCGGGATCACCTCCATGGGGGTGGATGTCCTGTTGGTCGGGCCGCTCCCGACGCCCGGGATCGCCTTCATCACCCGGAGCCTTCGCGCCGACGCAGGCGTCGTCATCTCCGCCTCGCACAACCCCTTCGAGGACAACGGGATCAAGTTCTTTTCCGGGGAAGGGCTGAAGCTTCCCGACGCGATGGAGGCCCAGATCGAAGAGCTGATTGCCACCGGCGAGATCGACCGGATCCGCCCCGGTGCTCACGAGATCGGCAAGGCCTACCGGATCGGCGACGCCGGGGGCCGCTACATCGAGTTCGCCAAGAACACGTTTCCCAAGCGCCTGACCCTTCGCGGCCTGAAGGTCGTGGTGGATTGCGCTCACGGCGCCACGTACCGGTCCTCGCCCACGGTCCTGCGGGAGCTGGGGGCGGAGGTGGTGGCCCTGAACGTGGCGCCGGACGGCGTGAACATCAACGCCGGGTGCGGGTCCCTCCATCCCGAGGTGGTGCAGCGGGCGGTCGTGGCTGAAGGGGCGCACGTGGGGTTCACCCACGATGGGGACGGGGACCGGCTGCTGTGCGTGGACGAGCGGGGCGCTCTGGTGGACGGGGATCAGATCCTGGCCCTGTGTGCCCTGGACATGCTGGCGGAAGGCCGCCTGCCGAGCCGGACGGTGGTTGCCACGGTGATGAGCAATTCCGGTCTGGACGTCTCCATGGGCCAGGCCGGCATTCAGGTGCTGCGGACGCCGGTGGGTGACCGACCGGTGCTGGAGGAGATGCTTCGAGGCGGGCATGCCCTCGGCGGTGAACAGTCCGGCCACGTCATCTTCGTAGAGCACAACACCACGGGGGACGGGATCGTGACCGCCCTGCAGGTGCTGGCGGTGATGTTGCGGGCGGGAAAGCCTCTCTCCGAGCTGGCAGCCTGCATGCCCCGTTTCCCCCAGGTGCTGGTGAATGTCCGGGTCCAGCGCAAGGTGGATCTCCGGACCCTCCCGGCTGTCCAAGCCAAGATCCGCGAGGCTGAACGAGCCCTGGCGGGCAAGGGGCGGGTCCTGGTGCGTTACTCGGGCACGGAGCCGCTGGCACGCGTCATGGTCGAGGGGCCCGACGAGACGACCATCCGCCACTGGGCCGGAGCGATCGCCGCCTCGATCCGGGAGGCGATCGGAGAAGAACCGCCAGGGACAGCGACATCCGACAGCGATCGCCAATAAGGCCCCTGCCCCGCGGTCGCCACCCAGCGGGTACCCGGAAATCGCTGTCGCTGTCGGAAAGAGCCGTGGACGAGGTGAGGAGTTGATCCTGTTCGTAGGACTGGATCATCTGGCGGCCTTGCGGACGGCGGGAGTGGCACGCGACCCGGAGCCGGTGGTCGCGGCAGCCCTGGCCGAGCTGGCGGGCGCGGGCGGCATCAGCATCACGCTTGGGCGCGAGCGGACCGGAATGCAGGAGCGGGACCTGCGCCTGCTCCGGGAGACGGCCCGGACCCCTCTGAACGTCTGCCTGCCCCCGCAGGACGAATGGATCAAGCTGGCGCTGGGGGTCCGACCGGACCTGGTCACCCTGGTCCCGGAGACGCGCGAGGGCCTCGGTGGTGAGCGCGGTCTGGACGTGGAGGACCGCCGGGCCGAGATCGCGCGCATCACCGAGACGCTGAAGTCGGCCGGCATTCCCACCAGCGCCCTGGTAGAGCCGACGCCCGGCCAGGTCAAGGCGGCCCACCGGGCGGGAACCACGGCCGTCCTGCTGCACACCGGCCGATTCTCCTGGGCCGACAATCCGGCGGCCCGGGCCGCCGAGCTGGATCGGCTGGTGACCGCCGCCAAGATGGGACACAAGCTGGGGCTGGTCGTGCACGCGGGGGGCGGCCTGGGTCCCGAGACCTTGGGCGAGATTGCTCCGATCCCGGAGATCGGGGCGGTCCACGTCGGGCACGCCTTCATTGCGCGTGCCGTATTGGTCGGGATCAGGGAGGCGGTCCGGGACCTCTTGGGCGTCCTGTCCCGCGCCGGAGGCCAGGCATGATCCTCGGGCTCGGCACAGACCTGGTGGCAGTCCCACGCCTGCAGGCGATGCTCTCGCGCCACCGGGAGCGGTTCCTGGGTCGGGTCTTCACCCCGGCCGAGCAGGCCGATTGCCTTTCGCGGGCCGAGCCGGCACGACACCTCGCCGCGCGCCTCGCGGCCAAGGAGGCAGCCATGAAGGCCCTCGGCACCGGCTGGGGACTGGGCGTCCGGTGGCAGGACGTGGAGGTCCAGTCGGGGTTCGCCATGCCGCCGGTGCTCCGCCTCTCCGGCGCTGCCAAGGCGCGGGCGGATGCCCGCGGAATCCGCCAGGCCCTGGTGAGCCTCTCCCACGACGGGGACTACGCCATCGCCGTCGTCGTAGCAACCGACTAGCCTGGGTTCAAGGTTCGAGGTGCGAGGGACAAGGTTGAACCTTGAATCCGGCCGGGGCGGGACACGTTGAACGGTGAATCGTGATCAAAGTTGTGACCGCGACGGAGATGCAGGAGCTGGATCGGCGCGCCACCGCCGAGTACGGGATGCCGTCTCTCCTGCTCATGGAGAACGCGGGGACCGAGACGGTGCGGGAGATGCTGGAAGCCTTCCCGGCCCTCCCCCGCTTGCGGGTGGTTATCCTCTGCGGGCGGGGCAATAACGGCGGGGACGGCTTTGTGGTCGCCCGGCACCTTCTGAATCGGGGGACCTCGGTGGAGGCGTTTCTGCTGGCTCGCCGGGAAGAGGTCAAGGGGGACGCCCGCGTCAACCTGGAGATCCTGGCGAAGATGGGCGCCGCCCCGGGAGAGATTACGACCGCCGAAGACTTGGCAACGGTCGGGGCGCGGATCCACTCGGCGGACCTGGTGGTGGACGCCCTGCTGGGAACAGGCGCCCAGGGACCCGCCAAGGGACTCGTTGCGGAGGCCATCGAGCAGGTGAACCGCGCTGGTCGTCCCGTGGTGGCGGTGGACCTCCCCTCGGGGCTTGCCGCGGATAATCCGGAGCCGCCGGGTCCCGCGGTTCGCGCGACGCTGACCGTGACCTTCGCCCTGCCCAAGCCGTGCCTCCTCCTGTACCCGGCCGCGGCGTACGCCGGCTCGGTTCGGATCGGGGATATCGGCATGCCGGCGGCTCTGCGCCGGGATCCGAAGCTGCGCCTGGGTCTGCTCGAGGCGGGGGACGTGGCACCGGTCTTTCCACGCCGGGATCCCGCCGCGCACAAGGGGACCTTCGGGCACGTGCTGGTGATCGCGGGCTCTGTGGGCAAGACGGGGGCGGCAGCGCTGGCCGGCCAGTCGGCCCAGCGGGTGGGGGCCGGGCTCGTGACCCTCGCCGTTCCGGAAAGCCTCAACAACATCCTGGAGGTGAAGGTCACCGAGGTCATGACGGAGCCCGTCGCCGAGACGGAGGCGCGGACCATTGGATGGGAGGCCCTCGATCGGCTGCTGCACCTGGCCGCGGGGAAGAATGCCGTGGCGATCGGCCCCGGCCTGGGAACCCACCCATCCACGCAGAAGCTCGTCCAGGAGCTCCTGGCTGCCTTGCGGATTCCCATCGTCCTGGACGCGGATGGGATCAACGCCCTGGCGGGTCAGGCAGACCTCCTGAAGCGGGCGGCGGCCCCCCTGATCCTCACGCCTCACCCGGGGGAGTTGTCGCGCCTGCTCGGCGTGCCGCGGGACGAGGTGCTGAAACGGCGCATCGTCCTGGCGCAAGAAGTGGCCGGCCGCTTCAACGCGACAGTGGTCCTGAAGATGGCCCGCACGGTCATCGCGTCTCCCACGGGCGACGCGGTCATCGTGCCCACCGGGAACCCGGGCATGGCCACGGGCGGAACGGGCGACGTCCTCACGGGCCTCATCGCGGGCCTCCTGGCCCAAGGGGTGGAGCCCGGACCGGCCGCCCAGGCAGGCGCCTACATTCACGGGCTGGCGGGGGATCTGGCGGCGGAGACCCTGGGGCAGGAGGCCATGCTTGCCGGGGATCTCCTGGAACGGGTGCCGGAGGCCATCCGACAGGTCAAAGGGGCTGGCAACTAGGCAACCTGGCGACCTGGCAATCCGGTGCTCCGAGTTGCCAGATTGCCTAATTGCCGGATTGCCGGCTTGCCCCCACCGAAGGTGGATGATGCAGATCGAAAAGAATGCGGACAAGCTCGTCAAGACGTTGCGCGTCTTCATCGTGGATCAGCCGGGATACCTGGGCAGGCTCTGCACCGCCATTGGCGAGGTCGGGGGCAACATCGGCGAGGTCAGGACGGTCGCCCTCGGCCTGGTCCGGAATACCCGGGACGTGACGGTCTACGTGGACGACGAGGCCCACCTTCAGCGGGTGGTGGACGCGATCCGCTCCCTGGAGGGGATCGAGCTGGTCGAGGTGATTGACGAGGTGCTGAAGCGGCACGAGGGGGGCAAGATCGCCGTGACCGCGCGCTACCCGCTGGAGAGCATCGCCGACATGCGCAAGGTGTACACCCCGGGGGTGGCGACGGTGTGCCGGCTGATTCAGGCCAATCCCGCGCTGGCCCACCGCTATACCGGGATCGGAAACACGGTGGCGATCGTCACGAACGGGACCGCCATCCTGGGCCTTGGGGCCATCGGGCCGGTGGCGGGGATGCCGGTGATGGAGGGAAAGGCGCTCCTGCTGGAGCGGTTGGCCGGGATCAGCGGGATCCCGGTCCTCGTGGACACGCGAGATTCCAAGGAGTTCGTGCAGGCCGTGGTACGGATCGCCCCCTCCTTCGGGGCCATCAACGTGGAGGACGTGGCGGCCCCCGAGTGCTTCGAGATCGAGGCCCGCATCCAGGAGGCGTTGGACATCCCGGTCATGCATGACGATCAGCACGGGACCGCGGTCGTGGTCCTGGCCTCCGTGCTGCGGGCCTGCACCCTCACCGGGCTCAGGCTGGCGGACCAGACGGTGGGAATCATCGGCCTGGGGGCGGCGGGCATCGGGATTTCAAAGCTCCTCCTCTCGTATGGAATCCGGCATCTGATTGGCACAGACCTCAAGGACGAGGCGATGGCCCGCCTGGAGCAGGCGGGAGGATCGCGGGACAGCCTGTCGGGCGTGATGGCCCATGCGAAGATCGTGGTGGCGACCACCGGGGCGCCGGGCCTGATCAAGCCGGCCATGATCCGGCAGGGCCAGGTGATCCTGGCCCTGTCCAACCCCAACCCCGAGATCCGGCCCGATGATGCCCTGGCGGCCGGCGCGGCCTTTGCCATGGACGGGAAGATGGTGAACAATGCCCTGGCCTTTCCCGGGATTTTCCGGGGCGCCCTGGATGCCCGGGCCCGCCGGATCACCGACGCCATGAAGATCGCGGCCGCCCGGGCCATTGCTGACCGCGCCCCGGAGGGGGAGCTGGTGCCGGAGATCCTCGATCGGTCGGTCCACCAGGCGGTGGCCCAGGCCGTCGCGGAGGCCGCTGGGACCTCGGGTGTCACCCACACCTAGCCCGGCGTAGCCGGAACCAAACAGAAGTTGAATGACTCCACATTTGAGGGTGTTATGACGGTCCTCGATCTCCGAGAATGTGTCCTGTCCTGGGACTCGGATTCGGTCGAGGAGACCGAGCGGATGGGCCGGATCCTGGGCGGCCTGCTCCGGCCAGGAGACGTGATCGCCCTCTTCGGTGAGCTCGGCAGCGGAAAGACCGTGCTGGCTCGCGGCATCGCGGCCGGCCTGGGCTGTCTCCCGAGCCAGGTCCATAGCCCCAGCTTCACCCTGGTCAACGAGTATGTGTGCCGCCCGGGGGACGCGTGGCGGATGGCGCATATAGATCTGTATCGGATCCGTTCCGAGGAGGAGCTGCCGGGAATCGGATGGGATGAGTACCTCCGTTCGCGTCACGTCGTCGTGGTGGAGTGGGCGGACCGAGCCGTGCGCTGGCTCCCCCGGGACCACCTGCGGGTGAGGCTGGAGACGGTGGGACCGGATCGGCGTTCCCTTGGAGTGCAGGGCACCGGTCCCCGCTCTGCGGAGTTGACCCGGGGGTGGCTGGAGGCGGCGGGGGTCGCTACACAACAAACCTAAAGCGTTCGGCGGTTCTCTCCAAGAATGCTACTCCGAGGCGCGCTGCAGCGGGTTTCTTCCGGCTCCGGGAACCACCGAACAACCGAAGGCTCGAACTACCGAACGATCTTGGATTGCACGGAGGGGCACTATGAGATCGGTGAACTTGTGGCGTTGGAGAGCGGTGGCGGTGGTGGCCATCGCGATGATGGTTGCATGGGCCCCCGGCTGGACTCGGGCGCAGGCGGCCCTGTGGACCGAGCCAGGCGGGGTGACCCGGGAGGACCCCGACCTCATCCGCCTGAACCAGGCGATGATCCGCCTGGCCAAGAGCCTGCGGCCCGCCGTGGTGCAGATCGGCGTGAGCGGGGAGAAGGGTGGCGAACAGGAGCTGCCGCAGGATCACCCGCCGGTGCCCCCGGGCGAGCGGCCCCGGGTCGGCTCCGGCATCATCCTGACTGCGGATGGGTTTATCCTGACCAACCAGCACGTGATCGAACAAGCCGGGGAGATCGAGGTCCAACTCATGGACGACCGGAAGTTCCCGGCAACGGTGGTTGGGAAGGACGCGCGGACGGATCTGGCGCTCCTGAAGGTGGACGCGTCGGGCCTCCCCGTGCTGCCCCTGGGGGACTCGGACAAGCTGGAGGTGGGGGAGCTGGTTTTGGCCATCGGCAATCCTTTTGGTCTCGAGCACTCGGTGAGCCTGGGCATCGTCAGCCGAAAGGGGCGAGCCTTGGGAAGCGCAGGGACCTTCACCGACTACATCCAGACCGACGCCTCCGTGAACCCCGGGAACAGCGGAGGCCCGCTCCTCAACCTGCGCGGGGAAGTGATCGGCATCAATACCGCCGTCATCCCCAACCGGCAGGTGGCCTTCGCCATTCCCATCAACCTGGCGAAGTCCCTCTTGCCGGAATTGCAGGCCCGCGGGCGGATTGCGTGGGGATTTCTGGGGGTGAGCATCCAGGATGTGACCCAGGAGCTGGCCAAGGCCATGGGTGTTCCAGAGGCGAAGGGGGCCCTGGTCAACAACGTGCTGGCCGGCCAGCCGGCCGAGGCGGCCGGGATGAAGCGGGGCGATATCATCCTGCAGTTTGACGGCAAGGTCATTGCGAACGTCCGCGCGCTGCAGCGCGCGGTCAGCTTTACGGCCGTCGGGAAGCAGGTGGAGATACAAATCTTCCGCGGGGGAAAGCTGGAAACGCTGACCGTGAAGGTGGGCGAGGCCGCCATGGCCGAGCGCCGGGCGGCGGCGGCGCCGGCGCGGCGGGATCTGGGCATGACGGTGGAGGAGTTGGACGCGGAAAAGGTGAAGAGGTTCAAGTTGCGGGAAGGCGAGGAGGGCCTGGTGGTCAGCGATGTGGCCAAGGGCGGTCCCGCGTCCAGTGCCGGTATCCGTGCCGGCGACCTGATCCGCGAGGTGAACCGCAGAGAGGTGCGATCCCTGGAGGGATACCGGAGCGCCCTTCGCCGCGACGAGGGCGAAGTGGACCTCTTTCTCCTCCAGCGGGGCCAGAGCCACATCTACGTGGCGGTGAAACCCAAAACCTAGGCGGCAATGGAAAATTTCACACTGGCAACCGACAATGAAAAACCCAAGAGGCCGGTCATCCGGTTTCCCGGAATCGGCTGTCAGTATTTCATTCCAGCGGGCAGTTGTCCGGTGTCAGTTTTGAATTTTCAATTGCGACGGAGTTGCCAATGACGATCGTGGCGATTTCCCGTGAGCTGGGAAGCGGCGGGACGGCCATCGCCGCCGCCGTGGCCAAGGCGTTGAACTTCGAGTACGTGGACCGGGAGATCATCCTCCAGGCTGCCCGGGCGCACGAGGTGCCGGAGGAGAAGATCGCCGATGTCGATGAGCGACGCCTCTCCCTGTGGGAGCGCTTCGATGAGGAGAAGCGCCGCTACCTGATCTTCATCGAATCGGCCTACTATTCCTTCGCCGAGAAGGGGAACCTCGTCACCGCGGGGCGGGGTGGGCCGTTCTTTCTCCGGGACGTGAGTCACGCCCTGAAGGTCCGGATCATGGCCCCCTTCGAGGTGCGGGTGCGGCGGGTCATGGAACAGGAGAAGCTGGACCACAAAACGGCCACGGCACGGGTCAGGAACTATGACCGGGAACTGTCGGGCCGCATCGACTATCTGTTCGGGGTGGATTGGACGCTCCCCGAACACTACGACCTGGTGATCAATACCGGGGCCGACGCCTGGCAGTTCTACACGGATCAACTGGTGTGGGCCGCACGACATCCGCAGTTTCAGCCGACGCCGGAGTCCGTGCAGCGGATCCGCGATCTCAGTCTGGCCTCGCGGGTTCGGGCCGCCATTGCCAAGGATCTCGTGACCAAGAACATCAACGTCGAGGTCACGGCTCACGCGGGCCGCGTGGCCCTGAAGGGCGTGGTCTTCAGCCCGGCCATGATGGATTCCGCGGCCGAGGTGGCCAAGCGGGTTCCGGGCGTGACGAGTGTATCGTGTGAGGCCGTGGAGATCCCGCGCGTCTATCCTGGGCCGATCATGTAACTCAGAACCGTTCGGTGGTTCGATGGTTCGGTTGTTCCGGGAACGACCGATCCCGCAAGGCGGGAAACACGCGAACGACCGAACGCTCGTGAAGGGGGTGTTGCCTGACCAAGACCCGGTTTCTGGCCGCCTACTATTTCTGGTACTTCGCTGCCATCGGGGTCTTCGAACCCTACCTCACGCCCTTCTGGCAGCACCTCGGCTTTCCCCCCGCCCAGCTCGGCCTCCTCAATGCCATCTACCCAGGGGTCGCCGCGTTCGCCCCGTTTGTGTGGACGGCGTATTCCGATCTCACCCGCCGGCGAGAGGCCATCTTCCTCTTCAATACCTGGCTGTCGGCCGGGATCGCCCTCGTGCTGCCGAACCTGACCAGCGTGGTTCCGGTGGCATTGGCGTTCTTCGCCTTTGCGGCCTTTCGCACGCCGCTCATTCCCCTGGCCAACAGCATGGCGTTCCGGGTCCTGGCGGGTTCTCCCCATCGATTCGCGGCCATCCGGCTCTGGGGAACAATCGGGTACATCCTGACCGCTGTGGGCGCAGGCATGCTGGTTGACCGGATCGGCCTGTGGGCGGGGATGCACGGGATCGCCGTGGCCACGATGGCCTGCGGGGTTGTGGCTTGGATCGGTCAAGGCCGAGACCGGGCCAGTTTCCCGAAGGTGCACCTTCGGGATTTCCTCGAGCTCCTGCGAGACCGGCGTCTGGCGCTGCTTCTGGCTGCGGCATCGCTGGCCCGGTTGAGTTTCGGGCCTTACACCATCTTTTTCACGATCCACCTGGAAGGGCTCGGACTGTCTCGCACGTTCGCCGGGGTGGCCTGGGCGCTGGCGGCTTCCAGCGAGCTCCTGGTGATGGTCCTCTGGTCCCGGCTGCGCGGGCTGGCCTCGGCGCGCACCTGGCTGACCCTGGCCCTGGGCGCGCATGCGCTTCGGTGGCTCCTGTCCGTCCCGGCCCGGGATCCCGTTGCTCTCCTCCTGATCCAAACGACACACGCCTTCACTTTCGGCGTGTTCTACCTGGCGGCGGTGGAGCAGGTGGATGCCTTGGCGCCCGAGGGCCTGCGGGCCACGGCCCAGGGCCTCTTTGCCTCGGTGACCTTCGGCCTATCCGGCCTGCTGGGCAATGCACTGAGCGGGTTCCTGTATGCGCCACTGGGCATGGCGTGGTTGTACGCGGGGGCCGGATGCGTGGCGGCGGTGGGGACGACCCTGTACTGGGCGGGGACGCGAGGGGCGGCTCCGGCCAAGCGCGCCCTCGTGGGGGGCTCATGAGCGGCGCGCACTGGGTCCTGGCGCTGCTGTTCGGCGTGAACCTGCTGAACTACATCGACCGGCAGATTCTGTATGCCGTCTTCCCCCCCCTCCAGACGGAGCTCGGCCTTTCGGATACCCAGCTTGGCCTCTTGGCCTCGGCCTTCATGTGGGTGTATCTGTCCACGGCCCCCATCTTTGGCCTCCTGGCGGACCGCCGCTCCCGGCCCCGCCTGATGGCTTTCGGCGTCGGCCTCTGGAGCGTGGCCACGGTGTTCTCCGGAATGGTCCGGCATTTCGGCGACCTTCTGCTCGGACGGGCCGGGGTGGGCGTGGGCGAGGCGAGTTACGGCGCCGTGGCCCCCGCCATGCTCTCGGATCATTTTCCTCCGGCCGCGCGGGGACGGATGCTGGCCGTATTCAGCATGGCCATTCCCGTCGGAAGCGCCCTGGGCTATCTCCTGGGAGGAGTATTGGAACAGACCCTGGGCTGGCGAGCGGCGTTCTTCGTCGTCGGCCTGCCGGGGCTGCTGCTTGCGTGGAGAGTGGGGGCGCTGTCCGAACCGGTCCGCGGCGGGCTGGATGGCGTCAGCCGGGCGGGGGGCCAACCCGCCCGGCCGGATGCCGGCAAGTATCTCGAACTCCTCCGCACGCCAAGCTACGTCCTGAACTGTCTGGCCATGACGGCGATGACCTTTGCTATCGGAGGCCTGGCCGCATGGGTTCCGACGTATCTCGTGCGGGTGCGGGGAATGGCCCTGGCCCAGGCGAATCTCACCTTCGGCCTCTTGACGCTGGTGAGCGGCGTGGGCGGGACCATGATGGGCGGGTGGCTGGGCGATCGGCTGCTCCGCCGGATGCCGGCGGCCTACTTCCTGGTCTCAGGTGTGGGCCTGGCCCTGAGCGTCCCGTGCGCGGCGGCGGTCCTCCTGCTGGAGGATCGCCTCTGGGTTCTCACGGCCATCTTCCTCGCGGAAGTTCTGATCTTCCTCAATACCGGCCCCCTGAACGCGATCATCGCGAACGTCAGTCGGGCGGAGGTCCGCGCCACCGCGTATGCGGCGAACATCTTTCTCATCCATGCGTTGGGGGACGCGATCTCGCCGACGATCGTCGGGATCCTGTCGGATCGGAAAGGGCTCGCGGCTGCTTTTTGGGTCGCCCCGGCCTCCCTGGCCCTGGCGGCCCTGTCTTGCTTTTGGGGGATGCGCTATCTTGCCGCCGACGTCAGGAGACTTCGCCCCTGACATCGCGGCGCCACAAGGCGTTCAGCCGTTCGGGCGTTCGATGGTTCGGTTGTTCACCCGGGTTCCGAGAACGACCGATTCGCCGAACGACCGAACCCTCTTGGCTTATGGGAGGAGCACGATCTTCCCGAACTGAGCCCGCTCCTCGATCAGCCGATGCCCCTGGGCGCATTCCGACAGGGGGAGGGTCCGGTCCACCACCGGCCGCAGCTTTCCTTCCGCCATGTACCGGACCACTTCCAGGAGATCCGCCTTGCAGCCCATGAACGCCCCCAGGACGGCAACGGACTTCGAGAAGAGATAGCGGATGTCCACCTTGGCCTCGTAGCCGGCCGTCGCCCCGCAGGTCACCAGGCGGCCGCCTGGCGCCATGTTCGGGATCAGCTTCTCCCAGGTGGCGCCTCCCACGTGCTCGACCACCACGTCCACCCCCCGCTTGGCAGTCACCCGCCTCACCTCCTGACCGAGGTCCTGCGTGGCATAGTTGATCCCCATATCCGCTCCCAGCGCGGAGGCCTTGGACAGCTTGTCGTCGGTGCTGGCCACGGCGATCACGCGGGCGCCGAGAAGCTTGGCGATCTGAACGGCGGCCGTGCCCACCCCGCTGCCCGCCCCCATGACCAGCACGTCCTCGCCCCATCTCACGCGGGCCTGGCGGACGAGCATGTTCCAGGCGGTAAGGAAGGTCAGGGGGACCGCGGCGGCGCCCGGAAAGTCCAGCCGTTCGGGAATGGGGATGCAGTTGACCTCGGGGATGCAGATGAATTCGGCGCAGCCGCCATCCACGCCGTAGCCGCCGATAATCTGATAAGCCCGGCAGAGGTTGTCTTCGCCGCGCAGGCACGCGGCGCACTGGCCGCACGTCCACCCGGGAGAGACCATGATCCGCTCTCCCGCCTTCACCCGCGTGCAGGATTGGCCCATGCCCACGACCTCGCCGGCGATGTCGCAGCCCCCAATCTTTGGCAGCGGGACCTTCACCCCGGGCAGGCCCTTCCGCAACCAGATGTCGAGGTGGTTCAGCGCCACGGCCTTCACCCGGAGCTTGACCTCGGTCGGTTTCGGGCTTGGATCGGGCACGTCTTCGTATCGCAGGACTTCGGGCCCGCCGTGCTGGTGGAATCGAACGGCCTTCATGTTCCCTCCGATTTCGTGAGACGCAAAACGTAATTGGATCGGAGTCGGGGCTGCTGGCCGTTGCATCCTATCCAGCGGGAAGAACGTTGTCAAACCCAATGGAAAATAAGAAACCGACAACGGCTCCGCCTTTGGCGGACCCTCTGGCCATTTCCGATCATTGACCGATTGTCGGTTGTCAGTTTGAAATTTTTGATTTTGCCCCATCTTGGGTCGGTGGGTATACTGCGATGGGCGGAGGCGTGAATGCTGGTCCTGGGCGTTGAGACCTCGACGATGCAGGGAGGGGTGGCCCTGGTCGGCGAAGATCGTCTCGTTTCCGAGTACCTGCTGAATGTCGAGGCGACCCACTCGGAACGACTGCTTCCCGCCATCGAGCGGATGCTCGGTGATGCCGGTGTGGGTCTGGATGCGGTCTCAGGGATCGCGGTGAGCATCGGACCGGGATCTTTCACTGGGCTCCGGATCGGCCTCAGTACGGTCAAAGGGCTCGCCTACGCCACAGGGCTTCCCGTCGTGGGCGTCCCCACGCTGGAGGCGCTGGCCTGGAGCGTGCCCTTTGCCTCGGTACAGGTCTGCCCGGTCTTGGACGCCCGCAAGCATGAGGTGTATGCGGCCCTGTTTCGCTACGAGCGGGGCGTCCTGGTGCGGCTCATGGAGGATTCCGCCCTTGCGCCCGAAGCGCTCTGCAGCAAGATCCGGAAGCCAACCTTGTTTCTCGGGGACGGCTTGCCCGTCTACGGAGAGCTCTTCCGGCGCCTGCTGGCAGACCGGATGCTGGTCCCGCCCTTGGCCGGTCGTGGGGCGCGCCCGGCATGCGTGGCGGACCTCGGGCGGCAGCGCCTCGTGCAGGGTGACCGGGACGCCGCCGAGGCATTGGTCCCCCGCTATCTTCGTCCCTCGGAAGCCGAACTGCGGCATGCTCGGCGCTCTCGCGCCTCGTGAAGGCGGTCGGTTGTTCGGCCGTTCGAGGCACCCACGCCAAGGCGGTCCGCCTTGGGACGGACCGCGGTGGTGTGGGTCCCGGTCGTTCCCGGTACAACCGAACAACCGACCCACCGAAGGATCGGACGCGTTGAGTCTTGTTCAGTGATGAGTGTTCTGATCGAACCGGTCCGCCGCGAGGATCTGCCGGAAATCCTGGCGATCGAGGTGGCCTCGTTTCCGCACCCCTGGACCGAGGAGATGTTCGAGAACGAGCTGGCTCGGGGGGATGTCTCGCAGACCCTGGTTGCCCGCTTGGCCGATGCCGGGAGCCCCCCGCCCCTCGCGGGCTACGTCTGCGTCTGGGTGGTCGGCGATGAAGCGCACATCAACAATATTGCCGTGGACCCGCGCTGGCGGCGACGCGGAATCGCGACCGCGCTGCTGAACGCGGCGTTGGAACACGGGCGGGTTCGCGGCGCCCGGCGCGCATTCCTGGAGGTGCGGGCCTCCAATTTCGCGGCCCAGGCCCTCTACCGGCAGCTCGGGTTCCAGCCGGCGGGCGTCCGCAAGCGCTACTACGACCATCCCGTCGAGGACGCCGTCATCATGCGGCGGGATCGCCTCTGACCTACTTCCAGGTGTCAAATGGTCAAATGGTCAAATAGTCGATTCGTCGATTTGTGTCCCATTCGGGCATGCGCAAAATCCCTCGCCTTGAGGCGCATCAAGATCCAGTCCCTTCCCCCTGGTACCCTCTGGGTGAGGGGGAAGGCGTGGATGGGGGTGAGAGGGGTTTGGAGCCGATGGTTGTTCGGTGAGCTCGAAGCCGTAAGACCACTTGACAAGTTGACCATTTGACTACTTGACAGTTTTCGAAGGGGACTGGTAGTGTCTGCGCGCCTTCCTGGCGTGGGCTTCCGGAGAAACCCGTGGGCGTGTCTGGGCCGGTGTGGGTGGCCTTTGCGGTCTCTGCGCCCTCTGCGGTGAAGTATTTGAGTTGAAACGGCCGCCGAACGTCGGTGAGCGCGCCGGCCGGGGCGGGACGACGGGGGAGGAGGTATCATGATCGACAAGGAGCTGCTTGAGATCCTGGCCTGTCCGAAGTGCAAGGCCGAGGTGCGCCTGGACGAGGCCGCCCAGCGGATTATTTGCACCTCGCCGACCTGTGGGCTTCGATATCCCATCCGGGATGGGATCCCGGTCATGCTGATTGACGAGGCTGAGGCGCCAGGCGGTGCCTGAACCCAAAGCAGAGCCTCGGGAGGACAGATGCGTGCGCTGATCACGGCGGGTGGGCGCGGGACCAGGCTCCGCCCCTTGACCCACACCAGCAACAAGCACCTGATCCCCATCGCCAACAAGCCGATGATCCATTACGCCCTGGAGGCGGTCGCCGCCGCGGGCATCCGGGACGTGGGGGTTGTCCTCAACCCTGACACGGGTGAGGAGCTTCGGCGAGCGCTGGGGGACGGGGCGGGCTGGGGTCTGGCGATCACCTACATCGTGCAGGAAGCCCCCCTGGGGCTGGCGCACGTGATCCAGGTCGCAGAGAAGTTTCTGCGGGGTGAACCCTTCGTCTTCTTTCTGGGGGACAACGTGGTGGTCGGGGGGATCCGGCAATTCGTGGAGCGCTTCCAAGCCCGGGGCGATCACTGCCACCTTGTGTTGGCCCGGGTGAGGGATCCGCAGCGCTTCGGGGTCGCCGAGGTTCAGAACGAACGGGTCGTCCGGGTCGTGGAAAAGCCCCGGCGGCCCACCAGCGAGTTTGCCGTGACGGGAATCTACGTGTACGCCGCGCCGATCTTCGAAGCGGTGCACGCCATCCGGCCCAGCGCCCGCGGCGAGCTGGAGATCTCCGATGCCCACCAGTACCTTCTCGACCGCGGCTTCCGCGTTGGGTTTTCCGAGATCACCGGGTGGTGGAAGGACACGGGAAAACCCGAGGACCTGCTGGAGGCCAACCGCTTCGTCCTGGATCAGGTCCTGGATACGACCGGTCCGGTGATTCGAGGGCTGGTGGACAAGGAGAGCGATGTGGCCGGCAAGGTCGTGGTGGAGGAGGGCGCCCGGGTGATCGCCAGCCAGATCCGCGGGCCGGCCATCATCGGCCAGGGTGCGGTGGTCGAGCACAGCTACATCGGCCCCTTCACCTCCCTGGGGCGGCGGTGCGTGATCCGCAACAGCGAGCTGGAGTACAGCATCCTGTTCGAGGATACCCAGATCCTCGATGCCGACGTCCGGATCGAGCGAAGCCTGTTGGGGCGGGAGGTGCTCATCCGGCGGGGGAACTCGCGACCCAAGACACAGAAGTTCATCCTGGGCGACCAGAGCATGATCGAGCTCAGCTGACGGTCCCCGGGTGGGGAAGGTGGACGATGCCTGTTCAGGTTCTCCGACGATCCTTCACGGTCGACGAATACCATCGGATGGTTCAGGCCGGCATTCTGGGGGAAGACGACCGGGTGGAGCTTTTGGAGGGGGAGATCGTGGAGATGGCTCCCATAGGCAGTCGTCATGCCTCCTGCGTGGACCGCTTAACCCATCTTTTGGTCCGTCAATTCGCGGAGAAGGCGATCATCCGGGTGCAAAATCCGGTGCACCTGGGGGAGCGGTCCGAACCCCAACCTGACCTGGCCCTGCTCAGGCCACGTCCCGACTTCTATGCCAAGGCGCACCCGGGGCCCGAGGACATCCTGCTGCTTGTCGAAGTGGCCGAAGCTTCTGTCGGCGTGGACCGGGAGGTCAAGTTGCCCCTTTTCGCCCGCGCCGGCGTCCCTGAGGTTTGGCTGGTGGACCTCTCCGGAGAATGTATCGAGGTCTCCCGGAAGCCGACACCCCAGGGGTACCAGGAGGTTCGGCAGGTCCGGCGCGGAGAGCGTGTTGCATCCCAGGCGTTTCCCGACATCGGGCTAGCAGGCGAGGAAATCCTCGGGTAGGCAGTTCGAGATTCGGACATCGGGTCAAACTGCAATCCGCAATCGGCAGTCCGAAATCAGCCATGATCCACGAGGTGCAGGTCAAACCGTTGAAGGTTCTGCCGGACGACCGGGGCTTTCTCATGGAGATGCTGCGCGCGGATGATCCGTTCTTCGAGCGATTCGGCCAGGTGTACATCACCGGCTGCCGTCGCGGCGTCGCCAAGGCCTGGCATTACCACCGGAAGCAGACCGACCACTTCGTGTGTGTTGGGGGTACCGCCTTGGTGGCCCTGTACGACGGACGGGTGGATTCCCCCACCCGGGGAATGGTCCAGGATGTCACTCTCCACTCTCCGCCCTCGCAGGATCCGGTTCCCCTCCTGTTGAAGATCCCGCCGCTGGTGGTGCACGGGTTCACCGCAATCGAGGGTGAGGAAGCGCGGATCATCAATATTCCCACCTTCCCCTACCACTACGCCGACCCCGACGAATACCGCTACCCCTGGAACAGTCCCGAGATCCCCTACCGGTGGCCGAGCGAGGTGGTCCGGGGGGGCTGATCCGGGATGCGCATCCTCATCACCGGGGCCGACGGCCAGCTAGGCATGGAGCTCGTGCGCGCCCTGGCACCGCACGGCGAACTGATCCCCTCCAGGCTGGCCGATCTGGACGTCACGAATCCGGCGTGCGCCGACAAGGTGGCCATACTCCGGCCGCAGTGGGTGGTGCACGCCGCCGCCGCGACCGATGTGGATGGATGCGAGCGGGAACCCGAGCAGGCCATGGCGGTCAACGCCGAGGGGACGCGCCGGGTGGCTGAGGGATGCCGGCGTGCCGGGGCCGGCCTCTTGTACCTGAGCACGGATTATGTCTTCGACGGGAGCAAGGCATCACCATACGCCGAGTGGGACCACCCGGCGCCGTTGAATGTCTATGGGCGGTCGAAGCTGGAGGGGGAGCGGGCAACCCAGAACGTGGCCCCTCACTGGACCATCGTCCGAACCGCTTGGTTGTACGGCATCCACGGCAGGAACTTCGTGAAGACGATCCTGGCCAAGGTCGCGGCGGGAGAGCCGCTGCGGGTGGTGAAGGACCAGGTCGGCTCACCGACTTACGCGGGGGATGTGGCCGATGCCATAGCGCTACTGCTCTCGCAGGGGCGGACAGGGATGTACCATGTGACCAATGGCGGCGCCTGTTCCTGGTACGAGTTTGCGCGGGAAATTCTGCGGCTCGCCGGCTTTAACCAGATCGCCGTGACTCCCATCACGTCCGCAGAGCTGGACCGGCCAGCCCGGCGACCCGCCTATTCCGTCCTGGAAAACGCCGCCTGGAACGCTGCGGGCATTCCCCCGCTGCGCCCCTGGCGCGAGGCCCTCGCCGCCATGCTCTCTTTGCTCAAGACCGTCGATTTGTCAATTGGTCAATCTGTCGATTCGTCACGAGCGCGTTCTGAGAGCGGAGACGTATGGACGAGTTGACATTTTGACCTCTCGACGACTCGACCAATCGACCATGGTCATGTCCTGGTAGAGAGATGGGGCAGGCACTGTGCGCGTGTTGGTGACCGGGGTCGCGGGATTCGCCGGATCCCACCTGGCGGAGGTATTGATCTCGCGCGGGATTGAGGTGTACGGTCTCGTCGTGCCGGGTGGACCTCTCGACAATCTCGATGGAATCAGAAGCCGGCCCCATCCAGTCACATGCCTTCATCTCATCGAGGCGGACATCGTCAATGAGAAGACACTTGTCCGCGTCGTCGCCGACACCCGCCCCGAGCAAGTGTACCATCTGGCGGCCGCCGCTTCCGTTCGACAGTCCCTGCGGGATCCCGGCGGGACCTTCCGGGTGAATGTGCTTGGGACCCGGAATCTTCTCGAAGCAATTCGCCGCGCCGGCATCACCCCGCGAATCCTGATCGTCAGCTCGGCTGAGGCGTATGGCGCCTCCGCCAGCAAAGGGACACTCCTCCGCGAAGACGATCCCCTGCTGCCGATCAGTCCGTACGGGGCCAGCAAGGCTGCGGCCGAGATGCTGGCATGTTCGTACTGGTATCACCACAAGCTTCCGATCATTCGCGTGCGCCCCTTTCCCCATACTGGTCCGCGGCATGCCCCGAACTTCGTGTTTCCCGACTGGGCTCGGCAGTTGGCCGAGGCCGAGGCCGGCCGGCGACCCCCCCGCCTCGAGGTAGGCAATCTGGAGATCCGGCGCGACATCTCCGATGTGCGGGATGTCGTGGCAGCCTACATACTCGCCCTGGAAAAGGGCGAGGTAGGGGCCGTGTACAACGTCTGCACCGGCCGCGCCCACACCCTCCGAGAAGCGCTGGACATCCTGATCGGCCTGGCGCGCCTTCCGGTCGAGGTGGTGGTGGATCCCGCGCGCTTGCGCCCGACCGACATCAAAGTTCTAACTGGAACCTCCCAATCGCTTCACGCCTGCACGGGGTGGGCGGCAGCCTCTTCGCTCAGCCGAACGCTGGAGAACCTGTTGTCATACTGGCGGGAGCAGGTCCGGTTGTCCCTCTGACCCACTCGGCTTCCTCAGAAGCCCGGGGTCTCCGCTTTCCAGTCGAGCAAAAAGGCTTTCTTGCGGGGCAGGACTTTTTCCTTGACATGAAAATTTTGCATGGAGTATTGTTCCAAGCTTGAACATGCTCCACCTATCCATCGGAAAACACCGAGAAAGACTCTGAATTCGTTCTATACTCGAACAGGGAATACCGCGGGGTGCAAAGGCGCCTGGTGAGAAGATGCGAGAAGACACCGACCGCGATCTCACCATCCTGACTGCGGTCGCCGAAAACGACCGGCTCACGCAGCGGCACCTGGCTCGAGAGTTGGGCGTTGCGGTCAGCTTGGCGAATCTTTATGTGCGCCGGCTGGCCATGAAGGGCCTCATCCGGATCATCAACTTCCGCCCCAACCGCATCCGCTACGTGCTGACCGCGAAAGGTATCGCCGAGAGATCCCGCCTCACCTACGCCTACATGTGCCGAACCTTCGAGAGGTACCGTGAGGCCCGTCAGGCCTTGAAGGATGCCTTGCACCCTTTGGCCGGAGACGGGCACAAGCGCATCGCCTTTTACGGCACGGGGGAGGCGGCCGAGGTGGGGTACCTCTGCCTGAAAGAGATTGGGCTGGATCTCTCCGCGGTGTTTGACGGAGGAGAGAACGAAACGTTCTTGGGCCTGCCCGTCCGCCCCCTGGGGGAACTTGTCTCTGGGGACTTCGATAAGATTGTGGTGACCTCCTTCACCAGCCAGGAAGTGACGGAGGCAAGAGTCCAAGAGTTGCTGCAGCGAGGAATCCCCCGCGACCAGATCGTCACGCTACAGAGGTGAAAGGCGGACGAACGTCCGCGGGGACTTGGACCGCGGCGCTGAGTTGCCGCAAATGCGACGTCGTCCATTCGTTCGATCGTACGGCGTCGCCCCGGCGGTGAGTCCCTAGGGGGCCGACGATCTTGCGAATCCAGTCGGGGTCCCCGCTGCCGCCAGCGTTCAAGGTTTGAAGGAATCAGCCCGCTCCTGCATGTCGCACCGCGGCATGTAAGTGAGAGGGCGCAAGCCTGCCTGAAGGTTTTCCTCGAGAATTCCATTTCGCGCGGAAGCAGAGATGCATCCCGAGGTCAGGCGACTGATAGACAGGGTAAAGCAGGACGAGGCGGTCCTATCAGTGCTCCTGTTTGGGAGCCACGCCCGGGGTGCCGAAAGCCCGAAGTCCGACATCGACCTTTGCCTTGTTCTGCCTCTAAACAAGGAAACCAGGTCGGACCAGACGGCTGTCCGGATGGCGTACCTGGAAGCTAACAGCGGGCGCCTCAGAATCCACGTGTTTCAGCAACTCCCCCTGTACATCCGCAGGCGAGTGCTCAAGGAGGGAGTGGTGCTCTCCTGTAAAGATTGGGACGCGTTATACCGCATCGCCTGCCGGACCGCACAGGCGTTTGAGGATTTCAAGCCGATCTATCGCTCCTATCTGGACCAGGTGGCTCATGCTGGATCGTGAACGGATCCTTGCCAAGCTGGACGATCTGGATGGATATCTGGGGGAGCTGCGGCAAGTCGTGCCGGAAACCTATGCCCGCTACATGGAGAGCGTGGAAAAGCGAAGGGCGTGTGAGCGGCTGCTCCAGATGTCGATCGACTGTGTCATTGATGTGTGCGCCCTGACCGTGTCCGGATTGCGGCTTGGTCTTCCCGCGGAGGAAGATGATCTCATCGAGAAATTGGAACAGGCAGGTCTTCTTTCCTCGGGCACGGCGAAGATGCTGAAAACGATGAAGGGGTTTCGAAATATCCTGGTGCATGAATATGGGCGCATCGACAACCCCATTGTCTTCACCATGGCAGCCACGCGGCTTCAGGATTTCGATTCCATTAAGAACGAGATGCTTCAGGCCCTTCACAAGCATGCTGGCTGACATATGAAAGAGTACACCCCGATCCGAAAAAAGTGGCGACAGTCTGATCACCAGATTGCCTGGGTGTGGGGTCCCGTCCAGGGAAATTGCCCTAGGCCCCTATAGGGGCGATGCATGCTGCCCGGCGCTTCCCCTCGTCGACGCTCTGCCAGCGTCTGGGCCGGGCATGGGGCCTCGTTGGAATTTCGGATCGGGGTACATTCGTACGCTCGTGCGCTGTTCCGTTTCATTCCGAATTTGGGACCCCTGTGGGTGCTCCGCAGTCACCACTTGTCCGTGGTCCCGGGGTCAGTGGTCACGGAGTAGTATTCCGAAGAGGACCGGATGACCAACGATGAGTACAGCCGGTTGATCGAGTTCCTGGGGCGAAAATTTGAGGAGATCGACCGCCGCTTCGAGGGCATGGACCGCCGGTTCGAATCCATGGACCGCCGCTTCGATCGTGTGGATGCCAAGCTCGCCGAGCACGACGAACGCTTCCGCGAGGTCTTCGGCCACTTCGATCACCTCTATCGCCGGTTGGAGCGACTCGAGCAGGAATACCAGGCAATCCTCGAAGGCCTCCGACGGATCGAGGCCCTGCTGGGAGATGAGAAGGTCCGGCGCCAGGAGCTGGAGCGAAGCGTGGCGCACTTGAGAGAGCAGGTGGCGGCGCTCCAAGGCCGAATCGAGGCGTTGGAGCGAAGCCTGCGCCAATGAGGGCTTCCAACGCCCCGTGGTCCCCGGTCGTAATTCCGCATTCGGTCCAGCCGCCTGGACATGCGAGGTTGGACGTTCGATATTCGAAATTGGATTCCGCTCCGATCCCGTACGTTCGTCCCCGCGTACATCCGCACCCCTTTGCCTTTGATGTTCATTCCGCATCCCGCACTCCGGATTCCGCATTGGTAACTAGTCCGTGGTCCTGTGGTCGGTGGTCCGTGGTCCCGCGGTCCGTGGTCTTGTGGTCAGGAGTCCGTGGTCAGCCGTAAGTGCACTTCGTCAACGACGTCCCCATCCGTCCCCCCATCCCATCCGTCCATTCCCGTGATGGTTGGAAGTCACGAGCGGGGTCTGGCATTGAGTTCTCTCAGCGGTAAGCGGATTCTAGTGACCGGCGGTGCCGGTTTCCTCGGCTCTCACCTCGTCCAGGCCCTGCGGCAACGTGGCTGCACGGACGTCTTCGTCCCGAGGAGCAAGCAGTACGACCTGAGGACCGAGAGCGCAGTGGACCGGCTCTACCGGGACATACGGCCGCAGATTGTCATTCATCTTGCGGCTCGTGTGGGCGGTATCGGGGCGAACCGGGCCAATCCCGGGAAGTTCTTTTACGACAACTTGGTGATGGGGGCGCTCCTCATGGAGCACGCCCGCCGGCACGCTGTCGAGAAGTTCGTTGCGGTAGGAACCATCTGCGCCTATCCCAAGTTCACCCCCGTTCCCTTCAAAGAAGAGGACCTCTGGAACGGCTACCCCGAGGAGACCAATGCCCCTTATGGCCTGGCGAAGAAGATGCTCCTGGTCCAGGCCCAGGCCTACCGGCAGCAGTACGGCTTCAACGCCATTTACCTGCTCCCGGTGAATCTCTATGGGCCGGGAGACAATTTCGATCCCCAGAGCTCCCACGTGATCCCCGCAATCATCCGGAGGTGCCTCGAGGCCAAGGCGCGGGGTGAGAGGAAGGTGACTCTCTGGGGTACGGGCCGCCCCACGCGCGAGTTCCTCTACGTTCAGGACTGCGCCGAAGGGCTCTGCCTTGCCACCGAGCGCTATGACAAGCCGGACCCCGTGAACCTGGGGTCCGGTCAGGAGATCTCGATCCGCGAGCTGGCGGACCTGGTGGCCGAGCTCACGGGGTTCACCGGCGAAATCGTCTGGGATGCTACCCAACCCGACGGGCAACCCCGGCGCTGTCTGGACACTAGACGGGCCGAGCGGGAGTTCGGCTTTCGCGCCATGACCCCGTTCCGCGACGGGTTGGAGCGGACGGTCACCTGGTACCGGAGCAATATTCCACGAAGCCCCGAATCTCGACGCTCGCACCTCTGATATCTTGGACCCCGTTCTCTTAGATTTCCTGAGGGAGATCGAGAACGTGCGCCCTCAGCTCCGTCGGCTCACCCACTTTGGCTCGCGTGCCCGGGCCGAGCATCGGACGGATTCCGACTATGACATCCTCGTAGTGGTAGAACGAAAGAACCCGGTCGTCTTGGACGTCCTCTACGAGGGTGTTACGACCGTCCTGCTAGGCCGTGGGCGGCTTGTCTCGTTGAAGGTCTTCGAGGAGCGGGAGTTCAGCCGCCTGGAACGGCTACAGACACCGTTTGTCCAGAAGGTCCTCATGGAGGGGAAGCCGATTGGATAGGATCCAAACGGGAGTTGGTCCAAGGCTACCTGGAGAAGGCTCAGGGGAGGAACCGGGTGGCCCGGCACCTCTTGGAGAGGGAGGAGTGGGACGACGCGGTTTCCCGGGCCTACTATGCTGCGTATCACGCTGGACAAGCCGCCTTGGTGACGGAAGGGCAGCGGGCGGAAACCCCTCGGGGGTTGATTACGTTGTTCGGGTTACTGCTCGTGAGGACGGGCAAGTTCGAGAAACGGTGGGGGAAGTTTCTCGCGAACTTGAAGGATGACCGTGAGACGAGTCACTACGAGGCACTCTCGTGGATAGATGAAGTCACCGCACGCCGTGCGGTGAAGGAAGCCGAGGCCTTCGTGGAGGCTGTGTGTCGGTACGTTGCGAAGTTGGCTTAGTCCGCACAACGCATTCACCATTCGTCCATAATCCGTGGTCTTGTGGTCTTGCGGTCAGTAGTCCGTGGTCCCAGTCGTGCATTGTTCCCTTCGTGCGCCTTTGCTCGTGTTGTGCATTCGGCATTGGTCAGTTGTCCGGTGGTCCGTAGTCCGTGGACCCGTGGTCCTCATTCCGCCATGAGCGACAAGCGCCTGACCGCCGGGCCGCCGTGGGGCACCGGCTGAGAGGTAGCGATGACCAACGATGAATACGTCCGGTTGGTTGAGTTCCTTGGGCGAAAATTCGAGGAGATCGACCGCCGCTTCGATCGGGTGGATGCCAAGCTCGCCGAGCACGACGAGCGCTTCGAGGCGATCGACGAGCGCTTCGAGGCGATCGACGAGCGCTTCCGCGAGGTCTTCGGTCACTTCGATCACCTGTACCGCCGGTTGGAGCGACTCGAGCAGGAATACCAGGCAATCCTCGAGGGTCTCCGACGGATCGAGGCCCTGCTGGGAGATGAGAAGGTCCGGCGCCAGGAGCTGGAGCGAAGCGTGGCGCACTTGAAAGAGCAGGTGGCGGCGCTCCAAGGCCGAATCGAGGCGTTGGAGCGGAGCATGCGCCAATGAAGGGTTTCCAAAGTCCCGTGGTCCGTGGTCGTGGATTCGGATTCCGTATTTGAGCACGTACCCTCGTCTATTCGAACGGCTTTGTCATGGGAGCCCATCCTAGGAAACCGAAGTATCCGAACCACGTCCCTCTTTACTCTTTATAGTGCCCTCGGGGGCCCCCCGCTCGCCTCCGGCGGCCTGGAACCGGAACAGTCCCGTGCTGGTCCTGCAACAAACTCGGGAAAGTGTTCAGAGAAGTCGGATCTCTGCAATTTATCACGAACTTCCAATTCGAAGCTGCAAAAGATTCGGGAAAGACCTAGGATTTTACCTTGACGGCGAAAAAACGGCCGGGTCCCCCTTTGTTCGATATGAGTAGATCCATTCCGTCAACGACGTCCCCAAGACCGCATAGAGACGCGGTCGAGCAGATGCGTGATCCCGCATCAGAACGGTTCCGGGGCTCAGGATTTCTCCAGGGATCGGAGAAAATCGAGGAGGGTGTGCAGTTGCCGCTCGAACTCACGCTTGATAGCGGGGAGGTCGGAGAGCAGTACCTGGCAGCGCTCCCACCGGAGCTGGAAGCCGTACATGTAGCGGAACAGATGGCGGAACCGGAGATACTCACCGAGCTGGTTTTTCAGCTCCTCGCTGATTACGGCGGGGCGGCGATCCTCTACGGGGGTGGCCATGCGCGCCAGCAGCTCCGAATGCCATTCGGCTCCCGCTGGCAAGCCTCCCTCCATTTCCAGCGCGATGCGCTGGAAGATCTTCTCTGCCCCAGTGTAAAAGTCATGGAGCAGGCTGCCGGCCGCCCGGATCTCGACAAAACCCGGGGGATCCGGGAGCCGAGCCAGCAATTGTTCCGTCTCCGCCGCCAGCCGGTCGAGAGAGGCAAGTTCGCGGCGGATATCAGCGCGCAGGCTGGTGAAGTCCCTGGTCATCGTACAGTAACTCTCCTTCTGTCAAGATATGCTCGACCAGTTCGGGATCGGCGTCCTCGAGGGGGACTAGATCCAGTTCAATCCCCGGCGGAAGATATGCCCAAAGCTGGGCCAGGGCTCGCCAGTACGCCCGCCCGGGGCCCAACCCCTCGACAGCCAGGTCGATGTCGGATCGGTCATGGATCCTCCGGCTGCCGACCAGGGATCCGAAAAGATAAACCCGCCGGGCCCCGTAGCGCTCAGCGAGGAGGCGGGCGCAGGTTTCGGACGCCTGCCGGGCTAGGTAGACCCGTTCCTCCCTCTTCTTGTCTGCCTCCTGCCAGCGGCGCTGCCAGGCTTCACGGTAGCGCCCATAGGATTCGGAATCCATGGAATCGACCTCCCGGCTTGTTCACACGTAATGTTACCACGCGCCCTTTCTTTGGACAACCCTCCGCCAGATCGGACCTGACCCTCCAAGCCGTCCTGTCTGGTGGCCGATCCGGGGAAACGGTACGAGCAGACGAAGGGGGAGATGGAGACAAGGGGATACGGGATGGGGAGGCACCGTCCCACTTGAAAATCGGATTTCGTCGTTCGAGGTTTGGAGCCCCCTCCCGCCTTGCGCCTCTCGCCTCACAGTCTGAGAGTGGTCCGTGGTCAGTGGTCAGTAGTCTTGTGGTCTGTGGTCGAGTGGTCCGTGGTCCCGGGGTCCGTGGTGGTGAGTCCGCATTCAAAAGGTACGTGCGTCCGTTCGTACGCTCCTGGCGTCTGAACCCGCAAGTTAACGAAGGCAACAACGTCCCCCATTATGCGGGGGGGTCGCCTCCCCGGACTGCTTGAGGGTGCTAGCATGGAGTCGCGCAAAACGCGGGATCTTTCCGAGCCGGCGAGGGAAGCGACGTTGAGACAAGTAAGCGAGGTTTTGGCCGCGCGCCCCGAGATTGTTTTCGCCTACGCGCATGGATCGTTTCTGCTCAGGGGCCCGTTTCGCGACATTGACCTGGCGGTCTGGGTAAGACCAGACGTGGCATCCGCCCGGCACCCCCTCGACTACGAGGGAGACCTTGGAATGGATCTCCAAAGAGTTGTAGGCATCCCGGTGGACGTGAAGCGCCTCAACGAGGCCCCCCTGTCCTTTCGCTATCATGCTACACGGGGGCGATCCGTTGTGTGCCGCGACGAGGAGATCAGGGACGCCTGGGTTGAACGAGTGCGGGATGCCTACTGGGATTTCCAGCCTGTGGCACAGCAACACCTTAGTGAGCTACTGCGTGAGTGACCTCAAGCTGGATCGGATTCGCGAACTCGCTGCCTCGATTCGGAGCGCAGTTCACGAGCTGCGATCTCTCGGCAGTGTCCCGGAGGCCGATTTTCTTGCAGACTCCAAGGCCGTGAATAGCGCGAAGTACCTGCTCATTGTTGCGTGCGAGGCATGCATAGACATCTGCAACCACATCGCGGCGAGGCGCGGAGGGAGGGCGCCCGAGGATTACCCTGACTGTTTTCAGGTGCTCAGGGAGATGAAGGTCATCGGCGATGGGCTGGCGGTGCGGCTGACACGCATGGTCAGGTTCCGAAACCTGCTGGTCCATCTTTACTGGAAGGTTGACGATGCGAGAGTGTACCACACGATCCGAGAGGACCTCGGAGACTTCGAATCCTATCTTATTGCCCTTGGCGGATATCTTGCGGCCGAGGTATGACGGTCCCCTGACACCGAGCATGGCCAGCAGTGGACCCGCTACTCGCTGCTCGTATTTCGCAGACAGCAAAGCTCTGGAGTTCATTGGACGTTTGGAGGAGATTGCAAGGATCCTTCCGTTCGTACGCTGTTGGCGTCTGAGCCCGAAAGTTAACGAAGGCAACAACGTCCCCCATTACGGTGGTCCGTGGTCCCGTGGTCCGTGGTCGTGGATTCGGATTCCGTATTTGAGCACGTACCCTCGTCTATTCGAACGGCTTTGTCATGGGAGCCCATCCTGGGAAACCGAAGTATCCGAACCACGTCCCTCTTTCAACGTTACGGCTCACCGTCGCAGGGAGGATCTTACCTTGACATCGAAAAAACGGCCGGGTCCCCCATTATCGTCCCCCATTACGGGGTGAGTCGTGCCGGGGAGTGACCGAAGGGTTCTGCATCAGTCGCGGGCCGTCCAGCCGCCAGCCGCCGAAGTGTTGGAGGTAGCGCATCAGGTAGCGGGAATTGTGCGGCGGGTGATAGGAGATCGGGCATACCGGGTTTTCCTGTTTGGTTCCTGGGCCACGGGAGAGGCCCGAAGGCGATCGGACATCGACATCGGAATCGAGGGGCCAGCGCGCGTGGACCCCGCTATGATGCTGCAGATTCGCGAAGCGTGCGAGGCGCTCCCCACGCTCTTCACCATCGAGATCGTAGACTTTGCCAGCGCGGCGATGAATTTCCGCAAGGAGGCCACAACCCGAATCCTGGAGCTGGAGGGCGCCTGATGGAGGAGCCCCACTCCACTCGGGTGGTCTTCTTGGAGCAGGCCTTGCGCCGACTGGAGGAGGCGCTGGCTAAACCGGAAGATCCGATTGTTCGTGATGCATGTATCCAGCGCTTCGAGTTCAGTTTTGAGATGGCCTGGAAGGCGGTGCAGAGCTATGCCCTGGCTGAGGGAGTGGAGTGTGTATCCCCGCGTGATTGCTTCCGGACGGCATTCCGCCTGGGACTCGTCGAGAGTGATCCCCGATGGATGGCCATGGTGGAAGACCGGAACCGTACCTCCCATACCTATGACGAAGAGATTGCCCAGACAATCTACCAGGCGTTGCCAGGGTATACGGATCTGCTGAAGAACCTGTTGGAAAAGTTGAAGGCGGGCGAGATCCGGCGGGCACACGAGAAGCCATGACATGTTCGTACGCCCGTGTTGCGCTGGTGGGTCAAATCCGAATTCCGCAATTGGAAATTGGAAATGAGTGATCCTTCGGCATTCGGCCGAGCCACTTCGCCATTCGAAGTTCGGCGTTCGATATTCGAAATGAGGCTCCGCTCCGACCCCGTACCTTCGTACCCTCGTACGCTTTTGGCTTTCATGTTCACTCCGCATTCCGCACTCCGCAATTGAGGCCGGGTCCCGGTTTGCGAGTGGTCCGTAGTCCCGTTGCGCAAGTTGACGTAGGCAACAACGTGCCCTATCCATTGGTCAACTACGACCCCGATTAGGCATGCCCCTTCTCATGAGTAACTTTGAACGCCTCCTGGAGGCGGTGCTGACCGCCTGTCAGAGGCACTACGCCGATCGCCT
>Ga0209172_10001063_pt1 | contig 64565 bp, 47 predicted proteins | sample LarsenN4metaG_FD_184113 | JGI IMG/M metagenome (GOLD analysis project Ga0209172, IMG submission 184113) | Hot spring sediment bacterial and archeal communities from British Columbia, Canada, to study Microbial Dark Matter (Phase II) - Larsen... ...
CGGTTGGCGGCATCCTGACTGGTGTAGCCTGCCAGCACGATGGCTGTCAGGCCTGAGTTTCCAACCGGCCATTTTTCTATCGTGCCATTGACGCCCGCGCCTTCGAGTCTGTTAGCGTCGAAGCGATTGGGATCGGCCAGCGCGCAAAGGCGAACATAATACTTGGCGCCATCGTTCGCAGGCGGCGGCGTACTGGTGCGCAGCGCGGTGGTATTATTTTGCGGCTGTGTGGAATAAGTAGCAGGCGCTGTCATATTGCTTTGGGCCGGCTGTTTGGCAATCATGTAATTTCTGATGCTCTCGTCGTTGGCTTTTTCCGTGACGATGAGGGCGTCTTTAAAGCCGCGTTGTGTGACTTGGGTAAGTGCTGCTTCGGCAGCGTCATAGTCGCTCCAAACGCCGAGTCGCATCCGGGTGAGGCCGTTTTCCGTTTTGCCATAAACGGTACCGAGGTTGGAAACTGCCGAATAATCATTGAGCGAAAATGGTTTGTCGGTCGTCAAAGCGCCCAACTGGATGGCGTAGGCTACGTTACTGGCGGCACTCACAGTGGGCGGATTAGCCGTGAATCCTCTGGTGTTGGCAGTGCTGTATTGAGCAGGCGTCTGTGCGTTATTTTGCTGTCCGCCGAGGACGAGGTTTTTGTCAGCGCCGCGCTCTTCCACGACAAAAGCACCTTTGAATTGTGGGTTTTTAATGACCTCTTTCAATGTTTTTTGTGCTTCGTCTTTTGTCGGGAAAATACCGAGCCGCACCTTGTTTTTGCCGTCTTCCGTTTTTGTGTAAACGTTGCCGTATTTGGCCAGTGGTTCATATTTCCCTGTATTTGTTTCCGTTACGTTGACGGGCAAAGCAGAAACCTGCACGGAGTAGCCGTTGAATTCAGGTTGCGTTTGCGGTTGGTTTGGACGCAGCAACGTAGTCGAATTCGGATTGGCAACGGACGGATTCGCCGTTTGAAAATTATTGCCGGTATTGTACTGAGCAGGTTGTTGCGTGTTGGCAGGGTTGGCAAATTGAGAAGGCTGTTGGGTATTTGCCGGATTGCTGAATTGCTGCGGAGGGGTGGCATTCGGGTTGGTGACTGGCGGAGTAGTTCTCGAGTTGGCGATATTATTATTAGGTGTCGTGTTGTCCGCTTCGGCTCCCAGCGTCACGTCGGGCAGTTTATTTCCAAGCGGCGACACGGTGGGGCGCACCGGTACTTTGGCGGTAGTGTAGCCAAAACGCGAATACTCGATGGTGTAGGCAGCGCCGGGCGACAAGAGGAGCGAATATCTGCCCGACGGGTCGGTTACATCGCGAATGGTTTTTCCTTTTTCCTGAAAATCCACTGTCACGTTGGAAAGCGGCTGACCACTGCGGGCATCGAACACAAAACCGACAAATTCCTGCCGTTTATCCGTTCCCATTGAAACTGTGACATTGCGGGCGCCAAAATCTTTAACCGTCACATTCGTACTCTCGTAGCCTTCTTTGCTTAAACCCACGATGCAATCCTGCGGTCGGGTAGGGGAGTTGAAATAAAATTTGCCTTCCATGTCCGTTTGGCCACGTTCGCCGCTGCACTCGAACATATCCACGTCCACACCGGGGAGCGGTTTGCCAAACCCATCGGTCACAAAAAGATAGTGACTCTGGATGGCGCTCTCTTCCGCGTTGTTTTGCGGCGAAAAGGCGTAAGTATTGGGCGCTGGCGCGTCGCTGTTCGGTTTGCTGGCCGAACGTCCGGCCATGACATCGGAAAGCGAAGGATTGTTTGCAGGCGTATTGGCTGCTGTATTCGTGTTTCCGTTGCCGGTTTTGGTGATTTGCCAGATGTCTTCATTGCCGCGACCACCGGGGCGATTGCTGGTCAGGTAGCCGAGTTTGGTTTGGCTGTTGTAAATAAAACCGTAGTCATCGTAAGAAGAATTGATGCCGGGGCCGAGGTGATACACGTTTTTTACAGATTCTTTGCCGACTTCTGCACGGAACACATCGAGGCCGCCGAGGCCATTCTGCCAATCAGAAGAAAAATACAAATCGGTGCCGTCATAAAAAGGCGTCACTTCGTTGCCTGGCGTGTTCACAGGGGCGCCCAGATTGCGCGGCGTACTCCAGTCGCCGTTGACAAAATGCGAAATATAAAGGTCCCAACCCTTGCCGCCGGTAGTAGTGGCGGGGTTATTCGAGGCAAAAATGAGCGAGTTGCCGTTGCCAATGAGGAATGGAAAACCCGTTGCGAAGTCAGTACCGTTGAAAGGAAAAGCCTTGACGTTGACCCATTCGCCGTTTTCTACGTCGGCGATGTAAAGGCTCATATTCACGCCTTTATCGGCGATTTGGCGCGTACCGTTGATAAAATTATTTCTGCAAAAAGCCACTTTTTTGCCGTCGTTGGAAAAACTGACAGGGCTTTCGTTGTAGTTGTTTTGCAGATCATTGCGCAAAAAATCAGGCTTTTGCAAAGCGCCATTTTCCGGGTTGCGCTGCGTCACGAACAGTTGGTTGTAAGAACTTCCCGTCCAGTCCGACGAGGATTTCGACTGGGTTTTTCGGACAATGTCCGTGCGAGCCGAACTGTAAATGATGCGGTTATTGAAAAAAACAGGACTAAAGTCTGCGGCAGAGGTATTGATGGCTTCATTGCGTGCCACATAATCAGCCGTCTTTTTGGCTGTGCGGGCAGCGAAATCGCACATGTCAGCGAAATGCCGACCTACTTCGTTGGCATTGTCGTTGAGCGCGGCGTATTCAAGAAATTGTTTTCTGGCGCCTTCGTAGTCGCCTCGTTGCATGAGCGCTCTGCCGTAGCGAAGTTGAATATCCGAGTTGGGTTCGCGCTGTTCCACGGCGCGGCGGTACCAGTCGAGCGAAGCCTCCGGCTGGTTGAGTTGGAAGTAGCAATCGGCGATGCGGGCAAGTGCATGGCCGTTGTTGGCATCTTTGTCCAACACCTGCTTGTAGGTTTTCAGCGCGAGGTTGTAGGCATACAGGTCAAATTGCTTGTCGGCACGTTGGAGGTCTTCGGAAATGGAAGTTTGGGCAAAAATCATGTTGGCTGCGCAAAGGAACGCCACTGCCAACCACCCTGCACGAGAAGTCGTGTTCATAGCAGTATGGTTTGAAAAGTTATTAATGTGCGAATTGTGTACGTCGCGTTTCGGCCCGAAGCGAGGGGACAAAAAGCCGAAAACCGCTTGGTTGCTGGCAAAAACGGATGAATAAACACCCTTATTGCCGCACAAAGCAAAGTGGAGAGACTATCTTTTGAAAAAGGGACGGGGCAAAAGTAAATACTTTCGCAATACGGCGCTACTTCTTTTTGCATTGATTTTCAGGAGGAAACAAAAAAACGGGAAACGTCGCGCAATTGACGTTTCCCGTTTGAGGCAAATCTTTTCAGATTTTATTTGCCGGCTCCGGCGCGATAAATGTACTTCTCTACATCCCGCCAGTCTTGCGAAGCAGGGTTGGGGAAATCGCGGTGGAGTCGCTCGTAAGCTTTCAGCGCGGCTTCCTTGTTGCCCTGATATTCGTTGAGCATACCCAGTTTTTTCAAATAATAGCCTGCCAAAAGATCGTTTTTCGTGGCATCAACGGCTTTTTCGTAACTGCTGAGCGCCTTGGCGTAATCGCCTTTTTCGGAATAAGCATCGCCCATCGCGCCGTATTTCATGGCTGGCAACAAGTCGCCTTCGCCGTCGAATTTTTCGAGATAATTGATGGCGTTGTCAAAATCGCCCATTTGCAAGTAGCAGATACCGGCGTAATAATTGGCCGAATTGCCAGCCGGAGTGCCGCTGAATTTGTCAGCGAGTGCGAGGAAACCATCGAAGCCGCCACCGGGATTTTCAAGCGCCAGGCGGAAAGAATCGCGCTCGAATTGTTGTTGCGCGTGCCACATAGCCGCCACTGCTTCTTTTTGTTTCGGGGCGACGACCAGGCTTTTGTACGCCCACCAGCCGCCGATTGCCAAGCCGATAGCGCCGACTACATAAAGCAGCAGGTTCGGATATTTTTCCCAAATCGGTTGCGACGAAGAGGCGCTTACTTCTTGTACGGTTATTTCTTCAACCTCCTGAGAGACTTTGCGTTTTGCCATTGTTCAAGTAAAAATTATTTTTTGTGACAGTGGACGTTAGACCTTTGACCTTAGAAGAAAATCCCGATTCTAATGTCCAATATCCAACGTCAAAAAATTATCCTTTCTAAAAAGGCGGGCAAAAGTACGGAAAGTTTGATTCAGCGAAGGGGTGTAGCGAAAAATTGTTCGGAAAGTATTGCGTCGCCCACTTTTACCCGTTCTTCTCCGTCGCCCATCCACACCACATTTTGCCCGAACAAAATCTTGTGACCCTCTTGCCGGAAAGTCGCCAGCGTCTTCAAAGGCTCGGCGGCGCGGGTGGCTGTTTCCTGGTCAATCGTCGGGATGATGCAGCGGGCGCAGGGTTTGACACCTTTAAAAAGTGTTTCTCCAATTTTGAAATCGCTCCAGGCATCTTCCTCGAACGGTTTGCCGCCAGTGAACACGAAATTGGGCCGAAAACGATTTGTCGGTAAGGGCTGGGCGAGGCGGCGATTGAGGTCGTCGAGCGAGGCTTGCCCGATGATTAAAAAGGGGTAGCCATCGGCAAAACTGACGTGCTGACCCTTCGGCGCGTAGCGCCCGTCGGCCCAGCGCCGGGTCGTGTCAGGCATCGAAACGAGTCGCAATTTTTGTTTTAAATTTTCTGAAAACCAGTCGTTTATCGCTTTGGGTAACACCCGCGCCGGGCATTGGTCGTTCCAGATTTCGACTTCTAATTGTTCCAGTTCTTCGGCTGGTACGTCGAGCGGAATTTGAATTTTCTCCAAAGGATTTTTTCTCCAAAAAACCGTCAGATGCGGCGGCTCGATGGCTGTGCCGAGCAGCGCCATTGCCGGGATTTCGCGCTGGCTTACGAAACGCCCGGTCTCGTCCACCAACATCCACCGACGGTCGTATTGCAGGCCGCGTGGTTCTACTTTTGCTGAATCGAGCGGAATGCCGCCGAGCGATTTGACGGGATAAACCCAGATTTCGGAAAGGACTTTCATGGCGCAAAATTAGCGATTGTCCGATTGCCCGATTAAGTTACATTTGTCCGAACCAAATCATTCAATTCGAAGCCTATGCGATACCTTTTTACATTATTTTTTTGCGCCCCCCTGCTCCTTTTTTCTCAAACGCAATACACGCCCGACTGGGCGTCGCTGGATAAACGCGCCACCCCGGAGTGGTGGCTCGACGCCAAATTTGGCATTTTTATTCACTGGGGTGTTTACTCCGTACCGGCCTTCACGACCCTGGGAAACTACGCCGAGTGGTACCAACATTCTCTGGAGAATAACCTCCACGACGGTAAAATCCGCGATTTTCACCAAAAGAACTACGGAAATCGAAGTTATTACGACCTCGCCGACGACTTCCACGCCGAACTCTGGAGCCCCGACGACTGGGCGCAATTATTTGAGAAAGCGGGCGCGCGCTACGTCGTTTTGACCTCCAAACACCACGATGGATTTTGTCTCTGGCCCAACGAGCAGGCCTCGCGTACCTGGGGCCGACCCTGGAACAGCGAGGTGCGTGGCCCCGGTCGCGACCTCGTGGGCGATCTTTTTACCGCACTGCGAAAAACGAGCGTGAAACCCGGCCTTTATTTTTCGCTCTACGAGTGGTTCAATCCTCTCTGGAAATTCGACCGCGCCCGCTACGCCCGCGAACACGCCATGCCGCAACTGTACGAACTCGTGAACAAATACCAGCCCTGGGTCGTGTGGTCGGACGGCGACTGGGACGCCACGCCCGAAACCTGGAAATCGCCCGAATTTCTCGCCTGGCTGTACAGCCAAAGCCCTGTGCGCGACCGCGTAGTAGCCAACGACCGCTGGGGCAGCGGGGTTCGCTTCAAACACGGCGGCATCTACACGCCTGAATATCAGCCTGATTTGGATTTTGAAGACCACGCCTGGGAGGAAAGCCGGGGCATGGGTTTTTCCTACGGCTACAACCGCGCAGAAAACGCCTGGGACTACAATTCGACTCAATCGCTCGTGCTGCACCTCGTGGACAAGGCATCGCGCGGCGGCAACTTTTTGCTCGACATCGGCCCCGACGCGCACGGCATGATTCCGCCCATCATGCAGGATCGCCTGCTCGAAATCGGGCGTTGGCTGAAAATCAACGGCGAAGCGATCTACGGGACACGGCGCTGGCGGACGCCCTGCCAATGGAGCGAAGGCCGCCGCGACTGGAAAGCCGAACAAGTGGACGGCTGGAAAACGTCGGGCGATGCGCTCTTGAAACAAACGATTGACCCCGACCCCGGCTTCGCTGTGAAAGAGGTTTTTTTCACCTGGAACCCGAAACTGAACGCCGTGTACGCCATTTTGCCAAAATACCCGAATGACAAAAAGTTGATTTTGACAGATTTACAACTTCCAGCAGGCACCGAAATTACTTTTTTGGCCACAAAAGAAAAACTGAAATGGGAAAATGTGGCAGGCAAAACGACGGTCTTTTTCCCGGAATACAACCCGAATAAAATCAAATCGCCACACGCATTTGCACTGAAAATCGCCAACTTCGGAGCCTTCACCGACAAGCCGCACATCAAAGTGACTTACGACCCGGCCACCATGAAACCGACGGTTCAGATGACCGCTAAAACACCGGGCTCGGCCATTCGCTACACGACTGACGGCTCCGAACCCAAAGCCGAATCGCCGCTTTACGACAAACCTTTTTCGCCTGTAAAAGAAGGAGTTGTGCGCGCGAAGGCTTTTAAATCCGGCCTTTTATCCAGCAATGAAGCCTCAGCGGAAGTCCTGCTTTATGCCCGGAAGCCGAGCCTCCAATTCGTCACTTCGCCGCAGGATGGACTCAGCGTTTTGGTGACGAGTACCCGCGAAAAATACACTTCGGAGAGCGTTCAAAACGGTTTTGTGGAAAAAAGCGGGACGACTTCGGATTTTGTTTTGCACCCGCTGTGCGCTTCTTCCAAATGCGGCATGGTCTGGAACGGCTACCTGAATATTCCCAAAACCGGCGGCTATCAGTTCTGGACACAATCCGACGACGGGAGTGTGCTTTTCATTGACAATGAAATTGTTGTGGACAACGACGGCGATCACGGATCGGAGGAAAAAACGGGCCTTGCCAATTTGCAACAAGGCTGGCACAAGTTCAAACTCGTCTATTTCAACAGCGGTGGCGCGGGCGATTTGAAAGTCTGGTTCGCTCCGATGGGGCAGGAAAAACAAGCGATCCCGGCGGAGATGTTGGGGCATTAAGCCCTATTTTGTAATTTTAAAACACTGGTGAATTTTCTTGTTCCGAAAATCCTCCGGCACTGTTTTTTGCGAAATATCCAGGATGTTGGTCGCGCGGATTTCCTCCTCCCAAATTTTGAAACGGCGATAATTCGTTGAAAAATAGAGTGTTCCGCCCGGTGCGCAAAAGCGCAAGGTGCGGTTGATCAGCATCACGTGATCGCGCTGGATATCCAGTGTGTCGTCCATGCGTTTGCTGTTGGAAAATGTGGGCGGGTCGAGTAAGATGAGGTCGAATTGCTCGCGTGGCGGCTGTTCGAGCCAGGCCAGCACATCGGCTTGTAGCAAGCGGTGATTTTTTCCCGAAAAATCATTGAGCGACAGATTCCGGTCGGCCCATTCGAGGTAAGTATTGCTCATGTCGACCGTCAAAGTTTCGCTCGCGCCACCCGCCGCCGCGTACACCGTGAACGAGCCTGTGTAAGCGAACAGGTTCAAAAAACGTTTTCCGGCGGCCTCCTGGCGCACCATCTGGCGGGTGTTGCGATGGTCGAGAAAAAGCCCTACATCCAGATAATCAGCGGGTTTTATCAAAAAACGCAGGCCATTTTCCCGCACAAGATATTCTGCGCCGATGCGGGAAAATCGCTCGTATTGCCGCAATCCTTTTTGCCGTTGGCGGTATTTCAGGTAAATCAGTTCGGGCGAAACACCCAGCACCTCGCTCACGACCTTCAAACAGCCGTCGAGCCAGGCAGCGTGTTCGGTCGGTTCCATGCCGTGATCGCGGGCGTACTCTGCGACGTGGACGATGTTTTCATAAATGTCAATCGCCAGCGGTGTGCCGGGAATGTCGTTGTCGTACACGCGGTAGCAGGTGATACCTTGCCGCCGCGCCCATTTGCCAAAATGTTTGTACATCTTGGCGAGGCGGTTGGCGAAGGGGGCGAGTTTTTCTTCGATAGTCATTTTTTAAGGTTTAAAAACCCTTGCCGCTTCTACTGCTTTTTGCCAGCCGTGATACAGGCGAGCAGCCTCATCTTCAGGCATTTGCGGAGAAAATGAGCGGTCGAGTTGCCAGTTGGTGGCGATGTCGGCCTCGTCTTTCCAGTAGCCGACGGCGAGGCCGGCGAGATAGGCGGCGCCGAGCGCGGTCGTCTCCTGCACCACCGGGCGCTCCACTTTTGCGCCGAGCATGTCGCTTTGGAATTGCATCAAAAAATTGTTGCGAACCATTCCGCCGTCCACGCGAAGGGCTTTGAGTTCGATACCCGAATCGCGCTCCATCACGTCCAAAACGTCTTTCGTTTGATAGGCCACGCTCTCCAACGTCGCGCGAATCAGATGGCTCCGGCTGCTGCCCCGCGTGAGGCCAAAAATGGCGCCGCGCACTTCCGAGTCCCAGTACGGCGTGCCGAGCCCGACAAAAGCCGGCACGACATACACCCCTTCGTTGGAATCAAGGCTGAGGGCGTGGGCTTCCGTTTCGGCGGCGTCATTGAAAAGTTGCACCGTGTCGCGCATCCATTTCACTGCTGAGCCAGCCACGAAAATCGAGCCTTCAAGGGCGTATTTTACCTCGCCTTTCAAACCCCAGGCAATGGTGGTGAGCAAGCCGTTTTGCGATGCAACTGCCTCGCTGCCAGTATTCATCAACATAAAACAGCCCGTGCCGTAAGTGTTTTTTGCCATGCCTTCGGCAAAACATCCTTGCCCGAACAGCGCTGCCTGTTGGTCGCCCGCGATACCCGAAACCGGAACATCTTCGATACCCAAAATCTCCTTTTTCGCATGACCATAAACGCCCGACGAATCCATCACTTTTGGCAACATGGATTTCGGAATGTCGAAAGCAGTGAGCAATTCATCATCCCAGTCAAGTTCGCGGATGTTGTACAGCATCGTGCGCGAAGCGTTGGTGTAGTCGGTGGCATGGGTGCGTTCCTCGGTGAGATTCCAGAGAATCCAGGTGTCTATCGTTCCAAAAAGAAGATTGCCGGCGAAAGCATCGGCCTGCGCGCCAGGCACATTGTCCAAAATCCATTTGATTTTCGTACCGGAAAAATAGGCGTCAATCAACAGGCCGGTCTTGTAACGCACTTCCGGGTCTAAACCTCTGGCTTTCAAGGCTTCGCAAATATCCACCGTCTGGCGGCTTTGCCACACGATGGCGTTATAGACGGGTTTTCCCGTGCGTTTATCCCACACGACGGTCGTTTCGCGCTGGTTGGTAATACCGATGGCGGCGATGTTGCCCGCACCAACTTTGCCGACAACTTCCCGCACGGTGTCCCGCACAGTTTCCCAGATTTCGATGGCATTGTGCTCCACCCAGCCGGGTTTGGGGAAGTGCTGCGTGATTTCCTGCTGCGCGACGGCGAGCGTATTGCCTTGTTTGTCAAACACAATGGCGCGGGTGGAAGTAGTGCCCTGGTCAATAGCGAGGATGTAATTCATAAAAAGGTTGCGGGTTGACGGGTTTCTGGTTTCGGGTTGGCAAATATCCAAACTTTCGGAAAGTTGGCAACTTTCGGAAAGTTCACTTCCAAACCTTACTATTCAGCATTTTATACAACAACTCCAACCCCATGCCGCTGATGAGCAGGCGTTCCTTGCGATTGCCGCTCAGCCGCTGCGTCCAGTCGGTGAAGCCTCCGTCAGCAATTTCGAGTTCCTGGCCGCCGAAGCCGGGAATGACGACCTTGAACTGCAAACGCTGGTAATATTCCTGTTCAACTTGTTTGCTTTCAATGACTTCGATTTCCCAGCCGGGTTCGGTTTTTTGCAAAAATGACAAAACGGCTTGGAACAAACGGTTTTCCTCGCCTTCCGCGTCGAGACTTTTCAGGCGAACTTTCACAGGCGAAATGCCGAGATTTTCTTCAAAATAAGTTTTGTAAAACTTCGCCTGCCGCCACAAATTTTCCTTTTCAAAATCGAAACTGCCCGTGTCGCGCCCGGCAGAAGTCAAGCCCAAAATGCTGAAATGGGCGCTGAATCCCGGCACTTTCGGAATCTCCTGCGCCCGCACGTGGCGATGCACCACGCTGAAATGCGTCGGCTCTACCGGAAAACCTTGCGCTTGCCGTCGCACCACACTTTCCAAAGCCAGCACGTTGGTCGCGTCGGCTGTCACTTCCGTGCCACGCAGGGCCGACACAACCTTGTTTTGATGAACAGTTCCCAACGCCGAACAGGTACCGAGCGGGCTTACGGGCGAGAGTTGTAACGGTTGGAAACCAACGATTTGCGCAGATTTAAGCCAGTCGAGGCAAAATTCAGTGAAGCCGACAAAGTCCACTTGAGCGGGCTGCACGAAACGGTTTTGCCGATAAGTGCGGAGCAGTTCGGCAGGTGTGATTTGGCTTGTTTTTCGGGAAAAAACTTCGAGCAAGAGCGAGTTTAAATCGGAAGCGGCAAGGCGTTCGCTCAAAATTTCAACAAGGTCGGGAACGCCCGTTTCGGCGACGATACGGTCGAGGATGTTTTTGTTCATGGCGCGGATTTTTAAAACGCCAACGGTTTTTTCCAGCAAAAAAATTCCCGTGAAATTTAGCCGCCCAGCAATGCCTGATACGTCGCTGCCCCACAAATTCCACCCAAAATCGGCGCGACGACGGGAATCCAGGCATAGCCCCAATTGGAGCCGCCTTTGCCGGGAATCGGCAACAGCGCGTGCGCGATGCGCGGCCCCAGGTCGCGGGCAGGATTGATAGCCCAACCCGTCGTGCCGCCGAGCGAGAGGCCGATGGCAGTGATGAGTCCGCCCACGGCGAGCGGTTTCAAGCCTTCGGAGAAGGCATTGACTCCCAGTGCGCTAAGTCCAAAAAGCAGCACAAATGTGCCAAGAAATTCGCTGAAAAAATTGGCGGGCGTGTGGCGCACAGCAGGGCCGGTACAGAACACAGCAAGTTTCGCCCCTTGGTCGGTTGTGCGGCTCCAGTGTGGCAAATAATGCAGCCAAACGAGTGTGGCGCCAAGTATAGCGCCGAGCATTTGGGCAGTGATGTACGAGCCAACGTTGGCCCAGTCGAATTGCCCGGTGGCTGCCAGCGCGAGCGTGACTGCCGGGTTCAGGTGCGCGTCGCTGATTTTACCGACGGCGTAGATGGCGAGCGAGACTGCCAGCGCCCAGCCGAGTGTGATGACGAGCCAGCCGGCGTTTTCGTTTTTTGTGCCTTTGAGCACCACGCCGGCCACGACGCCATCGCCGAGCAGGATGAGGAGAGTGGTTCCAAGGAGTTCGGCGAGGAAGCTGTTCATAGGTTATGTTTTTTCAAAATGCCGAAAAATGCACGACGCAAAAAACTGAAAATCAGAATTTAAAGTCGTCCGTTTTCCGGCATTTTTTAGAAAGGGCAGGACAAAAAAAATGAATGAGTTACATCCACTTCACCGCAAAACGGTTGAAATCGTGTTTCACTTCCTGGTAGAGTTCGCGGAAACGCTCAAAGTTTTCCCGGATGTCTGTGTGGTCGGTAAAGTGAACGTGGTCAACAGCGATGGGATGATCCTGAGCGTATTCGGCAAGGAAAGATTCGTGTTTTTTGATGCGGTGTTTGAGTTCGCTGATGTGGTTGCGCTGAAGGTCGAAGCGATTTTGGAAAGACTCGACGCCGGCTTCTACTTCGTTGTTGGTGTTTTTGGAAACTATCTCGCCGAGGCGCGCTTCGAGTATGGCCAGTTCTTCTTTGTAAAACTTCAATTCGTTCAGCCAAAGGCGGTGTTCGTAGTGCAAGTCGGTGATGTAAGCAAAATTTTTCGCGTGGTTGTTCGCCATATTATCCTGATTTTTAAGTGAATATTACAAGTTTCGGTGCAAGATTTTCAAACCGGATTCATTCGGGCAACAACGGGGATCATGGTTTGGAGTGATTTCCGTCGGCCTGTTTTTTGAAGTTTTCGACCAATTTTTGATACGCCGCGCCCTCCGTTTCACATTGTTTTTCCGTCCAGTCCAACGCTGTTCCCATCAATTTCGCTACGATGGGAGCGGCTTTCGCAGCGGCCTGCCAATCCGTGATTTCGAGCCGGACGCGCCGCGCCAAAAAATCGCGCACCGTACAAGCCATCTCTTCCCGAACCGCATAAATCACCTCAGCTTTGAGGTAAGGAAAACCCGGCAATAAACGTTCGCCCAAGGTCGGATTCTGTCTCGCCATCTCGGCAACCCGATGCGCTCGCGTACCATATTTCTGCGCCAAATGTTGGGAAATATCCGCTTCCAAACTGTAATTGGCCTGAATTTTTTTCCAGAAATCGGAATCCCAACCTTCTGCCCCCGAAAGCCGGTGCGCGTCCGTGCTACATTCGGCTGAAAAGCCGAGCAAATCGCAGGCGGCATCCACCGCGTCTTTTGCCATCAAGCGGTAGGTCGTCCATTTGCCGCCGAGCAAACTGAGCAAATTTGTGACCGGATCATGCTCCACTTCATGGTCGCGAACGAGGGATTTAGTTTGGCTATTTGCAGATTTGTGGATTTGTGGATTTGGTGAGACGATGAGCGGCCGCAATCCTCCAAACCCTGATTTAACTTCCTCTTTTTCAATTTTTTCTTTCAAAAACGGCTGCAAAGTTTCCAGCAGAAAACTCACCTCACCGGCTTCCAAAACAGGCTCATTTGTCAAATCCGAATAATCGTCGTCCGTCGTGCCGAGCAAAAGTTCACCCTCGAACGGGATAGCAAAAACGACGCGACCGTCCTTCGTTTTCGGAATCAACAGCGCGTCGTCGCTGCCAAGCGTGGCATGCGGCAACACGACGTGAACGCCTTTCGAGGGGCGAATTCGGGGTGACAATGCCGGGTTTGCCAGCAGGCGAATTTGGTCGGAAAATGGCCCCGTGCAGTTTAGAAAAAGCCTCGATTGAATGATGAATGATGAATGGTGAATGTTGTCTCTGATAAGGGCAGCGACAAGTTTCCCATCTTCATTTTTTTGAAAATCAATGACTTCCGAATGATTGACGACGACGGCTCCAGCCTCAGCGGCAGTTTGTGCAAGCGCGAGACAGTAACGCGCGTCGTCCAACTGGCCGTCGTAGTAAAGCACGGCGCTGTGAATTTTTCGCGTGAGCCCGGGCATCCGGCGCAGCGTTTCGGCTTTGGAAAGACTGCGACTTTTGGGCAAATTGTCTTTGCCCGACGCGAACCAATCGTAGAGTGTGAGGCCGATGCTGAAATACAATTTTTCCCACCAACTAAAAACCGGCGTTACGAGCGCCAAAGGCCGGGCAAGGTGCGGGGCATTTTGCAGCACGATGTGGCGCTCGTTCAGGCCGTGCCGCACCTGGCGGAGTTGGGCGAAATCGAAATTTTTGAAAGCCTGTTCGAGGTAGCGCACGCCGCCATGCACGAGTTTGGTACTTTTGGAAGAAGTCTCGGCGGCGAAATCGGTTTTTTCCACCAAAGCCACTTTCAGGCCACGCAACGCCGCGTCCAAAGCACAGCCTGCTCCCGATGCGCCCCCGCCGATGATACAGAGGTCAAATTCTTCATTTTGAAGGCGTTGTATGTTGGCTGAGCGGTTCATTGTTATCGTCATTGCGTCATTAAACGTAATTCGAGTTGTTTTCAAAATGATTCAATGGCCTTAATGACACAATGACTTTTAATGACCCAAACTTTTCTGCCAGCGCCATGCATCTTCCAGCGCCTCGCGGAGCGAGCGTTTGGCTTGCCAGCCGAGTTGATTTTTAATTTTGGACACATCGGCATACACTGCTGCCACGTCGCCGCCCCGGCGCTCGCCGATGCGGTAGTTGAGTGGCTGACCGCTGACTTCTTCAAAGGTTTTGATGATTTCCAACACGCTGTTGCCATGCCCTGTGCCGACATTGAAAACATCGTAAGCCGCTGATTCTTTTTTATTTATCAAAAACTGCATCGCCGCTACGTGGGCTTCTGCCAAATCCATGACGTGGATAAAATCGCGGACGCAAGTGCCGTCGGGAGTGGGGTAGTCGTCGCCAAAAACGGTCAAACTTGGGCGCAAACCTGTCGCAGTTTGAGTGACAAAAGGCACGAGATTATTTGGAACGCCGATGGGCAATTCGCCGATGTAGGCCGACGGGTGTGCACCAACGGGATTGAAGTAGCGCAGCGAAATGCCTTTCAACGGTTTTCCGGCAGCGGCTACGTCACGGATGATTTCTTCGCCGATTTGCTTGGTGTTGCCATAAACAGACTGAGCAGGAGGAGTCGGCGTTTCCTCAGTGACGGGGAGCGACTGCGGTTCGCCATAAACAGTAGCGGAAGAGGAAAAAATCAGGTTTGGGACGCCATATTCGAGCATTGTTTGGAGCAGCACGATGAGCGAACCGAGGTTATTGTCGTAGTATTTCAGCGGCTCCAGCATGGATTCGCCGACGGCTTTGAACGCCGCAAAATGGATAACCCCGCCAATTTTTTCCTCTTTGAAAATACGTCGTAAAACTTCTTCGTCGTGACAATTTTCAGCATGAACACGCGGTTTTTGCCTTAAAATTTTTTCCAAACCCCGCATTACGCTCCGGTCAGAATTGGAAAAATCATCGAGAATGACAGGGGTGAATCCCGCTTCCGCAAGAGCGACTATGGTGTGCGAGCCAATGAATCCGGCGCCGCCGGTGACAAGAATGTTCATGCAAAGCGTTTGTTTTGTTGATTAAATCGGTTTTTCATGCGATTGGTTTTCAGGTTTTTAACTTGTAATGGATTTCTGGCAAACTGCGCAAAACTGCTGCCGCTTTTTCGGGTGAAATATCGCGCTGCGGCCCGGCCAGCATCTCGTATCCGACCATAAATTTTTTCACCGTCGCCGAACGCAGCAATGGCGGATAAAAAACGGTATGCCAATGCCATTCCTTGTGCGCTTTTCCGTCCGTCGGCGCCTGATGGATGCCAGCGGAGTAGGGGAAAGATACCTCGAACAGGTTATCGTAGCAAACCGTGAGCCGTTTGTACGCTTCGGCGAAAGCGTTACACTCTGCCTCCGTCATGTCCGTAATGCGCGGCATCGGGCGTTTGGGCACGAGCATCGCCTCGAAAGGCCACACCGCCCAAAACGGCACGAGCGTGACAAAATGTTGATTTTCAAATAAAATGCGCTCGCCGAGTTCGAGTTCTTCTGCCAAATAATCGGCCAGCAAAGTCCGCTTGTTTTTTCTGAAATACCGCGCCTGCTGTTGCTGTTTTTTCAAAGGCTCGTCGGGAATATGTTCCTGTGCCCAAATTTGCCCGTGCGGGTGCGGGTTGGAACAGCCCTGAATTTCGCCTTTGTTCTCAAAAATCTGGACGTAGCGGATAAACGGTTTTGCGCCCAATTCCGTGTACTCGCGCCGCCAAAGGTCAACGACGCGCCGAATTGCGGCCACATCCATTTCAGGAATTGTCAAATTGTGGCGCGGGGAAAAACAAACGACACGGCAGATACCGCGCTCGGGTTGGTGGCGGAGCAACCCCACCCCCGCTGCCAAAACTTTGGAGGAGGGGTTGGGCAACAATGCCGAAAAATCATTTGTGAATGCAAAAACATCCTGGTAATCAGGCGTTTGCTCTCCGTTGGCGCGGACGTTGCCGGGGCAGAGATAGCAAGCCGGGTCATAAGCGGGGCGATTGTCGGGCGGTAATTTTTCCACCTGACCCTGCCAGGGACGGCTGGCACGGTGGGGCGACACGAGCACCCACTGACCCGTGAGCGGGTTGTAGCGGCGGTGAGGGAAATTCGTTATTGGTTGTTCGTTCATCGTTGTTCGTTCACGATTTCGACGCCGTTGGTGATTTCGACGGGGTAAAATTTCAAATCGCGGCCCCATTTTCCCCGATAAACGGCCTGCATTTTTTCCTGAAAATCGGAAACAGCGTCGCGGTGGAGGAGGTTGAGCGTACAGCCGCCGAAGCCGCCGCCCATTTGGCGGGCGCCGAGTACGGCGGGGTCGGAAAAAGTTTGTTCCACCAAAAAATCTGTCTCCGGGCAGGTGACCTCGTAGGCGTGTTGCAGACCTTCGTGCGATTGGCAGAGCAATTTGCCAAACTCGTTCAAGTCATTATTTTTCAACGCTTTACAGGCTGATAGCACGCGTTCGTTTTCTTCGATGACAAATTTGCAACGTCGGAAAACGACTTCCCGCAAATTGTTTTTTTCCGAAAAAAGCATCTCCGAACTCATATCGCGCAGGCTGCGAATTTCTTTTTTGGGAAATAATTTTTTCAACATCTCGACTCCTTCTTCGCACTCTCGGCGACGGGTGTTGTACTCCGAGTCCATGAGTTGGTGTTTCACGCCCGAATCACAGAGCAAAAAAGTGAAGTCGGGCAAATTCACAGGAAAATACTCGGTTTCGAGGCTCCGGCAATCGAGCAACAGCGCGTGATTTTCCCGACCCATGAGCGAGGCGTACATGTCCATGATGCCGCAGTTCATGCCCACGAAGTTGTTTTCGGCGCGTTGGGCGAGGCGGGCGAGTTCGGGGCGTGGGAGGCTGAAGCCGAAAAGTTCGTTCAGCGCGAACAGCAGCCCGCTTTCCACCGCCGCCGAACTCGAAAGTCCTGCGCCGGTCGGGATGTCGCCGCCAAAAATGACGTTGACACCGCCGGGTTGAAAACCGTTTTTTTGGAGTTCGGAGAAAGTGCCGAGCAGGTAATTCGGCCAATGTTTTTCCGATTTTTTTAAATTTTTTAATTCGCCCAAAAATTCGTCACGGAAGTCAAGTGCCTGAAAATGAAGCCTGTCGTCGGCTCTCGGCGACACGGCGAACCAGATGGCTTTGTCAATGGCCGCAGGCAACACGAAGCCTTCGTTGTAGTCGGTGTGTTCGCCAATGAGGTTGATGCGGCCCGGCGCGCGGACGACGAGGGCGGGGTTTTCTCCAAAAGTTTGCCGGAAAGACTGGATGACTGATTCGGGATATTTCATCGCTGCAAAGAACGCGAAGTGTGCTAAGTTTACGGCAAGATAAATTGAACACAGCTTTCGCCGAATACACCGATACCACCGAATAAATTGATTGTTTGGTTGCTACTTCCAAGTTTCCAAAAATAAAAATACTTCGGTGGTAACGGCGTGTTTCGGTGAAAGCAGTGTTCAAACCAGTCAATATAAATCGAATTTTCCATGCGCCAAATCTTGCTTACCCTCCTGATTTTCAGTTTTTTGGGAAAAATAATTGCTCAAAAAACAGATTTCCCCAAACCGACTCCTACCCAACTTGCCTGGCACGACACGGAGTTTTACCTGTTTTTTCATTTCGGTCCCAACACGTTCACCAACCTCGAATGGGGGCATGGTACAGAGCCGGAAGATGTGTTCAACCCGACGGCGCTGGACTGCGACCAGTGGTGCCGCATCGCCAAACAGGCGGGCGCTCGCGGGGTCGTCATCACGGCGAAACACCACGACGGGTTTTGCCTGTGGCCGTCCAAATTTTCCAAACACACGGTGCGCGAAAGCAAGTGGCGCGACGGCAAAGGCGATGTGTTGCGCGAACTTTCGGAGGCTTGCAAACGGCACGGCCTCAAACTCGGTTTTTACCTCAGCCCTTGGGATCGGAACCACCCGCAATACGGTACGCCTGAGTACAACGACGTGTACGTCAACACGTTGACAGAAATTTTGACGCAATACGGCGACCTTTTTGAAATCTGGTGGGACGGTGCGAACGGTGAGGGGCCGAATGGCAAAAAGCAGGTGTACGATTTTCACCGGTTTGAAAAAGTAGCGGCAAAACTTCAGCCGAACGCTGTAATTTTCAGCGACATCGGGCCGGGTTGTCGCTGGGCGGGCAACGAGCGCGGCCTCATTTTGACAGAGACGAATTGGTGTACGCTCGACTCGGCAGGTTTTATGCGCGGGCTGGGCGCGCCGCCGGAAGACACGCTGAATCAGGGCAATGTGAATGGCAAGCACTGGATTCCGGCGGAGTGCGACGTGAGTATTCGCCCCGGTTGGTTTTATCACCCGGAGGAGGACGACAAGGTGAAAACGCCGGAACAACTCTGGGATATTTACCTGAAATCCGTCGGTCGCGGGGCGAATTTGATTCTCAACGTGCCGCCCGACCGCCGGGGCCGGATTCACGAGCAGGATTCGGCGGCGTTGGTGGCGTTTGGGAAAAAAGTGCGGGAAGCGTTTGACGAAAATCTGGCGGCGGGGCGGCCTTGTCGTTTGGGCAATGGCAAGCATTGGTTCGACGCGGGCCTTACGGATGAAAACCGCCAGACGTTTGCGGAATTTGAAGTGGTGCCGGGCGAGTCATTTCTTGAAATTGATTTGAGAAAGAAAAAGAAAGTGAATGCGATGTTGATTCGGGAAAAAATCAGCACGCACGGTCAGCGCGTTGCGGCGTTCAAAATTGAAGTTTGGCAAGGGAAAAAATGGCGGGAAGTAGCGCGCAGCACAACGATTGGGGCAAGAAAAATCCTCACATTCCCGGAAGTGAAAACCCGGAAAGTGAGGATTTCAGTGTTGGCAGCGAAAGCGCCGCCGCTTATCAACGACGTTCGGCTTTACAGGATTTAAGGTTCGGTGTCAGTCGGACGGTCATTAGAGAGGCCGTAAAAAGCCGTGAGCGAAAGAGCAAGAAAAAGGATAAGATAGGTTATCATCGCAAGGAGACGGGGGTTGGGTAACCGATAATTGAGTGTGGATGGAGGATCGAACGTCGGTTGGGTGCTTCGAGTTGTCCGCCGCTTGTTAATTAGCATAAACTATGCCATAAGAAGGGTAGGTTTAAAGCGTGTGTGAGGTTGGCAGGATTAGGTTTATGGGGCCAGTTTTCTTAAAATTGTCGTTTTGGTAAAATCTGGCGTGTAGGCGACCGGGGCGAAAACATCGGTTTCGACCTTGAATTTCTTTGCAATAACATCCTGAAAACGAGCAAGGTAGTAGTCTCGTTCGGTGTTGTCCACAACGAGTAAGCCGCCAATTTTCAAATGTGGTATAGCCTGCTGAATGCAGGAGGGACGTGCGCGTCCATCCACGAGGACGAGGTCGAAGTAATCGGTGGCGAATTGGTCAATCGTGCGGGCATATTGCTCGAAACTAAGGTGTTCCATGCCTTTTGCGCCGCTGGAAAAGTCGTCGGGGTTTTCCTTGTCACGAGGTTTTTCGCCGCGAAACGGCTCTGGCGCGACGAAAAAGCCTTTCCAGTTTTGATAGCCTTTTTCTTTCACCGTCTGAGCCAATGTCTCAAACCAGCCTGCGTGGTCTTCCACAGTTGCAACTTCTGCGACATTTTTACAGAAAAATAATGTGGAGCCGCCACCGCCAAATTCAAAAACCCGATATTCGGGGCGCATATTTTTTTCCAAAAAATCCAGTGCCGGGAAATTGAGCCAGGGAAGTTCGTCGGTGACAGAGTTCCGGCCCTTTGAAAAAGAATTTTTCCAGCGTTTTTGATACGACCAGATTTGCCGAAAGTGTTCTCCGTTTTTTGCAAAACGCAGCGATTGCCAGGCAAAAAAGGGCCATGTTTTTTTCCAGGACATGAGGTAGATTGATTTTGCGGCAAAGGAAATAAAAAGCGGCGAGTTCGACCTTTTGAGAACTAATTCGACATTTTACCAAATTTAATAAACATATGAAACTACAATCTTTCCTCGCTTCGGCTTGTTTGCTGGTCACTTTCTCTTTGTGTAAAGCCCAAACGATTTCCGGCATCGTCAATGAGTACACGCCTGTGCTCTCATTTTCTGATTGCGATAGTAGTTTGCTTCAAGTCGGCTCCTCTTCAGGTTTTGCCCCGGGTGATAAAGTGTTGATTATACAAATGAAGGGGGCGACAATAGATCTAACAAATACTGCCAATTTCGGAAATATCATCAGTTTGGGAAATGCCGGCAATTATGAGTTCAACCGAATCGGAAGCATTTCCGGGAGTCAAATTAAATTGCTGTACAAAGTCGAAAAAAGTTATAGTGTAAACGGGAAAGTCCAGTTAATTCGGGTGCCGGAATACGACAATGTGACGGCTGACGGCCTCACCTGCAAGGCCTGGGACGGCACGACGGGTGGTGTTTTGGCGATTGATGTAGCCGGGACATTAACCTTGCAAGGGGCAGGGATTGATGTGAGTGCGAAAGGTTTCAGGGGAGGCGTAGTGGTGAACACAAGCAACCCTGCTTACCATCAAACAGGTTATTTTTTCCCTCCAGACCCGAATGTTGCCGCGCAAAAAGGTGAGGGTATTGCGGAAATTTCCTTGAATCAATCTTATGGTTGCGGCAGAGCAGCGACAGGCGGCGGCGGCGGCAATGCACACAATGCCGGCGGTGGCGGTGGTGGTAATGCAGGCAAAGGAGGTAATGGCGGCCTGGAATATTACAATACGCCCGGCTCTCCCACATTGAACACAAAGGGTCTGGGTGGCTTATCGGTGATGCTCGCCAGCCCGCTGCGCATCGTAATGGGAGGCGGTGGCGGCGCAGGTCACGCAAACGATTTTGTTGGCTCATCAGGTGGAAACGGCGGCGGCATTGCCTTTATCCGGGCCAACACAATTGAAGGGAATGACAAACTTATCAATGCCAACGGTGAAAATATCTTCGGCCCTGGTGGCAACATTGTCAACGACGGTCAGGGCGGCGGCGGAGCAGGCGGAACCGTCGCAATAGATGTTAAGCAAATTTTGAGTGATCTCAACATCGAAGCCAAAGGCGGGCGAGGTGGGGATTGTTTGTTCTACGTCAATTCTCAAATCATAGGGCCTGGTGGCGGCGGCGGCGGCGGCCTTGTTCTGTCAGCGAATTTAATCACAAATTATTCTTCTCTCACGTCAGGCGGGCAAAACGGCATTGCCAACCAGAATTTGACAAATCAGGCGGAACCAGGAAGTTTTGGCGCTACATCTCTAGGCTCGTTGTTAGTTTTTTATGAAGACACCATTCCTGCGGGTGTTATCTCGATTTCTAAAGATATCACTTTCTGCCCCGGCTCTTCCGTCACCATTGACGGCGTCGCCTACTCCGAACCGGGCACAGTCGTGGATACGATTCCCGGAATCGTCGGCTGCGACACGGTGATTACGTACAATTTACAGTATGCGCCACTCGATTTGATATTCGATGTAGAGAATTTTTATTGCGAAAATGGTTCGATAAAACTGAACTACTCGATCTGTAATCTTGGCAGCGGGCCTTTGCCAGATGAAGTGCGGGTTTTGTTCACCACCGTCAACCCAACGGTGGAAATGGCAACTACCTCTGCAATATTAAAATTCGACATTACGACCGCAGATAGTTGCCAATCGGGAAGCGTTACACTTTCAGGATTACCGGTCAGCGATATCGTTTACACAGTAGTCAACTTTGACGGTTCGGTGCCAACACCTTTTTCTTTTGATGATTTTCCAGTGACTGATATCGAAGAATGTAATTACATCAACAATTTGGACAGTTGGATTGTACAATTGCCATCTGCTCCAACCCTCGATCTCGGGCCGGATGTGATTTTGTGCGTGGACAGTACGGTCGTATTCGATGCAGGAAGCGGATTCGTTAGTTACCAATGGTTTGGCGGTGGGGCTTCCGGGCAAACACTTACGACCAACGTCCCTGGTATTTACTGGGTGGAGGTGACGGATTCCTGCGGCTTCACGCAACGCGACTCGGTGTTGCTGACTTTCAGCCTTTTGCCCGACACGCAGTTCCCCGACGCAACGATTTGCGCGGGTGACTCGCTCCATCTCTCCTTGCCGGGTTTCGACACGTATGCCTGGGCGCCCGCAGCGGGGTTGAGCTGTACCGACTGCGCCGACGTGAGCATTAGTTCTGCTGTGACGACGACTTATACCTTGTTGGCGACAACAACGGATGGCTGTGTGCTGCGAGATACTTTCACGGTAATAGTTTTGCCAGTGACGACAGCAGCAGAAACGAGAGAGTTTTGCCCCAATGGCTGGGTGGAGATTGGCGGCGAGGTGTACACCCAACCGGGTACGGTCGTGGATACGACGACCGGGCCCAATGGATGCGACTTGATTACGACGTACACACTCATTTTGCTGCCGCAGCCTATGTTTACCCAAACAATCGAATTTTGTAAGGGCGACACCGTTTTTATCGGTGGCGAGGCCTACACCCAACCGGGTACGGTCGTGGATACGATTTGGCCTTTGGTTGGTTGCGACACCATCGCTACCTATATTTTGAAGTATCTGGATGACCCGAATTCGGCGGTGAGCATTGACTGTATCGAAGACATTTTTATCGCTTCATCGCCGGGGACAGGAGCCGTCGAAGTTGATTACGACCTGCCCACTGTCGCGAGCACCTGCCCTTGTCCGGGTATCGAACGCACGCTGACGGAAGGGTTGCCTTCGGGTGCAGCATTCCCCGTCACAACGACAAAAGTTTGTTACCAGGCGAAAGATAGTTGTGGCAACACGGCCACTTGCTGTTTCAATATCACGGTGCGCGAAGAACAACCCTGCGACATCAAGGAAATCGGCTGCATGAAGTACGAATTGCTCGACATCAAGCGAAATGCGTCCAATCTTCGCCTGACCTACCGCATCCGCGTGACGAATTTTTGCGCCAATAAAATGATTTACACAGCCATCCAGATTCCCGACGGGCTGGTGGCCGACGAGCCGGACAACAACACGATTTACACGTCGGAAGACGGGCGCCAATACGAGGTACGCAACCCGAACTTTTCGCCATTTTACTCGATCCGTTTCAAGTCCACGAACGACAGCATTTCCGGCGGCAACTCGGATATTTTTGAATACACCTTGCCGCCACAAGCAGACGTGGATTACATTCACGTGACTTCCCGGCTGGCGCCGCAAATTTTCTACGAAGCCTATCTCAACACGTTCAACTGTCCGCTCGAACTCGTGAGCGACAAGCCGGGGAACAAAAATTCGGAACTTCGGAGTTTGTCCCTGCGCGTGTTTCCCAATCCGAGCAACGGCGTGTTGATGGCCGATTTGTCCGAGTGGCAAAACCAGCAAGTGAGCCTGCAAGTGTTCGATGCGCAAGGCCAGCGGGTGCATCAGATTTTGTTGGCCGCCGACTTTGCTGCACAGGATATTCAGTTGCCCCAGACGCTTGCAAACGGCCTTTATTTCCTCGAAATAGGGACTGCGAGCGGCGAAAAACGGGCAGCGCGATTTGTATTGCAACGTTGAGCAGGCTGACTTTAAAGCCGGTGTAATCGGCACTCAAAAATAGTCCATTCATTTTAAAACAGTACGGCAGATTTGAAAATCCGCCGTACTACTTAATCGCTCCTTTCCTCCCTCGTTCAAAGCCATTTGTTCATCCAACTTTTTTAAAAATTTATGCAATTCAAACCAATTGTCCCAATCCTTTTTTGGCTCGTTTCATGCGTTTTTTTACAAAAAACACTGTTTGCTCAAAAACTTTTTCCTGAAAACCTCTCCCCTGCACTTACGCTGCAAATGACTGGTGCGAAAATGCGCGCGCCGCTGGATTTGCCAGGTCAAACGGGCGTGATTTCGTTGTGCAATCTCACGCCGGGCAATACTTATTCGGCTATTGCCAACGGCATGGCGTATGGTCAGACGACCGTTTTCGATCTTCAGTTGAAAGGCGTCGCGGCAGCGCAGGCATCGAAATATCCGAACATCGTTCGGTTTACAGCGAATACCGAATGTGTTGAACTTCACGTGAAAGCGAGCGGTGTACAAGACGTCTCGTCCGTGCTGATGTACCTGTCAGTCCGATGCGAAACCTGCCCTGAAGTGAACGCCTGGAAGCAAAACCTGATGGCTGCCACCGGCGCGGCTGTGCTTGAAGTGGAAGGCGGCCAGTCGGCGGAAGAATTAGTCACCGAGGTGCTGATTGACGGCGAATGTTTCGATGTGGAAAACGTGACAGTCGCCGGGCAGCCTGCCCAGTTCGGCACGTTCTCCAATGGCGCGACCAATGTTGGTTTTAGCGACGGCATCATCATCGCGACCGGCAATATCAACGTCGCGCCCGGTCCTAATTTCGACGACGGCGACGACAACGGCATCGGCGTTTCGACGCCCGACAGCGACTTGAGCACGCTGACAAACGGCAATATCAGAGACCGCGCCAGCATCGAGTTTGATTTTACGCCGACCGAAACACCTGTGTCATTTCAGTTCGTTTTCGCGTCCGAGGAATACTGCGAGTATGTTTTTCAGCAATTCAATGATGTTTTCGGCTTTTTCATTTCCGGGCCTGGCATTGTCGGAACGAAAAATATTGCGGTCGTGCCTGGCACGATGCCGCCTGCTCCGATTACAATCAACACGCTCAACCACGAAACGAACGAGGCTTATTATGTGAATAATCAGCCCGCCTGGAGTTTCGACCTTTGCGGCCAGGCGCCTTCCAACGACCCGGCTGTTTTTGAAATTCAATACGATGGCTTCACGCTTCCGTTGGTCGCAGTAGCCGATGTGATTCCCTGCCAGACCTATCATATTAAACTGAAAATCGCGGATGTGGCAGACAGTTTTTTTGATTCGGCAGTATTTCTGAAATCTGGTTCTTTCAATGCTGGCGGCGATGCGACGGTTGATTTTGTCGTGAACGGCGACCCGGATGTCGCGGAAGCCAGCGAAGGTTGCGATCAGGTGGCTTTGCGTCTTGATCGGGTCGGTTCTTCCAATCTGAGCCAGCCAGTCACTGTGTCGTTTTCGGTGGGCGGCTCCGCTACGCCGGGGGTGGATTATTTGCCCTTAGATTCGACTTATACGATTCCAGCCGGACAGAGCGAATTGATTGTGCCGGTCACCATTCTCAGCGACTTGCTGGCAGAAGGCCCGGAAACGATTACGCTTTTGCTCGATAATTCCTGCTCCTGCGATGTGACGGCAAAAACGCTGACAATCCTCGATTATACGCCAAGCACGGGTGACACGACTTTCAACCTGACAATTTGCAACTCCGGCGACGGCATTACCCTGACGGCGGATCCTTTGGGAGGTACGGCGCCGTTTGCGTACCTGTGGAGCAACAACGACACGACGGCATCCATTTTTGCAAATCCGATTGTCACGACCTCCTATGCGGTCACTATCGTGGACGTGTGCAGCGATACCACGGTCAATTATTTCCTCGTAGAAGTGTTGCCGTTGGCAGAAATTATTGAAAATATATCGTTTTGTGCGGGCGAATCGGTCGTTATCGGTGATTCGGTTTACACCCAGTCAGCGACGGTCGTGGACACTTTAGCCGGTTTGAACGGCGCGTGCGACACAATTTTTACTTACAACCTGACCTTGTTACCGTACAACACTGCCAGCGATACCATCGCTTTCTGTTTTGGAGATTCAGTTGAAATAAATGGCATTTTTTACTCGGAAGCGGGAGTCGTGACGGATACGATTCCGGGAGCAGGCGGCGGTTGCGACACGATTCTGACCTGGGTACTGGAAGTGCTGCCGCTGAACGCTACGACGGACACGATTACTTTTTGCCCCGGCTCTTCGGTCGCGCTCGGCGATTCGGTTTACACGCAGCCGACGACCGTGACGCTTGTTTTGCCGGGCTCCAATGGCGCCTGCGATACGCTCGCGACCTACGTTTTGGAATTAAAACCACAGGCGGAATTCACGGATTCTATCGCTTTTTGTCCCGGTAGTTTGGTCGTCATCAACGGCGAAACCTACTCCCAGCCCGGCATCGTGCAGGATACCTTGCCGGGCGCAAACGGCGCTTGTGACACGCTCGCAACCTACGTTTTGACCTTGTTGCCACAAGTTGGCTTTACAGACACCATTACTTTTTGCCCTGGCGACACAGTTTCTGTCAACGGTAATTTTTTCACAGAGGCGGGCATTTATCCTGACACTTTGCCGGGCGCGAACGGCGCCTGCGACACGCTCGCGACGTACGTGCTCGTGTCGCTCACGCCGGCGCCTTCTGAAGTAAAAATTGTTTGCCCCGACAACCTGACCGTGACTGCTGAGCCGGCGGTGGCGATTTACGATGCGCCGGAAGCAACGACGGATTGTTCGTGCCCGGGTATTTCGGTTGCACTCACGGCGGGTTTGCCTTCGGGAAGTGTGTTCCCGCCGGGTGTGACGGAAGTTTGTTACGTAGCGAAAGACAGTTGCGGCAATTCGGCGCTTTGTTGTTTCGAGGTCACGGTGCCGGAGGAAGAGCCCTGCGACGAGGCGACGATTGGCTGCATGAAGTACGAACTCGTCGGCATTTCGGAGGACGACGCCGGCAACAATACTTACCGCATCCGCGTGACGAATAATTGTACGAACAAACTGATGTTCGCTGCATTCTCGCTGCCCTCTGGCGTAGTGGCCCTGGCGCCAGCGAACAACTCGATTTACGTAGCGCCCAGCGGACGCGAATACAGCGTACGCAACCCGAATTACTCGCCGTTTTACTCGATTCGGTTCAAATCGGACCAGGCGGGCATTGCCGGCGGCGAGTCGGATTTATTCGAATTTACCCTGCCGGCACTGGCTAACCCGGCAAACATTCAGGTAATCGTGCGGGTGGAGCCGAAGATTTTTTACCAAACCTACCTGCACACGTCGGGTTGCACCATCGAGCAGGAGCCGAAACCGATTTCGCAAAATCCGACGCCGACGACTTTCAAAAAAACAACCAATCCCGTCAGCATTTTCCCGAATCCGAGTGCCGGGACGCTTTTTGCCGACCTTTCCGAATGGCAGGGCGAGCAGGTGAACGCCGGGATTTTCGACAGCCGGGGACAACTTGTGCAACAAGTTTCCCTGATAGCCGACGTTGTTCCGCAGGAACTGCAATTGTCGCAGGATTTGCCCAACGGGCTTTATTTCCTCGAAATTTCAAGTGAAAACGGGGAAAAACAAGCTATTCGGTTTGTGCTTCAGCGATTCTGATATCCGGTTTTTTGTAAAAAAGCGAGGCCGTATTTCACCATCCGTGAAATACGGCCTCTTGCTTTTGGTAATGAAAAAATCCAAACCTGCGGGAGGCAAAAACGCTTCAATGTGCGGCCTGTTCTACCTCATTTTTCTGCGTTTCCGCCACTTTAGGTTGTTTCTCGTATTTCGGTGGCATGGTATCGAAAATTTTATCCCACAAAATGGACGAAACGCCGAACGCTTTGTCGTCGTGCAAATGGTGGTGCAAGTGGTGATGCGTCCACAAACCCTTGAGCATTTTGGGCGCTTTGAAGCGGTGGATGGAGTAGTGCATCATGGAATAAACGTAGTATCCCATCAGGAAACCTGCCGAGAAAAACGGCCCTTTGCTCCAGAAAATCAGGTAAAAAAGACCGAAGAAGATGGTGGAAAAAATCAGTTTGGGCGCAAAAGGCATGAGTGTTCGCTGCGCGTCGTTGGGGTATTCGTGGTGAACGCCGTGCAACATGTAGGTCAGTCGTTCGGCGCCTTTGAAGGCGCGTTCGGACAGGTGAAAAAGGTAGCGATGCAGGATGTACTCGAAGAGGCTCCACGATGCCAACCCGATCAAAAACCAGGTGACGACTTTGCCGGTCGTAGCGGAATCGTCGAGTTTGACCCCAATCCAGATGCAAACGATGGCGATGCCGACGGATGTAATGGTGGATTCGAGCGCGGAGGATTTGGTCATCGCTTCCAGGATCGGGTTCTGGAATAACCGGGCCGAGCCTTTGGTTTTGACAGCTTGTTTCATGTCGTTGGTATGTTTCGTGAACGATTGTGTGCGAATTTGACTGCAAAGGTCGCACAGACAACGATTCGTTTCACGCTGATTTTGATTTAGGAAGACAATTTTTTATCAAATATAAATTTCCTTTGCTGTCTCTTTTTATCTTTCCTGCTTTTCAAACAATCCTTTTATGAAATTCGTCTTCGCCCTCCCTTGCCTTTTCCTGGCGCCGTTTCTCCTGCCTGCCCAATGCACCGACCTCACGCTCAGCGAACTTCAAGTGCTGGCAAACGCCGCTCCCGCCGATAAAGAAGCAAAAATACTCAAACTCGGCTTCGACCTCGACTCCGAATCGGGCGAAGGCGCTACCAATACCCGCCATTATCGCAAATGCTGGCACATGAACGTGGACGCCGCTTCCGTTTTCCGGCAGGTGATTCTCTGGCGCACCAACGTAAACGACATCACTTTTATGACCCTCGACGAGAGCAGTTTTATCAAACTGAAAAACGAAGTGGACGAACGCCACAACACCGGCGGCAACAAGGCAGTGGTGGTGGGCAAAAAATTCCGCTATTCGTTCGACACCCAAAGCGTGTATGGGATCAAATATTACGCGGTGACGGTGGCTTTGAAAAGCCAAAAAATCGAAGCAAGCGAAACGGATAAAAACTGACCCGGCTTTTACTCTTTTTTCCTGGTTGCTGGCCGTTTCTCCGTTTTGGTGGCCGGCTTTTTTTGTTCGTGCCGTTTGTCGCTGGCTGTATCCGACTTTCCATTCCAAATAGCTCTAAAACCGAATATCAAGCCGAGCACAATTCCTACCGCACCTAAAATAGCCACAAGTGCTGCTGCGCCTTCCTGCCCGTTGCAGGAAAGCCTGCATGCTAAGGCCGCTACGAAATAAGCCAAACCTAAAGCCGCCAGCACGAGCAAAAAACTCAGCAAGACTTTGACGGCGCCGTCGGAATCTTCAGCTACCCGAGCCAGCCTGGATATTGCTTTTTCCACCCGCGATTTGGCTTTTGCGATGAGCCAGCGCTTGAAAAAGCCGGTTTTCGACTTCTTCACAGTGGGCTTTGCACTAAGTTCTGCTGCGTTTGTCGCGCTGTTTTTTTCCAAAGAAGAAAATACGGAAGAGACTTTGTTGCCACTCGTTGGAGCTGGCTGCGGCGCATTGACCCAGCCGGGTGCGAGATTGCCTGCAAAAAGCAAGAACACAAAACCGAACAGTGCCAGGCCGAAGTCCACCTGTTTCTGGCGGCGATAAAAAACGGCGCGACCCAGCCTTTTTTTCAAATGCCGGGCAGGGTAAAACCCGATAAGGCCACCTGCAATAGCGGCCAACAACCATTTTACTTCCACAGGAATTGCAATTCCTTCCAGTGCAGCCCAAATACCGAGGTAAAAACCAATGGCGCCGATGGTGATTTTCGCAGCCGCAATAATTGCTATGGCTGCCGGGCGATGATTTTTCGCCCAAAAAGAGAGTCGGAGGGTAAGGTGTCGTTTCATGGCAGGATTTTATTTTGAAAAAACTTCCCGGACATCGTCATTGTCCCTGCAAAAATACACTTGTTTTTCCAAAAACATTCAGCGCATCAACTGCAACGTTCCGCTCAACACGCCCTGCCCGTCACCGAGGTCAATCATATAAATGTAAGCGCCATCAGGCAGGTCCTTTCCGTTCCAGGTACCATTCCAGGCGTCGAGGTTGGAATAGCTTTTTTGCTCAAAAACAAGATTGCCCCAGCGATTGAAAACGCGCACTTCGTTTTGGGGAAATTGCTCGATACCGACGATGTGCCAAAAGTCATTTTTGTTGTCGCCGTTCGGCGAAATACCCGTGTAAACCAATACTTTATCACAAACAATCGTCACCTGCACCTGAGCGGTGGAACTTTGACCGGCAGCGTCGGTAATTTTGTAAGAAAAAGTATCCACCCCGCAAAAGTCAGCATTTGGTGCGTAGGTCACCACCCCAAGAAAATCGTCGTACATGACTGTGCCGTTCGGCGGTTGGCTGAGCAAAATCAATTCTTGCAACCCTCCAGTGTTGCCGACAATTCCCCGGATAATATCGTTGGCGAGCAGCGGAATTTCAACATCCGTATTTTTCAAAGTCGTCACCGCGTCGGGTACGGCGAGTGTGACCGTGTCGGTCGGACTTCCCGAACAAGTGATGCGGACTTTTATGTTGTCTTCACAGGACGAGATGTTGTTCAGCAGGCGCAGTTGATGAAAACCCGTGTCGAGGCGGAGCGCCACATTGCTGCCACAAAAAGAGAAACCGGAAAAAACTTGCCCATTGTCGGTTATCGTGTATTCAGGCAAATTTTGACTGGTGAGATTGGTACAAAACAGCGTATCGCCGAGGCATTGCTTGATGTTCCAGACAATTTCTCCCTGACTGTCAGGCGTGTAATTATGTACCGGAGGGCAGTCGGTACAGATGACGCGGACGCGCATCGTATCGAGACAGCCGGTCTGTACCCGCCGGAATGTCAGCACGTGCAGACCTGTCGAAAAGGGCATGAGCGTGCCGAAAAAGGCGTCTTTTTCTCCAGGCGTCGCTTCGATGGATTGATCCTGCGCCGAAATTATTTGCATCATGCCGTAGGCTTTCGTCGTGTCGCCACCAATAAAAATAGAGTCGCCCTGCAAAGTCCAGCCCGGTACAGGGTCGAATTGATTCATCAATCCCAGCAACTCGAAACGGTCAACAAAAAAACCGGAGAATACCTGATTGCCGATTTTCCACTCGCTGAGTTGGTAAGGTCCGCTGTTGAGTTTGAGCGCGTAGGCAATCGCGGCATTTTGATTGCAACCTGCCAATTGACCGCCGGCGTAGGGCAGACCATTGTCAAGAATAGCGTAGTCCAGAATTTGGGAAAAAGGAATCGGTATGCAAGCCGTCGCGCCTGCGTCGCAGTCGGGCGTAGCGAGTGTCAGGCTGTCGGGCAAATTTATCCCGTCGAGGCAGTCGTTGGGAGATAAAACCGTCGGGAAATAACAAATTACCTGGCATTGGCGCAGCACGGTATCACAAATGCCCACGCCGATTTCGTCCACGTTGTAGCCAGTTTGTCCGTAAGATTCGAAGGTGATGCAGGCCGAAACGGGGTTTATCGAGTATTCGCCGAAGGCATCGCTTGTGCCGGTAAGCCCTTGCCCGTTGAGCAATTGTATCACCCGGTTGCTAAAATTCGGCGGCACAAAACCGCACGAAGTGCCGGAGTTTCCCGATTGCACCGCAAAATAAATCGAGTCTTTGTCCGCCGGAATCGTCGTAATATTGACCAACACACACACAGTATCGCTCAAGCCCGGCACTGCCGATTGTATCGCCACACAAATCGGGTCAACGCCGAACTTTGCCACCGCGCCAGCCTGATAGCGCACACAACCATCAGAATCCAGCGACCAATCGCCGAAAATTTCACTTTGGCTCACGACAGAATAAGTCAAAGTTGCAGCGTCTATTCCTGGAGGCGGCGTGAAACACAATTCTTCCGTGTCGTTAGTTGCGACAATGAGCGTCAATGTTTCCGGTACGCTGCAATAGCCGGGTACGAGGACATCGCTTACGGGATAAGCACAAAACAGGCTGTCGTAAACGGTAGCGCTATACAAACCTGCTACGAGATTCAGGCGATTGCGGGGATTGTCGAAACCCGGCAAATCCTCCCAGTCCACGATGTAGCGACCGTTTCCGCCAGAAAGTTGAAGTTGAATTTGTCCGCCGTTGTTGCAGGTAGCCGGTTGCACGGTCGTTGTTGCAGAAAAAACAGGTGGGCTTGAAATCTGAAAAGTTTTTAACGGCAAAAGGCAACTATCTGCATCGGCGATTTGCAAAAAATAAAGACCTGCTTCCAATGACCCCGGCGATTGCGGAGCGCCGGTAACATCCCACAACGCGAACGTGAACGGCATTTTGAAATTGGAACCGGGAATCACCTCGAATTCGACATTGCCATTGCCCTGTCCCGTGCATTTTATATTAAAAGGTGTGATGACAACCTCCCCTTCGAGCGGCGCGTCGGTCATCGTTGCTGACACGGTATCGAGGCATCCTGTCACATTGTCCACAATGAAAAAGGTGTAAGGGCCTGGCGCGAGATTGGTCGCCACCGACGAGTTGCCAAAACTGTAACTGTATTGCCCGGAGCCACCTGTCACATTCACCTGGCCGCTGCCGGTCGGCAAGCCGCATTTGGCAGATTGAAGGATTTGAAACTCCGATTGCAGCGGATTTTCGTTCGCTACGCACACTTTCAACACAGTATAACAGCCGTTTCCGGGATTTGTCGCCGTCACGTAATAACACCCGCCGGGCAAATCCGTGTTGACCACTCCCGTTTCACCATTGCTCCAGGTGTAATTAAGACCCGCCGGCGACATCTCGATTTTTCCATTGGAAGCCAGGCAAGTAGCGGGTGTCACTTCTGCCACCTGCGCGTTCGGGCCGTTCGAATTATTGACAATTACCGTCGTGTCGAGCACGCATCCCGGCTCGTTGTTGCGCACGATTTGAATCGAGTAAGTACCCGCCTGTAGGCCAGAAGCGACATTGTTGCTCGAAACCCCCGGCTGCCAGGTGTAGGTGTAGCCGCTGTTGCCTCCCGCGAGATTCAGCAAAATCACACCCGATGCATTGCCGCAGGTAGCGTTGGTCACAATGATTGAACTGACGACAATTGGGTTATTGCACGTCTGGGCAAAACAGCGATTGGAGATTTGTAAAACAAGGATAAATCCGGCAATCAGGAAGGGAAATCGAACAATCATGTCAATTGACTCAGGAAAAATGAAGGATAGAGCGGAGAAAAGGCGGGATGCGGTATTAGCGAAACGATTGCCAAAAGTATGACATCAGCCGGGTTCAAACCCGCTCATTCGGCTACAGGCAAAATATTTTTAAAAATTATGCCAAAAGAGTTTTCTCTTTTGCCATCTGTATCGGTTTTTTTAAAGCATTGATTTTCAGAGAAAAAATATTTTTATTATCAAAAAAATATTTCCGACAAACGCTCAAAAATGTCCTTTTATGATGAGAATGCCAGGCTTACTTTTGTATCGTTAAAAAAAGGTCATCCCAAAGATTCTTTGAAAATCCTCTCGCCCCGACAAATCTCCCCTGCCGACCTATCTCCAAACCTTGATCTAACCATTACTGTGATTCACCCCGGGGACTCTGACACAAACAAATAATTTTTCTACCGCTTTCAAACAAAAACTACGCCGTGTTATGGAAATGAGCAACAAACTACAACTTCTCGGAAAACTGCCCGTGCTGTCGTCACTCAGCACCCCCGAACTGGAACAACTTGCTGCGATCGCCCACTTCCGGCGCGCACCCAAATTTCAGTTCATTTTTATGCCCGACGAAACGGCCGATCATCTGTACATCCTCGTGAAAGGTCGCGTGAAAACCGGCACTTTCTCGGCAGATGGCCGCGAAGTCATCAAGGAAATCCTGCAACCCGAAACGCTTTTCGGCGACCTGGCACTGGCCGGAGAGACCAAACGCAGCGAATTCGCCCAGGCCCTGCACGATGAGGTGGAATACCTCGCCCTGAAAGTTGCTGATTTCCAGCAACTCATGCAGCAGAACCAGCGCCTCGTGTTCGCTTGCCTCCAGCATCTCACGCAGCGCCTCCAGCGTGTGGAAGAGCGCCTTGCCAAACTCGTACTAAAAGACGCTCGTGAGCGCATCATCGAATTTTTGGTGGAAACAGCAGGTAAAGAAGGCCGCCGAGTCGGCTACGAAACCCTGCTCAAACACCACCTGACGCAGCAGGACATCGCCAACCTGACCGGTACCAGTCGCCAGACGGTCACTTCTGTGCTCAACGACCTGCGCAAATCCAATCTGATTTATTTCAATCGCAACAGTATCCTGATTCGCGATATTGAAAAATTGGCCTGAATACTACCAAACCAAGTAAATACGCTGCAAGTTTGATTCGCGAGGGCTTCCGGTAGAGGAAGCCTTTTGCGTTTCCATCCCTTACACTTCCATCCTTTCTCCTTCTTTACCTTCCATTGTTTCGGGAAAAATAGCCCGCGCTTCCGCCAGATGTTGTTCCGCATCGAAATATCTGCCTGAAAAATGCCCCAGTAACAGCCGTTTTACCCCGGCTCTCCGGGCGATTTCAGCCGCCTGTGCTGCCGTCGAATGAAAAGAAAAAGTGGCCTCTTCCGCATGTTCTTCCGTAAAAGTGGCTTCATGGTAGAGCAAATCAACCCCCTGAACGACTTGAACGACCTCTTCTGACGGCGCTGTGTCGCTGCAAAAAGCGAAGGAACGAGGTTTCGGCGGGTCGAGCGTCAGTTCGGCATTTGGGACAACTCGCCCATTTGGCAATTCAAGATCATTTCCCGCTTTAATGCCCGGGATGAGCGAAAATGGAATGGCATATTCTTCGATTTTTTCAGGCAGAATGTGGCGTGGTCTCATTTTTTCCCGGAAAAGCCAGCCCGTCGTCTCGACGCGGTGATAGAGCGGAATCGTCCAGACTTCAATAACTTGATTTTCAAAAACTTTTGCAGAAACCGAAGCGTCCACTTCGTGAAATTCGAGCGGGTAAGGGAAAACCACACGACACAGGCGAGCCGTCGTTTCCACCAACTCTTGCAGACCCGGCGGCGAAAAAATATGCAGTGTTGCAGTCCGTTTTTTCAGACACCAACCCGTGAGCAAACCGATGAGGCCGTACACATGATCGCCGTGCAAATGGCTGATGAAAATATGGTTGATGCGGTCGTATTTGATTTTGTGATGAAAGAACTGCATCTGCGTTCCTTCGCCGCAGTCAATCAGAAACAGTTGATTTTCAACCTGTAAAACCTGCGCCGTGTAATGCCGCCCGTGAAAAGGGCCGCCAGCGGATGTGCCGAGAATGGTGAGGTGCATGGGCTAAAAGGCTTGACAATTTAGATTCGGAAGGTTTGAAAGTTCACTTCACCAGCACCACCGTCCCCGCCCGCTTGGCAATTTCATTGCGCGTTTCGTTCAGTTTTTGCTGGATTTTCAGGTAGCGAAGCATGGCCTCCACGTCGTCCGAGTCGGAGGCAGATTTGATACGGGCGAGATTCAAGTCGCACATTTTCTGAATCTTACGCAATTTGAAACGGTCGAGCGCCTGCCGCATGTCGAGGTCGAAATTGAGTTCGGGCGCTACCTGATTTTGGAGCGGATAATTCCATTTTTCCTCCCAGTTGGGCGAAAGTTCGAAGGGCGACGTGAGCAAGTCAATCGCCATGTCGCAGAAATCTTTGTCCTCGTGATGGAGAAAATAGTTTTGGTCAAAAGACTTGCCTTCCACCAAAAGGGCGTGACATTCGGAAGCAATTTTTCCATAAAGCGGATTGTCAAAGTTGCTCAACGATTCCTCGATGTCGGCCAGAATATATTCTGCAACCGTGACGCCTTCTTTCTCAAGTTGTTGATTTCCAAACTGAACGAGCAATCGGATGATGTCGCGCTCCTGAAATTCGTCATTTAATGTAAGCTTCCACTCGTGCTTTTTGGGGTCTCGCTCTTCATATTCAGCAGTTGGAAAAGGTGGAATTTGAAAATCAATACTATCGCTTACCGCTTCTGGCTCATTTCGTTTCCTTTCTTCTTTTTTGGAAATATCTCTGTTGATAATCTTGTTTATTTCAGATACCAATGCCTTTTCATCGACTTTCAAAAGTTCAGAACACTCACGTACATAAATTGAACGTCTCGACGGATCGGGTATTTTTGATATAATTGCAACAACATCACGCACCAATCCAGAACGTTTCATTGGATCATTCTTAGCCTCACTAATCAATAAGTTCGTCATAAACACGATAAAATCCTTCGCGTTTTCGGTCGCGTATTTCGTGAACGCCTCGCCGCCAAATTGTTGCACGTACGAATCCGGGTCGTGGCCGTCGGGCAGGAGGCAGATTTTTACATTCAGGTCTTGCTCCAGCGCGAGATCGAGGCCGCGCAACGCGGCTTTGATGCCAGCCGGGTCGCCATCGTAGAGGATTTTGAGGTTGTTCGTGTTGCGCTTGATGAGTTGGAGTTGGCCTTCCGTGAGCGAGGTGCCGGAAGAAGCCACGACGTTTTCGATACCCGCCTGATAGAGCGAAATCACGTCCATGTAACCCTCTGTGAGCAGACATTCATCCTGCTGTCGAATGGCTTTTTTAGCCTGAAAAGCGCCGAAAAGGATTTTGTTTTTTACATAAATCTCCGTTTCCGGGCTGTTGATGTACTTCGGAATCGTCTTGTCCGACGACATGGTGCGCCCGGCGAAAGCGGCCACTTTGCCCGACAGGTTATGAATGGCGAACATGACGCGTCCGCGAAAAAAATCGCGTGTCCCGTCCTGACTGCACAGGCCGGTTTTTTTCAGCAAATCGAGGTTATGGCCGGTCGCTTTGGCACGGCGCAGAAGCAGGTCGCGCAGGTCGGGGGCGTAGCCGAGACCGAAAGTTCGGATGGTTTCTTCGCGCAGGCCGCGTTGTTTGAAATAGGCCAGCGCGACAGATTTACCCTCGTCGGTGTCGAAAAGTTGTTCCTGAAAATGTTGGAGCGCGAAGTCGTTGACGATGTAGAGCGAGTCGGCCAACTGTTGTTCAGCCATTTGCTCCGGCGTGCGCTCAACTTCCTGAATTTCAATGTTGTATTTCTTCGCTAACCAGCGCAAGGCTTCAGGATAAGTCAGGTTTTCATGCTCTTTGAGGAAGGTGACGGCATCACCGCCTTTGCCGCAGCCGAAGCATTTGAAGATGTTGCGCGTGGGATTTACGTTGAACGACGGGGTTTTTTCCCCGTGAAAAGGACACAGCCCAATCAGGTTCACCCCGCGTCGCCGCAGGTTGACAAATTCGCCGATAACATCCTCGATGCGCACAACGTCGAGGATTTCCTGAACCTGTTTGGGTGGAATCATGTAGCAAATGTAAGAAATTGTTTGAGTCGGGTTTTCTCGCAGGGTTGTCCTCAATATCGGCGATTTCCGTGATTTTTTTCTGCGAAAATCTGCGGGAAAATGATTCATCTTCTGAACAATACGGCGGATTTGCAAATCCGCCATACGATTAGCCCATTTTCACAATCTGTGTCGGAGCCATCGTTTCGTTCCGAACGGCCACTTGCCGCAGGGTGTTTTTCGCTACTTCCAAAAACGCGGGCGACACGATATTGTCATTTTGCAAAATGGCCGGCGTGCCGATGTCACCGCCTTCGCGGATGCTCTGGACGATGGGAATTTGGCCGAGCAAAACGGAATTGCTCTCTTTCGCTAACTTCTTTCCGCCGCCCTGACCGAAGATAAAGTATTTATTTTCAGGCAATTCTGCCGGTGTGAACCAGGCCATATTTTCCACTACACCCAAAATGGGCACGTTGATTTGCGGCAGCAAAAACATGTTCATCGCTTTGATAGCATCGGCCAGCGCGACTTCCTGGGGCGTGGTGACGAGCACGACGCCGGTCACGGGGACGGTTTGCACGAGCGTCAGTTGCACGTCGCCGGTGCCGGGCGGCAAATCCACGACGAGAAAATCGAGTTCGGGCCAGAGCACGTCGTTCACGAATTGCTTGATGATAGCGGCGAGTCGCGGGCCGCGCAGCACGACGGCCTGGTCGGGTTCGATGATGTTGCCGATGCTGATGACCGGAAGCCCGTAAGCCTCGAGCGGGAGCATTTTCATCGTGCCGGTCACGTCTTTCACTTTAGGTCGCAGGTGCGTTAGGCCGAGCATGGTGGGGATGCTGGGGCCGTACACGTCGGCGTCCATGAGGCCGACGCGGGCGCCGAGTTTTTGGAGGCCGAGGGCGAGATTGACGGCGACGGTGCTCTTGCCCACGCCGCCTTTGCCGGAGGCGACGGCGATGATGTTTTTGATGTGCGGCACGATGCTCGTCGTCTCCTGGCTGCCGGGTGTGCGCGCCATGAAGTGGACGTTGACGCTGGCGGTGGGATAAATTTCAGCAATCACGCCCATGCAGGCGAAGTTCAATTCGGCCTTGCCCTGCATTTGCAGCGACGGCACGACAAGTTTGAAATTGATGTTATCGCCTTCTGTTTCAAGGTCTTGCACCATGCCCGCTGTCACGATGTCGCGGCCTGTTTGCGGGTCGCGTACCTGGCGTAGCGCGGCGAGTATTTTTTCTTTTTCCATTTTTGAAAAATTGGCATTTGTCCGGTTGGATAAAATAGAACACCGATTACACCGAAAAGCGCCGACTGCGCTAAATTTTTTTTTCGGCGGTATCGGTGTTCTTTTTCGAGCCTTTAACTGATTTTAAAAGCGATTGTTTTCACCCTTTTTGTGTCCACGCCTTCCGCCGTTTTTTCTTCCAAAATCATCCCCTGCGCTTCGGGCATTTCAAACACGGAAGCCATGTCGCGGATGCGGGCGGCAGGAACGCCATGCGTTTTCAAAAGAGTCATTAAGTCATTCAAAGTCATTTTTGAAATAGATGCTTCCAGCATGACAAAGAGCCGTTCGCGGTTTTGCACTCGGGCTGCATTTGTTTGAAAATCAGGGTTTTCCAATAATTTTTCCAAACCCAGAACGCCGCAAAGTTGGCGAAACTGGCGCTCCGTACCAACGGCCAGCAGAATTGGTTGCCCGTCGGCGCAGGTAAAAATATCGCCATAAGGCGCGATGTTCGGATGTTGCGTGCCCATGCGCTGTGGGATGTGGCCGGCCATAAGGAAATTGCTGGCCTGATTCGCGAGCGAGGCAAGGGCGGATTCCAAAAGCGAGGCCTTGACCGTGCTACCTTCACCCGTGCGTTCGCGGTGGAGCAGGGCGAGCAAAATCGCTTCCTTGAGTTGGTGCGCTGCCAAAATATCAATGAGTGCGACGGGCATTTTTACCGGCGGGCGATTGGGTTCGCCGTTCATAAAAAGGAACCCCGCTTCGGCCTGCAGCACTACGTCAAAGGCCGGGCTTTCGTCCTCCGGGTCAGCGAAAGAATTGAGTTGAGCGTAGATAAGTCGTTGGTTTTTAGACCGTAGCGTGTCAGCGTCCACGCCGAGTCGCCGCGCGGAAGAGGGTTTGAAATTGGAAATAACGACGTCTGCGGCGACGGCGTAATCGAGTGCGACCCGGAGTTCGGCGGGATTATTCAGGTCGAGCAAAAGATGCTTTTTGCCCCAGTTGACGCTGGCGAAATAGGCAGAAACGGAGGAGTTGGGATTTTCGGAAGGCAATTTCCAGCCGCGCGTGACGTCGCCGCCGGTTGTTTTATTTTCGATTTTCACGACATCGGCGCCGAGTTCGGCAAAAAACATCCCGACTGCCGGGCCGGCCAACACGCTGGCAAACTCGACGACTTTGAGGCCGGAAAAAAATGTATCTTGCATAAAAATGTCTCCCGCAGATTGCGCAGATTTACACTGAATTTCGCTCAAGTATGAAAATTTTCAAGACCGAACAAATCCGCGCCTGGGATGCTTACACGATTGAAAATGAACCGGTTGCCTCAGTGGAACTGATGAACCGGGCTGCAAAGGTATTCACAGACTGGTTCGTTTTGCGCTATCCCGACCCGCAAATTCCCGTCGTTGTTTTTGCCGGGACAGGCAACAACGGCGGCGACGGCGTGGCTGTCGCGCGCCTGCTGCATTGGCAAATGCGGGAGTTGCGAGTGGTCGTTTGCGATGTTGGCGGAAAACGCTCGCCGGATTTTGAGGCGCAATTAAGGGGCATTAAAGTCATTAAGGACCTTGAAGTAATTTTTTTGAATGACCTCAATGGCCTTAATAACTCTCATTTCCCTAATGACGCCATCGTCATTGACGCTCTTTTTGGCTCCGGGCTTACGCGTCCGCTCACAGGAAAATGGGCGCAAGTGGTTGATTTTCTGAATCGTTTACCAAACGAGATTGTCTCGATTGATTTGCCGTCCGGTTTGTTTGCCGACAGACACACACCCGGCGAGGCCGTCGTCATGGCTGACCGCACTTTCAGTTTTGAAACGCCGAAACTCGCTTTCTTTTTTCCTGAAAATGCCGACCGGGTAGGGCAGTGGTCGTTCGGAAGCATCGGCCTTCACCCTGATTTTTATGAAAAAACCGGGACGCCGTTCCATTTTTTGACAAAAGAGGACGCCGCCAAATTGGTGAAGCCGCGCGCAAAATTCTCACACAAAGGCACTTACGGCCACGCGCTGCTCGTGGCGGGCAGTTATGGCAAAATGGGAGCAGCGGTGCTGGCAGCGAAGGCTTGTTTGCGGGCAGGGGCGGGTTTGCTCACGGTTCACGCGCCGCGTTGTGGCAATTTGGTGTTGCAAACTGCCGTACCGGAAGCCATGTTCAGCCCCGACCAGCGTGCAAAATTTTGGACAGAAGTACCTGATTTGCAGACTTATTCGGCCATCGGTGTTGGCTGCGGCATCAGCCAGGTGCCGGAGACAGCAGCGGCTTTGTCACGTCTTTTGCAAAAAGCAGAAAAGCCGCTTGTGCTCGACGCGGATGCCCTGAATTTGCTGGCGCAAAATGCTGAATGGTGGCGATTTTTGCCGCGCAACTCCATCCTCACGCCGCACCCGAAAGAGTTTGAACGGCTTTTTGGAAAATCGGAAAACGACTTTGAACGCAATGATTTACAACGCCTTAAAGCGGAAGAACACGGCGTTTTTATTGTCCTGAAAGGTGCGCACACGGCTATCGCTTGCCCCGATGGTTCGTGTTATTTCAACTCAACGGGCAATCCCGGCATGGCAACCGGCGGCTCCGGCGATGTGCTGACGGGGATTCTGACGGGTTTGTTGGCGCAGGGTTATTCACCCTGCGATTCGGTTTTGTTGGGCGTTTTTTTGCACGGCCTGGCGGGTGATTTGGCAGCGAAAGAATTGGGAGAAGCGGCGCTAACAGCAAGCGATTTGATAGATTTTCTGGGGAAAGCGTGGGTTTCGTTGTTGGTTGACCGTTGATGGTTGTTTGTTCGTGGAGCAGAACGCAGATTGGACAGATCCGCCTTTTGGCGGATGACAAAACGCGAACGAACAACCATCAACGAACAACTATCAACGACCCTCCGGCACAAACCGAATCGAGAGCGAATTGACGCAGTGGCGGGTATTTTTCGCCGTAAAACGCTCGCCTTCAAACACGTGGCCGAGGTGGCCGCCGCAGTTGGCGCACACGATTTCCACCCGTTTCATGCCGAAAGAATTGTCCGCATGGCGAATGACCGCGCCGGGAATTTCGTCGTCGAACGAAGGCCAGCCGCAGCCGCTGTCGAACTTGTCCGACGAACGGTAAAGTGGCGTGTTGCAACGCCTGCAAATGAAAGTCCCGGCGGCTTTGTGGTTCCAATATTCGCCGGTGAAGGCGCGTTCGGTGCCTTTTTGGGCGATGACGTATTCTTCCTCTTTGGTGAGGGTGTTCCAGTTTTTGCTGTTATTTTCCATAAATTTGGTTTGAAAATCCGGTCTTAAAACAAGCGGCTTTGTCGCGAGTTCAAACACCGTTTTCAAAAGGTCTCAAACATCGCAGCGCGGACATTTCAAAGCAGTAGGCCCAGCTCTTTCGCTTTTTGAATGGCTTGGGTGCGGCGCTGTGCGTCGAGTTTGGAGAACACGTTGGAGGTGTGGGTTTTCACTGTATTGAGCGAAACGAAGAGGCGGTCGGCGATTTCCTGGTTGCTGAGTCCCAGGGCGATGAGTTCGAGGACTTCAAATTCGCGTGGTGTGATGCCGAGTTTTTCCAGAGTTTCTTCTTTCGGACGAAATGGCATCGTGACAACGGGTGAATCGTCAGCCGGTTTTTTGCGGGTCAATTTTCCGCCCGCCCAAATGCCCAGACCCGTGAAGAGCAGCGCGATCAAGCCGATATACCATTCTTCGGCGTGTTCCATCACGACAAGGCGGTACTGGAAAAATTGCAAAGCGGCTAGCAACAGCCCCAAGGCAAACCCGTAAAGCAGAATCGTCGCCCATTTCATGTTGCAAAAATCAAAAAAGTCACCCTGAATTACAGGATGACTTTTTTGAAAAATAATTCAGGGAAAAAATCCGTCAGGGCCAATGCTCAAGGCTTCAGGATTACGAGCCTTTTAGTGCCGATAATATTTCCCTTGCCGTCGGAAAGACTGTAGAGATAAGTTCCTTTTTGAAAATCTTCCAGTTCGACGCGGATGGCTCTGTTGCCGGAAATCGTGTATTCGGATTTCCAAACGACTTTCCCGACGATGTTAAAAATTTTCAACGTGTAATTGTCCGAGGGAAGATTGGTGCAGTTGAAGTTGACAAATTCTACTGCCGGGTTCGGTTGCGCCTGAATGTTGGCACTGCGCGGCGAGCCCGGGTCGAATATGTCGGTGGTTTCATTGTTTTTGTAGCGCACAGTTTCGACGGCGGAAAGGTCGTTGCTCATGGTCGCTACGGCGATTTCTTCTTTTTCGGTACCACTGTAAAAACGATAAGTCACGGTCGTATCTGTTCCGAGAAAATTACCAAAACCGCCGCCACCGAATTGGGAAATATCCACCCAACCCAATGGAATGGGCGACGAGATGTACACGTCCAGATTAGTCGTGGTGTACTCTGTCCGTTTTTGGCGCAAAACCGGGTAAGAACCACCCGGAATCTGGCAGTTGCCCCAGCCGTCTACAGCCTCAATCCGCTGAGTACTAATCCGAACGCGGATAGAATCGGGAACGAACGGCGAGCCTTGGAAAAGGCTGTCGGGCAAACTTTCAGTAGAAAATGCCAGCGAGAGATCAGTTGTCGGTGATGTTATATCGAAAAACTGAAGCGGTGCGGTGCGCTCGGCGATGGGCGGGCTAAACTTCGCTACCACATCGAGGCCGAATCCTGCCGGGTCGGCGCCAGCGTAGCCGAGCGCTTCAAATTTGGTATCGGTGACATTGAAATAGGTTTCGCCCGCTTGTCCGATAATGACCAATTCAGCGCCTGGAAAATTCATAAAATCCATACCTGCGTTGGCAGAACGATACACAGTTTCGCTGGTTTGGGAAATTTGCAGGGTCGTAAAATCCCACAATTGGTTGCCGCCTGGTGGCGTGGCAGGGTTGATACTGCCTGACGGAGCGTTGTCGAAAGCGTATCGGAGGGTGTCGCCTGCGACAGGGAAGGTCGCATTCGTTACGGTAATTTGGGCGGTAGCGCCGAAGCACAGAGCGGAAAAGACTGCCAGTAACATTCGTCTCATCGGTTTATTTAATAAACTGAAAGGGAGGTGATTAAGCATGAATTAGTTTTTCTCGTAGTGAAATCTTGACTGGTCAGCCGGGCTGCTCCAAAGGTATGGCGCTTTCCAACGAAAAGCCAAACGACCAGCCTTGATGTTTTTCGTTTTTTGCCGAAACGTCATAATTATTGCAAAAATGGGTTTGAGGAGTTTGAAAGGTTTGATGTTGTTTGAGTTGTCGTTCTCACTTCCAACCTTTTCAAACTCCTCAAACTATCTCACAGCGCCTGCAATTCCACTAATTTCTTGTAAATTTTACCCGTTTTCATCAATTCTTCGTGGCTGCCGCGCTCGGCAATGCGGCCCTGATCGAGCACAATGATTTCGTCGGCATGTTGCACAGTACTGAGCCGGTGCGCGATGACGAGCGCCGTTCGGTTTTTCAACAACGTTTCCAAAGCGGCCTGCACGAGTTTCTCAGACTCCGAATCGAGCGCCGACGTTGCCTCGTCGAGGATCAAAATGGGCGGATTTTTTAGCAGGGCGCGTGCAATGGTGAGCCGTTGGCGTTGGCCGCCGCTGAGTTTGTTGCCCCGGTCGCCGATGTTGGTGTCGTAGCCTTGGGGGAGTTTTTCGATAAACTCGTGTGCGTTAGCGGCTTTGGCGGCGGCGATAATGGCTGTTTCGGAAACTTCGGAAGTTGAAAAAACGATGTTGTTGCGCACTGTGTCGTTGAACAAAATTGCCTCCTGACTCACAATGCCCATGAGCGCGCGTACATCGTGCAGGCGCAGTTGACGAATGTCTCTGCCGTCCAAAAAAATCTGTCCGTCCGTCACGTCATAAAAGCGTGGCAGCAAGTCGGCGATGGTACTTTTTCCTGCGCCCGAAGCGCCGACGAGAGCGACCATTTTGCCTTTCGGGATTGTCAAACTGACGTTTTCGAGTGCCGGACGTTCAGCATTTTGGTACCGAAACGAGACATTCCGAAACTCGATTTTATCTTCAAAACTTTTGACCGTCAACGCTTTGTCATCATCGCGGATACTGACGGGCGCGTTCAAAACAGCCTCTACCCGTTCCAGCGCGCCCATGCCTTTGCGAATGCTGTAGGAGGCGCTGCTGAGTTGTTTGGCCGGTTCGATGATGTTGTAAAAAGCGTAGAGAAACGTAATGAACGTGGCGGCTGAAATCTCTCCGGCAAAAACCTGCTTCGCGCCAAACCAAAGCAAGACCGACACGACGGCGATGCCCAAAAATTCCGATAGCGGCGCGGCCAAATCCTTGCGGCGATAAAGTCGGGTCAGCGTGCGGGCATAACGGGTGTTTTCCTGACCAAAACGCTCCAATTGCCAGGGCTCGGCATTGAAACCCTTAATGATGCGCAGGCCGCCAAGCGTTTCTTCCACCAGCGAGCCGATGAGGCCGAGGAGACTTTGCGCCTGCCCCGATTGTTTGCGCAGCGAGCGCCCCACGCCGCCGATGATGAGGCCGGAAAAGAGCATGAGCCCGAAGACAAAAACGAGCAAGCCGGGCGATACGAAAATCATAAAAATCAGGCTGCCGAGAATCACAATCGGCTCTCGCGCAACGGATTCGACGACGCCGACGATGCTCCACTCGATTTCCTGCACGTCCGCCGAAATGCGGCTCATCAGGTCGCCTTTGCGTTCTTCGGAAAAATAGGAGAGTGGCAAATCGAGGATTTTTCCCACTAATTTTTGCCTGAAATCCCGTACGATTCCGTTGCGGACGGGCGCCAGAAAATAGAGCGAGAGATAGCGAAACAGGTTTTTTCCAAAAAAAGTAAAAACCAAAAACACGCAAACTATGAGCAGAGCCTGTTCCTGTCCGTGTTCCTGAATGAGGTCTGAAAAGAAGGAGTTGATTTTCAGTTCGATACTTCTGATTCCCTCTACAGGAACAGCCGGGTTTCTTTTTTTTAGTTCGTCAGGGTTGAACAAAATTTGTAAAAACGGCTGCAAAAGGGGAATGCTGACGACCATGAAAAGGGACATCAGCAGGTTGCAGACGACGGCAAGCGCGAGGTATTTTTTGTAGGGAGCGTAGTAGCGGAGGAGTCGGAGCATAGAAGCGCAAAAGTAGCAGATTAGTCCAACCCCATCGCCTTGTCCGCCAGCCGCTGGTAGCGAATTCTCAATTCTGCAATCCAAAAACCCAGCCCGGTGAAACCCAAAATAGCCGGGTAAAACACCATGCGCATCGTGTTGTCCAAATCCTGACTGCCGAAGGCGGGATTGCCCGTAGCGCCGGGGTGCAGGCTGGCAAACATGCGCGGCACGATGTAAAGAAGGGGAATCAGCGAGGCGAAAGCGAAAATGTTGTACACCGCTGCCAGTCGCGCGCCTTTTTCCGGCTCGTCGAACGAACGGCGCAGGATGAAATACGCCAGGTAAATCAGCAGCGCTACTGCTGTCATCAACTGTTTGATGTCGTTGCTCCAGGCCGCGCCCCAGGTGTATTGCGCCCACAGCATCCCGGTCACGAGGCCGAGGCCGCCAAAAAGCAAACCCGCTTCGGCGTAGGCTGCGGCTTTGCGGTCGAAATCGGGTTTCGGATTCATCAAAAAACGAACGCTGTACACGACCGAAGCGATGAAAAGGAACATTAGTACAAACCACATCGGCACATGATAATAAGTGTTGCGAATGCTCTCGTAAATCACATTTCGATACGGAAAAGAGAAATCTTTTTTTACATGAAGTTCATTTACAGGGTTTTGCGCCCATAGAGCGAGCAAAGAATCATTACTCGTGTAAATAGTAGCCCCTTCGGCAGTTATTTTCACATTAGAAGTATAGGTTCCTGAAGAATCTGCCAATAAAGACTTTCCGGCTTTATCCTGAACGAGTTCGATAGCATCGGGCAAAAGCGAAACGCCGTCGGCGGGATGGTCAATGATGGCATTGAGCATGACCGACAGTGACAAGCGCGGCAAGGCTGGCGGAAATGGAAAAGTCGCTTCCAGCGTCGTGTCGCTTAAGATTTTGACATTTTGTCCCAAAACTGCATACAGCGAATCAAATTCCAGCCAAACGCGAATAGCCGACGGCTCGCTGCGCGTGTAAAACGAGTTGTAGCCATGAAATTGGAATGTCGCTGTTTGGCCTGTTTTGGCCGTTTCAGGGCCGACGTATGCGATGCCGGGCTTGAGTGGCACGAGCAGACCGGCAATGAGGGCGTAAATGACGAGAACGACGGAGGCAATTTTCCACCACATGTTCAATGAGTGATTGAGTGAGTGTGTGAATGAGTGAGTTAGTCGCGCCAAATAAACGGGAACAGCACGAAAGTCAGGGTGATTAAAATAGCATCTATGGCTAAAAGGTTGATAATGTCGCGTTGATAAGCAGTGTCCTGAATGACGCGCAAGGCGATATGCGAGAGCCGAATCAGTGTGAGCAAAATGGGCAAAATGACCGGAAAACTCAAAATCGCCATGAGCGTGGCTGCATTATTCGCCTTCGCTGCGATGCTGGCAATAAAAGTAAAGGCGATCGAAAATCCCAAACTTCCGAGCAGTAGCACCAGCGCGAACAGGGCCGCGTCTTTCACGGGATTGCCAGCTACCACACTGTAAGCGACAAAGGCCAGTCCGCTCAAAACCAGCAATAACAGTGTGTTGTAAACGATTTTTGCCAGCAAGAGCATGGCCGGGTCGGCGATTTGGTAGTAGTAAAGTTGTCGCACCCCGCTTTCTTGCACAAAACTTTTCACCACCGCGTTGATGCTCGCAAACAGCACGATGAGCCAAAAAAGGACATTCCAAACCGGCGGCTGCACCTTGATGCTGGCGATGTAAACGACGAACACCATGCTGAACACATAGAGCACGATGCCGCTGATGGCATAGCGTTGGCGGAATTCGAGCAGGAATTCTTTGCGGAGCAGGGTGAGGAACATTTGCAGGCTCATGGCGGGGCGAAGGTAGGAAGCGTCCCGCCGAAACTTTCCGAAAGTTGTCAACTTTCGGAAAGTTTATCGCATCTAATTTTTCCACTGCAAAGCGAGTTCGTCCGCGATGTTGGAAAGGTAGCGGCTCTCCTCCCGGATTTTAGTTGTCTGTTTTTGTTGTTCCTCGTTGAGTTCACCGATGTGCTTGTCTTCCAGCATATTGAGCGAAACCTCGATAGTCGAAAGCGGCGTTTTCAACTTGTGCGACAACGCCGCGATGAAGTTCGTTTTGGCCGAATCCAGTTCGCGGAAAGCCGTCACGTTTTTCAATACGATGACTTGGCCGATGACCGCGTCGCCGTTGCGCACATCGGTTTGCTCTTTGTTGAAAAAATTCTCTTTTTCTTCATAAAAAATCTTCAAATCCCCCTCCGGTTTTTCCTCTTTGCGTAGCAGTTGGCGCAACAAATCATTTTTCAAAGCCAGTTCGAGCGCGTTTTTTCCAACCGCGTTTTTGGCCGAAAAGCCGAGCAGTTTTTCCATCACTGGATTGATAAACAACACTTTTTGCGCCTCGTCGAGGCCGATGATAGCGTCTTGCATTTGCTCGATGATGGTCTCGATGCGGCGTTTTTCAAAAAGCACTTGCCCCCAGTTGCTGTGTTCCCAAAAGTCCAGTTTTTGCGCCATGTCGTTGAAAGCCGTGCCGAGTTCGCCGAGCTCGTCGCGGCTGCGCACTTCGACGCGGGCGGTGTAGTTGCGCTGGAGAATTTGGCGGATGCCATCGCGCAATTCAGCGACGGGGCGGCTGATGTAGGAAGGCAAATTGAGTACGAAGGAAAACGCCAGCAACACGAGGAAGGTGGATAGGATGGCGATGATTTGAAACAGGTTTTCGCCAGTGCGCCGTGCCGCCTCGCTTTTTCGCTTAATAGCAGATTGATTGATGTCCCAGATTTCGTGCAAATGCGTTCGCACAGCTATCTCGAAACGAGCGGTTTTTTCACTGCCCGCAGGCAGGGCTTTGAGCGAATCGAACGCAGCGACGAGGGCGTCCGTCACGACTTGTTCGCCTGTTTCCGTCACGTTTTCCCGTTGTTTGTCGAGATTTTGGATAAAAACGGCATCGTCGCGGCTGTCCAAAGCCCGCAGCATTTCCTGCACGTATTCGAGGCTTTCGTAGTTGTTTTTCAAAATGACTTGTGTGGCGTCGTTCAGGCGGTAAATGCCGCTTCCGCCGAGGAAAGCCAACGCTAACAAGGCGACGAAAAACAGCCAGAAGGCGAGCGAGAGTTTAGTTTTGAGTTTCACGACGTGTGGTGATTTGTTTATACGGTGATTTGGTGATTTGTGGGTTACGTTTTTTTGTCATCCGCCGGAAGGCGGATGACAAAGAATTCGCTCACGAAAGAATAATCAAGTCCACATCCGACTCGGAGAGTTTTTTCAAAAGTTGATTGAAAATGCTTCCGGCCAACAAAATCCGCCACAGGCTGAGGTGCGGTTTGCCGATGCAAATGGTCGTAATCTGGTATTTTTCAGCCGTTTCGATGATGGCGTCGGCGATGCTTTGGCTTTTCACTTGCAGCACTTCGGCGCCGAGTTCGGTGGCGGTTTTGAAGTTGTTGATGAGATGCCGTTGCGCCGCGAGGGAGATTTTGTCGGTGGCCTCGGCGGGCGTTTGCACGTAGAGGACGTACCAATCGCTGTTGTAATAATTCGCCAGCCGCGCAGTTTTTCGGATGATGTGGCGCGCGGTTTTGTCGTTGCTGCTGATACAGGCGAGGAACCGTTCGATGCGCAGGCCGGTAGCAGCACGGGGCACTTCGGTCTCGACTTTTCGCTCCACCTGCGAGGCGACTTCTTTCAGGGCCAACTCGCGCAATTGGAGGATGTTATCGGCTTTGAAAAAGTTTTGCAATGCCGTGTCCACCTTGTCGGGCGTGTAGATTTTGCCTTCTTTCAGCCTTGCAATCAGTTCGTCGGAAGTCAAATCTATGTTCACCACCTCGTCGGCTTGGCGTAGCACGGAGTCGGGGATGCGCTCGGCAACTTCCACGCCTGTGATGTCGCGCACGTCGCGGTTGAGGCTTTCGAGATGCTGAATATTGACGGCGGAAATGACGTTGATGCCCGCGTCGAGGATTTCGAGCACGTCTTGCCAGCGTTTTTCGTTTTTGCTGCCCGGCACGTTGGTGTGTGCCAGTTCATCCACGACGACGACTTCGGGGTGCAGGTTGACGATGGCCTGCACGTCCATTTCCTCCAATTCTTTGCCTTTGTAAAAAATCTTCCGGCGCGGCATCACGGGCAAACCCTCGATGAGCGCTTCTGTCTCCTTGCGCCCGTGCGTCTCGACGTAGCCGATTTTCAAGTCAATGCCATTGCGCAGCAGTGCGTGGGCTTCCTGGAGCATCCGGTACGTTTTGCCCACCCCGGCACTCATGCCGATGTAGACTTTGAACTTCCCCCGCCGCGATTTGCGGATGAGGTCGAGGAAGTAGTCGGGAGTGGGTGATTCGTCGTTCATTTTCAAAAAAATAGTGTCACGCAAGGCCACAAAGAACGCCAAGTTAATCTTTGCGTTCTTTGCGACTTTGCGTGACTAAAAAACTCAAAACCACACGCATAGTGCTGTTGTCACGACGGCGTTCGTGTTCGACGCATTACCGTCGGCATCGAGGAAAATGTCGTCCTCACTGCTGTAAAGTTTTCCCTCAATGCGCCATAGCGCGTTGCGATGCACCTGCACGTCGAGATTGGCTGAAAATCCCAAAGTTTTGAATCCGTTTTCTGTCCCGGTGGCGATGATGACGCCGTTTTCGTCGCTGTAATATTCGGCTCGCACCGCCAGCGCCAATCGGTCATTGAACGCATAACGTCCAATGATGACCGGGCTGTACCAGAAGTTCTGGTCTTCGCCTTCGCGCGGGTTTTCTTCCAAGCCCGTATCTAAACCTACTGTCAACCCAAACTTGTCGGAAATCTGGAAAATGCCGTAAAAGTTGTGAAACACCCGCGTCAATGACACCGAATCAGGTTTGTCGTTGCCAAAAAACGAACTGCTGTTGAGCGTGACTTTGCCCGAAGGTTTGAACTGGATTTGCCAGCCGCCAGCTGCAGTCGAATTGCCCGCCGGTCGCTGAATGCGCTGCCAGCCGTTCAAGACGAGGGCGCTGAAAAACCACTTGCCGTCAGGTGTCGTGTACGACAACTTGGCGCCGGATTCATAATAAGGCGAGTTGTCAGCCAAAATGCTGCGCGTCAGCGTCCAGCAATCTTTGCCAATGGCGCTTTCAAAGCCGATGTGCGAGCCGAAAATGCCGCCGTCGAGCCAGAGTTCGCTTTTTTTGGAAAGTTTGACCCCTGCATTTGCCTCAAAAATATTTTGCAAAGTGGCAGGTTCAGCGGCGAGGTTGGCATTGGCGTAAGTGCCGGCCATCACGGCGAGATTGCCGCGAAAACGCTGCGCGTTCACCGAGCCTTTCAGGTAAGCGAGGTTGACGTTGAACTCGTTGTGGCGGTTGTGCGAATAGACGAAACCGGGGCGGTTGCCGCTCGCCGGCTCGCCGAAATCGTAGCCGTAATAAGGCTCTGCGTAGCCGCTAAACGTGAAACTCAGCGCCGAAGTGTCAATTTGTGCGCCAGCGAACAGTGGCGCGAGGAAAAGAAGGGGTAATAGTATCTTTTTCATTGAAAATTAAGTTTTTGCGTTTGAGCATCCGAACTTTCCGAAAGTTGACAACTTTCGGAAAGTTGGAGTTCTACTTTAAGTTATCCAAAGCCAAATTCAATTTCAGCACATTGACCCGAGAGGGCCCGAACACACCGAGCCAGGGGCCTTCAATGTGTCGTTCCACCAATTCGCGCACTTGTGTTTCAGGCAAATTCCTGACCCGCGCCACGCGGGCGATTTGCACCCGCGCGCCTTGCGGCGAAATGTGCGGGTCAAGCCCAGAACCGGAGGCTGTGACCATATCCGCCGGAATTTGCGATTTGGCGATGCCGGGGTTGTAGACGATAAAAGTGTCAATCCGCGCCTGCACGGTGGCAAGGTAGTCTTCATTGCTCGGCCCTTTGTTCGAGCCGGCCGAACCGGCGGCGTTGTAGCCCACCGCCGAAGGCCGCGACCAAAAGTAGCGGTCATCGTCGAAGGCCTGGCCGACGTTGGCGTAGTAAGACTTGCCATTTTGTTCGATGACAAATCCTTTGCCCTGATTAGGAGCGAGTTGCGCTATGCCCCAGACGACGAGGGTGTAAATTCCCGAACAAAGCACCAGCAGCAGGGCGGTCATTTTGAGGGAGGGGAGAATGTGGGTTTGCATGATTTTTTTGTTTTTTACTACATAGGCCACATGAGGTTTTCACATAAGACACATAGGATTGACAGTGGTAAATCTATGTTTTCTATGTGAAAGCCCTATGTGTTCTATGTGGTAGATAAAATTTACACAAAAAGGGCAACCGCAAGGTCAATCAACTTGATTCCCACAAACGGCACAACAATACCCCCCAACCCGTAAATCAGCAGGTTACGCCGCAGCAAAGCCGATGCCCCGATGGGTTTGTACGCCACGCCTTTCAACGCGAGCGGAATCAAGGCGGGAATGATTAAAGCGTTGAAAATCACCGCCGAAAGAATGGCCGACTCCGGCGAATTCAGTTTCATAATGTTCAAAGCCTGCAAGGCCGGAATCGAAGTGATGAACAGCGCAGGCACGATGGCAAAATACTTCGCCACGTCGTTGGCAATCGAGAAAGTCGTCAAAGTGCCGCGTGTCATCAACAGTTGCTTGCCGATTTCCACGACCTCGATGAGTTTGGTCGGGTCATTGTCTAAATCCACCATATTGCCCGCTTCTTTGGCGGCCTGTGTGCCGGAATTCATCGCCACGCCCACGTCGGCTTGGGCGAGCGCGGGCGCGTCGTTGGTGCCATCGCCCATCATCGCCACGAGTTTTCCTTGCGCTTGTTCGGCGCGGATGTAGTTCATTTTGTCCTCTGGTTTGGCTTCGGCGATGAAGTCGTCCACGCCCGCTTTTTCGGCGATGTATTTGGCTGTCAAAGGATTGTCGCCCGTCACCATCACGGTTTTTACGCCCATGCGGCGCAGGCGTTGGAAACGTTCCTGAATGCCGGGTTTGATGATGTCCTGCAATTCGATGACGCCCACGACTTTTTCATTTACCGCCACCGCGAGCGGGGTGCCGCCGTTGGCGGAAATGTGCTGGATTTCGTGGGCTATGTCTTCCGGGAAAACATTGCCCGCTTTTTCCACCAATTGGCGAATCGTGTCCTGCGCGCCTTTGCGGATCCGTGTGCCGTCGGGCAGATTCACGCCGCTGGTACGGGTTTCGGCGGTGAATTTTATCAGCGTAGCGCCTTCGATGCTCAGTCCTTTCACGACTTCGGGGCTGGCCAATTCCACAATACTTTTTCCTTCGGGCGTTTCGTCGGCGAGCGAACTCAGCACGCTGTATCGAACCAAATCGTCGCGCCGAACACCGTCGGTGGTGTAAAAATTGGTCGCTTTTCGGTTGCCGATGGTGATGGTACCGGTTTTGTCGAGCAGCAAAGTATCAATGTCGCCGGCAGTCTCTACAGCTTTGCCGGATTTCGTTATCACATTGGCTCTCAATGCTCTGTCCATGCCTGCGATGCCGATGGCCGAGAGCAAACCGCCAATTGTCGTCGGGATTAAACAAACAAAAAGCGACACAAAAGCGGCTATCGAAATCGGCGTGTTGGCGTAGTCGGCGAAAGGTTTAAGCGTGACACAAACGATGACAAAGACGATGGTAAAGCCCGCCAGCAAAATGGTCAGCGCGATTTCGTTCGGCGTTTTTTGGCGTTTCGCGCCTTCCACGAGGGCAATCATTTTGTCCAAAAAACTCTCGCCGGGTTGGGTCGTGACTTCCACCACAATACGGTCTGATAAAACTTTTGTGCCGCCAGTGACGGACGATTTGTCGCCGCCTGCCTCACGAATGACCGGCGCGGATTCGCCCGTAATGGCCGACTCGTCAATGCTCGCCAGACCTTCGACGATTTCGCCGTCGCTGGGAATGGTGTCGCCTGCTTCGCACACGAAACGGTCGCCTTTTTGCAATGAAGATGAGGAAGTTGCGGAAATCGAGCCGTTGGCGTTCAGTTTTTTGGCAGGCGTGTCTTTCCGTGTTTTGCGCAGGCTGTCGGCTTGGGCTTTGCCGCGCGCTTCGGCGAAGGCTTCGGCGAAATTGGCGAACAAAACCGTCAGCAGCAGCAGCAGGAAAATCACGAAATTGTAACCCGGATGCCCCATAATCGGGGAATTGCCGCCCTGCGTGGCCGACAAAATCGTGACGACCAGCATCACTGCCGTGCCGATTTCGACGGTGAACATCACGGGGTTGCGGAACATCTGGCGCGGGTCGAGTTTGACGACTGACTGCCAGAGAGCAGCGCGCACCAGTTCGGGTTGAAATAAGCCCTTTTGTTTTTTATGTCTCATTTTTGAAAATGCAGTTTTAGTAACGCCAACCTTCTGGTTGGCTGCCAACCAGAAGGTTGGCATTACATGGAAAAATACTCTGCGATTGGCCCCAGCGCCAAAGCCGGGAAATAGGACAAAGCGGTAAGAATGACGATGACTGAAAATATCATGACTCCGAAAGTTGCCGAGTCGGTTTTGAGCGTTCCCGCGCTTTCGGGGATGTATTTTTTGTTTGCCAGCAAACCCGCAATCGCTACCGGACCGATAATCGGGATGAAACGGCCCAAGAGCAAAATGATACCCGTCGAGATGTTCCAGAACGGGTTGTTGTCGCCCAAACCCTCGAAGCCGGAGCCGTTGTTGGCGTTGGCGGAAGTCATTTCGTAGAGCATTTCGGAAAAGCCGTGAAAGCCGGGGTTGTTGAGCCACGGGAGGCTGGGGTCTTGCACGATTGTCCAAGCCGCCAGCGCCGTGCCGCCCATGATGAGCAAGGGGCTGAGCAAAGCTGTGAGCATGGCGATTTTGACCTCGCGGGCTTCCACTTTTTTGCCCATAAATTCGGGCGTTCGGCCCACCATGAGGCCGCTGATGAAAACGGCGATGATGATAAAAATGTAGAAGTTCAGAATACCCACGCCGCAGCCGCCGTAAAAGGCATTGACCATCATGGCCAGCAGTTCGTTCATGCCGGAAAGCGGCATGGTGCTGTCGTGCATGGCATTCACCGAACCCGTTGATATTACAGTCGTTAGGATGCTCCAATAGGCCGACGAAGCCGCGCCGTTTCGGACCTCTTTGCCCTCCATCGCGCCGAGATTTTGGTCAATGCCCATCGCCGAAATCGCGGGATTTCCCTGCATTTCAAAAACGATATTCGGAATCACGAGCAGCAAAAAACCAAGGGTCATCACCCCGAAAATCATCAGGGAAAACTTGCGGCGGCGCAGGAAAAATCCCAAGCCAAAAATCATTGCCAATGGGATGATGAACTGGGCAATCAACTCGACCGAGTTGGTGAGGTAACTCGTGTTTTCGAGCGGGTGCGCCGAGTTCGCGCCGTAAAAACCGCCGCCGTTGGTGCCGAGATGTTTGATGGCAATAAATGTAGCCACCGGCCCCCGGCTCACCTGCACGGTATCGCCTTCGAGGTTCAGCATCGTGTCTTTGCCTTCAAAAGTCATCGGCATCCCGTCGAACGTGAAGATGATAGCAACGACAGTGGCAATGGGCAGCAGGATACGGGTGGTGCTTTTGACAAAATAATTCCAAAAGTTGCCCATGTGATTCGTTTGCCGTTCCCGCAAAGAATTGAACACGACGACCGCCGCCGCCATGCCTGTTGCCGCGCTGACGAAATGCAAAAACATCAAAGTTAACTGTCCGAGGTAACTTAATCCCGATTCGCCCGAATAGTGCTGCAAATTGCAGTTGACGACAAAAGAAATGGCCGTGTTGAAAGCCAAATCGGGCGTCATGGAAGGGTTTTCGTCTGGGTTGAGCGGCAGCCAGGCCATGTTCATCAGGACAAACATGGTGAGCAAAAACCACACGAAGTTGATACTCAGCATCGCTTTCAGGTGTTCCTGCCAGGTCATTTCGCGGCTGCTGTCTATGCCACTGAGGCGGAAAAACAGCCGCTCGACTGGCCCGAAAACCGGGTCGAGCAAAGTACGCTCGCCCAGATACACGCGGGCGACGTAGCGACCGAGCGGGATGGCGAGCAAAATGGAAATCAAAAAAACGGCGAGTACGCCGAGTAATTCAGTATTCATATTTTATGTTGATGAGGGGTGATAAGGGTTTATCAGGTTGATAATCATAAACTTCATCAACCCTTATCAACCTGATTTTAGAATTTTTCAGGCTTCAAAAGCACATACACGAGGTAGGCGAAGACGAAAAGGCAGAGGACAAAGAGGGCTATCATATTAGTTATGAGAGATGAGTTATGAGCGATGAACTCGATTCAGATTTTTTCGAAGAAGTCAACGGTTTTGAAAAAGAGCGCGAAACACGCGCAGCCGATGAGGAGCAAGAGGAGGGTCATTTTTGGCAAAAGATTTTAAAGCCTCGCGAGGTGCCGCGAAGTCAGAACGTTAAAAATTGTGTCGTTGGAAACTGCTGAACGGGAGCGATTTTACACGCTCGCTTTGCATTTCAAATTCTACTGCAAAGGTGTGGGGCAGCGCATAAGGAGGGTGTAAAACTGCGAGGTGGGGGTATAAAGATTTTGTAAAAATGGACGGGGTCGCGCCCAACTTTCCGAAAGTTGTCAACTTTCGGAAAGTTTCACTCACCCCATAAACCGATACCCGATGCCTGATTCCGTTAGGATAAAACGCGGCTGATTCGGGTTGTCCTCGATTTTTTTCCGCAACTGGCCGATATAGACGCGCAGGTACTGCGACTGCGTGGTGTAGGCCGGCCCCCAAATCGTGCGTAAAATGTGCTGGTGCGTCAGCACTTTGCCCTCGTTTTGCGCCAGCAAAGTCAGCAGGGAATATTCGGTGGAGGTGAGGTGGAGTATTTCGCCGTTTTTCTTCACGGTGCGGGCGGCGAGGTCGAGCGTGAGGTCGCCAAATTCTTTGACGGGAGAGGCTTCGCTTTTTTGCGAGAGCCGTAAAGCCGAGCGGATGCGCGCCAGTAATTCGCCCGTACGGAAAGGCTTCACGAGGTAGTCGTTCGCGCCATTGTCGAGCGCCCGCACGATGTCGCTTTCCGAGTTTCGAGCCGAAAGGATGATGACGGGCGCGGCATACCACTCGCGGAGTTTGACCAAAATGTTGTGTCCGTCGTCGTCGGGCAAGCCCAAATCGAGCAGGATAAGGTCGGGCGGATGCATAGCGGCAGCCACCAGACCCTCCTTGCCGGAAGCGGCTTCCGTCATTCGAAAATCGTGGGCGTTCAGCGTGATTTCCAGCAATTTCCGAATGGGCGCTTCGTCGTCAATGACCAAGATGGTCGCATTGTTCATCGTCCACAAGGTTGAGATAATTGGCTTCTGCGGGGATTTGAATCGTGAATTTCGCGCCGCCGCCCCACTGGTTTTCCACTTTGATTTGGCCTTTATGCGCGTCCACAAAACCTTTCGTGATGCTCAGCCCCAGGCCGAGACCGCCGGGTTTGGCATTTTTGGAGCGGTAAAATTTTTCAAAAACGCTGTCCAAATCTTCTTTCGGAAAACCCGGCCCGTTGTCGGCAATCGTGATGACGCATTGAAGGTCAATGTATTCGGCGCCGATGGAAATGGCCGTGCCTGCGGGCGTGTGGAGCGCGGCGTTGTAAAGAATGTTGTAGAGCGCCTGTTCCATCAGGCCGAAATCGAGTTTGACGAGCGGCATATTGTCGGGGATTTCGACTTTGACTTTGTGATTTTTTAATTCCTGTTCCAAAGAATTGACGGCGGTATAAATCAGCTCGCTCACATCGCACCAGTCTAATTTTGGCTGTAAAAAACCCGACTCGAGGCGAGAGAGATTGAGCAAATTTTCGGTCAAACGTTGCAACCGTTCGGAGGCAGCGTTGATTTGCTCATAAAGTTTTCCTTTGTCTTGCTCGGTCAAATTTGCATTGGCAGTCAATAAATTATCCGAAGCGCCGAGGATCGTTGCAATCGGCGTTCGCAGTTCGTGCGAGAGTGAATTGAACAAAGTGTCGTAGAGTTTGAGGGTAGCGGCGCGGGCTTCTTTCCGGCGGGCGAGTTGTTCAAAAAAACGAATTCTGGAAGTCAAAACGCCGTTGAGCAAGGCGATGACAAAATACATTCCCAGCATCAAAACGTCGCCGTAGTCATTGACGTGGAATGTGAATTTGGGCGGGATGAAAAAGAAATCCCAAATCAACGCGCTCAAAAACGCCGCCAGCAAAACGGGGTACAGATTGAGCCGCATCGCCAGCACTGAAACCGTCAAAAGCAGCAGCAAGGCCACCGAGCGGTAGCCGATGATTTCGGTGAACGGATAACTCAACGCCGCCACCGCGCAGACCCCAATAGCGGCGCTGAAATATTGCCTGTTTGCGGTTTTGGTGTAAAACATCGGCGCAGATTGTGGACGTTTGCGAAACCTTTGAAGGTTTCGTCAACGTATTCGCAGAAGCGAAGGTAGGCAACGGGATGTTAGGCAGAAATAAAAGATAAAACCGTGAGCGTAAAGATTTTATAAAAAAACAGCCATTCGACGAGCGCGAAACATGACAACCCGCCGCTAAGAATTCAAGAGAACGCACATATCTTTGCAGGCCCAGACAACCCGCCAAACCATCCATCAAAAGTCAGCCCATGAGTTGGTACAAACGACTGCGCGAAGGGATTTCCACCGCCACCAAGTCGAAAAAAGACGTGCCGGAAGGCATCTGGTTTCAGTGCAAAAACTGCAAACAAACCAGCACTACCCGCGAACTCCGCGATCATTTTTACAAGTGTCCCAAGTGCGACTATCACACGGCCATCGGTTCGTCGGAATACTTCGAACTTTTGTTCGACGAGCCGGAATACACGACCCTGTTCGACAACCTCGTTTCCGTTGATTTTCTGCAGTTTACCGACCTGAAACCCTACGACAAACGCCTCGAGGAAACCCGGAAAAAAACTGGCCTCAACGACGCGCTCGCCGTCGCTGAAGGCAAAGTAAACGGCTACCCGCTCGTGGTAGCGGCCATGGACTTCAAATTCATCGGCGGCTCGATGGGCTCTGTGGTGGGCGAAAAAATCTCGCTGGCGATTGACCGCGCGCTCGAAACCAAGGCGCCGCTGCTGATTATTTCCAAATCCGGCGGCGCACGTATGATGGAAAGTGCCTTTTCCCTCATGCAAATGGCGAAAACCAGCGCCAAACTCACCCTGCTCGCCAAAGCCAAACTGCCTTATTTTTCCATGATGACCGACCCGACGACGGGCGGCGTGACGGCTTCTTTCGCTATGCTCGGCGATATCAACCTGGCCGAACCCGGCGCGCTCATCGGCTTCGCCGGCCCGCGCGTCATCCGCGAGACCATCAAGCGTGACCTGCCCGAAGGTTTCCAGACTGCCGAGTTTTTGCTGGAAAACGGCTTCGTGGATTTGGTCGTGAACCGCAAGGATTTGAAGGAAACGATGGGCGATTTGCTGGCGTTTTTTGAGAAAGCGACGAAATCCTGACAAATAAAAAAGCCTCGTTTGAAACTCAAACGAGGCTTTTTATTTACCCCTCAAAGTGCAGCGAAATAGTAAAAGTCCGGCTCAAAACCCGGTCGAGCACACGGCTCTGCTCCAGCCCGTCGTTGAAAATCAGGACGTTGTTCAGTCCTTGCGAGACTTTCAGTTCCGGTGAAAAAATGAAGTAAGGGAAGAAAAACTGAATCCCCGCGCCATATTCCACCTGGAAATCGGTCGGCGCAATTTTTACAATGCCCGCCGCTTGCCGCGTCCGCGAATCGCTCGCCACGTCGAACGAGTATTTCACCCCGGCGATGACAAAAAGTCGGAAATCATGGTAAGGCGCCGACTTGTAGCGCACGTGAAAAGGCATTTCCACGAGCACCGACTCGATGGGACGCTGGAACACGCGGTCGCCATTGTCGGGCACAGTGTAGCGAATCGTGCGCTCGATGAACGACAATGTCGGCAAAAAACGCAGGTCGAAGTAATCGCCGATTTTCAGGTTCGACACGATACCGAGGTTGAAGCCCGGTCCGGTCACCGATTCGGCCCGCGCGAACGAGTCGTTCAGGATAAAATCTTTGGATTGGTAAATCCTGAAGTCACTCTGGTTGTAGCCCAAAGTGATACCGAAATAGTAGTTTTTACCCTGAAAATCCTGGTAATTGATGTTGCTGCCCTGGTTAAACTGGGCGTTCGCGCCAGTGGGCAGGAGCAGAATTAGTGGCAGTAGTAGAAGCAGTGGCAGGAACAGTTTGCAGGTGCGGGCAATCGGGTGCCACTGCCGGGCGCCACTGCTGCTTACTGTTTTGTTGCGGAGTAAATCGAGCATATTCCAAGCGTTAGTCGTTCGCATGTCGGGTTTTGGTAACCGATTTTTGTTAAAATGTTCAGGAAATCATTGCCTTCGGGGAAAGCCTGCACGCTCTCAAAGAGGTACGTGTAGGCTCGGATGTCGCGGCTCGTTAAACGCCCGATAGTGGGCAAAACGTATTTGAAGTAGGTGTTGTAAAGTTGTTTGAATGGAAAAATATGCGGCTTCGAAAATTCGAGAATGACCACACGGCCTCCGGGGCGCAAAACGCGCAGCATTTCGGCCAACCCTTTTTCGAGATTCTCAAAATTCCGCACTCCAAATGCCACCGTGACCGCATCGAACGAATTGTCGGCAAAACGCAGCCGTTCGCTGTCGCCCGTTTCGAGCGTGATGACATTTTCCAATTGCTCATTTCCAATTTTTACCCTGCCAAAATCGAGCATTTGATTGGCGATATCAATGCCGATGATTTTTTCGGGAGCGAGCATTTTGGCCGCCATGATGGCTACGTCCGCTGTGCCGGTGGCGACATCGAGCATTTCTTTGGGTTGCGCGGATTTCAGGTAGCCGAGCGCGCGTTTGCGCCAGCGCACGTCGATGCCGAGCGAGAGCACCCGGTTCAACAGATCATATTTCGGCGCAATTTTATCGAACATCCGTTCGACTTCGGCTTTTTTACCTTCGCCGGAGCCGTAAGGAGTGACGGTCGCTTTTTCTTCCATGTTTTATTTTTTAAAACCACCGGGATGGCTGGCGGTTTCAAATCGTTGGCGCAAAAGTAGAGTTTCGGGTTGGATAGCAAGCAGTGTGGCCGGTTAACGTTTGAAAAACAAATTCTTTTTCCGCCAAACAAACCCGAATCAGGATATTTGCGCCTCATTTTAAGGCAGGTCGAACTCAAATTTTTACCTAAAAACGCTGCCAACCCTTCAACTTGAATTTTTTGAATATGAAAATTAAACTGCTCATTTTCCTTCTTCTCCCGGCCTTCATGCTGACGGCACAGGCTGATTCGGCGACGCTCCAAAAACCGCCTGTCAAAAAATCGCGCAAATACAAACTGCCCGACCCCACGCCTTTCATGGCCACTATCACTGCCGATGACCTGAAACCCCTCGTCGAAGCACTTGCCGGCCCCGAAATGCAAGGCCGCGAGACGGGCGAACCCGGCCAGCGCGCCGCCGCCGACTACATCGCCGCCCAATTCAAAGCCCTCGGCCTGACGCCCGTCGGCGACCGCAACACTTATTTCCAGCAAATTAATTTGCAAAATGAAAGCTGGAAAGACCTGGCGCTCAAAGTCGGCGACCAGGAATTCAAAAATCGCACTGATTTTTACCTGTTCCCGGCCTTCAATCCCGAAAATCCAAAGTTGGAACTCAAAGAGGTCGTGTTTGTCGGCTACGGCATCGAAGATCCCAAATACAACGACTACGGCGACGTGGACGTAAAGGGCAAAGCCGTCATTTTTTACGACGGCGAGCCGATGGGCAACGACGGCAAATCGCTCATCACCGGCTCCGAATTTCGCTCTTCGTGGTCGCTCGACTGGAAACGAAAAGTGCAGTTGGCAAAGAAAAAAGGCGCTATCCTGGTTTTCATCGTGGATACGCAATTCAGTGATAATCAAAAGACTAACCGTAAATTGACTTCAACCTGGGGGTGGAAACCGGTGTCGGCCATGAATGAAAAACAGGCCGGCGAGTTCATCAACAACCTCTTCATTTCGCCCGCAGTAGCCGCCGCTATTTTGGGTAAAAAAGCCGAAAAAGCCGAAGACGCCATCGCCGAACTGAAAAGCGGCAAAGAGTTCAAGCCGGTGAAAGTGAAGAGCAAAATCGAAGTGCGCCTCGACAAGGAAATCAAAAAACTGCAAGGCTCTAACGTCATCGGCTTCATCGAAGGCTCCGATCCGACCTTGAAAAACGAATATGTGTTTATCACCGCGCACTACGACCACTTGGGCATGCCCGATAGTTCGGTTATCTACTATGGCGCCGACGACAACGCCTCCGGCACGGCGGGTGTCATCGAAATCGCGCGCGCATTCGCCGAAGCAAAGAAAAAAGGCAACGGTCCCCTGCGCAGCGTCGTTTGTATGCTCGTCAGCGGTGAAGAAAAAGGTCTGCTCGGCTCGCGTTACTACGTCGAGTATCCTCTTTTCCCACTCAACAACACGGTGGTGGACATCAATATTGACATGATTGGCCGCGTGGACAACGCTCATGCCGGCAATCCGAACTACATTTATGTCATTGGCGCCGACCGGATCAGCACGGATTTGCACCGCATCAACGAGGACGTGAACGAGCGTTTTGTCAATCTCCAACTCGACTACAAGTACAACGCGCCCGACGACCCGAACCGTTTTTACGAGCGCAGCGACCACTACAACTTTGCCGAGCGCGGCATTCCGGCGATTTTTTATTTCAACGGAACCCACGCCGACTACCACAAGCCGACCGATACGGCGGATAAAATTGACTACAACGCGCTCGCCAAACGCGCCCAACTCGCTTTCTGCACGGCCTGGGATATTGCCAATCGCGGCGCGCGCCTTCACAAGGATGTCCCGCAGGAAAAGACAAAAAAAGATTGATTATCAGGTTTTTGAAAAATAAAAAGGCCTTTCAGCCGCGATGTGCTGAAAGGCTTTTTTTGCAAAACAGACTTTATTCCGGAAATAAAACTTCTTCCAGATTTTTCACTGCATCGGCGGTGTCGAAGTCGGCCACCTGGTAAAAATTCTTCTGGGTTTCTTTAAAAAGCGTCTGCAATTCGTCGCGCGCATCATCGAATTGCGCGACAGCCGTTTGCAAGCGGCGTTGAGCAAAATTTTGAGCGAAGCCGCCGAGTTGGTACACTTTTGCCACCAGTCCCAGCCAAAAATAAAAGGCGCGTTTGTCCTCGTAATCCACCGGCTGACCGGGCAAAAAAGCATCTCGCACTTTGCCGCCGAGTTTCCGGATAGCAGCGACTGCCGGCTCCACATGCCCTTGCAGGAGCGCCTCGTTGCCAAGAATAAACATCTCTTTCGAGGTGGCTTCTATGGCCGATAGTTTTTCCACAGCATCCATCACAGCGGGCAAATCGTCTTTTGTCATGGCCTTGATGCCGATTTCTTTCATGCAGTTGCCGATGGTCGTGTTGAGGTACGAACTGCTCGCGCCCCCAGTCGTGTGATGCAGGATGTGGCTGTACGTGAAACTCAGGATATCGAGCGCCTTGCGCATGTTTTCGTTGTTGAACTGCGCGCCGTCGTAGGTGACGCTGAGGCAGACGGCGTCGGAAAGAATTTCGCCGATGAGTTTGGTGTCGCGGTTTTCTTCGGGGATGTTCAGTAGATATTCCACGAGGCGTTCGCACTGTTCGAGAAAGATGTTTTTCACGCGCCCGCTTTGTAGTTCGCGGGCTAAAATGCCGAGGTCTTCGAGGTCTTTCGCGGGCACCGTTTTGTGTTTTTCAAAATGTGCGATGGCGTCGTCGGTGATTTTTTCGGAGAGTTTTTTCTCGATATTCCGCGATGATTGGAAGTTTTTTACCAAAGAACGAAGTCCCAAAAAAAGCACGATAAAAAGAATGCCCGACACACAAATCGGGAAAAACCACCACGAATGGCCGGGAAACAGCACTTTGTCGAACTCCACGTTGCCCAGCAAGAAAATCAGCGCGATGAGTGCCATTTGGATTTTGAACAAACGCGCCCATTCGCCGCCCAGCCGTTCGTTGTACACGTCGCGCAAACCGCCCGCGATAAAAGTCTGGAAAATCAGCGCCGGCACGCCCATGATGAACACGACGAAAGTAATGGCGATGCCCGCTGCGGTGGCCAGCCATTCTTCGTTGAGAAAATCCGGGTGTTGGAACAAGAATATCATCGCCTGTGTACGTGTCGGATAAAATCAATAAAAGCGTTCTCGTGGTAAGCGTGGGTTTTCATTTTGAAATTCTTCTCCGACAGGTGAATCGGGTCATCGAACAGTTCGGGATTTTCCTCCTGCGCCTCGATGGTGAACACACCGAAACGCGTTTCTTTCAGGTGGTCGAACTGGTCTTTTTGCGGCCCCAACACTGTGTTGAGCAGGGCGTAGCCGAATTTTTGAAAATTATTCTCGCGGTAATTGTTCCACATGTCGTCGGGGCCGGGCGGCAGGCGCAGGTCCACGATGACCACGTCGAAAGGCTCGTTGCGCAGGCGATAAAACGCTTCAGTCGCGTCGAGCGCGAAGTGCGGCTCGATGTCGTCTTCCATGTACAGCGCCATGCGTTTTTCCGTCAGGTCGTGAAAAAGGTTGTCGTCAATCCAGAGGAGTTTAATGGTCGGTCTCATTTTGCAACAGGTAAAGTGATGAGGGCGCGGGTAATAAACGGGTTGGTGTAAATGTCGGGCAAGTTGCCGAAAGTCGGTTCGGACGTGACGCGCAGGGTGCCGCCGTGTTTCGTAATGATGTCCTGTGCGTCGTAGAGACCGATGCCGGTGCCGGAGCGTCCCCGGTCTTCCGACTCGCGGCCCCGCTTGCCGAACTGGAACACGAGGCCTGTTTCCAGTTCTTCCCGGCGGATGGGCACCCCCCAGTTTTCGATAATGATTTCCACGTTGTCGCCTTTTTTTTCGAGGCGAACGTTCACCCAGGGCTGGCGATCCTGGCCTTTGTTCCAACTATATTTGATGGCGTTGTGCAGCAAATTATGGAAAGCCCGGTTGAGTGAATTTTTGTGGCAAAGGACGGAAATATTGTCGCGTTGGTTGAATTGCAACACGACGTCCACGCGGCGGATGGCGGCAAATTCTTCCAAAAAACGTGTGGCATCGAGCAAAATCGGAACGAGATTGTGGGGTTTCAACTCTTGTTGTACGATATCGCCGCGCCGCAGATAATCGCGGAAATAGTAAAAATCGGGGATGCGCTCGTTGAGTTCGTCGAGCGAAATCGAGAGCGAAATCATGCTCGTGAGCCGCAGCATTTCGTCCACTTCCGAGCGGATGTTGCGCAGGAGTTCGCGTGGCAAATTGAGCGAACGCAATGCGTCGAGGCATTTTCTGATTTCGAGCAAAAGACGGCGGCTGAGCGCGGCGTTGTCTTTTTCCTTGTCAGCAGCGGCGTCGCCAAGTGAGAGTTTTTGCACGAGTTTGGGCAGCCGGGCGAGGTTGACGTCGTCGAGGCTTCGTTCTTCAGCGATTTTGCCCAGTTCCGCCATAAAATCCTCCAGGCGTTTTTTACACCGGATGGTTTCTGTGG
>Ga0209172_10001064_pt1 | contig 64539 bp, 63 predicted proteins | sample LarsenN4metaG_FD_184113 | JGI IMG/M metagenome (GOLD analysis project Ga0209172, IMG submission 184113) | Hot spring sediment bacterial and archeal communities from British Columbia, Canada, to study Microbial Dark Matter (Phase II) - Larsen... ...
CGCCGAGGGCAGTCGATTCGCCGGGGCTGAAGCCGAAGACGAGGCCCGCATAGGGCTCGAGGATCAGCTCCTGCATGAAATAGGCCGTCATCGAGAGGAACACGAACAGGGTGAAGTTGCGCGCCCTGCGCTCGCCCCAGATCTCCGCCAGCGCCTGCCGGAACGGCATCGCGTCGGGCTCTCGCCGCGCCTTCACGCGCGCCTCGATCCCGGCCACGGCCAGCGCGGTCAGCGCCACCGCGCCCAGCGCGACGATCGCGACGATCGCCAGCAGCCGCCCGGCGCCGTAGGGCTCGAGGAAATGCCCCACCGTCCCGGCCGTCACCGCGATCCCGCCGATCATCATCAGCCAGGTGATCATCGCCGCCGCCGCCCGCCGCTCGGGCGCGGTCGCCGTCGCCAGCAGCGCCAGCAGCGAGGTGCCCGACGCGCCGACGCCCAGCCCGATCAGCGCATAGGCGATCACCGAGACCGACAGCCCGATCATGAAGCCGGCCGGGAACAGCACCACGCCCAGCGCGGCAAGGAACCCGCCCAGCGCCAGCACCGCCATCCCGCCGATGATGAACCGCGTCCGGCTGCCGCCGCGGTCGCTCAGGAACCCCCAGTTCGGCCGCGTGAGCTGGATGCCGTAGTGGAACGCCACCAGCATCCCCGGCAGGACGGCGGGAAGGGCAAGCTCCACCACCATCAGGCGGTTCAGCGTCGAGGTCGTCAGAACCACCACCGCGCCGAGACTCATCTGGACGAGGCCGAGGCGCAGGATCTGCAGCCAGGAGAGCATCATGGGACCAGCTCCAGCGAACGGATTGCGACCGCCGAGATCATCATCCCGGCGACATAGAGCGTGACGCCCGCCCCGTTGTACCAGGGCGCCAGCGCGGCCGGGTCGCCCAGCAGGCGGCGCATCGCCCGCACCTGAAGCAGGACCAGCACGGCGACCGCCGCGGCATGCAGCGGCCGGCCCCAGACCAGCAGCAGCGCCACCACGACGGCCTGCGGAACCACCATCGCGATGCAGGCGAAACGGGCGGCGACATCCGGGCCCAGCGTCACCGGCAGCGACTGAACGCCATGCAGCCGGTCGCCCTTCAGCGCCTTGAAGTCGTTGAGCGTCATAATCCCGTGCGCGCCGGCCGCGTACAGCGCCGCCACGGTCAGGACGAAGAACGAGGGCAGCCCGCCCGACAGCACGGCCGCGCCGGTGAACCAGGGCAGCCCCTCATAGGACAGCGCCACCAGACCCGGCCCCCACCAGCCCGACCGCTTGAGCCGCACCGGCTCGGCCGAATAGGCCCAGGCCGCAGCACAGGCCACCACGGTGGCGCCGAAGCCCCAGGGCCCCAGCAGCCATCCGACGCCGAGCGCCAGCAGCGTCATCGCGAGGGCGACGTAAAGGCCGATCCGCCCCGGCACGCGGCCGGAGGGGATCGGGCGCCCCGGCTCGTTCACCGCATCGACATGCCGGTCACACCAGTCGTTGGCGGCCTGGCTCATCCCGCACACGACCGGGCCGGCGAGGACGAGGCCGAGCGCGACCAGCGTCCAGTTCGCCGCCAGGCTCTCGCCCGAGGACACCGCGCCGCAGAGGAAGGCCCACATCGGCGGGAACCAGGTGACGGGCTTGATCAGCTCGAGCAGCGCCGCGGGCTGGAAGGACCGTCCGGTTTGCTTGGCAAGGATGACAGCCATGGCGTCAACTAAACATGACAACCGGGAGTCGGGCAAGGAAAACTGTCAGGCCGGGTTGACAGCAGCGCGCAGCTCGAAGCGGCAGGCGGGATCGCCGCAGCCGCAGCATCCGGTCTCGGCAACGGTGGCCGCGGGATCGACCAGCGCCGCGAAGAGCCGGGTCAGCACCGCGGCGTGCCAGACGCACATCGGCGCCCCGGCGGCCTCGCCCCGGATCAGCGGGTTGCCCGCCAGTTCGAAGACGACCGGCCGCAGCGACAGGATGCGGAACGCGCCCGACCCCGCGAAGGTCCAGGCATGGCGGGCGATCGCACGGGCGAGGAGCGGGCCGCGGGCCCGGCGCGGCAGGAGCCGCAGCGCCACCTGCGCCGGTTTCGGGATCCGGCGGGCCAGGAGGTAGTCGCCGGTCCCCTGCCCCGCCACCCGCAGGATCACCGCCGCGTCGTCCGGCCGCGCCCGGCGCAGCGCCCGGTCAGGCACGCGGCCCCGGCGGGCGCCCAGTTGCCGGCGATCCCAGCCCCGCCGGAACAATGGGTCGGATGCACCAAGAGCATCCGTATCGGCGTCCTTCCCCGCGTCGGGCGGCGAAAGGAGGACGCGACGACAGCGGCTGTCAGGTCATCTTGACATTGGTCAAGGCCGGACCGGCCGGCCGGAACCCGGCCAGGGCGCCCTCACGCCTCGTCCTTCTCGGCGAAGCCGAACTTGCGCAGCTTGACGTAAAGCGACTGGCGCGACAGGCCCAGCATCTCGGCGGCCGCAAGGCGGTTGTTGCGCGTGAGCTCGAGGGCGGTCTCGATGCAGATCTTCTCGATCACGTCCGTCGTCTGCGCGACGATCTCGCGCAGCGACGACGCCCCGACCAGTTCCGCCACGCTCTGGGCCGACTGGACCTCGCCCGGACCCGTTCCCTTGCGCCGCAGCACGTCGGCACGCCCCGTTTCGCGGATCACGAAGCCCAGCACCGGCTCGGGCAGGTCGCCGAGCCAGGTCGCCGACATCTCGACCGGAACCTCGCTTCCCGCCGACGAGCGCACCTTCGTCGCATAGACCCGCACCGCCCCGTTGCGTTTCGCGTTCTCGATCAGGACCTTCAGGTCCACCGCCCCGCGCGCGAGAAACTCGCCGAGGCTCTGGCCCACGACCGCCTGGATGCCGGCCTGATCGCTCAGCGCCAGGAAGGCGTCGTTCGCCGCCCGCACGACGCCGCTCCGGTCGGTGAAGACCACGCTCTCCGGCCCCAGCCGGAACAGGCTCTGGAGCGCGTCCGTCGTCTCCGATCCCGGCAGCGTGGCGGCGTCGGGAAGATCGATCCGGCACAGCACGTACCGGTCGCCCGCGGCCCGGAAGACGGACGGGACGACCAGAACCCGGTGCCGGCTGCGCCTGGCGACCAGCTCGAAGGGCGTCGCGGCATTGACCGAGACGGGATCGGCAAGGAAGGCCTGAAGGTCCGCAAGCCTGCGCCCGTCCACCTCATGCGCAAGGAAGCCGCCGACAAGCGCATCCTTCTCCGCCCCCAGCACCGCGGCGGCGGCATCGTTGACGTCGGTGATCTTGCCGTTCGGGGTCGCGACCAGCACGAAGGCGTCCGAGGTCGCCTGCATCACCGCCCGATAGCGCGTCTGCCCCTCGCGCTGCAGCTCGTAGTCCCTCTCCAGCTCCAGCTGCGCGTTGACCAGCTGCTGCTGGGCCTCGGCGATCGGGCGCAGGTCGCGCCCCAGCATGATCAGCGCGCCGTCGGGGTTCAGCGCATGCAGCGTGTAGCGGACCGGGAACTCGGACACACCGCCATTGCCGCGGTCGGCATGGTTGAGCTCGATCGCCCGCGACGGCCCGCCGCCGAAGGCGACCTGCTTCGCGCTGCCGCTGAACTTCTCGAAGCTCTCCGACTGCAGCACCTCGCTGATCGGCAGCCCCTCCCAGCCCTTCACCTGGCTGAAGGTGGCGCTGGCGGGATTGGCAAGGACCGAGACGATGATCCAGGACGCGGACAGGACGATCGAAATGTCGGCCGCCGCCGACACCAGTTCCCTCAGAAGCTCGGGCGAAACGATCGGGAAGGACCCTGCGCCCATGTGACCGTGCCCGTTCTTCGTCACCTGCAGTCCCTGAACAGCGAACCCCTTGTGCCGGCAGACGGGCTAGACGTGACCGACGGCAAGTTCAAGTGGGCGGAACCTCCCCGCCTCGACAAGGGCGAGAGTATCCTCCACCGTCCTGACCCCGCCATCCGCGCCCGTCACCCGCAGGATGTCCTCGCGCCGCCTCACCAGCGCCCCCGCAATCAGGACCGGGGCGGGCACCGGCAGCGCCTGCCGCAGCGCCGCGACCAGCCGGGCGATCTCCGGCAGGTTGCGGTCGTGCGACACCGCGACGACCACGAAATCCCAGGCCCGGCGGCGCGCAGCCTCGGTGGCGGTGCCGGCCGGCGCCTTCATCAGCAGCGTCACGTCGCAGCCCGCGCGCTGATACTGCGAGGCGGCGATGATCGCGCCCAGCGTGTGATCCTCGCTGTCCGGCACGACCAGCAGCCCGGCGACGCTGCCCGGCGGCGGCGCCTCCGCCTCCAGACGGGCCGCCACCGTCCGCGCCAGCGCCTGCAGGCGCGAGCTGCCGATCGTCACCGTCATGAATGTCGCGGTGTCCTGCTCCCACGCCTCGCCGAGAATCGTCACCGCCGCCGGGATGATCTCGTCGAGGATCGCCGCGTCCCCGATGCCCCTCTCGCGGAGATCGAGGATCCTGCGCCCGAGCGCGTCCTGATCGGCCGCCGTCGCGGCCTGCGCCACCGCGCGCGCGAACTCCGGCACCTGCAGGTCATGGCCCGAATGGCGGATGCGCCCGACCTCGCGCAGCGCGGCAAGCGCCAGATCGGCCACCGCGCGGGACGCGGGATCGGCAGCGCCGGAGGGAAGGACTGAAGGCAGCTCCGTCATCGGCGTACCCCCCTGTACGCCAACGGCGCCGCCCGGCGCGGACCGGTTGCCTGCCGCAGGCACCGTTGACAGGATCAGAATGATCCCGGCCGCCCCCGGTTGTCAAAGAAAATTGACGCTCACGACGCCGTTTCCCGCCGTGAGCGGGCGTGAACATGCGGAAATCTGCAAAAATCTCAATAATATCATATACCTGACTAGGTGTCGGGCGCACGGTCGCCACCCCGTCCCGCCCGCACCCGGCCGGCGGGCACTCTGTAAGTTTCAGTTGACACTTCTTCGGATGCGAGACTACCCTTCCCCGGGGGAACTTCCGTTCAGAAGTGGAGCAGATGCAACTTTCCGGGCGAGAAGAACGGACAGCACGCACGCTTTACACGGCGGAGGAACGGGCGCGGCGCGACGCCTCGCCCTGGACCCTGGTTCAGGCCATCCTCGCGCCGCTGCAGTTCCTCGCCTTCGCCGTCTCCCTCGTCCTCGTGCTGCGCTACATGGCCACCGGCGAAGGCTACCTCGCCGCCACCGCCTCGATTCTCGTCAAGACGGCGCTGCTCTTCGCGATCATGCTCACCGGCGCGATCTGGGAGAAGCAGGTCTTCGGCCGCTACCTCTTCGCGCCGGCCTTCTTCTGGGAGGACGTGTTCAGCCTCGGCGTCGTCGCGCTGCACGCGGCCTATCTCTGGGCGCTCCTCACCGGCGCCCTGCCGCCCTCGGGCCAGATGGCGGTGGCGCTCCTCGCCTATGCCGCCTACGCGATCAACGCGGCCCAGTTCCTGCTGAAGCTCCGGGCGGCCCGGCGCGAGGCGCCGCCGCGGCCCGCGCGGCGCGCTCCGGCGGAGGCGCGGGCATGAACGACGAATCGGTCGCCCTGCGTGCCTCCACCGGATGCAGCGATGCGCCCGTCCTGCGCGAACGCGGCCAGCGCGAGGTCTTCTGCGGCCTGACCAGCATCGTCTGGCTGCACCGGGCGATGCCCGACGCCTTCTTCCTCGTCGTCGGCAGCCGGACCTGCGCGCACCTGCTGCAATCGGCGGCCGGCGTGATGATCTTCGCCGAGCCGCGCTTCGGCACCGCGATCCTCGAGGAACAGGACCTCGCCGGGCTTGCCGACGCCAATGCCGAGCTCGACCGCGTGGTGGCCGAGGTCATCGCCCGCAGGCCGGGCCTGCGCCACCTGTTCCTCGTCGGCTCCTGCCCGTCCGAGGTGATCAAGCTCGACCTCGCCCGCGCCGCCGAGCGGCTGACCGCCCGGCACGGGCCGGCGGTCCGCGTCCTCTACTATTCCGGCTCGGGGATCGAGACCACCTTCACCCAGGGCGAGGATGCCTGCCTCGCCGCCATCGTCCCGACCCTGCCGGAGACCGATGCGCTCCAGCTCCTCGTCGTCGGCGCGATGCCCGACATCGTCGAGGATCAGGCGCGCCGTCTCCTGTCCGGCCTCGGCCTGCCCGCGGTCGCGGTCCTGCCCTCGCGGGCCGAATCCGGCCCGGTCGCGGTCGGCCCGGGAACCGTCGTGATGGCCGTCCAGCCCTTCCTCGGCGACACCTGCGCCGCGCTCCGCCGCCGCGGCGCGACGATCCTGCCCGCACCCTTCCCCTTCGGCGAAGAGGGCACCACCGCCTGGCTCCGGGCCGCCGCCTCGGCCTTCGGCGTCGCGCCGGACCGCTTCGCGGCGGTGACGGACGCGCCCCGCGCCCGCGCCCGCAGGGCGATTGCGGCGCAGGCCGCCCCGCTGCGCGGCAGGTCGGTGTTCTTCCTTCCCGACAGCCAGCTCGAGATCCCGCTCGCCCGCTTCCTGACCCGCGAATGCGGCATGACCGCGATCGAGGTCGGGACGCCCTTCCTGCACCGCGAACTCGCCGGGCCGGACCTCGCGCTCCTGCCCGCCGGGCCGCGGATCAGCGAGGGCCAGGACGTCGACCGCCAGCTCGACCGCGTCCGCGCCGACCGCCCGGACCTGACCGTCTGCGGCCTCGGCCTCGCCAACCCGCTCGAGGCGGAGGGCCTCGCGACCAAGTGGTCGATCGAGCTCGTCTTCTCGCCCGTGCATTTCTACGAACAGGCGGGCGATCTCGCCGGCCTCTTCGCCCGGCCGCTGCGCCGCCGGGCCCTCCTGCAGGCGGGGGGCCGGACATGAAGCTGTCGATCTGGACCTACGAGGGACCGCCGCATGTCGGCGCGATGCGGGTCGCCACCGCGATGAAGGGCGTCCATTTCGTCCTCCATGCGCCGCAGGGCGACACCTACGCCGACCTCCTGTTCACCATGATCGAACGGCGCGACCATCGCCCGCCTGTCACTTACACGACATTCCAGGCCCAGGATCTGGGCGCTGACACCGCGGTTCTTTTCAGAAACGCACTTCGGGCGGCCGTGGACCGCTTCGCACCCGAGGCCGTGGTCGTCGGCGCCTCCTGCACAGCCGAACTGATCCAGGACGACCCCGGCGGCCTCGCCGCGGCGCTCGGCCTTTCGGTTCCGGTGATCCCGCTCGACCTGCCGTCCTACAGCCGGAAGGAGAACTTCGGAGCCGACGAGACCTTCCTCGCCATCGTCCGCGCGCTGGCCAGGCCCGCCGACCGCGATGACGGGCCGAGCGTCAACATCCTCGGGCCGACGGCGCTCGGCTTCCGCCACCGCGACGACGTCGCCGAGATCACCGCCCTGCTCGAGTCGATCGGCGTTGCCGTCAACGTCGTCGCCCCGCTTGGCGCCACGCCGGCCGACATCGCCCGCCTGCCCGCGGCGCGCGCCAACGTCCTGCTCTACCCGGAAACCGGGGAAGGCGCCGCGCGCCATCTCGAACGCGCCTTCGGCCAGCCGTGGACGCGCACCGTCCCGATCGGCGTCGGGGCCACGCGCGCCTTCCTCGACGAGGTGCGCCGCCTGACCGGCGCCACCGGAACGGCGGACGAATCGCGCCTGCGCCTGCCCTGGTGGTCGGCCTCGGTGGACAGCACCTATCTCACCGGCAAGCGCGTGTTCCTCTTCGGCGACGCCACCCATGTCATGGCAGCCGCCCGCATCGCCCGCGACGAGATCGGCTTCGAGGTCGCGGGCATGGGCATCTACAACCGCGAATTCGCCCGCCCCTTCCGCGCCTTCGCCGCGGGGTTCGGCATCGAGCCGCTGGTGACCGACAGCTATCTCGAGGTCGAACGCGCGATCGAGGCGCTGCAGCCCGAGCTGATCCTCGGGACCCAGATGGAACGGATGATCGCCAAGCGCCTCGGCATCGCCTGCGCCGTGATCTCCGCGCCCGTCCATGTCCAGGACTTCCCGGCCCGCCATTCGCCGCAGATGGGATTCGAGGGCGCGAACGTCATCTTCGACACCTGGGTCCACCCGCTCGTCATGGGGCTCGAGGACCACCTGCTGCACATGTTCCGCGAGGATTTCGAGTTCCATGACCGCGCCGGGCCGAGCCATCACGGCGTGCCCGCCCGCACCGCCGCGTCGCCCGCGCCGGCCGCCGCGCCGGATCCCGCATCGCCCGATCCGGCCGCGAACGCCCCCGCCGCATCCGGGGAGGCCACCCCCGCGTCGTCCATCAACATCGTCTGGCTTCCCGACGCCGAGAACGAACTCAAGAAGATCCCCTTCTTCGTGCGCGGCAAGGCGCGCCGCAACACCGAGAAATTCGCCGCCGAACGCGGCCTCGACCGCATCGGCCTCGACACGCTCTACGAGGCGAAGGCCCACTATGCGCGATGACGGCAGCCTCCTTGCGCCCGCCTACCGCGTGGTGATCGTCACGCTGGACGCCCATGCCGCGGGCCCGGCGGAACGGGTGACGCGCCGTCTCGCGCGCGATTTCCCCGGCCTCACCGTCACCGTCCACGCCGCCGCCGAATGGGGCGAGAACCCGAACGCGCTGCGCCGTGCCGTCGCCGCCGTCGATGACGCCGACATCGTGATCGCCAACCTCCTCTTCCTCGAGGAACATGTCGCCGCCATCGAACCCGCCTTCCGGCGCGCCCGCGACCGCGCCGACGCCTTCGTCGGCATCATCTCCGACCCGCGCATCGTCCGCCTGACGCGGATGGGCGAGCTCGACATGTCGAAGCCCGCCTCGGCGGCGATGCAGCTGATGCGGAAGCTGCGCGGCAGCAGGGAGCCCTCGGCGCAGTCCGGCGAACGGCAGATGAAGCTCCTGCGCCGGCTGCCCAAGATCCTGCGCTTCATTCCCGGCAAGGCGCAGGACCTGCGCGCCTGGTTCCTGTCGATGCAGTACTGGCTCGGCGGCTCGGACGAGAACATCGAACAGATGGTCCGCTTCCTCGTCGCGCGCTACGGCCGGCGCGCGGAATGGCAGGGGCTGAAGTCGAAGGCGCCCGTCGATTATCCCGATGTCGGCCTCTACCACCCCGGCCTGCCGGGCCGCATCGCGACCGATCCCGCCGCGCTGCCCGTCCCCCCGGGCGCGACCGGCCGCGTCGGCCTGCTCCTGATGCGCTCCTACGTGCTGGCCTCGGACACCGCCCATTACGACGCCGTGATCCGCGCCTTCGAGGCGCGCGGCCTCGCCGTCGTTCCCGCCTTTGCCTCCGGGCTCGACGGCCGGCCGGCGATCGAGGCCTTCTTCGCCGGCGGCCGCATCGACGCCCTCGTCTCGCTGACCGGGTTCAGCCTCGTCGGCGGCCCCGCCTACAACGACAGCGCCGCCGCGGTCGCGACCCTGTCCGCCCTCGACGTGCCCTATGTCGCGGCCCATCCGCTGGAATTCCAGACGATCGAGCAGTGGCAGGCCTCGCCCTCCGGCCTCGGACCGGTCGAATCGACGATGCTGATCGCGCTGCCCGAGATCGACGGGGCGACCAACCCGACCGTCTTCGCCGGCCGCCGCGAGGCCCCCGATGGCGGCTGCCGCAGCATGGCGCCCTGCGACGAGCGCATCGCCTCGCTCACCGACAAGGTCGCGCGCCTCGTCCGGCTGCGCCGCTCCCGGGCCGCCGACCGCAGGGTCGCCATCGTCATCTACGGCTTCCCGCCCAATGCCGGCGCGGTCGGCACGGCGGCCTATCTCTCTGTCTTCGAGAGCCTGCACAACACGCTGCACGCGATGCGGGCCGAAGGCTACGACCTGACGCCGCCCTCGACGGTCGAGGACCTGCGCGCGGCGGTCCTGCGCGGCAACGCCGACCGTTTCGGCCAGCCCGCCAACGTCGCCGCGCATGTCCCGGCCGCCGAGATCGTCGCCCGCACGCCCTGGCTGAAGGAGATCGAGGCCCAGTGGGGGCCGGCGCCGGGCCGGCATCAGGCCGACGGCAGCGGGGTCTTCGTCCTCGGCGCGCAGTTCGGCAAGGTCTTCGTCGGCGTGCAGCCGGTCTTCGGCTACGAGGGCGACCCGATGCGGCTCCTCTTCGAGCGGGGCTTCGCGCCGACCCATGCCTTCGCCACCTTCTACCGCTGGATCAGGGAGGATTTCGGCGCCGACGTCGTGCTGCACTTCGGCATGCACGGCGCGCTCGAATTCATGCCCGGCAAGCAGGCCGGCGTGTCGGGCGCCTGCTGGCCCGACCGGCTGATCGGCAACCTGCCCAACGTCTATCTCTACGCCGCCAACAACCCCTCCGAGGCGACGCTCGCCAAGCGGCGCGCGAACGCCGTCACCGTCACCCACCTGACCCCGCCGCTCGCCGTCGCGGGTCTCTACAAGGGTCTGGCAGAGCTGAAGGATTCCCTCGTCCGCTGGCGCGGCCTGGCGCCGGACGCGGGCGACCGCGACGATCTCCGCGCGCTCATCGCGGAACAGGCGGCGGCGGTGGACATGGGCGGCGCCGACCCCGAGGCGCTCTGGCTCCGGCTGATCGAGACGGAACAGGCGCTCATCACCGACGGCCTGCATGTCGTCGGCCGCCCGATGGACGCCGACCAGCGCGCCCGCCACCTCGCCGTCATGAACGGCGACGATGCGGCGCGCGAAAGGGCGGCGGCGCTGCTTGCCACCGACAGCGAGCTTCCCGCCCTGATGCGCGCGCTCTCCGGCCGCTTCATCCCCCCGGTGCCGGGCGGCGACCTGATCCGCAGCCCCGAGATCCTGCCCACCGGGCGCAACATCCACGCCTTCGACCCGTTCCGGATGCCGACCGCCTTCGCCCTGCGCGACGGCGCCCGGCAGGCCGAGCGCCTGCTGGCCGCGCATCCGGTCCTGCCGCGCACGGTGGCGCTGGTCCTCTGGGGATCGGACAACATCAAGACCGATGGCGGCCCGATCGGGCAGGCGCTGGCGCTGATCGGCGCCCGGCCCCGCTTCGACAGCTACGGCCGCCTGTCGGGCGCCGACCTGATCCCGCTCGACGAGCTCGGCCGCCCCCGGATCGACGTGGTGATGACCCTCTCGGGCATCTTCCGCGACCTCCTGCCGCTGCAGACGCGGATGCTCGCCGAGGCCGCGTGGAAGGCGGCCACGGCCGACGAACCGCCGGAGCGCAACTTCATCCGCGCCCATTCCCTCGCCTATGCCGCGGCGATGGGCGTGGATCTCGAAACCGCCGCGCTGCGCGTGTTCTCGAACGCCGAGGGCGCCTACGGCTCGAACGTCAACACGCTGGTGGACCAGTCCGCCTTCGGGGCCGAGGACGAGCTTGCCGACGCCTACCAGGCGCGCAAGTCCTTCGCCTATGGCCGCAACGGCAAGGCCAGCCACAACGCGGCCCTCCTCCGGCAGGCGCTGAAGGACGTGGACCTCGCCTACCAGAACCTCGAATCGGTCGAACTCGGCGTCACCACGGTCGATCACTACTTCGACACGCTGGGCGGCATCGCGCGGGCGGTGCGGCGGGCGCGCGGCGGCGCCGAGACGCCCGTCTACATCGGCGACCAGACGCGCGGCGAAGGCAAGGTGCGCACGCTGCGCGAACAGATCGCGCTGGAGACCCGCGCCCGCAGCCTGAACCCGAAGTTCTACGAGGCCCTCCTGCGCCACGGCCACGAGGGCGTGCGCCAGATCGAGGCGCACGTGACCAACACGCTCGGCTGGTCGGCCACCACCGCCGAGGTCGAGCCCTGGGTCTACCAGCGGCTGAGCGAGACCTTCGTGCTCGACGAGACCATGCGTCGCCGCCTCGCCGCGCTCAATCCGCAGGCGAGCGTGCGCATGGCCAACCGCCTGATCGAGGCGTCGGACCGCCGCTACTGGCAGCCCGACCCGGCAACGCTCGCCGCGCTCCGGAGCGCGGCCGAGGAACTTGAGGACCGCATGGAAGGGATCGCGGCGGAATGACCCGTCTCGGCCGGCCAGCAAGAACCGAAAGGAAGGGCGCATGAGCCCGCGTGACGAGATTCCGCTCCTGAAGGGCCTCGACGGCGAGGGATCGGTCCAGGTCCATCTCGACCCGAACCAGAAGATCGAGGGCGCCAAGGTCTTTTCCGTCTACGGCAAGGGCGGCATCGGCAAGTCCACGACCTCCTCGAACCTGTCGGCCGCCTTCTCGGTGCTGGGCAAGCGCGTGCTCCAGATCGGCTGCGATCCCAAGCACGATTCGACCTTCACCCTGACCGGCCGGCTCCAGCCCACGGTCATCGACATCCTCAAGGAGGTGGATTTCCACGCCGAGGAACTGCGCCCCGAGGACTTCGTGACCGAAGGCTTCAACGGCGTCATGTGCATCGAGGCGGGGGGGCCGCCCGCCGGCACCGGCTGCGGCGGCTATGTCGTCGGCCAGACGGTGAAGCTGCTCAAGCAGCACCACCTGCTCGAGGACACCGACGTGGTGATCTTCGACGTCCTCGGCGATGTCGTCTGCGGCGGCTTCGCGGCCCCGCTCCAGCATGCCGACCGGGCGGTGATCGTGACCGCGAACGACTTCGATTCGATCTACGCGATGAACCGCATCATCGCCGCCGTGCAGGCCAAGTCGTCGAACTACAAGGTCCGCCTCGCCGGCTGCATCGCCAACCGTTCGCGCGACACCGACGAGGTGGACCGCTACTGCGCCCGGGTCGGCTTCCGCCGCATCGCCCACATGCCCGACATCGACGCCATCCGCCGCTCGCGCCTGAAGAAGCGGACCCTGTTCGAGATGCCCGACGACGAGGACATCGTCCGCGCCCGCGCCGAATACGTCCGCCTCGCGGCGGCGCTGCTGGCCTCGGCGGACGAACCCGAACTCCTGCCCGAACCGCTCCCCGACCGCGAGATCTTCGAACTCCTGGGCTTCGACTGATGACCGACGCCTCCCACAGCTACGCGGGCACGCGCGACCGGGTCGAACACTACTTCGACCGGACGGCGACCCGCGTCTGGGAACGCCTGACCTCCGACGCGCCGGTCAGCCGCATCCGCCAGACCGTGCGCGCGGGCCGCGACCGGATGCGCGCGACGATCCTGTCCTGCCTGCCCGAGGACCTGACCGGGGCGCGCATCCTCGACGCCGGCTGCGGGGCGGGGCAGATGACCGCCGCGCTCGCGCTCCGCGGCGCCACTGTCGTCGGCGTGGACATCTCGCCCGCGCTGATCGCCATCGCCCGGGCCCGGCTGCCCGCCCATCTCGCCCCGCAGGTCCGCTTCGCGGCCGGCGACATGCTGGCGGCCGATCTCGGCCGCTTCGACCACGTCGTCGCGATGGACAGCCTGATCTACTACGCCACCGCCGACATCGCCGCCGCGCTCGACCGCCTGTCCCGCCGCACCGCCGGCGCCATCGTCTTCACCGTCGCGCCGAAGACGCCGCTGCTCAGCCTGATGTGGCATGCCGGCCGGCTCTTCCCGCGCGCCGACCGCTCGCCCAGCATGGTCCCGCAGGACCACCGCGCCATCGCGCGGGCCACGCGCGGCCGGGTGCGGCACGTCGCGCGCGTCGCCTGCGGCTTCTACATCTCCGACTGCCTGGAGCACCGCGCATGATCCCCGGGCGCAGACAGATCGGGCGCCTGCCGCTCTCCTGGCTGCCCTTCGCGGACGCGGCCTCGCCCGGCCTGCCGATGCGCCAGCTCGTCCGCCTGTCGCTGTTCCAGATCTCGGTCGGCATGGCCCACATCCTGACCGTGGGCACGCTGAACCGGGTGATGATCGTCGAACTCGGCGTGCCCGCCGCGCTGGTCGCGGTGATGATCGCGCTGCCGATCCTCGTCGCCCCCGCCCGCGCGGTGCTCGGCTTCCGCTCCGACACCTACCGTTCTGCCATCGGCTGGAAGCGCATCCCCTATCTCTGGTTCGGCTCGCTCTGGCTGATGGGGGGCCTCGCGATCATGCCCTTCGCCCTGATCGTGCTCTCGGGCGACCAGACCGTCGGCCCGGCCTGGGCCGGCGAGGTCCTGGCCGGCCTCGCCTTCCTGATGTGCGGCCTCGGCATGGGCATGACGCAGACGGCGGGCCTCGCGCTCGCGACCGACCGCGCCACCGAGGCGACGCGCCCCCGCGTCGTCGCGCTTCTCTATGTCATGCTCCTCCTCGGCATGGCCGTCTCGGCGGTCGTCGTCGGCTGGCTCCTGCGCGACTTCACGCCTCTCACGCTCATCCGCGTCGTGCAGGGCTGCGCGGTGGCCGTCATGGTGCTGAACCTGATCGCCCTGTGGAAGCAGGAACAGGTCGCGCCGATGTCGCGGGCCGAACGCGCCGCCCCCCGCCCGCGCTTCGCCGAGGCCTGGGCCGACCTCATGCGCGGCGGAAGGGCGGGGCGGCTGCTGGCGGTGGTCTTCATCGGCACCATGGCCTTCCAGATGCAGGACGTGCTGCTCGAGCCTTATGGCGGCGAGATCCTCGGCCTGCCGGTATCGGCGACGACGCTGCTCACGGCGGCGCTGGCGCTCGGCGCGCTCTCCGCCTTCCTCGCCGCCGCCCGCCAGCTCGCACGCGGCCGCGACCCGATGCGCATCGCCGCGCTCGGGGTCCTGGCCGGCATCGCCGCCTTCTCCGCGATCATCTTCGCCGGCCCGACCGGATCGGTCGCCCTGTTCTTCTCCGGCGCCGCCCTGCTCGGCTTCGGCACCGGCCTCTTCGCCGTCTCGACCCTGACCTTCGCGATGGCGCTTCCGGTCGAGGGCAGCGCCGGCCGCGGGCTCGCGCTCGGCGCCTTCGGCGCCGCGCAGGCCACCGCGCTCGGCCTCGGCCTCGCCTTCGGCGGGCTCCTGCGCGATGCCGCCGCCGCGGCGGCCGCGGCCGGCTGGCTCGGCCGCGCGCTCGACACGCCGGTCATCGGCTACAGCGTCGTCTACCACGCCGAGATCGCGCTTCTCTTCGTGACCCTGCTCGTCCTCGCGCCGCTCGTGCGCCAGGCCGCCGCCGGGCCTGCCCAAGCGGACGACACCCGGACCATCGGGATCGCCGAGTTTCCGACCTGACCAGGAGGACATGATGGTTGGAGTGAACTTCTTCGGTAACGTCGATCTCGCACTGATCGCGCTTTACCTGTTCTGGCTCTTCCTCGCCGGACTCATCATCTACATCCAGCGCGAGAACATGCGCGAGGGCTATCCGCTCGAGAACGACGACGGCTCCCCCGCCCCGTCCAACCTTCCCCTGCCCGAACCCAAGACCTTCAACCTGCCGCATGGCCGGGGCAGCGTGACGGTGCCCTCGATGGAACGCGAAGCCCGCGACGTCGCGCTGAAATCCTCGGGCGCCGGCGGCTTCCCCTTCATCCCCACCGGCGACCCGCTGAAGGACGGCGTCGGGCCGGCCTCCTGGGCGCCGCGGCGCGACGTGCCGGAACTCGACGGCCACGGCCACAACAAGATCGTCCCGATGGCGAAGCTGCCGGGCTTCCGCGTCACCGCCGGCCGCGACCCGCGCGGGCTGCCGGTCCAGGCGGGCGACCTGCGGATGGCCGGAACGGTGTCGGACATGTGGGTCGATGCCTCCGAACAGATGGTCCGCTACCTCGAGGTGACGCTTCCCGGCGGCGGTCGCCGGCTGGTGCCGATGGCGATGGCGAAGATCCGCCCCGACCGCGTGCTCGTGCAGGCGCTGACCGCCGACCTCTTCGCCGGGATCCCGGCCACCAGGGCGGCCGATGCCGTGACCCTGCTCGAGGAGGACAGGATCAGCGGCTACGTCGCCGGCGGCCAGATGTATGCCGCCGGCCGGCGCAGCCGGCTTGCCGACCTGATGACCGGCTGACCCGGACAGCGACGAGGGGAGACACCGCACCATGCCCGCGACCCGGATGACGCTTCCGCCCGACCTCGCCGCCCTTGTTCCCGAGGGCGAACAGGTCCTCTGGCAGGGCCGCCCCGCGACGCTGGCGCTGGCGCGCGACGCCTTCGGTCTGCCCTGGGTCGCGGGGTGGTTCGCGCTCCTCTGCGCGTGGAAGTTCGCCGCCGCCGCCGCCGCGGGCGGGCTGCTCGCCGGGCTCGCCTTCGCCACCCCCTACGCCGCCCTCGGCCTCGCCGCCTGCGCCATCCTCCTCCTGATGGCCTGGGCGCAGGCGCGCGGGGCGCACTACGCGCTGACCTCGCGCCGGGCGCTGATCCGCGCCGGGGCGGCGCTGCAGGTGACCTTCAACCTGCCCTACCGGCAGATCGCCGCCGCGAGCCTCGCGACGCGGCGCGACGGCACCGGCACCATCGCCTTCCGTCCCGCCGGCGGCAACCGCATCGCCATCCTGACGCTCTGGCCCCATGCCCGGCCGTGGCGCCTGCGCCAGCCCGAACCCGCCTTCCGCTGCATCCCCGACGCCGCCGCCGTCGCCGCGCTCCTCGCCGACGCCGCCGAGACGACGGTGGCCGAGCCGGTGGTCGCCGGCCCGCGGGGCGCCGCGGCCGCCGCCCCCGCCGGATAGTTGACCGAGGTGACCGAGATGACCGACATGACCGACATGGCTCCGCTGCCGCCGCCGGCGCGCGGCGCCCGCCCGCGGCCCCGCCCGGACCGCCCCGAGGTCGTGCCGGGCTGGCTGGTCGGCGCGATGATCTCGCTCGCGCTGGCCTCGCTCGCGCTTGTCACCTTCGCCGTGCTGACGGACCGCCCGCATGTCGGCGTGCCCGTCCCCGCCGCCCCGGTCGCCGAGCGCCTGATCGTGCTCGACGGCCACGGCGCCAGGGCGGTGACCGTCCGCGAACCCGACGGCACCGTCATCGCCGACCTTTCCCACGGCGGCTTCGTCGCCGTGGTCCAGAACGGTCTGGAACGGGAACGCGGCATCCGCGGTCTCGATCCCGACCTGCCGGTCCGGCTCGTCGCCTTCGCCAACGGGCGGCTGGCCGTGATCGACCCCGAAACCGGCTGGAGCGTCGAGCTCGGCAATTTCGGCGACCAGAACAGGGCCGCGTTCGAACGGCTCATGACGAACGACTGAGGACGTCCACGCACGACCGAGGCGAAATGTCGCCCGGCAGACACAAGGGAACCAGAAGATGGGACTTTTCACGCGAACGGAAGAACAGGTGCCCTGCACCGTCGAGGTCAGCCACCGCTTCGAAAGCCTTCATGCGCATGTCCGCTTCAACAACGGCGCCGTCGTCTATCCCGGGGATGAGGTCGAGGTGCACGGCCGCCCGATCCGCGCCGCCTTCGGCGAGGTGATCGTCGAGGACCGCACCGCCACGATCCGCCGCGCCAGCATGCTCGAACGGCTCTGGACGCGCGCCACCGGCGACTTCGGCTTCATGGAGCTCTGCGAGTTTTCCTTCAGCGAGGAGGCACGGGTATGATCACGGTATCGCCAGGCGTGCAGGACACCGTCGCCGACCTGAACGAGACGACGCGGATGGCGACGCAGGAGACCCTGCTCAATCCGCGCTTCTACACCACCGATTTCGACGAGATGGACCGCATCGACGTCACCCCCGTCCGCCGCGACTGGGATGCCCTCCTCGCCGAGATGCGCGCCGACCCCAACAAGGGGCACTTCAAGAAGACCGCCGACTGGGACCATGTGGACTGGGAGGGGATGGATCCCGCGCTCCGGGCCGAGTTCATCGACTTCCTGGTGTCGTCCTGCACCGCCGAATTCTCCGGCTGCGTGCTCTACAAGGAGATGAAGCGGCGCGGCCGGAACCCCGACATCTGCGAGCTGTTCAGCTACATGTCGCGCGACGAGGCGCGCCATGCCGGCTTCATCAACGACGCCCTGCGCGAGGCGGGGGTGGCGGTGAACCTCGGTTTCCTGACCAAGGCCAAGAAGTACACCTACTTCCGGCCGAAGTTCATCTACTACGCCACCTATCTGTCGGAAAAGATCGGCTATGCCCGCTACATCACGATCTTCCGCCACCTCGAGGCGCATCCCGAGCACCGCTTCCACCCGATCTTCAAGTGGTTCCGCGAATGGTGCAACGACGAGTTCCGCCACGGCGAGGCCTTCGCGCTCCTGATGAAGACCGACCCGAAGCTGACGACCGGCATCAACGGCTGGTGGATCAAGTTCTTCCTGACGGCCGTCTATTCGACGATGTGGGTGCGCGACCACGCGCGGACCGACTTCCACCGCGCGCTCGGGGTCGAGATCGACTGGTACGACCAGGAGGTGTTCCGCAAGACCTCCGAGATCTCCAGGCAGGTCTTCCCCTTCACGCTCGACATCGACAGCCCGCGCTGGAAGCCGGCGCTGCGCCGGATGGAGGGCGCCTTCATCGCCATGGACGCGGCCAGGCGCCGCGGCGGCATCGCGGGATGGCTGGGCCGGGTCGCGGCGGGCACGCGCGGCGCGCTTGCCTTCCTCAGCCTCTACACGATTCCGGTCGTGCCGAACGCAGTGCCCGACAACCCGCGCCTCCAGCCGGCCTACTGAGGCGCAACATGCGGGGACGGACAGCGGACCGATGACATCGCCCTGGCTCGCCGCGCTGGTCGCCCTGTTCGTCTGGTGGTCCTCCACCGGCGCGATCCTCGTCGCCGTGCGCCGGGCCGACAATGCCGGGGAGGGCGGGCACCTGCGCACCGCCCTCCTCGCCCTGCCCGTCCTCGGCCTCGGCCTCGCCGGGGCCGCCGCCTCGGCCGCCCCGGCGACGGTCGCCAACAGCTACACCGCCTTCTTCTCGGCGCTCGCCGTCTGGGGCTGGATCGAGCTCGCCTTCCTGACCGGCACGCTGACCGGGCCGAACCGGACGCGCTGCCCGCCCGGCGCCGCCGGGCCCGAACGCTTCCTGCGCGCCGTCGGCACCATCGCCTGGCACGAATGCGCCCTGATCGCGGCGCTGCTCGCGCTTGCCTGGGCCTCGCGCGGGGCCGAACACGCGCTCGCCTTCTGGACCTTCGCGGTGCTCTTCTTCGCCCGCGTCTCGGCCAAGCTGAACCTCTTTCTCGGCGTGCCGCGCATCAACCTCCATTTCCTGCCCCGCCCGCTCGCCCACCTGCCCAGCCACTTCCGCATCGCGCGCATGAACTGGCTCTTCCCGGTCTCGGTCTCGCTGCTCTCCTTCGCCGCCTGGTGCTTCCTCGCGCTCACGGCGGGGGCGCCGACCGAGGCCGCCGCGGTCGGCTTCGCCCTCCTCGCCGCGCTGACCCTGCTCGCGCTGGCCGAACACTGGTTCATGGTCCTGCCCCTGCCCGACGAACGGCTCTGGCGCTGGATGATCCCTGACGCTAAACCCCGCCCGGCTGCCGGCCGGCCGGCCCCACCCACGCAACCAGCCGAATGAGGTCTGAGATGGATTTTGAGGCGCATTTCCGTTCGGAGCTATCGGCGCTTCGTGCGGAGGGGAACTACCGTGTGTTTGCGACGCTGGAGCGTCGTGCGGGGTCGTTTCCGGTGGCTGGGCGTCCTGGGGCGGAGCGGGGCCCTGCGGAGGCGGTTGTGTGGTGTTCGAACGACTATCTCGGGATGGGCCAGCATCCGGCGGTGATCGGGGCGATGGTGGAAGCAGCGCGGAGCTGCGGGGCGGGGGCCGGGGGGACGCGGAACATCTCGGGGACGAACCGGCACCATGTCGCGCTCGAGGCGGCGCTGGCGGAGTGGCACGGGCGGGAGGCGGCGCTGCTGTTCACCTCGGGCTACGTGTCGAACTGGGCGGCGCTGGGGACGCTGGGGGCGCGGCTTCCGGGGGCGGTGATCTTCTCGGACGCGATGAACCACGCCAGCATGATCGAGGGGATCCGGGCGAGCCGGGCCGACAAGGTGGTGTTCGCGCACAACGACTGGCGCGACCTCGACCGCCGGCTGGCGGCGGTGGGGCCGGAGCGGCCGAAGATCGTCGCCTTCGAGAGCGTCTATTCGATGGACGGCGACATCTGCCCGCTGCGCGAGATCGTGGCGGTGGCGGAGGCGCACGGGGCGCTGACCTATCTCGACGAGGTCCATGCGGTGGGGCTCTACGGGCCGACCGGGGCGGGGATCGCCGAGCGCGAGGGCCTGGCGGAGCGGATCACGCTGATCGAGGGCACGCTCGGCAAGGCGGTGGGCGTGGTCGGCGGCTATGTCGCCGGCTCGGCGGCGGCGGTGGACTGGCTGCGCTCCTTCGCCTCGGGCTTCATCTTCACCACCGCGCTGCCGCCGGCGGTGGCGGCGGCGGCGGCGGCCTCGGTGGCGGTGCTGCGCGGGGCCGAGGGCGCGGCGCTGCGCGCCCGCCACCGCGACCGCGTCGCCCGCCTGCGCGCCGGGCTCGACCGCGCCGGCATCCCGCACCTGGCCAATCCCGGCCACATCGTGCCGGTGCTGATCCGCGACCCGGTGAAGTGCCGGATGATCTCGGACATCCTGATGAACGACTTCGGCCTCTATGCCCAGCCGATCAACTACCCGACCGTGCCGAAGGGGACCGAGCGGCTGCGCATCACCCCCGCCCCCTACCATTCGGACGCCGACATCGACCGCCTCGTCGCCGCGCTCGCCACCCTCTGGCGGCAATGCGCGCTCGCCCGCGCCGTCGCCTGACCGCCGCGGGCCCGGCCCCGGCCGCCGCGGCGCCCCCGCGCACCTCTCGCCCCCTCGCGCGCCCGCCCCGCGCGCCCCTCGCCCCCACCGCGCGCCCGCCCCGCGCGCGGGACGCCGCCCGCCGCTGTTGACAGCGCGCCCGCCCGCACCATCATCCCGCCTGACGCGCCAACCCCCGAGGAGTTCCGCAAGATGACGATCCCCGCCGCCCGCGCCGCCGCCCTCGCCGCCGCCCTCGCCGCCCTCGCCGCCCCCGCCGGCGCCGCCGGCGACCCCGCCGCCGGCGAGACGGTCTTCAAGCAGTGCCAGACCTGCCATGTCGTGCAGGCCCCCGACGGCAGCTTCCTCGCCGGCAAGGCCGGCAAGACCGGGCCCAACCTCTACGGCGTCATCGGCCGCGCCGCCGCCAGCTATCCCGACTTCCGCTATGGCGACGGAATCGCCGCCGCCGGCGCCGCCGGCCTCGTCTGGGACGAGGAGAAGCTCGCCGCCTATGTCCAGGACCCGACCGCCTTCCTCAGGGAGGTCACCGGCGACGACAAGGCCAAGAGCAAGATGACCTTCAAGCTCAAGAAGCCCGAGGACGCCGCCAACATCGCCGCCTTCCTCGCCCAGTGGCCCGCAACCACCAACTGACCCGCACCGCCGGAACCGCAGGTCGCTGACCGCCGGGCGGCCGGTCAGGGGCGGAGCGTCGCCAGCACCGCGGCGGCGGTGGCCGCGGCCGCCGGCCCGGCCGTGTCGGCCAGCGCGGCGCGCGCGGCCTCCGCCATCGCCCGCCGCGCGCCCGCATCCTGCAGCGCGACGACCGCCGCCGCCAGCCCCGCCGCGTCGCGCACCTCGCGCACGCCGCCCGCCGCCCGGAGCCGCGCATAGGCGTCGGCGAAGGTCGCGACCTCCGGCCCGGTCAGGATCGCCGCCCCCTGCGCGGCCGGCTCGAAGGGATTGTGGCCGCCCACCGGCACCAGCGAGCCGCCCATGAAGGCGACCGGGCAGAGATCGAACCACAGCCCCATCTCGCCCACCGTGTCGGCGAGGCAGACCTCGGCCCCCGCCGGGTCCTCGCCCGCCGACCGCCGCGCCACCGTCAGCCCGGCGGCGCGCAGCGCGGCCGCGATCTCCGCCCCCCGCGCCGGGTGGCGCGGCGCCAGCACCAGGCGCAGGCCCGGCACCGCGGCCGCGGCCAGCCGCTGCGCCGCGGCCACCACCGCCTCCTCGCCCGGATGGGTCGAGGCCGCAAGCCAGCGCGGCCGCCCGCCGAGGGCCGCCGCCAGCCGGTCGCGTTCGGCCGCATCGAAGGACAGCGGCGCGAGCCCCGCCTTCAGCGTGCCGGTCGCGGTGATCCGCCCGGGCGGCACGCCGAGGGCCGCCATCCGCTCGGCCATCGCCGCATCCGGCACCAGCACCCGGCCGAAGCGGCCGAGGATCGCCCGCGCCAGCGCCGGCCGCGCCCGCCAGCGCGCGAAGGACCGGTCCGACATGCGGGCATTGGCCAGCGTCAGCGGCACGCCCGCGGCGGCGGCCGCGACGATCAGGGCGGGCCAGAGGTCGGCCTCGACGAAGACCGCCGCATTCGGCCGCCAGTGGCGCAGGAAGCGCGCCGGACCCGGCCCGAAGTCGTAGGGCAGGTACTGGTGCAGCGCGCCCGCCGGCAGCCGCGCCGCCATCAGCGCCGCCGAGGTCGTGGTCTGCGTCGTCACGAGGGCGGCGGCGCCCGCCGCCACCAGCCGCTCGACCACCGGCAGGACCGAGAGGCTTTCGCCGAGGCTCGCGGCATGGACCCAGACGAGGCGCCCCGCCGGCCGCGGCAGGGCCGTCTGCCCCAGCCGTTCGCGCCAGCGCGCCGGATCCTCGCGGCCGCGCCGGGCGCGCAGCCGAGCGAGCGGCCCGGCGAAGGGGCCGGCGAGCGCGCAGAGCGCAAGGTAGAGCCGCAGGAGCGGCGGCATCCCTTCCGGCCCGGTCCCCTCCTCGCGCAACTCGACGCCCCTCATCCTGCCCGCCGCGCCCCGCGCCGCGGGGCCGCCCGAGCGCGGCGCAACGCGGTCCGCACCCTTGCGCCCCCGCGCCTAGCCCGGATCGCGCCGCTTGCGGACGTAAAGCTCCATCCGGTGATGGACGATCTCGTAGCCGAGATCGGCGGCGATGCGGTCCTGCAGGCGCTCGATCTTCTCGGAGCGGAACTCGATGACCTTCCCGGTCTCGACATCGATCATGTGGTCGTGATGGGCGCCCCCGGCGGTCTCGAACCGCGCCGAGGCGCCCTCGAAGGCGTGCCGCTGGATCACGCCCTTGGCCTGAAGCTCGCTCAGCGTCCGGTAGACGGTTGACAGCGACACGCCCGCCTTGACCGCCTGCGCGCGCTGGTGCAGCTCGATCGCGTCGGGGTGGTCCGCCGCCGCCGCCAGCACGTCGAGCAGGGCCAGCCGCTGGCGCGTGATCCGCACCCCGGCCTCGCGCAGGGCGCGTTCCATCACCCTTGCCTTCTCGCTTGCCTTTTCGGTCGCCGCGGTCATGGCGGAGTCATAGCCGATCGCCGGCAGGGGGCAAGCCTTTTGATGCAAATGAATTGCAGGAGCATTGACAGTTGCAAGTGCTTCCTACATTCAGATGCATGCAGGATCGGGCGGAGACCTTCATGCGCCGCGTCGCGCTTTCCCTTCTGGCAGGGCTTCTTGTCGGTTTGCTGGCCGGACCGGGACGGGCCGATGACGAATTCAGGGTCGTCACGACCTTCACCGTCATCGCCGACATGGCCCGCAACGTCGCCGGCGACGCGGCGGTGGTCGAATCGATCACCAAGCCCGGCGCCGAGATCCACGGCTACGAACCCACCCCCGGCGACATCCTGAAGGCGCAGGACGCCGATCTGGTGCTGTGGAACGGGCTCGGCCTCGAGCGCTGGTTCGAGCAGTTCTTCGGCAACCTGCGCGACGTTCCCGCCGCCGTCGTCAGCGACGGCATCACGCCGATCCCGATCGCCGAGGGCACCTATGCCGGCAAGCCCAACCCGCATGCCTGGATGTCGCCCGACAACGCGCTGATCTACGTGGACAACATCGCCGCCGCCCTGGCCGCCGGCGACCCGGGGAACGCCGCCACCTACATGGCCAATGCCGCGGCCTACAAGGACCGCATCGCCGCCACGCTGGCGCCGCTCCAGGCCGCCATCGCCACCGTGCCGGAGGAACGCCGCTGGCTCGTCACCTCCGAGGGCGCCTTCTCCTACCTCGCCCGCGACCTCGGGCTGAAGGAGCTCTACCTCTGGCCGATCAACGCCGACCAGCAGGGCAGCCCGCAGCAGGTGCGCCGGCTGATCGACGCGGTGCGCGCGAACGCGATCCCGGTCGTCTTCAGCGAAAGCACGGTGTCCGACAAGCCGGCCCGCCGGGTGGCGGCGGAAAGCGGTGCCGCCTATGGCGGCGTCCTCTACGTCGATTCGCTGTCGGAGGCCGACGGGCCGGTGCCGACCTATCTCGACCTCCTGCGCGTCACGACCGAAACGGTGGTGCGCGGCCTGACCGGGGCGGCGCCATGAGGGAGGCCAGCCCTGCCCTCCCGGCCGCCGCCGCAGGCCCCGCCAGCGCGGCGGCCGCGCCCGGCCCCGCCCCTGCCGCCGGCCCCGCCCCTGCCGCCGTCGCCCCTGCCCCCGGCCCCGGCATCGAGGCCCGCGGCCTGACCGTCACCTACCGCAACGGCGTCACCGCGCTGCGCGATGCGAGCTTTGCCGTCCCGCAGGGGTCGATCACCGCCCTCGTCGGCGTGAACGGCGCCGGAAAATCCACGCTTTTCAAGGCGCTGATGGGCTTTCTTCCGGCCAGTGCCGGATCCGTCTCGCTGCTTGGCCTGAGCGTGCCCGAGGCGCTCGCGCGCAATCTCGTCGCCTATGTCCCGCAGGCCGAGGAGGTGGACTGGACCTTCCCCGTCCTCGTCGAGGACGTGGTGATGATGGGCCGCTACGGCCACATGGGCTTCCTCCGCCGCCCCGCGCCCGCCGACAGCCGCGCCGTCGATGACGCGCTGGCGCGCGTCGGCATGGCCGACCTCCGCCACCGCCAGATCGGCGAGCTGTCCGGCGGCCAGCGCAAGCGCGTCTTCCTCGCCCGCGCGCTGGCCCAGGACGGGCGGGTGATCCTGCTCGACGAACCCTTCACCGGCGTCGATGTCGGCACCGAGGAGGCGATCATCGCGCTCCTGCGCGAGATGCGCGCCGAGGGCCGGGTGATGCTGGTCTCGACCCACAACCTCGGCTCGGTGCCGGAATTCTGCGACCGCGTCGTGCTGGTCAAGGGCACCGTCCTCGCCCACGGGCCGACGGCCGAGGTCTTCACGCCGGAAAACCTCCGCCGCGCCTTCGGCGGCGTCCTGCGCCACTTCGTGCTCGGCGGCGCGGCGCTGCACGAGGACGCGGACGCCCGCAGCGTCGATGTCTTCACCGACGACGAACGCCCGCTCGTCTTCTACGACGACAGGCAGCGCACCACCGACCGATGATCCTGCTCGAACCCTTCGCCTACGGCTACATGACGACGGCGATCGCGGTCTCGGCGCTGGTGGGCTGCGTCTGCGGCTTCCTGTCGGCCTACCTGATGCTCAAGGGCTGGTCGCTGATCGGGGATGCGCTCTCCCACGCCATCGTCCCCGGCGTCGCCGGCGCCTACATGCTCGGCCTGCCCTTCTCGCTCGGCGCCTTCCTGGCCGGCGGGCTTGCCGCGCTCGCCATGCTGTTCCTCAACCAGCGCACCGGGCTCAAGCAGGACACCGTGATCGGCCTGATCTTCACCTCCTTCTTCGGGCTCGGCCTGTTCATGGTCTCGCTCAACCCGATGGCGGTCTCGGTGCAGACGATCGCGATGGGCAACATCCTTGCCATCTCGCCCGCCGACGCGCTCCAGCTCGCCATCATCGGCGTCGTCTCGCTCGCGATCCTGCTCGCGAAGTGGAAGGACCTGATGCTGGTCTTCTTCGACGAGACCCAGGCCCGCGCCGTCGGGCTGAACCCCGCGCTGCTCAAGGTGCTGTTCTTCACCCTGCTTGCCGCCTGCACGGTGGCCGCGATGCAGACCGTCGGTGCCTTCCTCGTCATCGCCATGGTGGTGACGCCGGGGGCCACCGCCTATCTCCTGTCCGACCGCTTCCCGCGCGTGATCCTGATCGCGGTGCTGATCGGGGCGGGCACCGGGGCGGCCGGCGCCTATCTCTCGTTCTTCCTCGACGGGGCGACCGGCGGGCTGATCGTCTGCCTCCAGACGCTGGTGTTCCTCGCCGCCTTCCTGCTTGCCCCGCGCCACGGCTACCTCGCCGCCCGGCGCCGCCTGCGCGAGGTCCGGCCATGACCGGATCCCTCGCCCAGACCCTCGCCCTGCCCTTCCAGTTCCCCTTCATGCAGGGTGCCTTCCTGATCGCCGCGCTGATCGCGGTGCCGACCGCGCTCCTCTCCTGCTTCCTCGTGCTCAAGGGCTGGTCGCTGATGGGCGACGCGGTCAGCCACGCCGTCCTGCCGGGGATCGTGCTTGCCTACATCCTCGGCCTGCCGCTCCTCCTCGGCGCCTTCGCCGCCGGCATGGCCTGCGCCCTCGCGACCGGCTGGCTCAAGGACAATTCGCGCATCAAACAGGACACGGTGATGGGGGTCGTGTTCTCGGGCATGTTCGGCCTCGGCATCGTGCTCTTCGTCGCCTTTCCCTCCGAGCTTCACCTCGACCACGTCCTGTTCGGCAACATGCTGGGGGTGGACGCGCGCGAGATCGCGGTCTCCGGCACGATCGCGCTCGCCGTCACGCTGGTGCTGGCGCTGAAATGGCGCGACGTGCTGCTGCACGCCTTCGACCCCGGCCAGGCGCGGGTCAGCGGCCTCGACATCGCCCTCATCCATTACGGGCTGCTGGTGATCCTCTCGCTCACCATCGTCGCCACGCTGTCGGCGGTGGGGATCATCCTCGCCATCGCGCTCCTGATCGCGCCGGGGGCGACCGCCTTCCTGCTCACGAACCGCATCCAGCGGATGCTGCTCCTCGCCGTTGCGATCAACCTTTCCGCTTGCCTGACGGGGGTTTACCTGAGTTTCTTCATCGACGCCGCGCCGGCGCCGACGATCGTGCTCATCCATACAGCGCTCTTCGTCGCGGCCTTCGTCGCGCAGCGCATCCGCATTGCCCGCGCCGAGGCCGGCGCGCTTCAGTCCAGCCGGTAGACCCGCCGGGCGTTCTCCGCGTAGAAGGCGCGCAGGTCGGACCCGTCCACCCCGGCGAAATGCCTGTCGAGCAGGTCGAGCCACCGGCGGGGGGTTACCGCCTGGGTGCAGACCGGCCAGTCAAAGGCGAAGATCATCCGTTTGAAACCAAAGACTTCCACGACCTCGTCGATGTAGAACCTGAGGTCGTCCTCGGTCCAGGCGGCATGATCGGCCTCGACCGGCAGGTCGCTCAGCTTGCACCAGGCATCGGGGTTCTCGGCGAAGGCGCGCAGGTGCCCGGCCCAGGGCTCGCGCAGCCCGTCGCGGATCGGCGGCTTGCCGGCATGGTCCAGCACCAGCCGCACCCCCTCGACCGCGCGCGACAGCGCCGCCGCCCGGTCCATCTGGCTGTGGTGGACGTTCACCTCGAAGGAATAGTCGTAGTCGCGCAGCATCTGCACGCCGGCCTGGAAATCGGGGCGCAGGGCGAAATCCGGGTCGGGCTGGAACTCGATCATGCGCCGGATGCCGCGCACCAGCGGATGATGGTCGCGCAGGTGGTCGAGGAAGGGGCGCACGTCCGCCCCGTCCTCCAGCGCCGCCTGCGCCACGATCGCCTTCAGCCGCGGCTCGGTCCGCGCCGCGCGCTCGACATGGCGCACCTCGTTCAGGAACTCGCCCCGGTCCACGAAACATTCGACGAAGACCATCGCCTCGATGGCGATGCCGCGCGTGTCCGCGGCATAGTCGTCAAGGTCGAAGACCCGCCGCATGGCGGCGTTGCCGGCCTGCCAGCCGATGCGGATCGCGCGCGGATCCCAGATGTGCAGATGGGCGTCGATGATGGGGAAATCGGGCATCGTCCAGGTCCTCCGCTTTCCGTGAGGATGCCGCCACAAGTGCCGGCAGGACAAGCGGAAGATGCGGGTTCCGCTTGGGAATCCGCGGCCTCTCGGCTAGCCTCGCCGCATGACCGACAGCCCCGCCGCCGCCCCCGCCGCCGCCCCCGCCACGCCGCCCTCCGGGGCCCCTTCCGTCATCGCCCCGCCGCTCGCCCCCTTCCCCGCCGGCTGGCCCCGCCTCGGCATGGGCTGCGCCGGGCTCGGCGACATCTTCCAGCTCTGCGGCGAGGACGTCGCCCAGGCCACCTTCGCCGCCGCCTGGGAGGCCGGCACCCGCTATTTCGACACCGCGCCCTGGTACGGCCACGGCCTTTCCGAACACCGGCTCGGGGCCGCGCTCCGGCGCTGGCCGCGCGGCGCGGTGACGGTCTCGACCAAGGTCGGGCGCGTCTACGACCCCGCGCCGCGGGGCGAGGACGCGCGCATCCAGTGGCGGGGCGGGCTGAACTTCGCCCGCCGCTTCGACTATTCGGCCGAGGGCTTCGCCGCCTCGCTCGCCCAGTCGCGGCTGCGCCTCGGCACGCCCCAGGTCGAGGCGCTGGTCATCCATGACCTCGACCGCGGCTATCACGGCGCCGACTACGACCGCCACCTGCGCGACCTGACCGGATCGGGCCTCGCCTGGCTTCAGGAGCTGCGGCGGCGGGGCGAGATCGCCGCCATCGGCATGGGGATGAACGCGCTCGCCGACTTCGCCGCCGTCGCGCCCTGGATCGAGGTCGATTTCTTCCTCGTCGCGATGCCCTACACGCTGCTCGACCAGTCCTCGCTCGAAGGCCCGATGGCCGACTGCCTGCGCCGCGGCATCCGCGTCGTCATCGGCGCGCCCTTCGCTTCGGGCCTGCTCGCCAACCCCTCCGATCCCGCGCTGATGTACGGCTACGGCCCGGTGCCCGAAGCCATCCGCGCGCGGGCGCTGGCGATCGAGGCCGTCTGCCGCCGCCACGGCGTGCCCCTGCCCGCCGCCGCGCTCCAGTTCCCGCTCCTCCATCCCGCCGTGATCGCCGTCATCCCCGGCGCCGTCTCGCCCGAACAGGCGCGCCAGAACGCGGCGAACGCGGCAAGGCCGGTCCCGCCCGAGCTGTGGGAGGAGCTGAAGCGCGCGGGCCTGATCCATCCCGACGCGCCGGTCGCGCCGCCCGCCGCCTGAGCCTTCATCATGCCCGAAATACTCCGGGGGTCCGGGGGCGGCGCCCCCGGGCCCGGCCCCCGCCCCGGCCGCGCGCCCGCCCCTTCCGCGCGCCTAGTACATCAGGAACCCGCCCGAGACGTTGACCGTCGCCCCGGTCATGTAGGCCGCCATCGCGCTGGCCAGGAACACCGTCGCCCCGACATGGTCCGCAGGCAGGCCGAGCCGGCCGAGCGGCACCTGCGCCGCCAGCGCCGCGGTGTCGGCCGCGCCCGCCCCGTGCCCGCGCAGCATCGGCGTGTCCACCAGCCCCGGCGCCACCGCGTTGACGCGGATGCCGAGCGGCGCCCAGGCCCGCGCCATGCCGCGGGTGATCGTCGTCACCGCGCCCTTGCTGGCGTTGTAGACGACCGACCCGCCGTAGCCGCCCGACATCCAGCCCTGCGAGGTGTAGTTGACGACCGCCCCGCCACCCGCTTCCGCCATGCCCCTGGCCACCGCCTGGGTCAGGAAGAACAGCGCCTTGATGTTGACGCCGAACTGCGCGTCCCATTCCGCCTCGGTGACGGCGAAGAGGTCCGGGTTGCGGCGGATGATCCCGGCCGCGTTCACCAGCACCGTCACCGGCCCGATCGCCTCGGCGATCCGCGCCGCCAGCGCCGGCAGCTCCGCGACGCGGGCGAGGTCGGCGGCAAAGCCCCGGTGCTCCGGCCCCAGCGCCGCCGCCGCCTCGGCGCAGGCGGAGGGGTCGAGGTCCACCACCGCCACCCGGCAGCCCGCCTCGGCAAAGCCCTCGGCGACCGCCCGCCCGATCGCGCCGGCCGCCCCGGTCACGATCACGCTGCGCCCGGCGAGGCCCCAGTCGAGATGGCGCGTGCCCGTCACCGGTCGAGCCTCGCGGACCGCACCAGGTCCTCGTTGATGGTGATGCCGAGGCCCGGCCCCTGCGGCGGGTTCACCCAGCCCCCCTCGTGCCAGACCGGCCGGTCCACCAGGTCCTTCTGCGCCGGGCCGTAGACCGGCTGAAGCTCCAGCTCCCGGCAGGCCGGCGCGGCGAAGGACAGGGCCTGCGAGGCGGCCGCGACGATCGCGGTCGAGAAGTTGTGCGCGTTCGCCTGCCGGCGGTGCGAGGCGACGATCTCGGCGGCGCGCCAGAACCCGGTGATGCCCTCGATCCGGCCGGGGTCGAGGCCGACCACGTCCACCGTCCCGCTGCGGACGATGCGCTCGACGCCCTTCCAGGTGAATTCCTTCTCGCCATAGGCGAGCCGCAGCGAGGTCGCCGCGCGCAGGGCAGCATAGCCCTCCGGGTCGTCGGCGCCGAGCGGCTCCTCCAGCCAGTGGACGTCGTAGGCCTCGAAGGCGCGGGCGCGGCGGATCGCCGTCGGCACGTCCCAGAAGTTGCGGATGCCGAGGTCGATCATCAGCCGCTTCCGCGGCCCGATCGTCTCGCGCACCTTGCGCACGAACTCGACATCGCGGTCGTGGTCGAAGCCCAGATGCGCGTCGCCCTTCTTGCCGAAGCCGATCTTGACGCCCTGCATCCCGCCTTCCAGATAGCCCGCGATCTCCTCGCACATCTCGTCGATCGAGGCCCGGGTGCCGTGGATCGAGGCCACCGCCGGCATCCGCTCGTGCACCGGCCCGCCGAGCAGGTCGAGGACGCGGACCCCGAGCGTCCGGCCCTTGAGGTCCCAGAGCGCGATGTCGATCCCCGCAATCGCGAAGGAGGCGATCCCCTGTCCGTTCCCGTACCACCAGGAATGATGGCGCAGCGCCTCCCACACCGTCCGCGTCTGCAGCGCGTCCTGGCCGACGACCAGCTCCGCCATGCCCGCGACCAGCGCCGCGGCGGCGCGCGAGGCCTCGGGGAAATAGGTGCAGCATTCGCCCCAGCCGGTGACGCCGTCCTCCGAGGTGATGCGCACGAGGCAGACCGAGCGCTGGCGCGAATGGTCGTTCGGCTCCGGGTAGGAGACGGGGATCGCCTCGACGCTGCGGACCCGCGAGCCCATCAGTCCTGCACCACGTCCTGCCGCTGGGTGCCGAGGCCCTCGATCCCGAGTTCCACCACGTCGCCGGCCTTCAGGAAGCGCGGCGGCTTCATCCCCAGCCCGACGCCGGGCGGCGTGCCGGTCGAGATGATGTCGCCCGGATGCAGGGTGAAGAACTGGCTCAGGTAGCTGACCAGATAGGCGACGCCATAGACCATCGTCCGCGTCGAGCCGTCCTGCATCGTCTGCCCGTTCACCTTCAGCCACATCTTCAGGTTCTGCGGGTCCGGCACCTCGTCGCGCGTCACCAGCCAGGGCCCGGTCTGGCCGAAGTTGTCGCAGGACTTGCCCTTGGTCCACTGGCCCTGGCGCTCGATCTGGAAGGCGCGCTCGCTGACGTCGTTGATGACGCAGTAGCCCGCGACATGGGCCATCGCGTCCGCCTCGGCGACGTATTTCGCCGGGCGGCCGATCACCACGCCCAGTTCCACCTCCCAGTCGGTCTTCTGCGATCCGCGCGGGATCAGGATCGGGTCGTCCGGGCCGCAGATCGCCGAGGTCGCCTTGAGGAACAGGATCGGCTCGGGCGGCACCTTCGCGTTGGTCTCGGCCGCGTGGTCGGAATAGTTGAGGCCGATGCACATGAACTTGCCGGTGCCGCCGACGCAGGCACCCAGCCGCGGCCGGCCCGGCACCACCGGCAGGGCGTCGGGCTCCACCGCGGCGAGCCAGCCCATGTCCGCCAGCGCGGCGCCCGCGATGTCCGGCACCACGCCCGAGAGGTCGCGGATGGTGCCGTCCTTGTGCAGAAGTCCGGGTTTCTCGGCCCCGCGCGGGCCATGGCGGAGAAGCTTCATCTGTCCGTCCTTGCGGCTATCGTTCCGGGGATCGCGCAGCGCACCGGCTGGCCGGTGAGCGCGCGGGTGATCTCTTCGGCGACAAGGCCCTGAAGCCGGGCCACCGCCACCTCGGAATACCACGCGGCGTGCGGCGTCAAGATCGTGTTCGGCGCGCTGCGCAGGGGAGAGCCGGCGGGCAGCGGCTCGCTGACGAAGACGTCGAGCGCCGCGCCCCCGATCCGGCCCTCGTTCAGGGCCGTTGCCAGCGCCGCCTCGTCGATCAGGTCGCCGCGGGCGGAGTTGACGATCATCGCGCCGGGCTTCATCCGCGCCAGCGCCGCCGCGCCGATGATGCCGACGGTGTCCGCCGTCGCCGGCGCGTGCAGCGACAGCGCGTCCGACTGCGCCAGCAGGTCGGCGAAGGAGACCGGCTCCACCGCCGGCCCCCCGGCCGCCGGCCTGAACAGCGGATCATGCGCGATCAGGCGGAAGCCGAAGGGGGCGAGGCGCCGCGCCACCTCCTGCGCGATGCGGCCGAAGCCGAGGAAGCCCACCGTCGTCGCGGTAAAGGCCGGCAGGGGGCGGGCCACCGCCACCGCCTTCCACTCCCCCGCCCGCACCGAGCGGTCGAGCGGGAAGAGCCTGCGCAGCAGTGCCAGGACCGCCGCCGCCGTGTGGTCGGCGACCTCGGCGGTGCAGTAGTCGGGCACATAGGCCGCCCGCACGCCGTGTTCGTCGAGCGCCCGCAGGTCGAAGTTGTTGTAGCCCACGCCGTAGCGGATCGCCGTCGCCCCCGGCCGCAGCGCCGCGATCGCGGCCCGCGTCAGAGGCGCGAACTGCACCACCGCCACGTCGGCGCCCCGCACCGCCTCGGCGACCTCCTCGGCGGTGCGGCAGTCGGCGCGGCGGAACTCCGCCCCCGCCGCGCGCGCCGCTTCCTCCTCGCGCGCGAGGTCGGGGAAGGTCGCATCGGTCACGACGACCCGCTTCATTGCAGCGCCTCCAGCCCGACCGCCGCGCGCAGGGCGGGATCGCGCACGTCCAGCTCCTGCCCCGCAAGCGCCGCCGCCGCCGGCCCGCAGAGCCAGGCGATCGCCCGTGCCGGTTCCGCCGCCGGGCGCAGGTTGGCGCGCGGGATCCGCGACACCGGGTTGATGCCCGAGGCGCGGATCGTCCCCTGCATGTCGGTGTCCACCACCCCCGGCGCGAAGCCGTAGGCGCGGATGCCCTGCGCGCCGTATTCCTCGTGGATCTGCCGGGTCAGCATCGCCAGCCCCGCCTTGCCGGCGCAATAGGCGCTCCAGCCCTCCATCGGGCGGTGCGCCGCCCCCGAGGAGAGGTTGACGATCACCCCGCCGCCGCGCGGCAGCATGCCGCGCAGCGCCAGCTGGATCGCGTGGAAGGCGGCGATAAGGTTGGTCGCGATGTTGGCGGCCCAGTCCTCGACCGCCACCTCCGCGATATGCCCGATAGGCCCGATCACGCCGGCGTTGTTGACAAGGATGTCGAAGCCCCCGGCGCCGCCCGGCGCCATCAGCCGCTCCATCCCCGCCCGGTCGGTGACGTCGCAGACGACGCCCCGCGCCCCCGGCACCGCTTCCAGGGCGGCCGCCACGCCGGCCTCGGTGCGGGCGGTGAAGGTCACTTCCGCCCCCGCCGCGGCAAGCGCCTGCACGGTGGCAAGGCCGATGCCCCGGCTGCCCCCCGTCACCAGAGCCGTCCGTCCCGCGAGCGTCACTTGTCCAGGCTCCACTGCTTCGGCAGCAGGTAGGGGAAGCCGGTCGAGGGGTCGATCTCGATCGACATGATCGGCGCCATCCATTCCGACCAGCGCCGGTTCACCGGATCGTCCCTGAGATAGGCGATGGTCGCGGCCAGGTCGGCGGTCTCGAAATAGCCGAACAGCGTCAGCCCGTGGCGGAAGATCGAATAGGAGGTGATCCCGGACCGGCGCAGCGTCGCCTCCATCTCGGGCCAGATCGCGTCGTGGCGCCGGACATATTCCTCCTCGTAGCCGGGGCGGACCCCGAGAACCCAGGCATAGGACGCCATCTCATTCCTCCGTCAGATAATCGTGCAGCACCGTGCCCGGCACCAGCGTGAACCCGGCCCGCCAGTAGAAGCCGTCCATCTCCTCCAGCACCGGCAGCCGGTGCAGCGGCGCCTGCGCGTTCGGGCGCAGCTCCACCGTGCAGGGCCCGCGCCAGCATTCGCTGACCGTCACGTTGGCGAGGCTGCGGCTGGTCAGCTGCCGGATCGCCGGCGTCCCGTCGATGTGGTCCACGGCCTTGAGGTTGATGTTGGTGGCGAAGGGGAAGATCGCGCCAAGCTCGGCGATCCCCGCCGCCTGCTGCTTGTAGGGCATGGTGCCGGTCACGACCTCGATCCCGTTGCGCTCGAGCACCCCGACGATAAGGTCGCCGCGCATCTCCAGCCGCGGCGCCGCCAGCTTCTTCGGCTGGCCGTGGATCTCGCGGCCATGCGCCACGCCCACGTCCGAGGACAGGAACAGCCAGGGCGAATAGCTGCCGCGCGCCCGGCCCGGCAGTTCCGCCCCGAACATCACGTTGACCTCGCCATAGGGGCCGAGCCAGTCGGTGTCGTGCATCCGGTAGAAGTGGATCATCACCTCCGGGCCGGTCGGCACCAGCGGCTCGGGCAGCAGGGCGCGCATCGCCCCGATGTCGCTGCGGTAGACGAGCGTCAGGATCTCGCAGTCGCGGAAGGCGAAGGGGAAGGGCGGCACCATCGGCGCGTCGAGCGGCGTCGAGAAGCCGCCCCTTACGATGTCCGCCTTCCGGTTGGGCCAGCGTCCGGTTGCGCGCGCCATCAGCAGACCTCCGCCCGGCCCGACCGGAACGAACGGTACATCGCGTCGAGCACCTCGACCGCGCGCATCCCCACGATGCCCGGCGCCTCGTTCAGCTTCGCCGTGCCGAGGCAGATCTGCGCCAGCCGCCCGACCGGCTCGACGCACTGGTAGGCGCCCGCGCCGCGCGGCACGTCCAGCACCACGTCGGCGCCGTCGTCGCGGCGCAGCTCCATCCGTTCGCGCTCGACGTCCACCAGCAGCATCCCCTCGCTGCCGAAGATGCGGATGTCCACCTGATAGCCCGCGTGCTTGGGCACCGTCGCGGAGCCCGACAGCACCCCCGTCGCCCCGCTGGCAAAGCGCAGGATCGCCGCGTCGTACCAGTCCACCCCGGCGGGCGAGCGGCCCTCGAAGGCGATGACCTCGCTGGGCGGCAGGTCCACCAGCGCGAACATCAGCCCCAGCGCATGGCTGAGCTGCCCCCAGCCGTAGCCCCCCGCCTTCGCCGGGTCGGCCCAGGTGGAGACCGGCGGCGGGAACAGGTGGCCCGCGGCCTCCGCCAGGCCCTGCCCGGCGAACAGGTCGCGCGTCGGCGAGGCCATCTGGCAGACGACGTGGCGCACCTCGCCGACCGCCCCCTCCGCCATCAGAGCCATCGCGCGGCGGGTGAAGTCCTTGAAGTTCCAGCCATAGGGGATGACGATCTCGAGGCCCTTCTCGTCGGCCAGCGCCACCAGTTCGCGCGCGTGGTCGGCCGAGACGGTCATCGGCTTGTCCACCAGGACGTGGCAGCCCGCCCGCAGCGCGGCGCGCGCCATCTCGTAATGCACCGTGTGGGGCGAGGCGATGACCACCCCGTCGGGCCGGACCTCGGCGAGAAGGTCGCGGAAATCCTCGTAGCCCTTCGCGATCCCGAATTCGGACTGCACGCGCGCCAGCTCGGCCGCGCCCAGCCGGCTGACGGCGACGAGATCCACGTCCGGCCGCTTCAGGAGTTCGGGGATGTAGACCAGCGAGGCCCACCACCCGGCCCCGAGAACCGCGATCCGCGCCTTACGCACCCGTCACCTCCCGCAGCGCATTGCGCACGTTCACCATGTGCTGGCGCATCGCGCGCCGCGCCGCCTCGGGGTCGCGCGCGTGCAGCGCCGCCATGATCACCTTGTGGTCCTCGATCGACTGCAGGCGGATCGACTTCCGCTTCTGGAAGGCCTGCCGCCCCTGATCGCCCAGGACCTGCAGGAGCTTGCCGATGCGGCCGAGGAACAGGTTGCCCGAGGCTTCGAGGATCGTCTTGTGCAGTTCGACGTCGGTGTCGTGGAACAGCTCCAGATCCTCGGGATTGGCGACCTGATCGTCCACCAGTTCCTGCAGCCGCGCCAGCGCCGCGTCGGTCAGCCGCTCGGCGGCCAGCGCCGCGATCATCGGCTCGTACTGGATGCGCGCGTCGAACAGCTCCGACATGTTCTGGGCGTTGAGGGTGACGAAGAAGTCGAGCGGCGACAGCAGTTCGGAGGCGTCGAGCGAGGTGACATAGACCCCGCCGCCGTGCCGGATCTCCAGCACCCCGAGGATCGACAGCGCGCGCAGCGCCTCGCGCACGGTCGGGCGGCTGACGTCGAGCTGCACCGCCAGGTCGCGCTCGGGCGGCAGCCTGTCGCCCGCGCCGAGATGCCCGCCGCGCACCAGGTCGAGGATGCGCTGCACCACCAGTTCGCTCGCCGTCTTGCGGCCGATCGGCTCGGCCAGCCGGTCGAGCGGCGTCACCGCCTTGAGCGTCCGGCTCATCGCGCCACCTCCCGCGCCCCGAACAGGCGCCGCGCCCGGTCCCGGATCGCCGGCACCATCACCGACAGGATCAGCAGGACCCCCAGCACCCCGGTCTGGATATGCCCGGTGATGTTGGCCAGCGCCATGCCGTTCCTCAGGTTCAGCACGATCAGGATCGACAGCAGCGTCCCGGTGATCGTGCCGACGCCGCCGAAGATGCTGACCCCGCCGAGCAGCACGATGGTGATGATGTCAAGCTCGAAGCCCAGCGCCACGTCGCCCCGCACCGCCCCGACCCGCGCCGCGTAGAGAAGCCCCGCCAGCGCCGAGACCAGCCCTGAGGCGACGAAGATCGCCGCCTTCACCCGGCCCACGTCCACGCCCGAGAAGGCCGCCACCTCGCGGCTCGACCCGATGAAATAGACCCGCCGCCCGAAGGCCGTGCGCTGCAGGATGACGAAGGCGATGACGGTCAGCACCGCGAACAGGATCAGCGCCAGCGGGAACGGCCCGGCCAGCGGCTGCTGCCCCAGCCGGTCGAACCAGGCCGGGAAGTCGCCGATGCCGCGGTCCTCGACGAGGATGCGCGCCATGCCGCGGAAGGCGATCAGGGTGGCCAGCGTCACGACCAGCGACGGCAGGCCGAGCGCGACGATGAAGACGGCGTTGAAGGCCCCGCACAGCGCCCCGATGCCCAGCACCAGCGGGATCGCCCAGCCCGCCGGCATCCCCTCCTGGACGAGCCAGCCGAAGGCGCAGGCCGCCAGCCCCATGACCGAGGCCACCGACAGGTCGATCTCGCCGTTGATGATGACGAAGGTCATCACCAGCGCGACGATGATCTTCTCGACCGACAGCTGGAACAGGTTGATCTGGTTCTGCACCGTCAGGAAGAAGGGCGAGGCGAGGGCGTTGAGCAGGACGAGGAGAACCACGACCAGGAGGAGAAACCCCTCCCAGCTTGCCAGCTGCGCCCGTAGGGACGCCGGGATCCGCCCGCCGCTCATGCCCGCTTCTCCGCGCCGACCGTCCCCTGCCGGGCCGCCATCCGCCGCCGCCGCGCCATCAGCCGCCGCGACAGCAGCGTGTCGGCCACCACCGCGGCCAGGATCAGCAGGCCGAGCACCGCCTCGCGCCAGAACTCGCTGACCAGCTCCCAGCGCACCAGCGAGGTGTCGATCAGGTCGATCAGCGCCGCCCCGATCAGCACGCCGATCACGTTGCCCGACCCGCCGAAGATGTTGACCCCGCCGACCACGACCGCCCCGACCGACTTCAGCTCGAACCCCAGCCCCGCGACGACGGTGATGTTGCCGAAGCGGGAGAGGAACATGAACCCCGCCAGCCCCGCCAGCGCCCCCGACAGGACGAAGGCCCAGAACACCGTCCGCGCCCCGTCGATGCCGGCGAACTTCGCCGCATCCGGGTTCGAGCCGATGGCGAAGAACTGCCGCCCGGCGCGGAACCGCGTCAGGAAGACATGGGCGAGGATCACCACCGCCAGCGCCACCACCACCATCCAGCGCAGTTGCAGACCGCCGATCTCCGCCGCGTTGGCCTGCGCGAAGCCGGGCACCCAGGCGGGCAGCCGGTCGGTCGTGATCGACGAGCCGTCCGAGGATTCCACCAGCACCGACCGGAAGATCGCCAGCGTCGCCAGCGTGACGATGATCGAGGGCAGGCCGAAGCGGGCCACGAAAAGCCCGTTCACCGCCCCGAAGCCCGCCCCGATCAGCACCGCCAGGGCGACGACCAGAACCGGCGGCATTCCCGGCCAGGCCGCCAGCAGCCCGCCGACGAAATAGGCCACGCAGCCCACCACCGACCCCACCGAGAGGTCGATGTTGCGCGTCAGCACGACGAAGGCCTGCCCGACCGCGATCATCGCGACGATCGCCACCGAGGTCGAGATGCGGTTGAACAGGCGGGCGTTGAGGTAGCCCTCGATCACCGCCGAGAAGAACAGGACCACGGCCGCGAAGACCGCGAGCAGGATCAGGATGCGCAGGGTCTGGGCGGGGATGCGGTCGAACATCGTCACACCGCCCCGACCGCGACGCGCATCACCGCCTCGTCGGTCGCCGTCTCGCCGGGGAACTCGCCGGCGAGCCTCCCCTCGCGCATGACCAGAACGCGGTCGGCCAGCGACAGCACCTCGGGCAGGTCCGAGGAGATCACCAGGATCGCCACCCCCTGCCCGGCCAGCGCCCTGAGCAGCGCGTGCACCTCGGCCTTGGCGCCGATGTCGATGCCGCGCGTCGGCTCGTCCACGATCAGCACCTTCGGCCCCATGTTCAGCCACTTGGCCAGCATGACCTTCTGCTGGTTGCCGCCCGACAGCGTGCCCGCCGGCGCCGTCAGGCTCGCCGCCTTGATGTTCAGCTTGCGGCGGAAGTCCGCCGCGTCGGCCAGCTCGCGCAGCCGGTCGATCCAGCCGAAGGCGCGCGTGTAGCGGTCGAGCGCCGGAAGCGTGATGTTGGCGGCGATGCTTTCGCCCAGCGCCAGCCCCATCCGGCGCCGGTCCTCGGAGACATAGGCGATCCCCAGCCGCATCGCGTCCTTCGGGCTTGCGATCGCCACCGCCTGCCCGGCCAGCTCGATCCGGCCCGCATCCGCCGGCGCGATGCCGAACAGCGCCAGCGCCACGTCCGTCCGCCGCGCGCCGACAAGGCCCGACAGGCAGACGATCTCGCCCGCCCTGACCGCGAAGGACACGTCGCGGAACGCGCCCTCGCGCGACAGGCCCGTCACCCGCAGCGTCACCTCGTCGCGCGCCTGCCCCGGCATCCGGGCGAAGCGGCCGGCCATGTCGCGCCCGACCATCTCGGCGATCAGGCCCGCCTGCGTCGTCTCCGCGGTCGGCCGGGTCGAGATGTGGCGCCCGTCGCGCATCACCGACACCCGGTCGGACAGGGCGAAGATCTCCTCCAGGCGGTGGCTGATGTAGAGGACCGCCACCCCCTCGTCGCGAAGCGCGCGCGCGATCCCGAACAGGCGCTGCACCTCGTGGTCGGAGAGCGAGGCCGAGGGCTCGTCCATGATCAGGACCCGCACCTTGAGCGAGATCGCCCGCGCGATCTCGACGCTCTGCTGTTCGGCCAGCGTCAGCTCGCCCGCCTGCCGCCGCGGGTCGATCGCCACCCCGAGCCGCGCGATGATCGCCTCCGCCTCGTCGTTCATCGCCTTCCAGTCGATCAGGCGCGGCCGGTCGCGGTGGCTGATGAAGATGTTCTCGGCCACGCTGAGGTCGGGAAAGACCATCGGCTCCTGATAGATCGCGGCCACCCCGGCGCGCTGCGCCGCGCCCGTGTCGCGGAACTGGACCTCGCACCCGTCGATCAGGATCGCCCCCGCCGAGGGCTGGTGGATGCCGGTCATCGCCTTGATGAGGGTGGACTTGCCCGCCCCGTTCTCGCCCACCAGCGCGTGGATCTCGCCCGGGAAGAGCCGCAGCGAGACATCCCGCAGCGCCTCCGTCGCCCCGAAGGACTTCGACACGCCGCGCATTTCAAGGACCGGTTCGGTCATCGGGGCCGTCCGTGGCAGCAGGGGCAGGGCGGCCGGCCCCCGAGGGAGCGTCGGGGGGCCGGCCCTTCGGTCGGGCGGTGGCCGGCGCTACTTCGCCGCCGCCTCGACGTTGTCCTTGTTGTAGACGGTGAACGGCCCCATCAGCACGCGCTTGGCGCCGGCGCGGCCGGGATCCTCCTCGATGGTGAAGTCGCCCATGCGGCCGGCGTTGAAGGTCTCGCCGACCTCGCCCTTCAGCGCGCCGGTGGCGAGCAGGTAGGACGTGTAATAGGTCAGGTAGCCGAGATCGACGAAGGACCACAGCGCGAATTCCGGCGCGCAGCCGTTCAGCGTGTAGCTGACCATCTCCGCCGGCAGGCCGAGGCCCGAGACCTTGACCTTGTCGCACAGGCCCTCGTCCTGCATCGCCTTGGCCGCGGCCTGGATGCCGACCGTGGTCGGCGCCATGATGACCTTGAGGTCGGGATACTTGTCCACCAGCGCCAGCGCGCGGTTGTAGCTGACCTCGGACTGGTCGTCGCCATAGACCACGTCCACGAGCTTCATCTTGGCGTATTTCTCGTCCTTCAGCGCCTCCTGCATGGCCGCGATCCAGGCGTTCTGGTTGGCCGCGTCCGGGGTCGCCGAGAGCACCGCGAACTCGCCCTCGCCGCCCATGATCGAATGGGCCATGTCGGCCATGACGACGCCGATCGAGCCGAAGTCCACCTGCGCGACGAACAGCGTCTCGCCCTTGCCCGAGGGGATGGGGCTGTCCCAGGTGACGACCTTGGTGCCCGCCGCCTGCGCGGCCTCGGCCGCCGGCGCGATCTGGTCGCCCGCGTTGTTGGACAGCATCACGACGTTCTGGCCCTGGCTCGTCGCCGTGGTCAGGATCTCGATCTGGCCGGCGACCGAGTTCTCGGGCGTCGGCCCGGTGTAGAGCAGCGTGCCGGTGTTGCCCAGTTCGGCATGGGCCTCCTCGGCGCCCCGGTTCGCCTGGTCGAAGGGCAGGATGCCGAGGAACTTGGGCAGCAGGACCATGTTCACCGCCTTGCCCTTCTCGGCCATGATCGTGTCGGCGAACGCGACCGACCCGGCAAGCGCCGCGCCAAGCGCAAGCGCGGAAACGCTGAGTAGCTTCATGCTGGAATGTCCTCCCGAGACTGTCGTTGAACCGGAATCACTCCTCCGCTCCGGCCGACAGAAAGTGGCCTGACCACTTGTCCAATTTCAAGTGGTTTTCGTCGCCGCACCGCAGCACGGGGCGGAAAACGGCCGCTTGCCACCCGCGAACCCGCCGCTCTATGGTGAAGTGGCCTTACCTTTCCGCGCCGCCATCCGGGGTCTTCATGCGCCTGTCCGTCACCTCCTGGTCCTTTCCGGCCTGCACCCTGGCCGAGGCCTGGGCCATCGCCCGCGCGCTCGGCTTCTCGCATATCGACATCGGCGCGCTGCACGGCCCGGCGATCGACGCCGCGCTCGTCCGGCGCGATCCGGCGGCGGCGGCGGCGGCGCTCCGGCCGCTCGGCCTCTCGGTCGCCAACCTCTACTGGCTCTTCGGCGCGACCCTCGCCGAAAACGCCATGTCCGACCCCGCCGCGCTGGCGCGCAATGCCGCGGAATTCGCCAATGTCCTGACCTTCGCGAGAGAGGTCGGCGCGCCCTCGGTCTTCCTCCTGCCCGGCGTCATCGCTCCCGGCGCCAGCCGCGAGGACGCGCTGCGCCACTCGGCCGCCGCCTTCCGCGAGCTCCTGGCGATGGCGCGCGCGGCCGGGATCGTGCTGACGGTGGAGCCCCATGTCGCGGGCTTGCTGACCTCGCCCGACGATACCCTGCGCTTCCTCGATCTCGTCCCCGGCCTCCGGCTCGCGCTCGACTACGCGCATTTCGCCTGCATGGGCTGGCCGCAGGCGGCGATCGACCCGCTCGCCCCGCATGCCGGCCATGTCCACCTGCGCCAGGCCCGCCCCGGCGCGCTGCAGGCGAAATGGGGCGAGGGCACGCTCGACTTCCCCGCCATGTTCGACCGGCTGCGCGCCTGCGGCTACGCCGGGTTCTGCGCCGTCGAATACGTCCACCAGGACTACATGGGCACGCTCCACGACGACGTCCTGACCGAGACGGTGCGGATGCGCGACTGCGCCCGCGCGCACGGGCTGCGCTGAGGCCGGGGGGCGCGCCGCCGCCCGGCGCCCGTCAGGCGCGCGGCAGGCCGCGCCCGGAATGGACGTGATAGGCCTTGGTCACGATCTGCCAGCGCCCCTCCGCGCCGGGCCGGTCCTTCACCAGCAGGAGATAGTCGGTGAAGTCGGTGCCAAAGCAGGTGTCGCGGACCCTGGCGACGGCGACCGTGCCGGTCACCTCGATCGACAGGAGTTCCGCCTCGTAGGGGGTTCCGGGCGGCTGGGTCTCCTCGCCCTTCACCCAGTCGATGAAGTCCTCGAGCGGGAAGAACTCGTAGGTGTCGCCGAAATGCCCGACCTGCAGCGCGCCGGGATGGAAGGCGCGCCGGAGCCGCGCCTCGTCGTTCCAGATCATCCCCTCGAGGTAGTCGGTGACGACGCGCCGGATCGCGTCATGATCCGCGCCCCCGCGCATCCCCTGTTCCGCCATCGCCCTGCCCCTTGCCGCCGCCGCCGGACCCGCCCGCGTCCCCGAGGAAGGATTGCACCGTCCGGATCGCCCCGTCCAGCGCCCTGCCCTCCTCGTCCTTCAGCGCCGCCTCGATCAGCCGCCGCCCCCAGTCGGCCGCATCCGCCCGGCCGCGGACGAGGCCCAACCCCTCCATCACCCGGTCGAACTTGCCGAGCCCGCGCGCATGGGTGTCGGAATAGCCCTTGACCAGCCGCCGGGCGCGGATCGCCTCGACCGCCAGGGCATAGTCCGGCAGGAAGCCCAGCGCCCGCGCGAGCCAGGAGTCGAGATGCGCGCGCTCCTCGGCATGGCGCAGCGTCCGCCGCCGCCAGAAACGCATCCCCCCGAGCGCGTAGAGGACGAGGAAGGCCGCGATCCCGTCCGAACGGTAGCGCCGCCCGCGCCCGAACCAGCGGTCGATCCGCGCCATCCAGCGCGGCGCGCCCGCCACCCGCCGGCCCCAGCCGGCCGGGAACAGTCCGACGATCTCCTCCGCGCGCGGGTGCATGTACTCCGTCACCCTGACCAGCGCGCCCTCTCCCGCCCCGGTCTCGCCCCGGATGCGGTCGAAGCGCGGCCCCCTCGTCTTGCGGTCGGCGACGCGGATCACGTCGTCATAGGCCATCGCGTTGGCGATGTGGCGGGCGGCCTCGCGCGCCAGCAGGAAGCCCTGCGCCGCGCTGTCCCGGGCCAGCACCGCGTCGAGCCGGTCGAGATATTCCGCCCCGTAGGCGGGATCCTGGAAATCGACGACCTTGCGCAGGCCCGGCCCCGCCATCGCGGCGACCGGCGCGGGCAGCGCCGCCGCGCGCGCCGCCAGCCTGTCCCATTCCGCCACCAGCCGCGCCGGGCCGCGCACGCCCGGCACTCCGGTCGCCTCCGATCCCGCCCCGGCCCCGGCTCCGGCCGCGGCCGCCTCACCCGCCGCGGCCGCCGCGAAGCCCGCCGCGAAGGCCCGGCGCGAGGCCTCGGCGCCGCGGCCGCCGCCGATCGCCGCCTCGAAGGCCGCGCGCGGAAAGGGCAGCACGCCCGCCGCCGCCAGCCCGCCGAACAAGGCCGCCGAGATCACCGAGCCTTCCGCCACCGCCGCCCGTTCGAAATCCGCCGCGATCACCGCCCGCGCCGCCACCTCCACCGCCGCGCGCACCGCCGCGGCATCCGCCGTCCCGTCGCCGGGCTGCGACTTCTCGCTGACGGCATGGATGCGGTGGGTCGAGGCGATCAGCACCGTCCGGTCCGGCGTCACGAAGCCGCGGATCACGGCCCGCCCCGCCTCCATCCATTCCGCCGCGATCAGCACGTCCACGTCGCCCGCCGCCGGCATCAGGCTGAACACCGGCAGCCGCTCGCCGGCCGGCGCCATCTCGATGTAGTACATCGTCGCGCCGGTGCGCTGGCTGACGCCGGCCACCGATGTCGCCTGGCAGGCATAGCCGTTCGCCCGCGCCAGGTCCTCGATCCAGCCGGTCAGCACGCCGCCGCCCTGCCCGCCGACCGCCATCACCGCCAGCTTGATGACGGCGTCGCTGCCCGCGGCGGCGATCCTGCCCGCCTGCGTCATGGCGCGAATTCCAGCCGCCGCGCCGCCCGCCGCCGGATCAGCCAGCCGCGCAGCCGCGCCGCCACCCCGGCCCACCAGGCCTCGACCGGGCCCGGATTGTGGACCACCCGCGCCTCGTAGAAGGACGGGCACAGGACGGCGGCCTCGGCCACCTCGCCGCAGTTGCCGCAGCCGACGCAGGAGCTGTCGATATGCGCCACCGGATCGTCGCGCAGCGGGTCGTCGGGCATCTTCAGGCCCAGCGAGGGGCAGCCCGACAGCCGCATGCAGGCGTGATCGCCGGTGCAGATGTCCTCGTCCACGCCGAAGCGCGGCGCCTCCACGCGGCGGCCGGCGGCGATCGCCTGCTGGCGCAGCGGCCGTTCGCGGCGCTGGCGGTTCAGCATGCATTCGGACGAGGCGATCACCACCTTCGGCCCCGGCGCCTTCGTCGTCAGCGCCTCGCGCAGCACGTCGCGCATCCGCCCGACGTCATAGGTCCGGTCCACCTGCCTTATCCAGGTCACGCCGATCCCCTTCAGCGCGTCCGCGATCGGGTGCTTGGTCGCCTTGGTCGCGTTGTCGGCGCGCGAGGACATCAGGTCCTGCCCGCCGGTCGCGGCCGAATAGTAGTTGTCCACGATCAGGGCGACGCCGTCCGAGCGGTTGAAGACCATGTTGGTGAAGCTCGACGACAGCCCGTTGTGCCAGAACCCGCCGTCGCCGATGATGCTGACCGGCCGCTTCGCGCCGCCGCCGTCGAAGGCGCCATTCGCGGCGGGGCCGAGCCCGTAGCCCATCGTCGCGCCGCCGATCTCGAAGGGCGGCAGCGCTCCGAACAGGTGGCAGCCGATATCGGCGCTGATCTGGTGCTTGCCGAGCTCCTTCTCGACCAGCTTCATCGCCGCGAAGATCGGCCGCTCCGGGCAGCCGGTGCAGAAGCCCGGCGGGCGGATCGGCACCGTCCTGGTCAGGTCGGGGACCGGCGGCCGGTCGAGGTTCGGCGCCCGCACCTGCGCCGGCAGCAGCTCCGGGGCGGCGGCCTTGAGGAACCCGGTCAGCCCGTCCAGCATCACCTGCCCGGTATATTCCCCCGCCATCGGCAGGACGCCCTTGCCGTAGAGCCGGACCGCCGAGCCGGCGCGGTAGAGGAAGGCGCCAAGCTGCGTCTCGATGAATTCGGGCTGGCCCTCCTCGACGACGAGGACCGCCTCCTTGCCTGCGGCCCAGTCGAGGAACTCGGACGCGATCAGCGGCCAGGTGACGTTCAGCACGTAGAGCGGCACCTTCGTCTCGCCGTAGAGGTCGGCAAGGCCGAGCCGCTGCAACGCCCGGATGACGCCGTTGTACATTCCCCCCTGGCAGACGATCCCCACCTTCGCCTGCGCCGGCCCGAAGCGTTCGTTCAGGCCGTTGGCGGTGATGAACCGCTCCGCCGCCGGCCAGCGGTTCTTCACCTTGTCGGCCTCGTGGGCATAGGACATCGGCGGCAGGACGACCCGCGCGAAATCCGACCGTGGCGAGGAAAGGGCTTCTGTCACAGAGAGTTGCGGGCGAACGTTGTCGCGGCACACGAAGCTGCCGGTGACATGGCAGGAGCGGATCCGCACCATCAGCATCACCGGTGAATTCGACGCTTCCGACAGCGCGAAGCCGTCCCCCACCGCCTTGACGATCGATGGCAGGTTGGGCCGCGGGTCCAGGAGCCAGAACTGCGACTTCATCGCGAAGGCATGGGTGCGTTCCTGCATGATGGAACTGCCCTCGCCGTAATCCTCGCCGACGATCACCAGCGCCCCCCCGGTGACGCCCGACGAGGACAGGTTCGCCAGCGCGTCCGCGGCGACGTTCACCCCGACCGGCCCCTTGAAGGTGCAGGCGCCGCGGATCGGATAGTGGACCGAGGCCGCCAGCATCGCCGCCGCCGCCGCCTCGTTGGCATTGGCCTCGAAGCGCACGCCAAGCTCGGCCAGCAGGTCCTGGGCATCGGCCAGCACGTCCATCAGGTGGCTGATCGGCGCGCCCTGGTAGCCGCCGACATAGCCGACGCCGTTCTCGAGCAGCGCCTTGGTGATGGCGAGGATGCCCTCGCCGGTGAAGACCTCGCCCGCGCCCTTGCGCAGGTGCGCGACCTCTGCCTTGAACGATCGTTCGGCCATCTACGGCCCTCCCCCGCACGGCGCGCCCGCGCCCCCGCGCCGGCCGGACCCCGCCGGACGGGACGCGGCGCCGATCATATCTCGTGCTTCCGGATGTTCTTCAGGATCCGCTGCAGCGTCGCCACGAAGGCCCGCCGCTCCGCCTCGGAAATCCCGCGGAACATCCGCGCATAGTTCTCCGCCATGTGCGGCCAGAGCCGCTCGAAGGCCGCGCGCCCCTCCTCGGTGGCGTAGACGCGCGTCGCCCGCGCGTCGCCCTCGTGGCTTTCGCGCCGCACCAGCCCCTCGCCCGCCAGCTGGTCGAGCGCCCGGCTCAGCGTGGACTGCTCGGTCACCGCATAGACGGCAAGCTCGCCGATCGTCGGCCCCTCGATCACCGACAGCACCGCCAGCGCCCGCATCTTCGGCGTCGTCAGGCCGAGCGAAGCCATCTCCTCGCGCAGGCTGGCGTTGTAGCGCCCCATGATCCGGTTCATCAGATAGGGCGCGAAGTTCTGCAGACCGATCTCGCCCAGCCGCGGCACCTCTGCGCGCGGCTCGGTGACGTGCGGATCGTGGGGGCGCGGCTCGCCCGCGCGCGGCTCCGGGCGCTGGTCCGGCGCACGCGGCGCGCCGGCGCGCGGACGGGCGGGGCGCGGATCGCGGCGCGGCCCGTTCATGCCCCCAGCGCCTTCGCCGCGAGATAGCCCGACCCGCCGCCGAGACCGGGGCCGGGATGGGTGGAGGCGCCGATATGGATCAGGCCGCGCAGGCCGCTCCGCGGGTTCGCCTGCGCCGGAGAGCGCCAGAGGAAGAACTGGTCGATCGAACAGGCCCCGCCATAGGGGTCGCCGCCGACGAGATTGACGTTCATCGCCTCGAGGTCGGCCGGCGAATAGGCCCGCCGCTTCAGCACGATGCGGTCGAAGCCGCGGATGTGGCGCGCCAGCATGCGCTCGATGCGGTCGGCGAAGGCCTCGCGCAGCTCCTCGCTCCACGCCCCTGCCGCCGCGATCTCGCCCGCCGCGTCGCCCTTCGGCCGGCGCGGGCCGTCGGGGACCTGGATCCACAGGATCGCCTTGCCCTCCGGGCAGCGGGACGGGTCCAGCCGGTGCGGCTGGCCGACGCAGAGCGTCGGCTCCGCCGGCAGCAGCCCGCGTTCGGCCTCGTTGGCCGAGCGCGAGACCGAATCGATCCCGTCGGCCAGATGGATCAGCGCCACGTCGTCGAGCCCCGGCGTCAGCCATTCGGGATGCCGGTCGAGCGCATAGTGCAGCTGGAAATTGCCGCGCCCGTGGCGGAAGGATGCCGCGGCCGCCCTGCCTTCGGGCAGGTTCACCCCTTCGAGCAGCCGCCCGTAAAGCTGCCCCGGCGCGACCGAGGCGAGGACCGAGCGCGCCGCGACCGTCGCGCCATCCGCGAGCCGCACCCCCGTCACCCGGCCGTCCCGCACCGTGATCCGCTCGACATCGGCGCCGCAGCGGACCTCGCCGCCGCGTTCGCGGATCAGCGCCACGAAGGCGTCCACGATCCTCTCCGCGCCGCCGCGCGCGACCGGCGCCCCCGCGGCCTCCAGCGCGAAGGCGATCACCTTGCCCATCTGCCCGGAATAGGCGCTTTCCGGCGTCAGCCCGCAATGCAGGACCCAGGGCGCGTGAAGCGCCTGCACCAGCGGGCTCCGGTAGGTCGTCTCCAGCCAGCCGCGGGCCGGCACCAGCGCCCGCCCGAACCAGTCCGCCAGACCGCGCGCGCCGCGCCGCCGCACCTGCCCGAACAGGAGCCGCGCCGTGGGCCAGGACCAGAGCGCGCCGCCCAGCAGCGCGAACAGGAAGGGCGCGTCCGCCTCCACCCCGCCGACATCGGCGGCATGGGCGTCGCCGTCCCCGGGCGCCAGCGCGTTCATCGCCGCCACGTTGGCGGCGCGGTCGGTCGTCAGCACCAGCGCGCTGCCGTCCGGCCGCAGCACCGCCGTCGGATGCCGCGTGTGGCAGCAGTCGAAGCCGTGCCGCGCCAGATGCGGCCCCAGCGCCGCCCCGGCGGGCGAGGTCAGGAACAGCACGAAGGTCGCCGCCATCACGTCGTGGCGGAAGCCGGGCAGCGTGATCTCCTCGGTCCGCAGGCAGCCGCCCGGCCGGTCGTTGCGTTCGAGGACAAGCACCCGGTCGCCCTTCAGCGCCAGCATCGCGGCCGCGACAAGGCCGTTGATGCCCGAGCCGACGACGATGTGGTCGGCCGGGGTCATCGCCGGCCTGCCCCGGCGCCGGCGCGGGATGCGGGCCGCCCGGACGCCGCGGGGCGGGGCGGGCGCCGCCCGCGGCGGCGCCGCGGACCGGGGGTTGCGCCCGGCGCCATCGCCTAGCCCTTCGGCACCAGCGCCAGCGCGCGGATGGGCGATCCCGTGCCCTGCGCGATCTTCAGCGGCGCCGCGATCAGGATCGCGCCCTTCGGCGGCAGCCGGTCGAGATTGGCAAGCGATGCGAGGCCGAAGCAGTTGTGCTTGTGCAGCAGGTTGTGCGCAGGGAAGGGCGGGGTCATGCCGCCCGCCTGCCCGGCATCGGTGCCGATGCACTGGCTGCCCCAGCCGACGATCTTCTTCCCGATCAGGTAGTCGATGACCTCGGCGGTCGGGCCGGGCGTGTGCGGCCCGGTCGCGTCGGCGTTGAGGAACAGCGCCTCGTCATGCGCCCGCTTGTCCCAGTCCGACCGCAGGACGACCCATTCGCCGGCCCCGATCGCGCCGTGGCGCGCCTCCCAGTCCTGGACGTGCTTCACGGTCAGCAGGAAATCCGGGTCCGCCGCGCATTCGCGCGCGAAGTCCAGCACGTTCACCGGCGCCACCAGCCGCTGCACGTCCAGCGTGTCGGTGAAGCCGTCGGGATAGTCGCGGCCGGTGATCCAGTGGTGCGGCGCGTCGAAATGGGTGCCCGAATGTTCGCCGAGCTTCAGCCAGTTCCAGGCCCAGAACGGCCCTGCCTTGTCGTATTCGCTGATCTTGTGGATCTCGACCTTGGGCGTGTCCACCGCGAAGTCCGGCGGCAGCTTCAGGATCGGCGTGTCGGGGCCGAGCCGCCCGGAACAGTCCACCACCTCGATCCCGCCCGACAGGATCATCCTGCCGAGGCTTTCCAGTACCGCCGCCGAAGTCATCTCACGCCCTCCCTCGCGCCGTTCCGCCGGTCCTGCCGCCGCCCGCGCGGGGATGCGCGCCCGCGGCCGTCCGCGCCACGTCCGCGCCCCGTCCGCCCTGCCGCCGTCCCGCGCCCGCCACCGGCTGCCGGCACCCGAATACGCTAGACAGAATTCCATGCATTTGCAAATATCCCGTGCGCGGGGCCTCGGGCCGCGCGGGTCTGGCGGGGCGGGCGGATTCCCGGACGGCGATGGCGGAGTTCGATGCAGTCCTGATCGGGTCCGGGGTGAACACGCTCGCCGCCGCCGTCCATCTTTCCGCGCGCGGCTGGCGCGTCGGCCTGTTCGAGGCCGCCCCCCAGCCCGGCGGCGCGGTCAGGACCGGCGAATACACCCTGCCCGGCTTCCGCCACGACTGGGCGGCGATGAACCTGTCGCTCTTTGCCGGCTCGCCCTTCTTCCGCGAACACGGCGCCGAACTGGCCCGCCACGGCTGCGACTTCGTGCCGGTCGCCGATCCCTTCTGCTCGGCCTTTCCCGACGGCACATGGTGCGGCGTCTCCACCGATGCGGGTGCGACGCGGGCGCGCATCGCCGCCCTGTCGGAGCGGGACGCCGCCGCCTGGGACCGGCTCTGCGAGCGCTTCGGCGACCGCGCCCCGGTCCTGTTCGGCCTGCTCGGCAGCCCGGCGCGGAAACGTGCGCTTGCATATTTCGGGTTCAAAACATTGCGCGCGCAGGGCCTCGCCGGCAGCGCCGCGCTGATCCGCTTCCTGCTCCAGCCGGCGCGCGCCTGGCTTGCCGAAACCTTCGAATCAGAGCGCGTCCGCGCCATGCTGGGCGCCTGGGGGATGCATCTCGACTTCGCCCCCGATGTCGCGGGCGGGGCGCTGTTTCCCTATCTCGAGGGGATGGCCGGCCAGGCCTACGGCATGGTCCTCGGGCGCGGCGGGGCCGACACCATCGTCCGCGCCATGGCCGCCGCGATCCGCGCCCGCGGCGGCACGATCGAAACCGGGGCGCCGGTCACCCGCATCCTGCACGACGGCCGCCGCGCCGGCGGCGTCGAACTGGCCGGCGGGCGCCGGGTCGCGGCCGCCCGCGCGGTGATCGCCGGCGTCGCGCCCGCGGCCCTGCCGCGGCTGACCGGCGGCACCACGCCGGATTTCGACGCCGCGATGGCGGGCTTCGTCCACGCCCCCGGCACGCTGATGATCCACGCCGCCGCCGCGGACCTGCCCGACTGGGCGGCCGGCCCCGACCTGCGCCGCTTCGCCTATGTCCACCTCGCCCCCTCGCTCGACCAGATGGCGCGCACCTATGCCCAGGCCCAGGCCGGGCTCCTGCCCGACGAGCCGGTGATCGTCGTCGGCCAGCCCACGGCGGCCGATCCCTCGCGCGCGCCGCCGGGCCGCCACGTCCTGTGGATCCAGGTCCGCATGGCGCCGGGGACGATCCGCGGCGACGCCGCCGGCGAGATCGCCGCGACCGGCTGGGCCGAGGCGGCACAGCCCTTCGCCGCGCGCGTGCTCGCGATCATCGAGCGCTACGCGCCGGGTCTCTCCTCCCGCATCCTCGCCACCCGCGTGGTCACGCCCGCCGAGCTTCAGGCCGACAACCCCAACCTCGTCGGCGGCGACCAGATCTGCGGCAGCCACCACCTCTTCCAGCACTTCCTCTTCCGCCCCGCCCCCGGCCATGCCGACGGCTCCACCCCGATCGCCGGGCTCTACCTGACCGGCGCCGCGGTCTGGCCCGGCGCCGGCACCGGGGCGGGGGCGGGCTTCCTTCTCGCCCGGCGCCTCGCCGGGCCGTGAGAGCGACCGAAAAGACGTCAACGCCAGCAGGGAGATACGCCAATGCAGATGAACCGACGCACCGTCCTCAAGGCCACCGCCGCCAGCGCGGCGCTCGGGCTCGCGGGCCTGCCCGCCCGCGCCCAGGGGATCGACGAGCTTGTCATCGCCTACAACGTCAACCTGCCCTCCTGGGATCCCACCGTCGGCGCCAGCGCCGTCAACCCGACGCTGCAGGGCCTCTACCAGTCGGTCTTCGACCAGTTCATCCTCCAGCAGCCGGACCTCAAGCCGGCGCCCGGCCTGATCACCGAATGGGGCTGGAACGAGGACCGCAGCAAGGTCGTCCTCAAGGTCCGCGAGGGCGTGACCTGGCACGACGGCTCGCCCTTCACCGCCGAGGACGTGGCCTGGAGCCTCGCCCGCGCCGCCGACGAGAAGACCGGCAACCCGATCCAGTTCATCTGGTCCACGCTCGGCAACTTCCAGGTCGAGGGCAACACCGTCACCGCCGATGTCGTCCGCTTCGAGCCGACGATCTTCAAGTGGATGTACTTCCTCACCGGCTATGTCCTGCCCAAGGCCTATTACGAGAAGGTCGGGCCCGAGGGCTTCGAGGCCGCCCCGATCGGCACCGGCCCCTACATGGTGGACAAGTTCGAACGCAACGCCTTCGTCCGGCTGAAGGCGAACCCCAACTACTGGGGCGGCAAGCCCGAGTTCGAGACGGTGACGATCAAGTTCGTCCCCGACGCCGCGGCCCGCGTGGCCGAGGTCGAAAGCGGCAACAGCCACGTCACCCTGGAGATGCCCTACGAGGAATACGACCGCCTGAAGGCCGGCGGCCTGACCGGCGTGGCCCATCCGATCTCGGACATCGGCATGATCTTCCTCAACGACGTCGAGCCGATGCTCGACCCCAACGTGCGCAAGGCGGCGGTGGCCGCGATCGACAAGCAGACGATCATCAACCGCCTGCTGTCGGGCTACGGGGTCGCCATCGACACGCTGCAGACGCCGGAATACGACGCCTACGACCCGGCGATCCGCACCCCCTACGACGAGGCGAAGGCGATCGAGCTTCTCGCCGCCTCGGGCTATTCCCCCGACAATCCGGTGCGCTTCAAGATCCAGACGACCAAGGGCTTCAAGCCCAAGGACTACGAGATGATCCAGGCCATCGTCGGGCTCTGGCGCAAGGTCGGCATCGAGGCCGAGATCGAGGTCTACGAGATCGCCAAGCACTACGAGCTGCGCGCCGCCGACACGCTCGCCCCGGCCGCCTTCTACAACTGGGGCAACTCGGTCGGCGACCCGACCACCTCGACCGGCTTCGCCATGTTCGGGCCCAGCCCGCATTCGGTCTGGGACGGCGAGGACCTCGCCGCCATGATCGGCCCGCTCTGGGGCGAGGCGGACGAGGAGAAGCGCATCGCCGGCTGGAAGGCGGTGGACGCCTACATCGCCGAGAACGCGCTGGTCATCCCGCTCCTGCAATACGTGCAGCCGATCCTCGCGGCGCCGGGGGTGACGGTCACGCCGCACGCCTCGGGCGCGCTGCTGCCGCACCTGATGAAGCGGGCATGAGGCGGGGCGGGCGGGGCAGGCCCCGTCCCCCGCACCCGGCGCGGCACCGCCGCGCCGGGGCGCGGCCGCGACCGGCCCGCCGGGGGGCCGCCCGGTGAAGCTCCTGCGGGCGATCCTGCTGCGCCTTGCCACCACGGCGGTCACCCTGGCCGGCGTGGCCGTCATCGTCTTCGTCGTGATCCGGGTCGTCCCCGGCAACCCGATCGCGATGATGCTGCCGCCGGGCGCGACCGACGAGGACATCGCCCGCCTGACCGCCCATTACGGGCTCGACCGGCCGATCCCGCAGCAGTTCCTGATCTGGGTCGGGGGCGTGCTCCGGGGCGATTTCGGCACCTCGATCACCAACCGCCAGCCGGTGCTCGACCTCGTCCTCGGGCGGCTGCCCGCCACCCTGGAACTGTCGCTGCTCGCGCTCGTCATCGCGGTCCTCCTCGGCGGCGCCGCGGCGCTGACCGGCACCCGCCTCGGCGGCACCCGGACCGAGGCGGCGATCGACGTGGCCAATGGCGTCGCGCTCAGCGTGCCGGACTTCCTCTGGGGTCTGGTGCTGGTCCTGGTCTTCGGGGTGCTCTTTCCAATCTTCAACATTTCTGGCCGTGTTACCCCGTCGCTCGACCTGCCTTTCGTCACAGAATTCTACCTTTTCGAATCCCTGCTGCGGCTCCGGTTCGACCTTCTGGCGGACCTGCTCAGCCACATGATCCTGCCCGCGCTGGCGCTTGCCATCCCGCTCGCCGCGATCGTCGCGCAGCTGCTCAAGCAGAGCCTGAAGGAGACGATGCACCTCGATTACGTCACCCTCGCCCGCACCCGCGGCTATGGCGAGACCCGCGTCATCACCCGCGAGGCGCTGCCGAACGCGATCCTGCCGACGCTGACGCTGGTCGGGGTGCAGTTCACCTTCCTGATCGGCGGCACCGTCATCATCGAGCGGCTGTTCAGCTACGAGGGCCTCGGCAACATGGCCATCGACGCCGTCATCAACCGCGACCTGCCGCTGATCCAGGGCATCGTCATCCTGTTCGCGGCGCTCTTCACCGCCGTCAACCTCACCGTGGACCTGACCTATGCGGCGCTCAACCCGAGGCTCCGGCATGGCGGCTGAGCTGACCGGCGACGGGCGCGGCGGTCTGCGCCGGCGGGCGGGCCTGCGGCTCTGGCTGGCGGGCGGGTGGCTCGCCCTGATGGCGCTGGTCGCGGTCTTCGCGCCCTGGCTGGCGCCGAAGGATCCGCTGGCGCAGGACCTGTTCCTCGGCCGCCTGCCGCCCTTCTGGCAGGAGGGCGCCGAACCGGGCTACTGGCTCGGCACCGATTCGCTCGGCCGCGACGTGCTGTCGCGGCTCATGCACGGCGCCCGCATCGCGCTCCTGGTCGCGCTCGTCGCCGGCACGCTGACCGGGCTGATCGGCTCGGCGCTCGGGCTGCTCGCCGGCTATTACCGGGGCTGGACCGACACCGTCATCTCGCGCGCGATCGACATCTGGATGGCCTTTCCGCCGGTCCTGTTCTCGATCCTTCTCGTCGCGGTGATCGGGCCGGGCCTCACCGCCATCATCGTCGCCATCGTCGTCATCGACTGGACGCGCTTTGCCCGCGTCGTCCGCGCCGAGGCGATGGCCCAGGGCGCGATGGACTACGTGACCTCGGCCCGCGCCGCCGGGCGGACGCGCGCCGGCACCCTGCTCGCCGAGATCCTGCCCAACGTCCTGCCCACCATCGTCGTCCTGCTGACGCTCGAGATGGGCATCGCCGTCATCGTCGAGGCGATCCTCAAGTTCGTCAACCTCTCGGTCTCCACCGACGCGCCGACCTGGGGCGGGATGATCGCCGAGGGGCGCACATCGATCCACCAGGCCTGGTGGGTGCTGGTCTTTCCGCTCGTCGCGCTGTTCCTGATGGTCCTGTCCTTCAGCCAGCTCGGCGAGGGGCTGAAGGACCGCTTCGACCCGGTGCTGCGATGAGCTACCTCGTCATCCGCGACCTGTCGGCGCGCCTGAAGGGCGACGGCACCCGCCTCCTGCGCGGGGTCTCGCTCACCGTCGCGGCGGGCGAGGTGCGCGGCCTCGTCGGCGAAAGCGGCGCCGGCAAGTCGATGATCGGCCGGGCCGTCCTCGGCATCCTGCCGCGCGCCGTCGAACTGACCGGGGGCGAGATCCGGCTCGGCGGCACCGATCTCCTCGCCCTGCCGCAGGCCGAACGCCGGCGCCGCGTCGGCGCGGCCTGCGCGCTGATCCCGCAGGACCCGATGACGGCGCTGAACCCCGTGCGCCGGATCGGGCCGCAGATCACCGATCCCCTCGTGGACATCCTCGGCTGGGACCGCGCCCGCGCCGAGCGCCGCGCCCGCGAGGTGCTGGCCGAGACCCGCCTGCCCGACCCCGACCGCGTCATGCGCGCCTATCCGCACGAACTCTCCGGCGGCCAGCGCCAGCGCTGCCTGATCGCCGCCGCCTTCGTCGCCGAACCGAAGCTGATCGTCGCCGACGAGCCGACGACCGCGCTCGACGTCACCGTGCAGAAGCAGATCCTGCGCCTGATCGCCGAGATGCAGGCGCGCCACGGCACCGCGCTCCTGTTCGTGACCCACGACCTCGGCGTGGTGTCGAAGGTCTGCCAGAGCCTGACCGTCCTCTATGCCGGACGGGTGATCGAGGACACCACGGTGCGCGCCTTCTTCCGCGCCCCGGCGCATCCCTATTCGGCGGCGCTGCTGGCGGCGACGCCGCGCTACACCGATCCCGAGGGCTCGCTGACCCCGGTGCCCGAGGCGGTGCTCGCCGCCGTCCGGGCCGAGGTGGCGGCGGCCGACGCCGGGGTGGCCGGGGCGGAGGCGGCCCGGCATGGCTGAGCCGCTCTTCGCCGTCCGCGACCTGCGCCTCGCGCTGCCCGATCTCGGCCGCAAGCCGCTGTTCGGCGCCGCGCCGCGGATCGAGATCCTCAGGGGCCTCAGCTTCGACATCGCCCGCGGCGAGGTCCTCGGCATCGTCGGCGGCTCCGGCTCGGGCAAGTCCACGCTCGGCCGCGCGCTGCTGCGCCTGATCGAGCCGACGGGCGGCACGATCCGCTTCGAGGGCACCGACATCACCCGCCTGCCCGAATCGGCGCTGCGCCCGCTGCGCGCCCGGATGCAGATCATCTTCCAGGACCCGATGTCGTCGCTGAACCCGCGCCGGCGGGTCGGCGCGATCATCGCCGGGCCGCTCAGGCTCCACGGCTTCGACCGGATCGAGGCGCGCGTCGCCGAGGCGCTGGCCCATGTCGGCCTGCCCCCCGCCCTCGCCCGCCGCTTCCCGCACGAGCTTTCCGGCGGCCAGCGCCAGCGCGTCGGCATCGCGCGCGCCATCGCGCCCGGCCCCCGCTTCATCCTCTGCGACGAGATCGTCTCGGGCCTCGACGTGTCCTCGCAGGCGCAGGTGCTGAACCTGCTCGAACGGCTGGTCCGCGACCTCGGCCTGACGCTCGCCTTCATCAGCCATGACCTGAGCGTGGTGCGCCGCCTCTGCTCGCGCGTCCTCGTCCTGGACGAGGGGCGCATCGCCGAGGCGGCCGCCACCGCCGACCTCTTCGCGGCGCCGCAGGCGGCCTGCACGCGGGCGCTGCTCGACGCCATCCCCCTGCCCGATCCCGACCAGCCATGGGCCTGACCGGCGCCCCGTCCGGCCCCGGCAGCGCCGGCGGCCCCGCCGCGCCCGTGGCCCTGCGCCGCGCCCGCGCCGGCGACATCCCGCGCCTTGCCGCGCTGCGCCTCTCGGTGCGCGAGAACCGCCTCGCCGATCCCGCCGCCGTCACCGCCGCCGACTATGCCTGGTTCGTCGCCCGCCGGCGCGTCTGGCTGGCCGAGGCCGGCGGCGTCCTGCACGGCTTCGCCGCCAGCGATCCCCGCGACGGCACGATCTGGGCGCTCTTCGTCGATCCCGCCTGCGAGGGCCGCGGCACCGGCACCGCGCTTCTCGCGCGCGCCTGCGCCGACCTCGCCGCCGACGGCCACCGCCGGGCCGCGCTGTCCACCGATCCCGGCACCCGCGCCGAGGCCTTCTACATCGCCCGCGGCTGGACGCCCGCCGGCACCGATGACAGGGGCGAGCGCCGCTTCACGAAGGCCCTTCCGTGACCGGCGTCGCGCGGCCTAATCTCCGCCCGCCACTCCTTCCGCCCAAGCCCGGAGCCTGCCGCCCATGACCTCCTTCACCACCCACCGGATGCTGAACTTCGGCGACTGCGACATCTCCGGCACCGCCTATTACCCGAGCTACCTCAACATGCTGAACGGCGTGATCGAGGAATTCTGGAAGCACATGGGCTATCCCTGGCACGAGATCATCTGGAAGGAACGCTGGGGCACCCCGACCGTCCACCTGACCTGCAACTTCTCCAGGCCCTCATTCTTCGGCGACCTCCTGACCTTCCGCCTGACGGTGACCAAGGTCGGCCGCTCCTCCGTCACCATCGAGCACACCGTCCATTGCGGCGACGAGCCGCGCTGGTCGGGCTGGCAGGTGCTGGCCGGCAGCCACCTCGACACCAACACCTCGATGCCCTGGCGCGACGACGTGCGCGCCAAGCTGATGTCCTACCTGCCCGCCGCCGGCGACACGGCGCATGTGCCGGTGCGCGGGCCTACCGCCCCGTCCGCGTGAAGTCGTAGTCCCTGAGGTAGCCGGGCAGCGGGATCGCCGGATCCATCCGCGGGTCCGGCACCGGCGCCCCGGTGACGAGGCGGATCGGCACCGTCCCCGCCCAGACCGGCCAGGACAGGTCGGGCGCGGGGTCGCCCGGCAGGCCGCCGCTCAGCTTGGCGCTCGCCTCCGCGACCGGCATCGACAGGATCGCCGTCGCCTTCAGCTCCTGCGCCGTCATCGGGCGCAGGCTCTCCCAGCGGCCGGGGAAATGGCGGTCCATGAAGGCCTTCAGATGCGCCGCCTTCGCCGCCGGGTCGGTCACCGCCGTGGCCGTCCCGAACAGCATCACCGAACGGTAATGCACCGTGTGCTCCAGCCCCGAACGCGCCAGCGACATGCCCTCGGTCAGGGTGACGGTGACGCAGACCGGCGCACCGGCGGCCCGGCGCAGCATCCGGCTCGCCGACGAGCCGTGCCAGAAGATGCGCTCCCCCTCGCGCCACTGGATCGTCGGCGTCACCACCGGGGCGCCGTCCACCACGTAGCCCACATGCGCGACCGGCATCGCGTCGAGGATCGCCGCGATCGTGGCGCGGTCATAGGCGGCGTGGTCGGCAAGCCGCCGCACGCGGGTGCGCGCGCTCGGCGCCGGCGGGACGCCGGATGCGGGACGCCCGGCCATCGCCTAGCGCAGCACGCCGGCGCGCGTCATCGCGGCCGCATACCAGACCAGAAGCAGGATGACCGCATAGATCACCACCGTGATCACGTATCCCGCCGCGCCCGTCATCGCCGCCATCGACACGTCGGAGACCCCGAGGCTCCAGTAGAGCGCCGCCAGCGACCCGGCGAGCGACAGCACGAAGGCATGCAGCGCATAGCGGCTGCGCAGCAGCAGAAGCAGCGAGCCCAGGCTGGACAGCCACACGCCCAGCGCCCAGCCGGCGACGGCCCAGGCCGGATAGCTGTCGAAATAGGCGCGCTGTTCGGGCGTGAAGCCTGACAGGTAGGTCGCGTTGCCGGTCTGGGTCATGGTGTAGTCGAAGGCGCCGAAGGCGTGCCAGACCAGCGTCACCGCGCCGATCGCCCACAGGTGCCAGGGGGTCTTCATCGCGGCTCCTCCCGCCTATGCGGTCTGCCCGCGCCCTTGCCGGCGCGCCCGGCCAGCATAGCATCGGGGAAGGCAGGGCCAAGCGCCCGCGGAAAGGGGAGAGCCCGCCCGCATGAAGATCGTCATCCTGACCGGCGCCGGGATCTCGGCGGAAAGCGGTCTGTCCACCTTCCGCGACCGGGACGGCATCTGGGCCCGCCACGACTGGCGCGCGGTGGCAACGCCCGAGGGCTTCGCCCGTGATCCCGCCGCCGTCCATGCCTTCTACAACATGCGCCGCGGGGCGGTCCTCGCGGCCCGGCCCAATGCCGCGCATGTCGCGCTGGCGCGGCTCGAGGCGGAATGGCCGGGCGAGGTTCTGGTCGTGACCCAGAACGTGGACGACCTGCACGAAAAGGCCGGGACGCGGAACCTGATCCACATGCACGGCGCCCATGCCGGCGCGCTCTGCGCCGCCTGCGGCCACCGCTGGCCGGCGCCGCCGGCGATGTCGCCCGACGACCCCTGCCCGCGCTGCGCCCTGCCCGCGACGCGGCCCGATGTCGTCTGGTTCGGCGAGACGCCCTATCGCCTGCCCGAGATCCACGACGCCCTGTCGGCCTGCGGCCTCTTCGTCGCCGTCGGGACCTCGGGCACGGTGCATCCGGCCGCGGGCTTCGTCCGCCGCGCCCGGCAGGCGGGGGCGCGGACGCTGGAGCTGAACCTCGAACCCTCCGCCCGCGCCGCGCTCTTCGACGAGGCCCGGCACGGCCCGGCGACCGCGGTCGTGCCGGACTGGGTGGAGGAACTGCTCGCCGCCCGCCGCGCCTGAACGCGGCCCGCCCTTCCTGCCGCCCGGCCCCGCCCGCTGCCCCGCCCGGCCCGTCGCTCGCGCCCCTTAGCGGAAGGCCGGCCCGTGCGCCCAGATCGTCAGCGACCAGCGCTCGCCCCGCGTCACCGGCGTCACCCGGTGCAGCAGGAAGGACGGGAAGACGATCGCCGTCCCCCGCGTCCGCGGCGCGGCCTCCGGCTCCGCCCCGCCCCAGGTCTCCAGGAGGCCGCCGTCATAGCCGGCCGGATCGGAAAGCTGCACCACGACCGTCAGCTTGCGCCGCGCCGCGACGCCGCTGCGGCCGATGTCGCTGTGCCAGTGGAAATGCCCGCGCGGCCCGGCGCCATAGCGCGCCGCCTGCGGGCTTTCGGCGAGGTCGTCGATGTCGAAGCCGAAGGCCTCGCGGTTGGCCTGCGCGACGATCGCGGCCAGCCGGTCGCCGACCCAGGCCGCGCCCTCCCGCTCGTCGAGCCAGGCCAGTTCGGCGCGCCGGATGCCTTCGTTCGCCACGCCGCCGACAAGGCCGCCGGCGCTGAGCGGCCCGTCAAGCGCCAGCGCGATGATCCGCCCGCAATCCGCCGCCGTCAGCGCGCCGGCGATCACATGCGGCGCAAGCCCGCTCATGCCGCCCCCCGCGCGGGCCGTCCCGCCTCCTGCCGGGCCATGCTCAGTCCCCCGTATGCGAATGTCCGTCGCTGCCGGCGCCCACCGCCCCCGCCCCCGCTTCCGCCCCCGCCTCGGCGCCCGCGAGCGCGCGCGCATTGTCCACCGGAATGTCCAGCGTGACCTCGCCCGCCCGCTCGAAGACCAGCGTCACCGGCACCGTCGCCCCGTCCTGCGGAACCTCGGCGAGGTCCATGAACATCAGGTGGTCGCCCCCCGGCGCTAGCACTGCCGTCCCGCCCGCCGGAACCGGCAGGCCCTCGGGCATCGGCTCCATGCGCGCGATCCCCTCGGCCGAGACGCTGCCGGAATGCAGCTCGACCCGCCCCGCGATGCGCGAGAAGGCGGCGACCAGCCGGTCGTCCTGCGCGGCGTGGTTCAGGATCTCCATATAGGCCGCACCGGACTTCGCGCCGGGCAGGAAGCGGGCGAAGGCGCCGCCGACATGCACGCCGTCATGGGCGGCGGCGGGGCGCGGCACGGCCAGCGCGGCGGCAAAGGCGATGACGGCGGCGAAGGCGGCGGCGATGACGGCGGGGCGCATGATCGGACCTCCCAGACGTGCCGGCGGGCGCGGGGATCCGGGCGCGGGGCGGGCGCGCGCGGTCAGCCTCCGGGGCGCGCAGGCGCTGACCCCCTGCTTGTAGCGAAGCCCGCCCGCCGCCGGAAGGCCGGAAGCAGCGGGCCCGGCGCGATCGCTCGCCGCCGGGCCCGGTTGCCGCTGCCGGGGCCTCCCCTCCCCGGGCGGCCCGATTCGTCCTGCCGTCAGGCCGCCGCGGCGGCCTTGGCGATCTCGGCCTTGATCCGCCGCGCCCGCGCCGACAGCGCCGCATCGTCGGCCTTGGCGAGGAAGGCGTCCAGCCCGCCGCGGTGATCGACCGACCGGATCGCCGCCGCCGAGACGCGCAGGCTGAAGGACCGGCCGAGGATGTCCGACATCAGCGTCACCTCGTTGAGGTTGGGCAGGAACCGCCGCCGCGTCTTGTTGTTGGCGTGGCTGACCTTGTTGCCCGACATCGGGCCCTTGCCGGTAAGTTCGCAGACGCGCGACATCGCTAGTGGTCCTTCGTGTCCGGGCGGCCGCCGGGGCGCCCCGTCATGATGATGGGGGCGCGCCGCGCGCACCCCTTGGAATTTCGTCCGGTGCCTGTAAGGGGATCGGCGCGCGCCGTCAAGCGGGAAGTCCCCGCGCCCTGCCCCGCAGCCCGCCCGCGCCCGCCCGCGCCGTGCCCCGCAGCCCGCGCCCGCCCGCGCCCTCAGCCCAGCCGCGCCAGCACCGCGTCCGCCGCCTGCCCCGGATCGGCCCGCCCCGCCGCGACCGCCTTCGCCGCCCGCTCCATCGCCCGGCGCAGCCCGGCGTCGCGCTGCAGCCGCGCCATCAGCCCGCGCCGCACCTCGTCCTCGAACCAGGCCACCGCCTGCGCCGCCCGCCGCCCGGCGAAGGCGCCCGAGGCCTGCCGCGCCAGCGCCAGCGCCTCGAGCGCCGCCCAGGCCGCGGCCACCCCCTCGCCGGTCAGCGCCGACACCGCCTGCGCCCGCGGCCAGCCCGGCGGGTCCCCGCTCCGCGGCCGCAGCATCCGCAGCGCCCCGGCATAGTCGGCGAGCGTCCGCTGTGCCGCCGGCCGGAGATCGCCGTCGGCCTTGTTCACCAGGATCAGGTCGGCGATCTCCATGATCCCGCGCTTGACGCCCTGAAGCTCGTCGCCCCCCGCCGGCGCGATCAGCAGGACGAAAAGGTCGGTCATCCCGGCCACCATCGTCTCGGACTGGCCGACGCCCACCGTCTCGACGAGGATCACGTCGAACCCCGCGCCCTCGCAGATCGCCGCCGCCTCGCGCGACCGGCGCGCCACCCCGCCCAGTTCGGCCTGCGCCGGCGAGGGCCGGATGAAGGCGCGCGGGTCGCGCGCCAGCCGCTCCATCCGCGTCTTGTCGCCCAGGATCGACCCGCCCGAGCGCGCCGAGGACGGATCGACCGCCAGCACCGCGACCGTCTTTCCCTGCCCGGTCAGCAGCGTCCCCAGCGCCTCGGTGAAGGTGGACTTGCCCACCCCCGGGCTTCCCGACAGGCCGATCCGCAGCGCCTGCCGCCGCGGCAGCGCCGCGATCAGCGCCGAGGCCGCGGCGCGGTGGTCGGCGCGTGTGCTTTCGGCCAGCGTGATCGCCCGCGCCAGCGCGCGCCGGTCCCCGGCCGCGACGCGGCGGGCAAGCTCTGCGGGATCGGGCGCGCCGGGCATCGGGAACCTCGGGGCAGGGGCGTCCCCGCCTTGTGCCCCGCGCCCGCCCCCTCTGTCCAGCCGCCGCCGCCGCCGCACCCGTCAGCGACCGCTTTCCTCGCGCCGCAAAGACCGCGATAAGGCCGGCGATGACCGACGCGCTGCCGATCGACGCCACGCTTCCCGCCCTGCGCGCGGCGCTCTCCCGCGCCGGGCGCGCCGTGCTCGTCGCGCCGCCGGGGGCGGGCAAGACCACCCGCGTTCCGCTCGCGCTCCTGGCCGGGGCGGCGGGGCGGATCGTGATGCTGGAGCCGCGCCGCCTCGCCGCGCGCGCCGCCGCCGAACGGATGGCCGAGACCCTGGGCGAGGCCGCCGGCGGCACCGTCGGCTACCGCATCAGGGGCGAGGCGCGCGTCTCGCCCGCGACCCGCATCGAGGTCGTGACCGAGGGCATCCTGACGCGGATGATCCAGTCCGACCCCGCGCTGCCCGGCATCGGCACGCTGATCTTCGACGAATTCCACGAACGCTCCCTCCATGCCGATCTCGGGCTGGCGCTCGCCTGGCAGGCGCGCGGCGTGCTGCGGCCCGACCTGCGGCTTCTCGTCATGTCGGCGACGCTCGACGCCGCCCCGGTCGCCGCCCTGCTCGGCGAGGCCCCTGTCCTCGTCGCCGAAGGCCGCGCCTTCCCGGTCGGGACGCGCTGGCTCGACCGGCCGCTGCCGGCCGGGGCGCGGCTCGAACCGGCGGCGGCGGCGCTGGTGGCGAGGGCGGTCGGCGAGACCGCGGGCGGTGTGCTCGTCTTCCTGCCCGGCGAGGGCGAGATCCGCCGCGTCGCCGCGGCGCTCGCGGGGCGCCTGCCCGAGGATTGCGACATCCGCCCCCTCTACGGCGCCCTGCCCTTCGCCGCCCAGCGCGCCGCGCTCGCCCCCGCGGCGGAGGGCCGGCGCAAGGTCGTGCTCGCGACCGCGATCGCCGAGACCTCGCTGACGATCCCCGGCATCCGCGTCGTCGTCGATGCCGGGCGCGCGCGGCGGGCGCGCTTCGATCCCGCCTCGGGCATGACGCGGCTGGTGACGGAACGGGTAACGCGGGCCGAGGCAGAGCAGCGCCGGGGCCGCGCCGGGCGGGTGGCGCCCGGCCACTGCTACCGGCTGTGGACCAGGGGCGAGGAAGGCGCGCTCGCCCCCTTCCCGCCGCCCGAGATCGCCAGCGCCGACCTCGCCGGGCTGGCGCTGGAACTGGCGCTCTGGGGATCGGCCGAAGACCTCGCCTTCCTCACCCCGCCGCCGGCGCCGGCGCTCGACGCGGCGCGGGCGCTGCTGCGCGACCTCGGCGCGATCGGCGAGGACGGGCGCATCACCGCCCACGGAAAGCTTCTCGCCGGGCTGCCCCTTCATCCCCGCCTCGCCCACATGCTGGTCGTCGCGGGGCCGGCGGCCGCCCCGCTGGCGGCACTCCTCGAAGACCGCGACATCCTGCCCGCGGCGGGAACCGACCTTGCCGCCCGCCTGCGTGCCGTCGCCGGCGCGGGGGCGAGGGCCGGCGCGGGGGCGGGGGCGGGTGCGGGGGAAAGGCCGGGCGGAGGGGACGCGGATGACGTGGGCGGGGGCGACGATGGCGCGGGCGACGCGGGCGGGCGGGGCCGCATCGGCCGCATCCGCGCCGAGGCGGCGCGCCTCGCGCGGCTGGCGCGGCAGGCGGCGGCCGCCGGCCGGACGGCGCCGGACGCCGCGGCGGACGGGCCATACGACCTTTCCGCGATGGCCGCGCTCGCCTATCCCGACCGCATCGGGATGCGCCGCGACGGCGGCGGCGGCCGTTTCCTCCTCTCCGGCGGCCGCGGCGCGGTGGTGGACGCGGCCGACCCGCTCGCCCGCGCGCCCTTCATCGTCGCCACCGACCTCGACGGCGACCCGCGCGAGGCCCGCGTCCGCGTCGGCATCGCCATTGCCGAGGCGACGCTGCGCCGGCTCTTCGCCGGCCGCATCCGCACCGCCGACACCGTCGCCTGGTCGCCGCGCGAGGGCCGCGTCGTGGCACGCCGGCAGGAACGGCTGATGGCGCTGATCCTGTCGGACCAGCCGCTGGCGCGGCCCGATCCCGCCGCCGTGGCGCAGGCGGCGCTCGACGGGCTGCGCGCGCTCGGCCTGCCGTGGAGCGAAGCGGCCGGACGCCTGCGCGCCCGCGTCGCGGCGCTGCGCGCCCAGGGCGTCGCCATGCCCGACCTGTCGGACGCCGCGCTCCTCGCCGAGCCCGACTGGCTCCTGCCCGCGCTCGCCGGCCGCCGCAGCGCGGCAGAGCTGCGCGCGCTCGACCTCGCGCCCCTGCTGCGCGGCCTTCTCGGCCCCGATCAGGCCCGGCTCCTCGACCGCCTCGCCCCCGCTGCCTTCGAGACCCCGCTCGGCCGCGCCGTCCCGATCGACTACACCGCCGAGGGGCCGGAGGTCGCGGTCCGCCTGCAGGAGATGTTCGGCCTCACCCGGCATCCGGTGATCGGCCCCGCGCGCCAGCCCCTGCGCATCACGCTCCTCTCGCCGGCCGGGCGCCCCGTTGCCGTGACCACCGACCTGCCCGGCTTCTGGGCGGGCGGCTATGCCGGGGTGCGCCGGGACCTGCGCGGCCGCTATCCCCGCCACCCCTGGCCCGAGGACCCCGCCGCCGCCGCGCCGACCCTGCGCGCAAAGCCGCGCGGCTGACCGCGCCCGGCATCCCGCCCGCTTCCCGCCCCCGCCCCCTTCATCATGCCGCAAATACTCCCGCCGGAGGCTCCGCCGG